>MDTE01003005.1_pt1 | contig 63942 bp, 49 predicted proteins | sample 811231 | NCBI WGS metagenome assembly MDTE01 (sample SAMN05326651, study PRJNA326480) | marine metagenome | isolation source: seawater | place: Indian Ocean: Red Sea | collected 2010
CGGTTCCGGTGGCGTGCTCGGTCCCAGGCTGTTGCAGGAATTGGGGTGCGACGTGGTTGTCCTGGGAGAAGAACCGCACGGCCGGTTTGCTCATACGCCTGAGCCGCTCGAAGAGAATCTCAGCGGGTTCTGCCAGGCTGTTGCTGAGCATGGTGCTGATGTGGGTTTTGCACAAGACCCGGATGCCGATCGCCTGGCGATCGTTGACGAATCCGGACAGTACATTGGTGAAGAACTGACGATGGCGTTGGCGACGGATCATGTGCTCGCCAGCCGGCCCGGACCAGTCGTCGTCAATGGCTCCAGCAGCCGCGTGACCGCGGACATTGTTGAGCGATATCCGGGGAGCTCGTTTCATCGATCGCATGTCGGTGAGGCGAATGTTGTTGGCATGATGGACTCGGTTGATGCGGTGCTGGGAGGCGAGGGGAACGGCGGTGTGATCGACCCTCGTGTTGGGGGTATCCGCGATAGTTTCGTGGGGATGGCCCTGGTGCTCGATGGCCTGGCCGCACGCGGGCAGTCGCTGTCGGAATGGGTCGGCGGGTTTCCCGTCTACACGATCGTGAAACAGAAGGTCCCCTGCCCTGCCGAGAGCGTGCCGGCGGCAGTCGAGGTGCTCCGGACGGCATTCGATGACGCCGAGGTTACCGAGGGCGACGGGGTGCGGCTCGATTGGGCGGATCGCTGGGTCCAGGTGCGAGGCAGCAACACCGAGCCCATCGTGCGCGTGATTGCCGAGGCTCCGGATGCGGAGGTGGCGGCATCGCTGTGTGAAGACGTGATGCGGCGCGTCAGCAAGGTGGTCGAGGCCTGAAGGCCTAGAGAGTCTTCAGATACTCGAGCACGGCCCGCTTTTGCGGCTCGGTCAAGGCGTTGGGGAACAGGTGGCCGTCAGCACTTTTGCCACGCCGGGTCGTGTCGAAAAATCGCCTGCGGGCCCTGGCCGTCTTGACGTGGGAAGGCACGGTGTCGTAACCAATGACGCTGACGCCAACTCGTTGATGGTCAAAGTTGTCTGAGGCGCGTGTCCAGACCGTCGGTCGCTTGTCCGGGTGCAGCAGGTGCCACAGTGTCGGGATCGAGCCATTGTGCAGGTACGGAGCTGTCGCCCAAATGCCATCAAGCGGTGGGGCCAGGTATCCCCCGGGAGCCAGCTCGACTTTGTCCTGCCCATAGCGGCTGAGCCAGCCCTGTTTCATCCACCGGCGGTGCTGGTGGGTCAGTGAATTCAGCCGGGTCGGGTCGGTACCAATCGTCTCGATTGCGATCACCCGCTCGGGGTATTCGCGGGGAGATTCGTACCGTCCATGGCATTTGGCGCAGTGTTTCCGGAAAACCTTCTGACCCGTGGCGACCAATTCGGCGTTGGTGGGGCGGTTGTATTTCGGGGGCCGTAGCGATTCGATCCAGGCCAGCACGTCACGGAATTCCGGTTCCCACGACGACAGTGTCTCGGGGCCGGTCGTCGGCAGCAACATGAACTGCATGAGCACGCGGTGGTTCTTCGGGGCGAATGCGTCACAGTAAAGACGCGTCTTGTGGCGGACGTTCCAGAGTGGCGGTGCGTCCATGTCGTGGTGGACAAGGCGTGGAGGTCGACGGTCGAGGTGGACGACCATGTCCTTGTCCCGGTAGTTGCCGAGAACGATGCCAAACACGACGGAATTGGTGGTACCTCGCGTGGTCGAAAGCGGCAGCGTGGCCGAGACCAGGTCAAGATGCGACAGCGGCTTGAGCATCTTGAGCTTGGTGGTGCGGACGTCCTCGATCAGCGTCTGCAGGTCGAGATGTGCATTGGGGAGCCCGGGGATGACGCGTCCGTCGACACGACCGGCGTGGCAAGTCAGGCAGTTCATGATCCATGACGAGTTGACGCGAACGTGGCCGATGGCGGCGGGATTGTCCTGGGAATCTCCGTCAGGGGCAGGCATCAGGCCATAGTGATCAAGGGTCATTCGTCGCCTTGTTGCCATGTCGGCCGTTGCGGCCCGGCGCTTCGCATCAGCCGGCCAGTTGGTCCAGAGCTGATCAAAGACGGCCTGGTCAAAATCCGGCGGCAGATAGGGCTTTTCACGGAGCCAGCGGTAGCCACGCTCGGCAGACGCCTGGGGTGCGGTCTCCGGGCCATCGGCGCGGATCGAATCCAGGGAGAACAGGTGGGCCGCGGCGAGTCCCAGTAGCAGGACCGGTATGGTCACGTTTCGCAGGCAGTACATACCTGCAGTGTGGACTCAGGAGAGGGCGTTTGCCAAGGCGTCGGGGTCATAAACACACCCGCCCCAGGTCCCACCTCCGAGTTGCTGCAACAGCGCCCACAGTCTGGTTTCGGGAGGGATCTCGGGATCGGCCGCCAGGTCCGGACGTTGTGATCGTGCTGCGAGGCGACGCTCGCCTTCCTCGGCATCAAACCTCTCTTCGTTTTCACCGACGAAGTCGATCTGGCCGTCGAGCCTGTTGGTGTCGATGGTGATACGGATGATGTCTCCGTCGACCACCTTGCCGATCGGACCCCCGGCGAGGGCTTCGGGGCCCACGTGGCCGATGCAGGCGCCGGTCGAGACTCCGGAGAAGCGAGCATCGGTGATCACGGCCACGTGCTTGCCAAATGCGAGATACCGAAGTGCTGACGTGATCTGGTAGGTCTCTTCCATACCAGCCCCCAGGGGGCCGCGACAGATCAGGACGATGATGTCGCCGGCCTCGATCGGCTGGTCTGTCTGGCCTTTGATAGCGGCAATGGCATCCCGTTCGGCGGTGAAGACCCGGGCGGGGCCTGTCATTCTGAACACGCCGTCGTCCTCGACGACATCGGGATCAATCGCTGTGCTCTTGATGACGGAGCCTTCGGGAGCGAGGTTGCCGAGCGGAAACGTGACGGTACTTGTCAGGCCTTTGCGTCTTGCCGTGTCCGGGTCCAGGATGACGTTGTCGGGATCGATGCCATCGCGATCCTGGAGCAGTTGGCGCAGTGCCCGACGCCGTTTCGAGCCTTCCCACCAGTCGAGCGACTCACCGAGGCTGCGTCCGGTGACGGTGAGTGCGCTGGTGTTGAGCAGGTCCAGTTTCCTGAGGTGGAGCATCACCTCCGGGACACCCCCGGCAAGGAAGAACTGGACGGTTGGATGTCCGACCGGGCCGTTTGGCAGCACGTCGACCAGGCGGGGCACCTGCCGGTTGATACGATTCCAGTCGTCAACCTCAGGCCGTTTCAAACCGGCGGCGAATGCCACGGCCGGCAGGTGCAGCAGGAGGTTGGTGGATCCTCCGCAGGCGGCGTGGAGAACCATGGCGTTTTCCACGGCCTGGTCGGTGAGGATGTCCGCGGCTGTGATCCGGGCGTCTGCGAGAGCCACGACCGCACGTGCGCTGCGAACCGCGTTGTCGAGCCAGATGGGCTGACCGGACGGTGCGAGGGCTGCGTGTGGCAGGCAGAGTCCCAGGGCTTCAGCAACGACCTGTGAGGTTCCGGCGGTCCCCAGGAACTGGCAGCCGCCGCCTGGAGACGCACAGGCGCGACAGCCGACATCTGAGGCGTATTCGAGCGTGATCTCGTCATGGGCATAGCGGGCGCCGATGGACTGGACCTTGCCGGCGTCTTCCCCGTCGTCGACCGGCAGCGTGACGCCACCGGGGACGATGATCGTCGGCAGACGACGGTGTGAAGCCAGCGCGATCATCATCGCGGGCAGACCCTTGTCGCAGGTGGCGACGCCAAGTACACCCCGTCGAGTGGGGAGCGAACGGATGAGCCGGTTGAGCACCATGGCCGCGTCATTGCGGTAGGCGAGGCTGTCCATCATGGCCGTCGTGCCCTGGGAGCGACCGTCGCATGGATCGCTGACGAATGCCGCAAACGGGATCGACTCATGCCGATCGAACTCTCTCGCGGCCGCCTGCATCAGGAGGCCGACCTCCCAGTGGCCGGTGTGGTAACCGAGAGCAATGGGCTGGCCGTCGTCGGCCCGGATTCCACCCTGCGTGCTCAGGACGAGGTATTGAGGCCGCGTGAGCTGTTCGGGGGTCCAACCCATGCCCGCATTCTGGGTCATCCCGAAGATGTCGCCGCTGGGGCGGTCACGGAGCATCTCGTCGGTCAGCGGCAACGAGCCGGTTGGGCCAGCGGCCGAGGTCTGAATCTGGAACAAACCGTCGGAGTCGGACTCGAGGAGCTCTCTCAACTCTGTCGCCATCTCACGCACCTCAGGAAGCGTGGCTGGCCACGTGGGCGAAGGGGAAGAGTCGCTCGATCGCGATCTCGTCGAGAGGAGCACCGTACTCGCAGCCTTCGAAGGCTTCGATCCACTCCATCGATCGGCCGCGTGACGGACCAAACTGCTCGATCAGGAGGTCACGATGGCGCTCCGCGCGTCCGCCGATCCACTGGCGATATTTCTCCTCGGCGTAGTCACGTCGTCCCGCCTCGTCGGTTGGTACCACGTCGTCGGGCCACATGTTGTGCGGAAGCCATTCGAAAAACTGACTCTGGTGGCAGCAGAGCATTTCGACAACCTTCTCGATCACCGGTTCTACATCAATGGCCACGGTGGGCGAGAAGGGATAGGGCCGAGTGAAGCCATCGGGCAGGTAGGCGATGACAGGATTGTACGACATCGCGGGAACATCGGGGGCGACGGCGGGCACGGTGACCATGTAGGCCGCGTCACAGACCAGGGTGCCTGTGTAACGGTGATCAGGGTGATAGTCGTTGGGGCGGTGGGTCAAGACCAGGTCAGGGGTCTCTCGTCGGATGAGCCGGATCAGGTCCGTTCGGTTCTCCAGGGTCGGCTCGAGACTGCCGTCGTGATGGTCGAGCACCATGTACCGAGCGCCAATCGTGGCTCCGGCTGCGGCCGCTTCCGCTCGACGGATCTCGGCCAACTCATCCCCGGCAATCTCGTGGTGGCCGGAGCGGCCGTCGGTCATGCTGACAAACGTGACAGTGTGGCCCAGTTGACGCCACAGGACCGCTGTTCCACCCACGGACAGGTCACAGTCATCAGGGTGGGCACCGATGGCGAGGATCTTGAGGTGATTGGAGATGGGAAGAGGCATGGTGGCACGGGAGAATGGAGAGGAGAGAGTTGGGAGGAGTCGAGTCGGCCTACCGCGTGTGTTTTATTGCGGCACGAAGCCTTTATCAAATGAGATCGGTTTCTGAGGGGCTCGAACGGGCCTATAATTGGCGTAAGTACCGGCGTGTGGCCAAGAAAGCGGGAAAAAAGCAGCATGGCGCGGGGAGAATTGGTTGAAGGGGTTGATCTCTACGAGGATCCCCTGGACCTGATGGACGAAATTGACGCGTTGAAGCGGGACAAGGATGTCACGATCCTCGCGCATTACTACGTCGACGGTGAAGTCCAGGATGTGGCAGATTTCACTGGCGACAGCCTGAAACTGGCTCGGGACGCTACGCAGGTCGAAGCCTCGACGATCCTGTTCAGCGGTGTGCATTTCATGGCCGAGACGGCCAAGATGCTCAACCCGGAAAAGACGGTCCTGTTGCCAGACCTCCTCGCCGGGTGCTCCTTAGCCGAGAGTTGTTCTGCGCAGGCCCTGGAAGCACGGCAGCGGGAACTTCGCGAGGCCGGACGTGATATCCAGACGGTGGCCTACATCAACACGTCGGCGGCCGTGAAGTCGCTTTGCGACTGGATTGTCACCAGCGGCAACGCGCGCGAGGTGATCGAAGACAAGGTGGATCCGAACAAAGAGATCCTCTTTGTTCCCGACCAGCACCTGGGACGTTATCTCCAGGAGGTGACTGGCCGCGAGATGATCCTGTGGCCGGGGGCGTGCATGGTCCACGAGGTGTTCAGTCTCCAGGATCTGAACCGGGCGAAGCGAAACAACCCCGATGCGGTTGTGATCTCACATCCGGAATGTCCTCAGAACATTCTCGAGGTGAGTGACTTCATCGGCGGAACGGAGGCGATGCGCCGTGAGGTGGTTTCGGTCGACAAGCCAACCACTTACCTGGTGGCGACCGAGGCCAACATGATTCATGCGCTGGAGCAATCTGCACCACACCACACGTTCGTCCCTGTGCCGGGCATCATGGCGTCCACCGGCGAGACATGTGCCTGCAATCGCTGCCCGCACATGGCGCTCAACACGCTGACCGCTGTGAGAGACTGTCTGCGTGATGGGACGCCAGAGATTGCGTGGCAGCCGTATTTTGAGTCTGCCCGCGACGTGGTGGCCCGAAGCCTGTTGAATTGACCGTCGCAATCGTCACAAGGCGACGGTGACAGCCGCACTCTCTGCTGCAATCGGACAGGGTTGCGCAACCCCTCATTCAGGAGACGACGGCACGATTGCGTTGTCACCGGAAAGAGCACGTCCGGCGATTGCGGTTGTCGATACCTGACGACGGTGACGCCTGCTCGCAGGTGCCTCTCGACAGCGTCGCCTTCAAGCGAACAGAGGATAGACACCATGATGAGCGGAATCCGTCCACGCCAGGGGCGGTTTGCGGTCGTGTTGCGCGGTGTGGCACTGGCCACGGCTGTTGTCGGGTTGTTGCTGGACTCTTCTCCTACGGCAGCGGCTGACAAGGTTCCCACGGCAACGGCCCAGGTCCAGTCGAGGCCTCGCCCGGTCAATTTCTGGATTGTCAGTTCACGCGGTTGCCCACTGGGAGCCAAAGTGACCGATGGCGTCAGGTTTGATTATCTGAGGTATGACGTCGAGGGACAGCCGAGCTGGGGTGACGAAAAGACGTTTCATGACTCGCTGGTGGCCGGTGCTCCGGTATGCGTATCGGTGCACGGGAGCTTTGTGGACTGGGCCGACGTGGCCACTGATGCTCATCGAACGACGCAGTGGCTGCGCAACGCTGCACCGGGTCGGCCGCTGAATGTGGTTGTCTTCTCCTGGAAAAGCAGTGGGCCGTTCACGATGTCGCACGCTCCGCTCGTGTTCTCGGCATTGCCCCAGGTGGACGCTGAGGTGCTCGGGAGACGCAGCGCATTTATCGGCCTCTATCTGGGACGGTTGGTCGCTGATCTGCCAGCGGGACATCATGTGACACTGATCGGGCACAGTCACGGATGCCGCACGGTTTCATCTGCTCTGCACGTATTGGGCGGTGGTCAGGTCCAGGGTTATGTGCTCGCAGATCGTCCTCGCCACAAGCGACGCATCCGCGCTATCCTCGCTGCGGCTGCGATGGATCACCATTGGCTGAACCCGGACCAGCGATATGGTCGCGCGATGGACGTGGCCGAGACGCTCATCAACCTGCGAAACCACCGGGATACAGTGTTGCGGATCTACCCACTGAGACATCCGTTGTCCAACCGAGCGCTGGCCAACGTGGGGTTCACCCCGCAGGACTTGTTTCTGATGGGGGCGCGGTCGAAGAGAGTGATGGAATTTGATGTCAGCGGTGTGGTCGGCAGCAATCACGGATGGCCGTCGTACTACGCACGACCTGAGATCGCCCGGACTGTGGCCGAGTATGTCTATTATCTGCCGAAACCCGGGACGAAGACGTCGGCCAAGGAGAAGGCGGGTGGGGCCAAGATCCGCTAGGATGCAGTCCGTCGGCGTTCACTGGAACCCGCTTGGCTGTATCACGAGGCGACGATGACGACCAGCGATCCCAGTCCCGCTTCTGGCAATTCGCTGATCGGGTACGACCGGTCACGCAGTTACTCCTGGAATTATGATCACCCGCCAGAGGTGGTTGAAGTGCCGTTGGCTGAGATCCCGGGAGCCTGGACGTTCTGCAGGCAACCGGTGTCCTCTCCCCTGGGAATGCCCGCCGGGCCGTTGCTCAATGGCCGGTGGATCCTGTTTTACGCGGCCCTGGGGTTCGATGTTCTCACATACAAGACCGTGAGAAGTGGTGTCCGGCTCTGCTATGACTTACCGAATCTGCAGCCGGTCGTCACGGGACCACTGGGAGGGGATGAGACGGAGGTGCCCGGTGTGGAGGAATGGACGGGCAGCTGGGCGGTCTCTTTTGGTATGCCGTCCCAGGAACCCGACTCGTGGCGACGCGACGTGGAGTGGACTCGAGACCAATTGGCGGACGAGAAGCTGCTCAACGTGTCAGTGGTCGCCTCGATCCAGGACGGGTGGACCATCGACGACACCGCTGATGACTACGCACGCTGTGCGGCCTGGGCTGTCGCAAGTGGGGCCGACAGCGTGGAGACCAACTTCAGCTGTCCCAACGTGAGTACCGCTGACGGACAGCTGTACCAGGTGCCTTCAGATGCCGCATGCGTCGCAGAACGGGTTCGTGCGTCTGTCGGAGACACGCCGTTTGTGATCAAGATTGGACACATGACGGACGAGCAACGTGCCCGCGAACTGATTGATGCTGTGTCGCCATTTGTCGACGCGATTGCGATGACCAACAGCGTCGCGACTACCGTGAGAATGCCAGACGGATCCATGCTGTTCGATGGGCAGAAGCGGGGCATCTGCGGCCAGGCGACGCTCAAGGCCTCGCTCGAACAAACCCGTCTGTTTGCCAGGCTGCTGCAGGGGCTGTCTCGCGATATTCGTTTGATCGGTGTCGGCGGTGCCGCGACCGCCGAGGACGTCGCCGCGTACCTGGACGCCGGAGCCGAGTCGGTGCACATCGCCACCGCCGCGATGGCCAACCCGCTTGTGGCCCAGCAGATCCGTGAGTCCTGGCCCAACAACCCTGACGCCCCAATATGTGGGGCCAGAGCTTGAATTGTGGGCGGCGGTCGTCCGGTTTGGTGAAGTTCTTAGCCCCACTATTCACTGTTCAAACTCGGGCCCCAGTTTGAAAGGGGTGGGGTTTCATGGTGAGTAGAGTCGGTTAGAATGGTCCTCCCCAAGTGGGACGGCCAAATCAGATGACGCACGGAATGGGCTGAGCCACCATTGATCACGATCACCGGCAAGCCTCGAACGCTTTGTGACGGCCTGTCCAGACGTTCATGTTTGCACGTGGGCGGACTGGCGATGGGAGGGTTGAGCCTGCCCGCCCTGCTCCGTGCCGAGGCAGTGTCGAATGCACCACAGCGACACAAGTCGGTGATCATGGTGTTCCTGCCCGGTGGACCGTCACACCAGGATATCTGGGATCTCAAGCCGGATGCTCCGAGCGAGATCCGGGGCGAGTTCCAGCCGATCCAGACATCGTTGCCCGGATTCCACCTGTCAGAGCACTTGCCGCGTCTTGCCCAGCACATGGACCGAGTGGCTATCATCCGGTCTCTTGTTGGTGCCAAGAATGAGCACGCGTCTGAGATTTGCTTCAGTGGCTTCGGGTACCGGGATTCCAGGGATCGCAATCAGCCGTCTCTGGGAGCGGCTGCGTCTCGGTTGCTCGGCCCGGTCGATCCCGCGATTCCACCGTTTGTGAGCCTCTGTCACACGACTCCGAACAACTGGAAAGACCCGGGCCGTTCGGGGTTCGTGGGTCCGTCTCATCGGCCGTTTCTTCCAGTGGGCGAAGATCGGCAAAACATGGCGCTCAACGGGCTGGCGCTCACGCGTCTTCAAAGCAGGAAGGAACTGCGGGACACATTTGACCGATTCCGACGGAGCCTCGACGCGTCCGGGGTCATGGACAGTGTCGACCGGTATTCCCAACAGGCCCTCGATGTGCTGACTTCCGGGCGCTTGCTGCGGGCGTTGGACCTCGACGCAGAGAACCCCCGAGTCCGTCGTCGCTATCGACACGGATCACTGGATCCGGTCGATGACGGGGCACCGATGAATGACGAGGACTTTTTGACGGCGCGGAGACTGGTGGAGGCCGGGGCGAGGTGCGTGACGATTTCCTATGGCCGGTGGGACACGCATTCGTGTCGCAAGGCGGGGGACCTGGCATACAAGAACAACTTTGCCCAGTTACGCGAGTACCTTCCGAGGCTCGAGTCGTGTTTGTTGACATTGTTGGATGACCTCAGAGAGAGAGGTCTGGAACAGGACGTGTCGGTTGTGGTGTGGGGAGAAATGGGGCGAACTCCCAGGATCAATGCCAACGGTGGGCGTGACCACTGGCCGCAGGTGGCTGGTTGTATTCTCGCCGGAGGGGGAATGAAAACCGGCCAGGTGATCGGTTCGACGAATCGGTACGCCGAGGTGGCCCAGGATCGTCCGGTGCATTACCAGCAAGTGTTCGCTACGCTGTATCGCCAACTCGGTCTCGATGTGCGGGATATCAAGCTTCCTGACTTCAACGGGCGGCCCCAGTACTTGCTGGAGCACCGCGACGTGATTTCTGAACTCTTGTGACGACGCACCACGTGGTGCTGCGTGGCAAGCCAAGTCGCCCCCATCGCAGCCTGAACGGTAGCCATGAACGATGGTCTGCTGAGCGTATTCTCGCTCAATCTGAATATTGACCGCCCTCATCCGTCAGCGGATGCGATCGTCCGAGACGAAGTCGAGCGTCAACAACCAGATCTCATCTCGTTCCAGGAAGCTCTTTGGCGCGGTGATGAAGACGATCAGGCTCGTCGGATTCTCGATGGACTGTCCTACGAGGTGGTGCACCAGTTCGAACTGCAAGCTCCTGACCGGCCATACGGCACGGCCATTGCCAGCCGGTTTCCCGTCAGCCGTTCCGACCTGGTCAAACTGCCGAGTACGAGCCGCGGAGCAGAGTTTCCGCGAGCGATCCAGGCGGCCCTGATTGATGTGCCATCGCCGGTGGGACCGGTGCTGCTGGTGAACCCCAAGCCACACTATGAACCTCACATGGAACTCGAGCGAGAGATGCAGGCTGTTGCTGTCGTCGATTACATCGACCGCAACGCAGATCCCAACGGGTTTCCACCGATCATTGCTGGTGATCTGGATGCGACGCCGGATGCGTCCAGCATCCGTTTTCTGACAGGCAAGCAGTCACTCCATGGCCGGAGCACGTGTTTCATTGACACCTGGCCGGCCAGCGGGAACAGCGGGCCCGGGTACACCTGGTCGTGCGACAATGACTATACGCGTGAAATCGCCGTTCACAATTTTGGCCACGATGAGGTGCGGCGACGGATCGACTACGTGCTCGTGGGGTCGCCTTTGCTCTACGGACAGGCGGCCCGGCCGGTGTCGTGCGAAGTCGTTCTCGATGAGCCTCGCGACCGCGTTTGGGCCAGCGGCCACTTCGGGCTCATGGTTCGCTTCAGCGTGAACGCCGACATATGAACAGGCGTTCACCGATATCTCTACTCGGTGTGGATATTCGCGTCAAAGACGAATGACAATTGGCTTCGTCGACCACGTACCGGTCGGAGCTGGGAAAGGAAAGCCGTTATGACCAAGAGACTGTTCCTGACCATGGTTCTTGGCATCGGGGCCGGTCTTGTTGCTGCGAGACCCGGGTTGGCATCCGACTCCGAAATCGATCGCACGGGTTCGCCGTTTGTGACCTGGCAGCTGTCCAACAGCAAAGCCGAAAGGTGGTTCATCAGTTCCGGGCAGGTGACCCCCAGCCTCGATGGTCTGTCACCTCAGCCTGGTCAGGAAATACGATCGATCGACCTGGAGCTTGCCCGAAACGAGAAAGAGAGCGCCTACTTTCTCGTGAGTGGGCTCGAGGACACTGAACTCTCGGTCGCCGTCACTGGGCCGGACATTTTCGCGAACACGGCCCTCTTCACCCGTACTGGCAAAGTGAATGTGCTAATCCCACTCGAGGGACCACTCAAGCTCGACAAGGGAAGGACGGAAGAGCTCTGGTTGCGTTTCTCGTCCGACAAGACGAAGCCAGGCGTCTACCAGGGGGCCGTCGAATTCAAGCATGCTCAGAGCGGCAAGCTGCTGGGACGTCTGCCAGTGACGCTCAGGGTGTGGAAGGTCACCATGCCTGCCAGGAATATCGTCCACGCCACGGGCTACAGCAGTGGTGTCGGGTTCATCAACGGTCTCTCAGGTAACCCCGGCAGGGATGAAGCATACAAGAAGCGGCTGCATGCGTACCTTGGCAACATGGCCGAGAATCGGTTGGACTCTCTGGCAATCTCCACCAACAAGTTCTCGATCTACAAGCCAGTGAAGGTCAACGGTCAGCCGTTGCTCGACGTGCTGACAAGCGATCCGCAGCTTGTCAAAGCCGACAAGCTCCCCCCGGTGGATTTCTCTTACTACGACTCGTTCTTTGCGATCGCCAGGAAGCACGGGTTCAAGTCCATTTCCTTCATGGGCCCACAGGCCCTGTTTAACGGGCCCCTTGGCTGCCTGGGCAAAGATGTCACTGTGGATACGCCGGAAGGACGTCGGTGTGCCTGCTGGCTGGTCGGCGAATGGCACAGGTACCTGCAGAAGCAGGGCTTCAAGTCCATCTGGGCCAAGGAGGATGACGAGATCAAGCCGGACGAGATTGCCAGCTACAACAAGATCTGTGACATCTTCCAGGAAGGCGGGTGGAAGACCTACACCACCTGGACCGGGACAATCCCCAAGACACCGCGGCTGATTCGCCAGGTCAATCGGAACGCCCAGCAGTGGCAGATGCAGCTGCTCTCACTGGACATCTTTCGAAACCTGGTCGGAAAGCAACCGCAACTCATCGACAGGTCGGACGAGGTCTGGTTCTACGGGGGAGGCAATGGCGTCTATCGTTTCAGTTATCTCTATGTGCGACTCTACGGCTGGCTGGCCGGGTACTACGACACGGACGGATTCGCCTGGTACGTTTATTGCGATTGGCACGAGAACGAGACGATTGCTGTCTTGAAGGACGGAGTCGTCTTTTCCTCGCCTGCCCTCGAGGGGCTGCGTGATGCCATTGAGGATGCCCAGCTCTATGCGATGCTCAATCGCAAGCGCCTTCCGGGAGCCGACCGAAGACGCTGGACGCCCAGCAAGTGCAGCCACGGCCTGGTCGCAAGAGGCGGAGACGTGTCCTTGCCGCTCGAGAAGCTGACGTATGGTGCCTACGTCTTTTACGGGTTCCGGGAGACCACCCAGGACTCGTTGCGGCAAGCGAAGGCCAAACTGCTTCACGCGCTGGAGAAGTAGCAGCGAAGTTGTCCACGGGGCGGTCTGCTGACTAGGACACAGCCTCACCCGTACCCGAAAAGTCCGCCCGACGTTGGTTGTGGATTGTCTGGCAAGCGAAAAAGCCAGCCATCCCGCTGCCGATGCGAGGTGGCTGGCTTTGCTTGGTCGAGTACCCCCTAGGGGATTTGAACCCCTGTCTCAGGACTGAGAATCCTGCATCCTAGGCCACTAGACGAAGGGGGCGGGTGGTCTCTGGGAGACTTTGCCCTTGTAGCCTGCCGATCGCGGATCTGTCAACCCGCCCCATCTTCTCACTTGCTCAGGCCGGGTCGACCTCGTCGCCTGGCCCCTCGTACTCGGCCGTCACCGTTGTCGAGATGCCACCCCGTGCCGTGAATTCGGCCACGATCGACATCCATCGCGGGGCGGTCGCCGCGACCAAGTCGTCGAGAATCCGATTGGTGACGTTCTCGTAAAACGCCCCGTGGTTGCGATACTGCTGCAGGTAGAGCTTCAGAGACTTGAGCTCGTAGCACAGCTTGTCCGCAATGTAGGAAATGCTCAGCGTGCCAAAGTCGGGCTGACCGGTTTTAGGACACATCGAGGTGAATTCCGGACAGACCGTGTCGATGACGTAATCACGGCCCGGATACGGATTCTCAAACGTCTCGAGAAGTTCGCGTGCTGGTTCGTTCATCGACCGGTTCCACCGCTCGGCAAGCTGTTGACCGCGTCGGTTCTCACCAGTGGTTGACGTAGCTGGTCGCAGTTGAACTGGGTCTGTAGCAGGTGTTGACCCGACTGTGGGGCGCGGACGGTCAGGATCACCTTGTGCGAGTCGCCTGCAGCGATGGTGGTTTGCGATGGGACGATGACCAGGTTTGCTGTCTTGTCGGCTACCCCCTTCTTGCCTCCCTTGATCGCCAGTAGGTGCAGCGTGTCAGGGAAGTTGACCTTCAGCGCCGTGCCCGACAACGCAGCGGTCCCGCGGTTGGACAGCGTGAACGTGATGTCAAAAGGCTGGCCGGTGGCCGCCGGATTGCTGATGCCGGCAATGTCGACAGCCGGTGCGGCGAATCCCAGGGCCTGGATGGACTCGGTAGATGTCGCGATAGTACGCGTGCCGTTGGTGAGCCTGACCAGACTGGTCAGCTTTTGGCCCGCCTGCCGCGGGCGCACAACGGCTTTGAATGCCAGCTGCGTGCCAGGGGCCAACGAGGGTACCTGCCAGGTGATTCGCCCATTGACCGGGTCAAAAGTTCCGTCGGACGATGCGGAGACGAAATCGAGTCCGGGTGCCAGTGTCTGGGCCAGTGTCGTGGGCTGTGAGGCGGTGTCAGCCTTATTCGAAATGAGAGTGGTCAAGGTCGTGTTGGCCGCAATCCCAGCACTCTCTGGCACGCGCTGCTCAACACTCAACGTCCCAACGCTTCCGACGTTAATCGTGTCCTCGTCGCTGGCGAGCACTTTCTGACCGGAGGTGAGCGTGGCCTTGTTGGTGGCCTGGCCGAGGGCCTTGGCCTTCAATGTCAGCGAAATCGTCTTGGCCTCGCCGGCAGGCAGGGCGGGCAAGGGGTATTCCAGGTCGGAACCGGCCGGATGCTCGAGTTGTGTCGGGATCATGTTTCTGAGCACGATGCCACTCTGTGGCTTGCCCGTGTGGTTGGTCAGCGTGAACGTCAGGGTGACGTCGTCGCCGAGGTCAACCCGTTTGGGAGCCGCGACTTCCAGGGTGACGCCCGTCTTGCGGAGCGGTTGAGGTGGCACCGTGACGGCGCCGGCCGGCGTGGCATTGTCCTCTGGCAACGTACCTGGGCCCGTGGCTCCGGCAATCGGTGTCGCCGGGTCGGTGACGGTGGTGGAAGCCGCCGATTGGGCTGAGAACTGGAGGGTTGCGGTGCTGCCCAGCGGGCCGGCCCGTGTCGGGATGACACGGACCATGATCTTGTGCTCGTCGCCCGGCTGCATCGACCCCAGCTTCCATGTGAGCATGCCAGCGGTCAATTCAGCCTGCGGCACCGTTCCCGTCAGCTTGGAGCCTGCCGGGATCGGATCGGTGAGCACCACGTCTCGAACGGTGGAACTGCCTGGGTTGGAGACGTGGATCGAGTAAACCAGTGGCTGGCCAATGGTCGCTTTTGCCGGGTATGTCTTGGTGATCTGCAACCTGGGGCTCTGCGGTCCACGTGGTGCGTCTGCGGAGACATCTCCGACACCGACCAGCGGGTCAGCGGCTGATGCAGATTCGCCGGGAGCGGTGGTTGAGGTGGCCGCAGGGCGAGCTTCGCCTGGTGTGATCGCAGTTGGCGTTTCGGGCAACGCGGCCGGTCCGGTTGCTCGGGCAGCCTTGGGACCCGCGTCCGCAGCAGGGGGCAGTGACGTGCTGGGAAGCTCCGAGGTGGCGGGTTGATCGTCGAGTGCGGGGGGGGGCGGTAGATCGAGAACGCGCCGGGAGCCCGGTGACGGGGATGCGGCGGGATCAGGGGCCGGCGGTTGTGCAGCCGAGCCGGGAAGAGAGGGTGTGTCGGCCGGGGCCACGACTTCAGGCCGTGCCGGTTCGTCGATGGGGGCTCTCGCGGAGTCGCCGGCGGCCGGGAGAATCGTGCGAGTGGGCGGTTCACTGACCGTGGTTGGGGGGGGCTCGCTGGCAGTCGTGGTGGCCGTTGGTGCTTCCAGTGAGGGTGGTTCTGGGAATTGCGCAACGTCCTCACCGGGTCCCGTGGAGGGGCGCGCCGAGGGAAATGCGGTGGGATCCGGGTTCAGGGTGCGAGGTGCCGATGCTGCAGGGCTGTCGTCCGTAACGGGAGGCGGAGACGAGGCGATCGTTGCGGGCGAGATGTCGTCCAGGCCAGTGCCGCCCGTTAGGGCCGGCTCGTCCTGCAAGGTGGCAATGTCCTCTGCTCCAGAGGGCGGCGATCCGGCTTCTCCGCCGATTGAATCGCTTGCCAGTTCCACGTCGGCGAATTCGGCGTCGGTGTCTGATGACGCCGCGGCGACAGGAGCCTCCTGGAGTCCTCGTTGTACCTGGATAACGACGAGAACGCCGAGAAGTACAACGCCCAACAGACCGGTGAAGATGGTGAGGCCGCGGAGCATGGGAGTCCTTTCCCTCAAATGAGCCAGTAGGCATCCGAAAACCGGATGCCATGGATCCGTCCTGTGCTGGAAAAGTACCAGATCGGCCGAAGGCCTCAAAGGGGATTTCGGCCGGAATCACGCCGCGTGGCTGTCACACTGTCTCGATGTTCAGTCGCCCGGAGTCGGCGGTTCAGTCTCGACATCGTGCCAGGTCATCGCTCGGTCCATCGGCTCGATCCTCAGCATCACGCGACCGTCCTGGAAAATCCGAACCGTTCCATTGGATTCCGAAACGGTGACTGCGACCGCGGGAGTCGTCCGGGTGATCGCGGCTGCGGCCCAGTGTCGGGCGCCCAGGCCCTTGGACAAAGTGAGTCCACTGGCGGGGGCGACGAGAATACGGCCGGCTGATTGGACGATGCCGTCCGAGGAAACGATGAAGGCACCATCCAACTGCGCGATCTCCTTGACGCTCTCGCGCACGCGAGGATTTCTCAGGTCTCGCTCTTTTTGCGGGTACCCGCGAAAATTGTCGTGGACACCCTCGTGCGAGAGCGGCAAGACCTTGCGGTGACTGCCGACGACAAACATCGTGCCGACCGGCTTTCCCTCGCGGCCCTCGCGTCCGATGGCAACAGCGAGATCGACCACTGCCTTCAGGCTCTCCAGGGGGACCTTGGTCTCGAGACGCTGCAGATCCCGGGAGGTGAGCCGCGCGAGATGGTCTCGCAGACTGATCACCGACATCGAGTCGATTGTGTCTCGCTCATACCCCGAGTAGAGGGCCACGATCGTGTCACCGCTCTCGAGGTGCTCGTCGGCAATCGCTTCGAGCAGAGCCTGGCTCAGCTGGACCTGCCGTGTGGTCGAGGAGGAGTCGAGCGGGACGAGGACCACGTCGTCGGCGGTGGCAGCACGTTGAACATCCGGGTTGTCGCTGGCCACCAGCAGTTGGACCCGTCGGAGCTTCCTGGAGATCTCGACAAAGTCGTAGGGGAGTTCGGCGAGCATCACGATCGCCGCCGCCTCGGTCTCCTTCGCCACGCGCAGGGCGGCCGTCAACAGGCCCGCGACAGTGGGGGAAAGAGGCTGTCTCTGCATTCTGCAATTCTATTGACGCAACGACGACGGTCAATCGGCATCGGACAGCACCAACTCGTGCTTTGTTTTCGCCGACATCAGCGTGTCAGCACCAAATGGTCCGACGAGCGTCTGGTCGATGTGACTCGTCTTGGATCGGACGAGTCCCTGCTGGAGGTCAAAGAGGATCTCGCCAGTGGAAATTAGCTGGATGAGCTGCGCGAGTAACCTGGGATTGGTGACCGGGGTCAGACGGATCGTCTTCCAGGTGATCGTGGCCTGGCCGTCCCTGACGGCAGCGAGCGTATAGACCTTTTTGAGCGAGATGCTGTGGATCTTGCCGACCTCGTCTGCCGTTCTGGCCTGCATGGCCTCCTCCCACGTGTCGCCGATGGCAACCGGCTTGTCGGGGAGCGGGACCAGAAATCCCCGCTTTTGCAGAGACCGCGACAGCGACTCTTGCGTCGACCCGGGATTGGCTTTCAGCCACGTCTTGCTGACCGAGATGACCTTCACCAACTGACCGGACCTGCCGCAACGGCTTTGGGCGATCGGACGTCCGATCGTCTTGAGCAGGGGGCGGAAATCGGCGGGGCAGGTGTCCGGAGACTGCGAACTGTCGATCTTGACCGGCGGGTCGTCTCCTTTTCGGGTGTAGATCTTCACGTGATCAATGACCGTTTCGACCAGACCCTGGCCCATGTCGTCGACCGAGAGGACCGTGTAGTGCTTCTTGCTCTCGCGGTTGTTCAGAATTCTGACCGTCTTGTCCGCTTTCTGCAGACGAATGCTGCTGGTGTAGGTGTCGTGATAGTGTACGGCCTGGTCCGGCGTGAACTTGAATGCCAACTGCCACGACGCATTTGCAGAGTCAGGAGCCGGCGAGTCTTCACTGCGCGTGAGAGATGGAAGGAGGGCGACGAGTGCCAGCGGTACTGCGAGGCATGGCAGCGACTGGGAAGGGAGCGAGCGCATGGCGGGACCGATGACTGGAAGATGGGTGTCTGGTATCGCGGGCGGAGGGTAGCAAAAGACCGCGGCGGCTGGGAGACGAATTTGTGCGTGTTCACCGCATGCCTGCGGGGCACGCACGGCGTGATTGCCGGCTTCTCAACGCCGAACCTGTCCGCTCCAGCCCAACTTGTTCCGCAACGCCGAGTAGTAGCTGTGGCCAGGGACGCGTGCGAGCTGAAAGGAGAGCTCGGAGGCGACAACATGCAGCGAGTCTCCCGACGCAAAGGGGCGTCGGATCTGGCCGTCAACCACGAGGGTGACACCGTCCGGCACGTCGCTCATCGAAAGCGAGTAGCGACGATCTGCGCGATCGACGAGCGGGCGATTGTTGAGCGTGTGCGGATTGAGCGGAGTGACGACGAATGCTTGCAAGTCCTGGCGGAGGATGGGGCCTCCGGCCGAGAGCGAATGTGCTGTTGAGCCGACCGGCGTGCTGATGATGACGCCGTCCCCACTGAAAGTTGTGACAGCCTCGTCGTCGATGGCGAGCGACACGTCGACCATGGTCAGGCTGCCGCCGGCCGACAACGCGACCTCGTTGAGCCCCGTGATCGTCTCGGAACTGCCGTCAGCGGAGACGTGTTCGCAATCAAACATCAGGTGGTCAATGACACGGTATTTCCGGTCGGCGATCAGCGGAAGACCTTCGGAAAACTCCTCAAGCGAGAGGTCGGCGAGGAAGCCGAGTCGACCGAGATTGACGCCGAGAATCGGTCGTTGTGCGGCTGCCAGTTGTCGACAGGCGCCGAGGATGGCCCCGTCTCCGCCGAGGACGACCACGAGGTCGGCGTCCGGAGGTGAGCCTCCGAGGTCCTCGGTGCCCCAGGTGGCCACGACCTCCACACCGGGTTGGTGCTCGAGCAGGCCGGTGACCTGATGGCATGCCTCCTGCACACGAGCGGCCTGGTCGCGTGCCAGGACGATCAACCTGAGGTCTTCGTGAGACATGAGTTGACGACGGTCTGCTGGGGTGGTGACTGGGAAGTCAAATTGTCCACAATGCCGGAAGTGACGGCAACGGGGACCGCTGTGAATTACTTTGCTCATGGACTGCGATTCGTCGACCGGCCCTGGTACCTGGCGGGAACGGCGGTGCCGGACTGGCTCAGCGTCGTCGATCGCCGAATGCGGATGCGGCAGAGGTTGGTTGAGCCATTTGCTGACGGGAGCGGGACGCCGACGGCCGAGGTGGCGGCTGGGACGCTACAGCACCTGTCTGACGATCAGTATTTTCACCGTTGCCGTGCGTTTGTGGAAATCAGTGGTTCGATGGCGGCCGAGTTCCGGGCGGTATTGCCGTCTGGGCCCGAGTACAGGCCGGGTGTCTTGGGCCACATTGCCTGTGAACTGCTGCTGGATGGCGTGCTGATCGCCCGGGACCCAGGACGGCTGGAGCTGTATTTCGAGGCGCTCGATCGTGTCGACCCCTTTGAGGTGCAGCGGGTGATCAACTCGATGGCGCGGGGCGGGCCGACTGAGCACCTGGCGGAGATGATCCAGCAGTTTTGCCAGCGGCGGTTTTTGCAGGACTACATCGACGACGAGCTGTTGTTCTCTCGCTTGAATCAGGTCATGCGTCGAATCAAACTGGCAGGCCTTCCCGCGGAGGTCGTGCCCGTGCTTTCGCGTGCGAGAGCACGCGTGGCGTCGCGGGTGGACGAATTGCTGGGTTGGACTCCGCCTGAGCCGATCAGGCCATTGACGAATCATCCACCGGGCCCGAGCGGGCAGGACAAGAGGACCAAATCACCATGAAGTACGGAATGAACCTGCTGCTGTGGGCGACGGCCGTCGACGAGTCGCACGACGGAATTCTGGAGCAGATCCGGGACATCGGTTATGACGGCGTGGAGATCCCGATTTTCGATCATGATGCCAGCGCGTTTGAGCGGCTGGGGGGAAAACTGGACGAACTGGGCCTGGGCCGGACGGCCGTGACGGTGTCGACCGATGACGCGAATCCCATTTCAGCTGACGCTTCGATCCGTGCTGAGGCGGTGACTCGGCTCAAGGGCGCGGTGGACATGTGTCGCCTGGCCGGTTCGGACATGCTGTGTGGCCCCTTCCATTCGGCGCTCGGATCCTTCTCGGGAGCACTGCCGACCGAAGAGGAATGGCATCACGGCAAGGAGACCATGCGCGAGGTGGCCGACTATGCCGGTGAGCAGGGCGTGACACTGGTGCTTGAGTATCTCAACCGCTTCGAACTGTACTTCCTCAACTGTGCGGCAGACTGTTCGCGGTTTGTCCGAGAGGTCGATCATCCTCACCTGCGGATGATGTACGACACATTCCATGCGAATATCGAGGAGAAGGACATCACCGAGGCGGTCAAGTCGTGCATCGACGTCTGTGCCCACGTGCACATCTCTGAAAACGACCGTTCGACGCCCGGCACCGGGGGAGTCGACTGGGACACCTCGTTCGCGGCACTCAAGGAAGTGGGGTACGACGGCTGGATGGTGGTTGAGGCCTTCGGGCTGGCCCTGCCGGATCTCGCGGCGGCCACGAAGATCTGGCGTCGGATGTACGAGTCCGAGGAACAACTCGCGACAGACGCCCTGGCCTTCATGAGGTCCCGCTGGGACGGCTAGCAGCGAAAATCGACAGACGCCGTCACAGGGGGCGAGTCGCCTGGCGATGGGCCTGTTGGTTCGACGGTCGGCGGCGTTGTCGTGTCGGCCGGCTCGATCACGTCAATCGGATTGAGTGTCAGGCCCAGGACGAGGAATGCGAGCGTGGCCCAGCCGAGTCCGTGACGGACCGGGCCCAGCGGCATCGTGTCGTCGGCGGTCGGAGGGTGCCGCGGCCCCATCAGGCATAGCAGCACCAGGAGCACGGCGAATGAGGGGTCCCGGGCAAACACCATGTATCCACCAGCGGCCAGGATCAGCCCGATCGCGATCACGTGGGCCCGGCGGCCAATCAGGGTGTAGAGAATATGTCCTCCATCGAGCTGCCCAATGGGCAGGAGATTCAGCGCGGTGATGAAGATGCCGACCCAGCCTGCGAAGACCAGCGGGTTGAGCATCACGGTCTGGTTCTGTGCCAGCGGACCGTGGATCCATTCCATCATCCACCGCAGCAGCAGAGGATCCCCGTAGACCAGGATCGGTACCTCGGGGTTCTCGGGCAAATTGACAATCTCGACTGACTGCAATCCCCAGAGAGTGATAGGGATGGTCAGCACGAGGCCGGCCAACGGCCCGGTGATGGCGATGTCGAACAGTTGTTTTCGGTTGGCGACGCCGGCCGATTGGAGAATCACGGCCCCCATGGTGCCAAACGGGGAAATGGGCATCGGGATGAAAAATGGCAGCGTCGCGGGGACGCCGTAGCGCTTGGCCTGGATGAAGTGTCCCATCTCGTGAGCGATCAAGATCGCCATGACGGCGGCGGTGAATTGCAGGCCGCTGAAGAACATGGCCCAGAGCAACTCCGAGACCTCGGCGGTGACTGGCACGTCGGCCAGGCTCCCACCCGCATAGGTTGTGCTCAAGCACGTGGTGATGAACAGGAACAGGGCGAGCTTCGGTCTGGCGTTGAGCTTCCGACGGCGACGCGGAAGCGGTGGGACGAGGACAGGGCTCGGTGATCCCTGTTCGGCGGATGCGAATGTGGGTGCGTTTGCGAGATCATGCAGGCCTGGGGGCGATAATTCAGCCGCGGCCGGCTCACCGTGACCCTCCGGCCCAGTGTGCGACTCGGACGCTTCGGCGTCGAAGGGCGGCAGTTCGGGAGGCAGTTCTGGCACCGGGTGAGTTCGCTCAACGGAGGGTGGGGCCACCGGAGGAGGCGATTGTAGACCACCGCGAGTTGTGTGCCGAGTGCCGTCGGTGGCTGGAGGCGTGGCGGCGTGGTAGAACGGGCGGCCGACGAAGACGTGTCATCGACGGAGGCCGAGGCGATGAGAGTGACGGGTGTGGACGTGACCGTGGTCGAGGTGCCCCAGGTGCCGCCGATCGCTCCCTACCGGTCTCATGTGCGGACCAGCTCCACGACGATGAGCGCCATCGTGCGGGTTGATACAGACGACGGGCTGGTCGGTTGGGGGGAACACAATGTGAATTTCCTGCCCGAGATCAGTGCCGAGCGGATGCAGGCGGACGCCCGGGCCTGGCTGGTCGGCCGCGACCCGCTGAACTTGCAGGCCTTCCACCGGGACAGTCGGCTCGAAACTCGCCTCAGCTCGGGCATCGAACTGGCGTTGTGGGATCTCAAGGGCAAGGCGCACGGCGTGCCGGTCGTCGAATTGCTCGGCGGACGCATCCGTGACGAGGTCGAGGTGGCGGCGTGTATGGGAATCCAGACCTACGAGCGTGCTGGCGAGATTGCGTCGTTTTATGTCGAGCAGGGTTTCGGCAGTCTCAAGACCAAGGCCGGCAGCGATATGAACGAGGACCTCGAGATGGTCAGAGGCGTTCGTGATGCGGTTGGCGACGCGCTGAAGCTGAGGATCGACCCTAATCGTGCGTACTCCCTCGAGGAAGCGATCGAGTTGGGCCGAGCATTGGAGCAGTACGAGTTGGAGTATCTGGAACAGCCGATTCCTGCGGAGCCGCTGGCCAACGCGGCTCGACTGCGGAGCGAGACGAAGACCCCGATCGCGTTGAACGAGAGTGTCGTGGGGCCGGACAGTGTCTACGAGATTCTCGCGGCAGGCGCCGCAGAGTTCATCCTTCCTGACACCCATATCGCTGGCGGCATCTGGCCATGCGTGCAGATTGGACACCTGGGGCATGCGGCTGGCGTGCCATGCATCATGCACTGTGGCCATGACCTCGGCCCAAAGACTGCGGCCATGTTGCACGTGGCCGGGGCCTGCCCGGCCTATTCGCTCGGCAATGACTCGACCTACTTCGGGCTCGAGGATGACGTGACGGAAGAGCCGTTTGTGATCACCAACGGCAAGATCCCCGTTCCGACGCTTCCGGGGCTGGGATGTGATGTGTGTCCGGAGAAACTGGCCAAATACCGTGTCGAGTGCTGATCAGTCCGCGACGGGCTGCGGCAGGATGTTGTTGGAGGTCCAGGAGGTCAACGATGCAACTGAGAACGGTCTTCCTGGGCAACATGCTGCTGCTGACCACCGGCGGCCTTGCCGGTGCCGCGGTATTGGCTCAGTCGGCAGAGATTGCGGTGAGCGGTCGGGCGGATCAGCGTCTGGCACCGCTGGACCATCTGATGTCCGACTTCGTGCGCCAGCACCGGCTGCCAGGGGCGTCTCTGGCGGTGGCCAAAGATGGCCGATTGGTCTATGCGCGGGGGTTTGGGTTGGCAGATCGGCAGTCGGGTGAGACGGTTCAACCGGAAAGCCTGTTCCGGATCGCGAGCCTGTCAAAGCCAATCACGTCGGTCGCGATTCTGCAGCTCGTCGAAGCGGGCCGCCTGAAACTCGATGACCGGGTCGTCGATGTGCTTGGGCTGAAGCCCGAGGTTGACGAGGACCGTCACCAGCGGGTGACGATTCGTCAGTGCTTGCAACACACCGGAGGATGGGACCGGGGCAATTCGTTTGACCCGATGTTTCAGTCGATTCGGATTGCCCGAGTGCTGGGTACAAGAGCCCCCGCGGGTCCGGACGAGGTGATTCGTTTCATGCAGAAGTGGCCGCTCGATTTTGATCCGGGTACGCGGTACGCCTACTGCAATTACGCGTATTGTCTGCTGGGGCGGGTGATCGAGAAGGTGACGGGCGATGATTACGAGAAGCATGTGAAAAAGCACGTGCTGAAACCGCTGGGCATCGAGCGGATGCGCATCGGCCGTACGCTTTCCAGGCACAGGGACAAGCACGAAGTGCGATATCACGTGGAGGGGGAAGGGAAAGTTGGCTTGAGCGTATTCGAGAAAGACCTGGGCAAGCAGGTGCCCCGGGCTTATGGGGCGTGGTACATCGAGGCCATGGACTCACACGGAGGTTGGATCGCGTCAGCCAGCGACATCGTCCGGTTTGGGACGCTGACACGCCCCGACGGGCGGCCACTGCTGAAGACCGAAACGCTCGGACAGATCTTTGCTCCGCCGCCCGCTCCCGTCTCTCGTCGCCAGGACGGCTCGGTCGATCCCGTGTATTACGGCCTCGGATTCCAGGTGAGGCGATTGGCGAGTGGCGGGATGAACCAGTGGCATACCGGCTCGCTGTCGGGAACCTCCACGTTGCTGGTCCGGCGTCACGACGGTTTTGTGTGGGCGGTGTTGTTCAATACGCGCAAGCCATGCGGGGGCAAGAATCCCGCGTCAGCAATTGACCCGCTCGTGCACCGTGCCGTGGACGCGGTCAAGGAATGGCCGGGCGAGTAGTCGAATTGGCGCCACCATATCGCCGCCTGGGTGTGGCGGCGTTGGTCACAACGCTGACGATTGCTGGTCGAAGATCGACACCGTTAGCAGTTTCGCTACGGAGCGATTGGATCATGTGCGACGCATTCCGCGTCATCGCTTCCTAGATCACCTGTGACATCCGCTGTGCGAGACGGTCGAGGGCGGGTGAGATGTCTGTCGGCTCGAGGTGGACGTTGAGCAGGCTGAATGCGTCACGGTTGGCCATCGCAGCGGTGAGCGACTGATCCAGGTCGCTCTCGGTAGAGACTTCAAATCCCCACCCGCCCCCTAACAGATCCGGCAGCTTGTGGTATTTCCAGTTGAGAATGTCGTTGAAAGGCCCCTCCTGAAGGAATCTCTCGGTCGTATACCCTTTGTTGTTCAGCACGATCACGACCGGGTTGAAGCCGTGGCGGACGGCGGTCGAGAGTTCCAGGCAGGTCATCTGGAAGGCTCCGTCGCCTACCAAGACGATCGGGCGGATGTCCGGATTGGCCACCTGTACGCCGATGGCTGCCGGGATGGCGAAGCCCATCGAGGTGTAATAAGCCGGGCTGAGGAACTGCGTATGCCGCGACAGGTGCAGGTCAACAGCACCAAACAGTGAGTCGCCGACGTCAGCAATCACCGCCATCGATTCGTCGAGCATCTGGTTCACGCGGTCAAACAGCCTACGGGTGGTCACCGGCTTGTCCGCGCGTGGGCGGAATGTCTGTTCTCGAGGTCGGCGACGTGCCGGGATCGGACGTCGCGTTGGCTTCAGAGAGTTGTCGAGGAGGCCGTCGACAAAGTCCTTGAGTCGGACGTTGTGAAAATGGTGATGCTGAATCCTCAGGGTTTCGCTGGTGGCATAGATGCAACGCCCAGGATCGAGGTTGGCGGTGTAAATCCCGAGATTGATGTCGGTCATGAACGTGCCCAGAAGGATGACGCAGTCGCTGGCCTCGACATACCGCCTCACTCGGTCGTGCCCCATGGCTCCCTCGTAGACGCCGACAAACTGGGGATGAGCTTCACTGATAACGGACTTGCCCAGCAGGGTGGCGCCCACGGGCAACTTGTAGCGGTCCGCGAGCGCAACGAGTTCCTCGCGAAGCCCAAAACGATGCATCTCGACACCAGCCAGGATAAATGGACGCCTGGCCCGGTTGATCATCTCGGTCGCCTCCGCAATCGCCTCGGCCAGTGCATCGCGGTCGCTTGGACTCACTTCGCTTTGAGGGGAATGAGGAAAGACGGCTGGAGTGTCGACCCGGTCGCGAGGGAGTTCCAGGAACACGGGCCGCTGATACCGCACGGCGGCCTCCAGGCAACGGTCGATATCGCGAAATGCCGTCAGCGGGTCCTCGAGCGACGCGGATGCCACCGTGATCTTTTCGAACACCTCCCGTTGAGTCTGAAAATCTCGCACCCGGTGATGCAACAACGGGTCGTTGCGCCGTTCGTCCATGCCCGGGGCTCCGCTGATGACGACCACGGGGGACTTTTCGGCATACGCTCCGGCCGTAGCGTTTGTCACGCTCAGGCCGCCAACACAGTAGGTCACGCAGACACAACCCAGACCGTGTACCCGTGCGTAGCCGTCGGCGGCGTAGCCGGCACAGTCCTCTCGCGTCGCGCCGATGACGCGGATCGGGCTTTCTTCGAGCATTCCGTAGAACTGGAGGACGAAGTCGCCGGGGATGCCAAATACGTCCGAGACGCCAAAGTCCAGAAGTCTTTGGATGAGATAGGGGCCAATTGACTGCTCGTTTGAGCCATTGGACCGGGGCACCGATTTCCCCCGAGTGCCGCCGCATGTCGTCTTGACCATGGCATGCCTCCGGTGTGTGGTCTGCACCTCGTCGGAATCATTGCGTCCTCGATGCAACGGTCAATGGTCCGTGCTGTATTCCAGGTCGCATGCACATTGGCACGGGACGATATCGCCGGGATGGCAACGATTTCGGCTACAATTCTCGCACTGAATTGTCTCATGGAGAGCTGAGAACATGGCCCCACTCGACACATGGGCGTTGGTTCGAATGGCCTGCTGTGGCATGGCCTGGTTGACGGCTGCGGCCTGGGCCTGTGGGCAGGACACCGTGGACCTCAAGTGGCCGCCGCGCCTGCCCGGAGGTCGGGGGGTGATTACCGAGAAGACCGACCGCTTCCTGGTCCGGCCGGAGGGCATTGCCGCCGATGTGCAGATCGCCAGGACCGCACCGGAAGTCGATTTTCTGTACTACCCGGGCCAGGACTATCCCGGCAATCCGTGGAGTGTCTGGGGTGACAGCCTGGCCGTTGGCGACATGTGCTATTCGGCCATTGGTGATCACAAGGCTCCACAGGGCAATGCGTTTCTTTACAGCTACCATCGCAAGACCCGGCGATTGCGGCAGGTTGTCGATTTGCAGAAGCTGCTGCAGTTGCCTGCCGGGCATTATGCGCCCGGGAAGATCCACAGCCGGATCGACCTTGGCAGCGATGGCTGGCTCTACTTTGCGACCCACCGGGGATCGACGCGTGTCACGACCAGCAAGTATCACTACCACGGCGACTGGATCGTGCGTCATCATCCCGAAACGGGAAAGACCGAGGTCGTGGTGCGAGGCCCCATTCCGAACCACTGTATCCCGACCAGTGTGCTTGATCCGACGCGGTTGATTTTCTACGGCGGAACTGCGGCCGGCGATTACAGCGACAAGACGATCATGTTTTTCGCCTACGACGTCCGCCGGCGTCGCGTGTTGCACAGCATGCGTGGAGGACCCTATCGGTATCTGATTTTGGCGAGGTCGACCGGCCGCGTGTATTTTTGCAATTCCGACGATGGGACCCTGTGGCGATATGATCCCAAGACCGGTCAGCCCCCGGTCGCGCTGAAGACTCGGCTTGGCCTGAGGTCAGCGACCGAGGAGACCACCGATGGATTCGTCTACACGGTGTCGACCCGGCGTGACGGAACAATCTGGCGCTTCAACACCCGGACGGAATCGGCCGAGCGGATCGGCCAGGCGGCCGTCGGGCGGACCGACTACGTGACGTCGCTCGATGTGGACCCGTCCGGGCGGTTTCTCTATTACACGCCCGGCGCGCATGGCGGAGCTCAACACGATGGCACGCCGATCGTTCAGTTCGACACGCGGACCCTGAAAAAGAAGGTGATCGCGTTTCTGCACCCGCACTATCAGCGGTCGCTCGGTTACGTCTGCCTGGGCACCTTCGGATCATCTCTGTCTCCTGATGGTGCGACGTTGTACGTCACATGGAATGGCAACCGCGCGGGGCCACAACGAGGGCGACATCGGTTTGACACCTGCGCCCTGACGGCGATTCACATTCCGGAGTCGGAGCGTGTCGTGGATCATGCGACCCAGAGACACAGACCGTCCGATGAGAACTGACCCCACGGGTAGAGCTTTCTGCGCACAGCGGGCTCGCAACCAGCTCGGTGGACCGCCTGAGGAGAAGGCACCGCCAATCTGTCAGCCGATCGGCTTGGGTCGCTTGTGAGAGACCTGGCACCGGGATTCCGACAGATGACCGTTAGTTGATAAGATGTCGTGATGTGGAACACACGGGGCAAACAAAACGGACGGATCAGATGCGTGGCGATGACTATGTGGCGTGAGATGACTCACGAGAAGCCGAAATGTCTCGTGAGGCTTATGACTTGCCTGTTAGTGATTGTCCCCTGCTCTGCCTCGTCATCAATTGCGGCAGATCGCGCGGCTTCCCTTGAGGGCAAGGTGAAGGCGATCTTCCAGGCCTCCTGCCGCGATTGCCATTCGGGCGATTCTCCGAAAGGCCAATTCTCCCTCAGCAGCCGTGAAGGCCTGATTCGAGGCGGCGAAACCGGTCGTGTGATCACGCCGGGCAGGCCACTGGAAAGCCTGCTGTTTCAGCACGTGCAAGATGGCACGATGCCACCGGGCGAGGATGAGAGGCTGGCGAAAGCCGACATCGACGCGATCAAGGCGTGGATCACCCTCGGGGCTCCGTTTGGACCGAAGGGGCGATTGCCGGTCGTGGTGAACCAGCACGATGTCTATCCGATCCTGCAGTTGCGGTGCGTCGTCTGCCACGGCGGACGCAAGCAGGAAGGGAAGCTGGACCTGCGTTCGCGGGCATCGATTCTCAAGGGAGGCCAATCGGGGCCTGCCGCTGTGTTGGGCCAGCCTGATCAGAGCTTGTTGCTGAAGAAAATCCATGACGGGTCGATGCCACCGAGACGAGATCTCGTGGCGGCCAGCATCAAGGTGATTGAACCGGCGGAAATTGACCGGGTGTCACGATGGATCGCCGACAGGATGCCCCTCGCGCCAGATCCTCCCACGTCTGGGCAGACCCCGGCCGTGACTGACGAAGAGCGTGCTTTCTGGTCGTTTCAGAAACCTCGGCGAATGCCTGTTCCGACGGTGAAGTCGGTGGAACGGGTTCGGAATCCGATCGATGCATTTCTGCTCAGGCAACTCGAGTCAAAAGGCCTGGGGTTCTCCCCGGACTCTGATTCAGAGACGTGGCTCCGCAGGGCCACGCTCGATGTCACCGGGGTTCCGCCGACGGTCGCTGACATCGACCGCGTCGCTGGCCGCGCGCCGGGGCCGGCAGATGCGGTCGTGGTCGATCGCCTGCTGGCATCACCTCACTTCGGGTCACGGTGGGCGAGATTCTGGCTCGACTTGGCGGGATACTCGGATTCCGATGGCATCCAGAATGCCGATCCCATCCGTCGAGCGGCTTACCGGTACCGCGACTACGTGATCCGGTCTTTGAATGACGACAAGCCGTATGACCGCTTCGTGCTGGAACAGCTGGCCGGTGACGAACTGGCGGACTACCGCAACGCGAAGCGTGTGACGAGCGAGATGGCGGACAATCTCGTGGCGACCGGATTTCTGAGATTCGTGCCCGACGCTACCTACGCCAACATCACTGGATTTGTGCCTGACCGGCGAGAGGTGATTGACGCCGAACTGGAGGTGCTCACTTCTGCTCTCATGGGATTGACACTGAAATGTGCCAAGTGTCATTCGCATAAGTTTGACCCCCTGCCCCAGCGCGACTTTTACCGGCTGGCGGCGGTTTTCAAGGGGGCGCTGGACGAAAACGATTGGTTGAAGCCGTACGGCACAACAAGCTTTAGCAGCGGGCCGATCGGCTTCCGATACATGAAAGTCGTCAGCACCGAAGAGCAACAGGAATTCGAAAGGCACAATCGCGAGATTGCCGAGTTGGTGGCGAGCGAGAATTCGGCGCAGGCGGCCCGGGCACGTGAGGCGAGGAAGAAACAACTGGAGCTACGGCTCGGCAAGCTGCCGAAGGCGATTCGTGCCGATGTCAGAGCCGCCTTGCAGGAGGCTCCCGATAAGCGAAGTGAGGTCCAGAGATACCTGGCGGAGAAATTCGGCTCCTTGGCGCAGGTCGCTGATGCCGAGCTCAGGAAGCTCGACTCCGAGTATGCCAAGTCCGTCTCCGCGACGGCCACTCGGGTCAAGCAGCTTGAGGGAAGGAAGCGGACCCAGCCATTCATTCGCGCGTTGTGGGACCGTGGCGCGCCATCGCCGACGTACGTCCTGATTCGTGGGAACTACCTGACTCCCGGTCGCAAGGTAGAGCCCGGCGTGCCGGAAGTGCTGGCTCCGAGGGGATTTGAGCTGGATGTGCGCCCGCCGTTCGAGGGGGCCAGTTCGACCGGACGTCGGCTCGCGTTTGGGCGCTGGCTGACGTCGCGCGAGCATCCTCTGACCGCTCGGATCATCGTGAACCGAATCTGGAAACATTACTTCGGCCGGGGGCTCGTCGGGACACTCGACAACTTTGGCGAAACCGGCGAGCGGCCGACCCACCCCGCGCTGCTCGACTGGCTGGCAGTCGAGTTGATGGAGCAGGACTGGCAGTTGAAGTCGATCCACCGGTTGATCCTGACATCCACGGCGTATCGGCAGTCATCGGAGGCTCGCGAGGAGTTGTTGTCTGCGGATCCTGACAACAGGCTCCTGGGGCGAATGCCGCTGAAACGACTGGATGCGGAGAGCCTGAGAGACTGCCTGTTGGCGGTGTCGGGAGAATTGGACACGAGGCAGTTTGGTCCGGGGGATGCCGTCACGTCCCGGAAAGACGGGCTGGTGACAGCGGTGCGAGGACCTCGTGGCTGGCGACGGAGCATTTTCCTGCTTCAGCGACGCACCCAGATTTCGACACTCCTGCAGAACTTTGACCTGCCGCGTATGAGTCCCAACTGTATCGACCGGCCGATTTCCAATGTCGCACCACAGGCCCTACACCTTCTGAACAACAAGATGATTCGCGAACTGGCGGATCGGTTTGCTGAACGGGTTGAGCGTGAGGCGGGCGACGACGTGTCGAGGCAGGTGGTCCATACCTACCGTGTTGCCCTGGGGCGTGCTCCGGATGGTGACGAACTGAGGGCCACGGTGCCGGCGCTGCAAGCATTGCGACGAGAATGGACTGGGAAACTCCAGGGGGACGAAGCCGCCGGGCGACGTCGTGCCCTGGGGAATCTCTGCCACGCCGTCATGAATTCGGCCGCATTCCTCTACCTCGATTGACCCTCACGGGGAACGGAACAGTCCCGAGGACTACTGATGTCATCCATGACGCCACAAGCTGAGCTCCCTGCGACTCCGAGCCTGTCTCGGCGAGGTTTCCTCGACTCCGTGGCAGGCGGACTGGGGACGGCCGCACTGGCCGGCCTGCTGAGCCAGGACCTGTACGGCACGCGGGGGCTGCTCGCCGAGGAGTCGGTCCGCCAGGGAGGATCTTCAGCGTTTCCGGACCAGCAGCCGCGGTCGACCCAGTTCGAACCTCAGGCGAAGGCCGTGATCCACCTGTTCATGAACGGTGGCCCAAGCCAGATGGACCTGTTTGATCCGAAAGAGGAGCTCACCCGCAATCATGGCAAGTCGTATTTCGACAAGATTGCCGGTGAGGTGGAGAACCCCGGCGCCGCCGGAGCGCTGATGCGGAGTCCCTTCCAGTTTCGCAAGCATGGCGAAGTCGGCATGGATGTCTCCGAGTTGCTGCCTCACCTGGCGACCCAGGTGGACCGCATCAGCTTGGTGAGGTCGATGTATACGACGAATCTGACGCACGAACCGGCGTTGTTCATTGCGCACTGTGGCCGCATGCTGCCGGGGTTGCCAACACTTGGCTCCTGGGTGACCTATGGCCTGGGGAGCGAGAACCAGAACCTGCCGGCCTACATCGTGCTGGATGATCCCGCGGGGCTGCCCGTCAATGGCGTGCAGAACTGGCAGTCGGGATTCCTTCCACCGGTTTACCAGGGGACGAGATTTCGCGCCACCGGCAAGCCGGTGCTGAACCTGGATCGTGAGTACGAGGAGTCCGACGCAGTCGTGCGGCTGGAGCGGGATCTCATTGGTAAGCTGGACCGCATCCATCGGCGCAAGCGCACGGGGCAGCCTCAACTGGACGCCAGGCTGGCGAGCTACGAGCTGGCGGCGAGAATGCAACTGGCGGCCTCCGACGCGCTCGACTTGTCCCAGGAAACTGCAGAGACTCAAAAACGCTACGGCGTGGGAGGTAAGGGGACCGATTCCTACGGCCGACGTTGCCTGATCGCACGTCGACTCGTTGAGCGGGGCGTGCGATTTGTCCAGTTGTTCATCAATTTCCAGATCTGGGACAACCACTCGAACATCGGCTCCAGCCTGCCGGGGGCGTGCCAGAAGACCGATCAGCCAATTGCGGCTCTGTTGGAGGATCTCGACCAACGTGGGTTGCTCGACAGCACATTGGTCGTGTGGGGTGGTGAATTCGGCAGGTTGCCCATTGCCCAGTTACCAGGCGACAAAAACGTATTGAAGGCCGGTCGCGATCACAATCAGAATGCGATGGTCACCTGGCTGGCCGGTGCGGGGATCAAGCGAGGACACGTGCACGGGGCAACCGACGAGATCGGGCTGAAGGCCGCTGACCAGAAAGTAACCGTGCATGATTGGCACGCGACCATACTGGACCAGTTGGGAATGCACCACGAAGAACTGTATTACGCTCGCAACGGACTGAAGGAACGACTGACCTCGGTGTTTCCCGCAAAGGTGATTGACGGGATCGTGGCTTGATGGCGAACGGTCAAATCGACCCGGTGGCCGACACAGGAGTCTGTGGCGACGGCGTGGGACTCCGACGCCCAGGCGCCGTGCTACTGGTGTCGTGCTATGAGCTCGGGCGTCAGCCCTTGGGGGTGGCCTGGCCGGCCGGGTTCCTGCGACGTGCCGGATTTCATCCACGCTGCCGGGACGTTGCGGTCGAGACGCTGTCTCGGAAGGATCTGCAGTCGGCTGAAGTCGTGGTCATCTCGGTGCCCATGCACACGGCGATGCAGTTGGGACGCCAGGTGGCGAGACTGGCACGTGATGTGAATCCCGACTGTCGCCTGGTTTTTCAGGGACTGTACGCCGTCCTGAATGCCACGTCGCTGGAACGCAGCTACGACGCGGTCTGTCTCGGCGGCGAGTCTGAAAGTCGCCTGGTGGAGTGGCTGGAATCACTGGATCGGGGTGAACAGTGCTCCGGGAGCGACCTGGTCGGGCTGGAGCGGCAGGCCTTTCCGGTTCCTGACCGATCGACACTGCCGCCGGTCGAAACGTATGCCGCCCTCGAGCACCGTGACGAGAACGGGCAGGTGGTGCATGCGACAGCCGGTGTCGTGGAGTCCAGTCGCGGGTGCCGCTACCTGTGCACTCACTGTCCCATCCCTCCGGTCTACGGTGGGCGATTTGTCGCCGTGCCCCTGGACGTGGTCCTTGCCGATGTGGGGCAACAGGTGGACGCTGGCGCACGGCACATCACGTTTGCAGATCCGGATTTCCTGAATGGTCCTCGACATGCAGCCCGAGTGGCAGAGGCCCTGCATGCTCGCTGGCCGGACGTGACGTTTGACTTTACGGCGAAGATCGAGCACCTGGTCCAGCGTGGCGATGTGCTTGGTGACCTGGTCGTTTGTGGCGCGACCTTCGTGATTTCGGCCGTCGAGTCGCTCAGCGATCACGTACTGCAAGTGCTCGACAAGGGCCACTCTCGGGCTGATGTCGAAAACGCCCTGCAACGATGCCGCGACGCGGGATTGCCGATGCGGCCCACGTGGGTTCCGTTCACGCCCTGGGCGAGCCTCGACGACTACCACGACATCTTGCGATTTGTTGTCGAGCGTCAGCTCGTCAGGCACATCGATCCCGTGCAGTTCTCGATCCGGTTGCTTGTGCCGCCGGGATCACTGCTTGAACAACACGAGGAGTTTCTTCCCCACCGTCAGGAGCTGGACGAAGAGAACCTCTCCTGGGGCTGGGTCCATCCCGATGACCGGATGGACCACCTCGCGAAAGAAGTCGCAAAGATCGTGGAACGGTCGGCAGAGAAGTCTCAAAGTCCGGTTGAGACGTTTCGGGAGATTGCGGATGCGGCCGGCTGTGATCTGATGGACGAGTCACTGGAATCGTTGGTTGATTCACGTCCGGCACCAAGAATGACCGAAGATTGGTTCTGTTGAGCCGAGCCGACCGGGACTCAGTTGGAGTCCCTGCCATTGCAAGACTAAAGGGATTGGGAGACCAGGTGATGGGTGCCAGATTGCAGGAATTGCTAGGGGTGGTGATTCCGCCCGTGGCGGTATCGTTCGTGGATGACGTGCCCGAGGGCGTGACTTTTGTCGAGGAGTCGGCTCTGTCGGGCTGCAGCTACTGGCGACAGGCGGCGGAGGGGCGCGTGCTGGCGACAGCTCCGTCGGATCACTATGCGTGCCCGGTCGGTGCTTTCACGCATGGAGTCGAGCTGCCACCTGAAGAAGCGGCCGGACAGGAACAGATGATCGGGATGATGGTGGATCTGCAATACGTGACGATGGAGGAGGTGCCCGAGATTCCGCATCGCAAAGAGCCATTTGAGGCGGTCATCTATGCCCCGCTTGATCAGGCCCCGGCCACCGTGGATGCCGTGATCGTACAGGGGATGCCTCGACAGTTGATGCTGCTGGCCGAAGCAGCGACCGGTGCGGGAGTCGACGGGGGACCGACGATGGGGCGGCCGACATGTGCGGCAATCCCCGAGGTCATGCAAGCCTCGCGTTTCGTCACCAATCTCGGTTGCATCGGCAATCGGATCTACACCGGGTTGGGAGACGATGAGCTGTACGTGGTGCTGCCCGGCAGCCAGCTCGATGAGATCACCGAAAAGCTCGAAACCATCGTCGCCGCCAATGACGCTCTTGCGGAATTCCATGGGGGGCGGGTCTCCGAGGCGGCCTGCACGTAGCCTCCAATTGAGGTCCAGTCCGATCTTGGATACTCTCGGTGATTGCGTGGGACCAGCCACACCGCAGCCACACCGCAGCGATAAGGACAGCCTGATGGATGACATCCAAATCACCGGCGAGCCGATGACCGTGCCGACAATGTGTCGCTTCACGGTGGACCGTCCGCTCTATCCTGACCAGTCGTACCATTTTGGGAGCGCCGAGGCGGCGGAGCTGTCGCCCCTGGCTGGGCGGTTGTTCGAGATCGAGGGGGTTTCTGCGGTACTCATCACCGACAATCGCGTGACAGTTACCAAACGAGGCCCCGTGCCCTGGCCAGAGGTTGGACGGCAGGTGGGCGCTGCGATCCGAGCTCATATTGCATCGGGCGATCCGGCCGTTGATCCTTCGGTGCGAGATGCGATTCCCGCAGCCGATGTGCTCAGGGACCGGATCCAGGGGATTCTCGATCGCGAGGTCAATCCGTCGGTCGCGGCTCACGGTGGCGTGGTGCGACTGCTCGATGTGAAGGGCAACATGGTCTACGTGCAGATGGGTGGTGGATGCCAGGGGTGCGGCATGGCCGATGTGACGCTCAAACAGGGCGTCGAGATTGCCATTCGGGCCGAGATTCCGGAAGTCGGCGAGATCATGGATACCACCGATCACGCTTCGGGGAACAATCCCTACTACGCACCGTCGAAGAAGTAGGTGGAGAGGCGGCGGGACGCCTGGGACACGATCTGAGGCGGGCGGTGTTGGTGAGACGACGATGCCGCGGTTGCTTCTCCTGTTGCCGACTCGGACCTACCGTACACCGGCGCTGCTGGACGCCGCAGCTCGGTGCGGGGTGGAGATCACGGTGGCGTCCGAGGAGGACAGCTCGGTTGGACATCTCAACCCGGCCGGCTTTCTCACCCTCCCCTTCTCCGATCCAACCGCGTGCGTGGCGCCGGTACTGGCATTCCATAAGCGCTATCCGATCGACGCGGTGATTGGGATCGATGACAGCGTTGTGGAAGCGTCAGCAGCCGTCGCGCGGGCCTTGGGGCTGCCTTCCAACGACCCCGACGCCGTGGCGACAGCTCGTGACAAGACGAGATCGCGGCGGGCATTGCAGGAGGCAGAAGTGCCGTGCCCACGGAGCGAACTTCGTGACTTTGACGGTGACGACGGATCCTGGAAGCAGTCGAGCCGATTTCCGGCGGTCGTCAAACCGTTGTCGCTCTCGGCCAGTCGAGGTGTGATGCGGGTCGATTCGGAGGAGGAATTCTCTGTTGCCGTGTCGAGACTGAGAGCGTTGCTTGAGTCGGAGGAGTGCGGAACGGACCCGGGTTTCCTGTTCGAGGAGTTTGTCGAGGGTGCCGAGGTGGCGGTCGAAGGCCTGCTGCGTGACGGTCAGCTGGAGGTGCTGGCCATCTTTGACAAACCGGAACCTCTCGACGGGCCGTTCTTCGAAGAGAGCATCTACGTGACGCCGTCTGGTCTCGAGACCGACCTGGCGGATCGGGTCATCGAAGTCTGTGGGGAGGCGTGCGAGGCGCTGGGTCTGCTCGAGGGCGCTGTTCATATCGAGGTCAGGGTCGGCCCGGACGGCCCGGTTGTCATCGAGGTGAACCCGAGGGCGATCGGAGGTCTGTGCGGGGACGTGCTACGGTTTGGGACCGGGGTTACGCTCGAGGAGATCCTGCTGCACCATGCGCTGGGCGATCGGGCCCCCTTGCCTGAGCGGGAGACCCAGGCTGCGGGCGTGTTGATGCTTCCAGTTGGTGGCGGGGGACGATTGCAATCGGTCGAGGGGGTTGAGGCGGCCGAAGCGGTGCCTGGTGTGGTTCGCGTGGCCATCACCGCACACACCGGCCAACAACTGACGGCTTGGCCGGAGGGCGGGGCGTACCCGGGTTTTGTGTTTGCTCGCTGCGAGACTTCTCAAGAAGTCGTGCGGGCATTGCAAGCTGCCCGCGAGGAAATGACACTGGTGTATGCCAAGGGCCCAGGCGAGATACAGGAGTGACTCGGCAATGAGCGACCGCGGCGTGTTGACAGACGTGAGTTGCCTCGTCCGTTATGGCCGTATGGGCTGGGTTGCGATGTTTGCCGCTGAAGACGACGTCGTCGGAGGCCACGGGGCGAGGGTGGTCGTGCGGACCGAACGAGGCGAGGAACTGGGCGAGATTCTGTCGGACGTGCCGGAACGGCTGGCCGTGGATGTCACGCTGGCCGGCCGCGTCCTGCGGGCTGCCACCGAAGAGGACGAAGCCAGGCCCGGGGGCGACGCCGAATCACTGGATCGGCTGATCGACAGGGTCCGTCGGGATGCCGTGGATCTCGAGCCCGTTGATGCCGAGTGGTTGGTCGGGGGGAGGACCGCTGTGATTTACTGCTTGGGCGAGGTCGGGCCGGAGTCCGAGCGAGTGGCGGTGGACCTGTCGAAGAAAACCGGATACGACATCAGGCTGGCTCCGCTGTTGGACCCGGAGCCGGGAAGCTGTGGTGGAGGTGGCGGTTGTGGGAGTGGTGGTTGTGGCGCTTGACCTGGGACGATCGTGGGATGCGGGCAGGAGGCCGTGAGATGATGAGGCTTGTGAGAGACTGGCGGATCGGCTGGGGGCTGGTTCTGTCGATCGTGGTGTCGGCCGGTGTCGTGTCAGCCGAAGATGTCTCGTTGGAACCACCGGCCGTTCGCGCTCTGCTCGCGCGGGCACTGCCGTTGCTGCAGAAGAGCGCTGCGACCTACATCGCCAAGCGTGATTGTTTCAGCTGCCATCACCAGGCACTCCCGGCCATTGCCGTGGCCACGCTCAAACGGGCGGGCCACTCCGTGGACACCGAGTCGGCCGCCGACCAATCCGATTTCACAGAGGCGTATTTTGGCGGCCGCGGCAAACGCGTGCGGGTTGGTGAGGGGGTGCCCGGTGGTGCCTACAACGCGGGGTATGCACTCTGGAGCCTGCATGCCGAGGGACGCAAGCCCAACGGGGTGACGAATGATCTGGTGGCATATCTCAGGACCAAGCACCGTCGCGACGGCAGTTGGAGAATTCGCACACACCGCCCACCGCTGGAGGACAGCCATTTCACGGCGACCGCGCTGTCGCTGAAAGGACTCCAGTTGTACGCCGGTCAGTCCGGGGCGAAGGACCTGGCTGAGAGAACCGGGCGAACACGGGCCTGGTTGATCCGTGCCAAGCCGAAAACCAATGAAGACCGTGTGTTTCGATTGCTCGGCGTCGCCTGGGCGGGAGGGGCGGACAAAAAGGTCAAGGAGTATGCCAGGGATCTGGGGACGCGGCAGCGGGACGACGGTGGGTGGTCACAGCTGGATGACGGATCGAGTGATGCCTATGCCACCGGCCAGGCGCTGTATGCGCTACGGCAGTCGGGCCTGGCGATCAGCGACGATCGGTTCCAGCAAGGCTGCCGCTACCTGGTCAAGACGGCGAAGCCGGACGGATCCTGGCACGTGGTGACACGCAGCAAGGCGATTCAGAAGTACTTCGAAACCGACTTTCCGCACGAGAAGTCGCAGTTCATCTCGATTTGCGGAACCTGCTGGGCCGTGTTGTCGCTGGCCGAGCTGTTGCCGAGCACGCCCAATTAGGGCGCAAACACTCACGGCCGGCGATCACGTCCGATACTCGTCGCCGCAGTCGCCGATCCTCGTGAAGAGGTCGTTGTGGCCAGAGGTGGCCTCGTTGATCAGCTCCCAATCGTCCCCGGTCAGTGAGAAATCGAAAACCCGTGCATTCGACTCGCGGTGTTCGCTGAGACCCAGGCGGCAACCGATGATGACTCCGGCGACGTGCGGCTGATCGAGAATCGCGCGGGTGGCGACGTTGGTGATGCTGACCTCGTGACGTTGGGCGATGGTGTGGAGCGCCTGCAAGAGTTGCTGAAACAAGGGCCAGCCGCCCCAGGAGTCGATCATCCTCTTGTATTTCTTCTTGGAATTGGTGTCGAGCTGTGCAGGACGGGGGTCCTCCACACCCAGGTAGGACTCCGAGATTAGCCCTCCGCAGAGGGTCCCGTAGGTCAGGAATTGGACGCCGTGTGCCTGGCAGACCGCCAGTTGTTCCCGCTCGGGACGTCGGTCGACCAGACTGTACTGGACCTGGTTGGAGGCGATCGTGATTCCGGCGTCGACGATGGCCTGTAGGTGCGACGTGTCGAAGTTGGTCAGGGCCAGGTGTCGAATCTTGCCACCAGACTGCAAGTCAGACAAATGCGCGAGCGCATCGAGGTAGCGAGGGTCCTCGTAGTCCCACCAGTGGAATTGCAGCGAGTCGAGGCAGTCGACGTCCATGCGACGCAGCGAGATGTCGATTGCCTGCGCCACGACGTCCGGAGACATGTCGCCGGGCGAGGGGCACCACTTGGTCATCGCCTGGACGCCGGCCAGGGACTCCGGATCTCGCCGAGCGATCCATCGCCGCCGAAACTCGCCGTAAATCTCCTCGGCCGGTCCGTAGTGGTCGGCCATGTCGAGGGTGGTGTAACCCGCGTCAACGTAGTCAAACAGGGACTCGGTGGCCTGCTCACGATCGATGCGGCCGTGGCCGCCGGAGAGTTGCCAAAGCCCCACCGGAAGTGGACAGATGGGGAAGTTGGGGGCCAGGAGTCGCGTTTGTGTGATGGGAAGCGGCATGGTGAGTGCTGTCGACGAGGTGGTGCATCGGTACAATGTCGACGAATTGTTGCAACGCCGGCATGCCACAACAAGACCGTGGCTCGGCAGGCAGACGAAGGGGCGAGACGATGCGACGTAGAGGATGGGCCTGCTTGGTGTGTTGGCTGGGTTCCGTACTGACTTCCGTTCTGGGTTCCGTTGGCCCGGTGGAAGGGGGTGACGGCATCGAAGCCGAAGTGTTGCTGTCGGGCGGGACGATTCATGACGGGACTGGTGGCAAGTCCGTCGTCGGGGATGTGGCGATCCGAGACGGTCGGATCGTTGCGGTGGGGTCGTTTGAGGTGGGAGAAGTCGGGTGGCGAATCGACTGCACTGGACTGATCGTGATGCCGGGTGCGATTGACCTGCACAATCACAGCGATCGGCAAGTCGTGGACGCTCGGACCCGGGCCAACATCAATTACGTGATGCAGGGGTGCACGACGGTGCTCACCGGCAACTGTGGGAGCGGCCCCGTGGATGTGGGGAAGTACTACCAGCAGATCAACCAGGCCGGAGCGGGAACCAACGTGGCTCACCTGCTGCCACACGGAGCGCTCAGGCGGCAGGTGGTGGGGACGGAACGCCGGGCGGCGACAGCGGCGGAATTGGCTGAGATGAACGAGCTGGCCGGGCAGGCCATGGCCGATGGGGCGTGGGGGCTGTCAACCGGGTTGATCTACGTGCCGGGCACGTATGCTGACACCGATGAACTCGTGGCCCTGGCCGAGGTGGTTTCACAACATGGTGGGATCTATGCCAGCCACATCCGCAATGAGAATGTCCGGTTGCTGAAGGCTGTGGATGAGGCGATGGAGATCGGGCGGCGCGCCAAGCTGCCGGTCCACGTGTCGCATTTCAAGTCGAGTGGACGCGACTCCTGGGGGCTGGTTCGGCGGGCAGCCGAACGGATCGCGGCGGCCAGGAAGACAGGGGCCCACGTCACAGCGGACCAGTATCCCTACGTCGCATCGAGCACGTCGCTCGACGCCACGGTAATCCCAACGTGGGCTCGTGCCGGTGGCCGTAAGGAGTTGATCCGTCGACTCGATGATCCCGAGATTGGTCAGCGCGTCCGGGTGGCGATCGCGGAGAACCTGAGTCGCAAGGAAAATGGATCGGTGCTGATGATTGCCCGGTACGCGAAGAAGCCGGGCTGGGTGGGCAAGAGCGTGGCACAGATTGCCGAGCAGGAAGGTGTGTCGACAGTCGAGATTGCGGTGCGGGTGGCCAGAGGCGGAGGGGCTGCGATCGTGAATTTCAGCATGAGCGAGGACGATGTGCGGCACATCATGCGGGTGCCCTGGGTCGCCACCGCGTCAGACGGTCGTGCCTACTTGCCAGGCGCCGATCGACCCCACCCTCGTAGCTACGGCACGTTTGCCCGAAAGCTGGGGCATTACGCGCTGCGTGAAAAGGTGCTCACGTTGGCGGCGGCTGTCCGCAGCATGACGTCTCTCCCGGCCCAAATACTTGGGATGACCGACCGTGGCACACTGAAAGTCGGCATGGTGGCCGACGTGGCGGTCTTTGATCCGAAGCGGATTCGAGATGCCGCCACGTTTGAGGATCCTCACCAGTATGCCGAGGGGTTCCGGTACGTGTTCGTCAATGGAGAAGCAGCCGTGTACCGAGGGAAGCCGACGGGGGCCTTGGCAGGCCGGGCGCTTGTGCACAAGAGGGAGACACGGAAGTGAACAGGGATGAGGGACGTGGCGTCGGCCTCCTGGTCAGTGTCCGGTCGCTGGAAGAGGCGAGGGATGCAGTGCTTGGGGGCTGCGCGGTCCTGGATGTGAAGGAGCCGGCCAACGGGCCACTCGGGATGGCCGACATCGCGGTCGTGGCGGAGATCACGGGCTGGGCCAGGAGCCGTGGCGTCCTCACGAGCGCGGCACTCGGCGAGGTGCGGCAATGGCAGGATGGCGAGTTGACTGATGCGGCGCCGATAGACGTCGACTTCGCCAAAATGGGCGTCTCCGGAATGGCGGACCAGGATGACTGGGTCGCGGCGTGGCGTCGGGTCCGTGGCAGGTGGGCCGTGGCACGCGGCTGGGTCGCGGTCGCCTACGCCGATGCGCAGACCTGCCACGCCCCACCGATTGCCGAGGTGGTTCAGGCGGCCGCCGCGGAAGGCTGTGCCGGTGTGCTGCTCGATACATGGGACAAATCGGGACCAGGGCTGACCGAGTGCCTGGATGTTGAGGACCTCGTTGCCGTGCGTGAAAGCACTCGCCAGCATGGGCTCCTGCTGGCGCTGGCCGGACGCGTGACCATGGACGAGGCTGACGAGCTGGTCGGATTGGGCCCGGATCTCGTGGCCGTCAGGTCCGCCGTTTGCCGGCATGGTCGTCGAACTGAACCGGTGAGCCGAGAGCGTGTCACGGAATTGGTGAGTCGCTTGTCGGGATCCAGTCAACCAGCGATCCCGGGGCGTGTCGCAGGTTGACCCACGCGAGAGCCGGGAGACGATGAGCCCACTCGGCCAGTTGCGCGTCGATGAGGCCTCGTTCGGCCAGACTGCAGGCAGAGGCTGTTCGCAGCTGTGAGGTGATATCCTCGGCGCGAGCGGGAATGTCGCTCGACTTGAGCAGCACCAGCCGCCGGGCCGGCCAGACCAGTGTGATCCAGGCCGAAATGGCATCGCTGGTGGCCAGCCAGGTGTGTGGCAGCGTGAGTTCGTGGTTCGACTCTTCACAGGGCAGAAACCGGCTGCAGTCGAGCACAGGCCAGCCGCCCTGCTGCCAGATGCGTTCCGCCTGGGCACGCTCGAGCACCAGTTGGCAGCGGGGGACGACGGTCGCGATGAGCCTGGCATTGAGACTCATCGCGGCCACGGCCAGGTCATGCGCTGCGGCCTCATCAAGTTGCCAGTGCTCGTGCCAGTGTCTCACCAGGTCGGCGGCACGCCCTCCTCCGACGATGATCAGCGGCCGAGCAATGTGCTCACGGCGGATGAGCGCTGTAAGCAACTCGGGCGTGGCGGGCTCGTCAATCAGGCTGCCGCCGAGCTTGAGGACCTCAACGTCGCCGTGCCGCATCAGTCGATGATCTTGTTGATCGGGTACTCGACGATGCCTCTGGCACCGTTGGCCTTGAGAACCGGGATGATCGATCGCACGGTGGTCTCGTCCAGGATCGTGTTGACAGCGACCCAGTCGGGGTCAGAGAGCGATGAGACGGTTGGTTGCTGGAGGGCGGGGAGTTGCTCGAGGATGATGGGGAGGTCGGCGCGGCGAATGTTCATCATCAGCCCGGCCTTCCCCTCGGCGTCCAGGCACGATTGGAGCATCAGGGCGATGTTCTCGAGCTTTGTCTTTTTCCATCCATCGGCTGCCGCTTCCTGGCTGGCGATCAGCCTCGTGGAACTCTCGATCACCGTGTCGACGATGCGGAGATTGTTGGCACGCAGCGAACTGCCCGTCTCGGTTACCTCGACAATCGCGTCAGCGAGTTGAGGAGGCTTGACCTCGGTGGCGCCCCACGAGAACTCGACGGTGGCCTCGACGCCGTGTTCAGCGAGGTAGTTGCGGGTCAGGCCGACCGCCTCGGTCGCAATCCGCTTGCCGGCAAGATCGGCGACAGCCTGGACGGGCGAGTCTTCGGGGACACACAGGACCCAGCGCACCTTGCGGCGGCTCACCTTGGAAAAGACCATCTCGCAGATTTCGACGACGTCGGCCTGTGTTTCGAGGACCCAGTCGTGACCCGTGATGCCGGCGTCGAGAATCCCTTGTTCGACATAGCGGGCCATCTCCTGGGCCCGGATCAACAGGCATTCGATCTCGGGGTCGTCAATCGTCGGGTAATAGGATCGCGAGGAGAATCGGATCTTGTAGCCGGCCTGGCGGAAGAGTTCTGCGGTCGAGTCCTGCAGACTGCCCGCGGGGATACCGAGCTTGAGGACCTGGGAAGACGTGTCGTTCATGGTGTCGTTTATTTCTTGTAGACCTCGGCCGGGTCGAACACACGGTCGCCGACGACTGTGACATCACGGGATTCCGGGTCGAACTGGCGGAAGAAGCAGGTGCGGTAGCCCTCGTGGCAGGCGGCGCCGCCATGCTGCGTGACCTTGATCAGCAGGGTGTCGGCGTCGCAGTCGTAGAAGATGGCGTGCACCTCCTGAAAGTTACCGCTCTCTTCACCCTTGCGCCACAGCTTGTCTCGACTGCGGCTGTAGTAACAGACTCGCCCCGTCTGACAGGTCTCTGTCCAAGCCTCCTCGTTCATGTAAGCCAACATCAAGACCTCGCCATCGGCGGCGTCCTGGGCGATGACGGGGATCAAGTCGGACTTTGTGAAGTCGGGTCCGTTCACGGATCTTTAGCCTCGTCGACGGGGCAGGCATGACGTTTGGGCGAACAATCCAAGCTAGCAGCTTGCCGGGGCGATCACCAGTGGTGTCATGGCACGTCGGTCGCAGAGGCTCGTTGGGTACGTCGGCTTTTCAGCCTCAGATGTGTCCCCTAGTATCGGGTCTGTCCTCGAACTCGGTTGATGGCGACTGGGACGCGAGAATTGAGAGCAGAAGACTGTCCTCGGGAGCCGCTGACGGTACCGCGGACGACAATGGAAATGGTGGAGACGATGACCGAGCAAAAAGCAACCAATATTACGTGGCACGAGTCACGAGTGGATCGGGTGGCCCGAGAGGAGTTGGCTGGTCACAAGGGGGCGGTGATCTGGTTCACAGGCCTCAGTGCGTCGGGCAAAAGCACCGTGGCCAACGAGGTGGATCACCTGCTGCACGGGTTGGGCAAAAAGACCTACGTGCTCGATGGGGACAACGTCCGACACGGCCTGAACAAGAATCTGGGGTTCAGCGCCGAGGACCGGGCTGAAAATATCCGGCGGATTGGTGAAGTGGCCAAACTGTTTGTCGACTCAGGGACGATCGCCCTGACCGCGTTTATCTCACCCTACTCGGCTGATCGCCAGCAGGCGCGGGAACTGCTCGACGACGGGGAGTTTGTCGAAGTGTATGTGAATGCCTCTTTGGAGACGTGTGAGGCGCGGGATCCCAAGGGGCTTTATGCAAAGGCGAGGGCTGGGGAAATCAAGGGATTCACGGGGATCGATGATCCTTACGAGGCCCCCGAGTCTCCCGAACTGGAATTGGACGCAGATGCCAAGGGGATTGAGGAACTGGCCGGTGAAGTGGTCGCTTGGCTTGACGCCAACGGCTATCTGTCGCGCTGACATCCTCACAGATCTGCTGCTGTCGCCTGATTGGTGGCGGCTCGCCGATGACCAGGCGAGCCGTCCCTTTTTTTTGGAATTGTCAGATTTTGTGCTTGCAATTGTCCCTCCCCTGGTGTCAAGTAGTACACAACTGTTTACACAAGTTGGCGACGCATGGAGGAATGAACGGGAGCGGATTGAGAGATCAGTTAGGGAGGCGAATTCGGCTGCGGTGTACACCCGACTCGTCCGTTGATGCTGCCGGAGGCGGCACGGTGTGTGACGAGTCGCACATGGGGTTCTTTGCGAGAAAAGGAATGACGCATGAACCAGAACACGCGTGGACGAGCAATCGCAACAGGAATTGGGACCGTCAGCCGTCGCTGGCACAAACGGGAGAGCAAGGGACATGGGAGGCAGATGCCCTCGGTGATCCTGGCAAGTCTCGGGCTGGCTTCTCTGGCCTCGGTGGTGATGTGGACGATGGTGTCGGAGGCGAAGGGAGAGGCTGCTGCGGTCGAAGCGGTGGCACCGACCACTCGAGCACTGACCACGACATGGCCGGATCATTCTGTCACTTTGGAGAAGACGGGGACTTTGGTTGCACCCGACCACCGGGACTTGGAGGCTTCTGGTCTCGGTCCGAATCGCGTGGTGTCGGCGGTGCGGCAGACTGGCCCGGTGACGATCGTGACGAATCGTCAGCGGCCAGCGAACACGGTGGGCGATGGCCCGAGGTCAGTGGTCGAGTCGACTCGGAAGGTCCGGAAGACCGGGCAGACCGGGCTGGAGAAGCCGGCCGGGAGGACCAGGCCGGCGAGTCGGCCGGTGGAGCAGCCGGGAACTCGCTCGCCGACGGTGAAAAGGGTGAAGGGGCGATTGCCGCGGTACTTTGGCAAGGTCGGGATCAGCGGGGCTCAGAAGCGTCGCATCTACATGATCCAGGCGACATTCCGCCAGAAGGCGCGGGACTTGGTCCGGCAACTTGAGGCATTGAAGAGACAGGAGGCCGGTGAGGTGCGCGCTGTTTTGACGTCGCTACAACGGGAGCGGCTGAAGGAACTTGTCGAAATGGCCGAGGCGTCACGTGCCGCTCGGGCTAATGCGAAAAGGAAGACGATGGGTGAGCCGGATCAGCGGGAGGACAATCGGCGTGATCCCGGACCCCGGTCGTCGTCCGGTCGGCCGTCGCCCGGTGCGAGAGGCCGGTGAGGTCGAGTGGGGCGAATCGGGCCTGCCCGATCGCGTCTCGCAGCCATGGCATCGCCGGCGTCCGTGTCCTGTGACCGGCCCCTGTGGCCTCCCCTGCCCCGGGAAACGGGCGTCGGTGGTGCCTGGAAGCTTCACGAGAGAAGAAAGGAAAAGAGACCGAGGCGAGCGGTGAACCGGTGAGGAACGGGCAGGACGCGCCAGGATTCGCCGGGGCCGGGAACATGGATGCTCGGACACCGCAGCCGCATCGCCGGTTCGGGGACCTGTCGAGACAACCTGACAAACGAGGACGTCAGTCTTCGGGATCCCAAGGGATCGAGGTTGATCCGACAAGACCCCGGCCGGCGGTGTGTCTCGTCAAAAGCATTACTCGACTTCAGGTCGGGCACAGCCGCGGAAGACAAATCCGCCGTCGACTCGAACGATCGTGCCGGTCACATAGTCGGCGTCGTCAGACGACAGGAATGCCGCTGCCTTGCCAATGTCCTCGGGGGTTCCGAGTCGGCCCCAGGGAAGAGCTGCCGCCTCGGCCTCGATCCGCTCGCTGCCAAATTCTTCGTGCTCGCCCGGCGTGTCAATCCAACCAGGCTCGATGGCATTCACGTTGATGTGATGCGCGAATAGCTCCACGGCGACCGTCCGCATCATGTGATTCAGGCCATTCTTGGCAGCGCCGTATGCCACGCAGTGGGCGATTGGGAGATAGGCCTGGACACTTGAGATGAAGACGATCTTGCCTCCCCCTCCCCTCGCGACCATGTGCCGCGCGACCAGCTGGCTGACGTGAAAACCAGCAAGGAGCGTCCCCTGCAATGTCTGCTCGAAGAGTTCAGGGGGGTACTCCAGGAAGGAGCATCGACGACTGAAGGCCGGATTGCTGATGAGGATGTCTATGCGACCGGTGGCCTCGAGGGCCGCCGTGACGAGCTCTTCACAACCACTCCGTTCAAAGACGTTGGCTTCGACGGCATGGCACTTCCTACCGATCGAGGTGATTTCGGTCACCGTGCTCTCAAGATCCGGGCTGCCGGGCCTGTCGTTGAGGATGAGGTTGGCACCTCGTTTTGCCAGTTGCAATGCGCATCCCTTGCCGATGCCACGGCCGGCACCGGTAACGAGTGCCCATTTTCCGTCCAGGTCCATTGGTGGGTCTCCCGTTGAGTCAATTCACGGTGTCTAAGCGGCCGGCGGTCGGCTGGCAGGCTTGAAGCCCATAGATCTCGTGGATTCGATGTGATTGTGCTCACAGCATACAATGCCCGGCGGCTCGGTTCGAAGGCACTTAGCGAAAGGCCACCTCCATGCGAGCGTCAGTTCAACCAGTGGTAATGGCAGGCATGGTGATGCTGGGTGTGGTCCTTGACACCATACCGTTGCTGGTGGCAGCGGAGCCCGTCACGACTGCTGACCGATCAGGGCACCAAGATCGGGTGGTACGGTTGGTCAATCGCAGAGCGACCCTGGGAGTCGCCTTGGCCGGCGGGGGCATTGTCGATTTTCGTCTCAGTGGTAGCACACTCAATCCCCTGAATTGGACGATCGAGGGCCTGGAACCGATCGAAGCGGGGAAACCGTATTTGCGAGGCCATTTTCTGTGTCTCGACCGCTGGGGGGCACCTTCGGAGGCCGAGGCTAAGCGAGGAGTTCCGTTTCATGGTGAAGCGCCGCGATTGCCGTGGAAGCTGGTCCGCAAGCCCAGTGACTCAGATGAATTCTCGTACCTGAAAATCGCCTGCGACTTGCCCCTGGCTGGGCTGACTGTCACTCGAAAGATGGTCCTGGCCCGTCAGGGTAGCGTGGCGCTGGTGCATGAAGAGGTGACCAACACGAGAACGCTTGGTCGCATCTATAACATGGTGCAGCACCCGTCGATTGCCGCACCGTTTCTAGACGACTCCACAGTGGTGGACACCAACGCGACATTGGGTTTTTCACAGGACGATGCCTCGCCACCACAGGCCAGCGAGGCTCGGGCGTGGCCACGGATGGTCTTGCTTGGTGAGACTGTTGATTTGAGGAGATTCCGATCCAACGAGTCGGACGGTGTGATCCACGATGTGTCATCGTTTGTCTTTGACGCCAAGGCAAAGATCGGCTGGGTGACGGCGGTGAATGCGCAGCAAGAGCTGCTGCTCGGGTACGCATGGCGGACTTCGGAGTATCCCTGGCTCAACATCTGGAGACACCGTGAGAACGGGCGAATCAAGTCCCGAGGGCTGGAGTTTGGGACGACGGGCCTGCATAAGCCCTATGCCGCACTTGTGAACCAGGGACGGATTCTGGAGCGGCCACTCTACAGCCACATCGATGCCGGACAGACGGTGAGTCGCGAATACCTGATGTTTGTGGCGGCCGTGCCACGGGACTTTGGTGGCGTGTCGAGCGTGGAGCACGAAGAGAAGAACTCGCGGATTGTGATTCGAGAACGTGGTCGGAGCAAGCGGCGGCTGGTGCTGCGGGCAGAATTGCCCGGACCTCCGCCACTCAGGTGAGCGACAAGTCGAGCGGGTGCGATGTCAGGCGTTCGACGCCGTTAGCCGTGACGCGGTAGTTCTGTTCGAGCCGGATTCCGGCCTTGAGTTCCGGACCATAGAGTCCTGGTTCGGCGGTAAAAACATCGCCTTCCTCAAAGACGTCGTCCCAGTTGGGGTTCAGATGCGGCCCCTCGTGTGGAAAGAGCCCGAAGGCATGGCCCAGGTGGTGACAGAAGGCCCCGGGCCGATAAGCATCGAGCATGTCCTGCGCGGCTTGGAACAAGTCTCGGCATCGCAGACCTGGACGAACCGTCTCTTCGACCATCGCCAGTGTTTCGGTGATTGCCGTCCAGGCCGACAGTTGCGCATCGGTTGGCCGTCCGTCGACAGAGATCGTTCGACAGTTGTCGGCGTAATAGCCTCGGTAGGCAGGCCCCAGGTCCAGAACAAACAACTCGCCGGCCTGTGCCGGTCTCGGACGCGGCGGTCCTCCTGGTGAATTGCACTGGTAATCATTGCCCAGCGCTGTCAGTGGTTCTCCGGCCACTTCGACCGCCGCTGCGTGCAGTTCGTTGAAGACCACAAGTTCAGTGATCCCCGGCTCGATGATCTCGCGTGCTCGCTCGTACATGGCATCTGTGCAGGCGATCGCGCGACCGATCATGGCCAATTCGTCGGGGTCCTTGTTGCGCCGGAGGGTCCAGAGCGACGGTTCGATGTCAACGACGTGGTCGCTGTGCTGGCGACTTTCAAGGAGGGTCTGGAAATGTGGGCCGAATGTTGAAAACTCGACAGCAAGCGGTCCCCGTGAAGGTCGCTGTGCCAGTGCGGTGGCGAGAGCCTGTCCGGAGGCGAGTGGTTGTTCCTGCCTGAGCGTTGCGTGCCACTGTGCTTCGAATGTGGCGACGTCATCAACAGCGGCTTCGTGGGGGGCCTTGTTAGGAGCGGCCAGGGTGCAATGGCCATCGAGGTCGAGGGTGGCGGCCGTCTTGAGTAGCGGGTGCGGCGTGCGGAAACCGGTCAGGTAGTGCACGTGCTCGGGTTGCACAACGACGGCGCGTTCCGCGCCGAGTGCTGTCATCTTCCCGATCAGCCGTTCCTGGCGTTGGCGGCACAGCGCCGGATCCAGCTGCAACCCGTCGGCCGAACCGCTCACACGAGTTCCTTGATCAATTCTCTCCGCTCCAGCAGGTGGCGAGGTCGACCACTGAAGTCGTTGAAAGTCATGCCCGGGTCGATTCCGAGGTGGCGATAGATCATGGCCAGGACGTTTTCGGGCCGGTAAGGCTGTGACGCCGGAACTTCGCCGCGAGAGTTGGATGAGCCGAGGATCCCTGGGCGAAGCCCGCCGCCGGCCAGCATGACGCTCATGACGGCTCCCCAGTGATCACGACCGGCATTCCGATTGACCCGGGGCGTCCGTCCGAATTCGCCCATGGCGACGACGAGCACGTCTTCAGCGAGTCCCCTCTGGTGGAGATCTGTCACAAGTGCCGCAGCGCCCTGGTCGAATGATGGCGCCTTGGTCTTGAGTCGGCTGGCGATCTTGTTGTGATCGTCCCAACCGGTGACGCGGACTGTGACGCAGGTCACGCCGTGTTCCACGAGTCGCCGGGCCAGCAGCATGCACTGCCCGTTTGTGGTTCGGCCGTAGGCGTCGCGCGTCGCGTCGGATTCGGACTCGATGTCAAAGGCGACGCGAGCGGCGTCTCCGGTGATCAGGTCGAAGGCCTGGTAGGTAAAGTCATCGACTGCCGTGGAGGCGCCTTGCAGATCGGCCAGGCGTTTCTGAGCGTCGAGTGACGCCAGCAGCCCCTTGCGGTCAGCAAGCCTTTTGATGTCGAGGGTCTTGTTGAGCGCGAGATTCTGAACCTTGAAGCCCTTCTTCGCCGGATCACTGATGGTCTCGAAGGGGGTGTAGCTCTTGCCCAAGTGGGCTGGGCCGCCGTTCCGCATGACGCGCGGGATGGCCACGTAAGGGGGCAAGGTCGCGGCATTCGGGCCTCGGACCTTGGCCGCAACGCAGCCGAACGCCGGCATCTGATTGACGCCTCCCTTGGGTCCTCGCTTGTAATAGCCAGTCTGAGTGAGATGGCTGGACGGGTCGTGGCTGTTGCTGGGGTGATGGATGGACCGAATGACGGTGAGTTTGTCAGCCACGGCGGCCTGCCGGGGCATCCATTCGCTGAATTGCACACCTGGCAGGTTGGTCGCGACCGTGTCGAACTGGCCCCGGTATTCCCTCGGCGCTTCCGGTTTGGGGTCATACGTCTCGAATTGAGTGGGGCCTCCGGCTAGTTCGAGGAAGATGACCGAGGTCTTTTTGCGTGACGCGACCGGCTGGGCGTCACGAGCTCTCAGCACCTGGTCCATGGCGAGTCCGGCCATCCCCAGCGAGCCGACCTGGACTGCCTGCCGTCGCGAGAGTCCGTCGCAAAATGATGACGCGTGTCCTGAGAGGGTCAGCATGCCATTGGGTCCTTTGATGCGAGAGCGGCCAGCGGTCGTCCGGTGGTTGCGATTCGAGAACGGAACTCAGGCAATGATATCGTGAACGATTTCACCATGAATATCGGTCAGGCGGAAGTCGCGACCCGAGTATCGGAACGTGAGTTTCGTGTGGTCGAGTCCTAGCAGGTGGAGCATTGTTGCGTGCAGGTCATGGAAATGGACCTTGTTGTCCACGGAATAGTACCCGTATTCGTCAGTGGCACCATGGCTGATGCCCGGTTTGACGCCACCACCGGCGAGGAACATGGTGAGAGCATGAGGATTGTGGTCGCGACCATCGTTTCCTTGTGCGACCGGGGTCCTTCCAAATTCCCCTCCCCAGAGCACAAGTGTGTCTTCGAGGAGACCTCGTTGCTTCAGGTCCGTGATCAGTCCGTGGATCGGCTGGTCGACTTCGAGAGCATTTTGTGGCAGTGATTTCTTGAGGCCTCCGTGTTGGTCCCACTTGTAGCTGTGTGAGACCTGTACAAAGCGGACGCCCCGCTCGGAAAAGCGCCGAGCCATCAGGCACTGCCGTCCAAAGTCCCGGGTGTTGTCGTTGTCGAGTCCGTAGAGCTTGTGGATGTGTTCGGGTTCATTCGAGATGTCCTGAAGCTGGGGTGCCTCACTTTGCATGCGAAAGGCCAGCTCAAAGGACGCGATGCGGCTTTCGAGATCCGAGTCAGGGCCGGTCGCCTCGAGCCTGTTGCGGTTGATTCGATTGAGAAGGTCGAGCTCGATTCGTTGGAGTGAACGGCGACGGACCTTGGCCTTGCCGCCGATAAAGGGAAACCGGGCTCGGTCGGCCGGCGTGGAGGCGTCTCCCATCGGCGTGCCCTGGTAGACGGCAGGCAGGAAGGCAGAACTCCAGTTGTTGACGCCACCATGTGTCAGGCTGGGACAAATGGTGATATATCCGGGCAGATTCTGGTTTTCAGTGCCCAGGCCGTAGTTGATCCAAGAGCCCATGCTGGGGCGGACAAACGTGTCACTGCCGGTGTGCAGCTCCAGGAGGGCGCCGCCGTGCCGTGAATTGGATCCATACATGGACTTGATGAAGCAAAGATCGTCGACCAACTCGGCGATTCGCGGGAAGACCGAACTGACCCATGCACCACTCTCACCGTGCTGTTTGAATGGCCAGGGAGACTTGAGCAGGTTCCCCGTGGCTCCGGACACAATCCGTGGCTTGGGAAACGGAAGCGGCTTGCCGTGGTCCTTGTCGAGTTGTGGCTTGTGGTCAAACGTGTCGACATGCGACGGGCCACCGTGCATGAAGAGAAAGATCACACGCTTGGCGCGCGCGGGGAAATGAGGGTCCCTGGGCGCCAGCGGGTTGTCGTCCGCGGCGGCGGGCTGGTCGGCGCAGGCCTGCCGTTGCAACAGGTCAGCCAGGGCTAGCATGCCAAAGCCGGTGGCCGAGGAACTGAGCATCTCGCGGCGATTGCTGGCCTCGGTGAACTGGCGGCAGAAATGAGAACTGGTCATCGGCGGGACTTGATACGTGGTGGGGAGGACTGTGGTTTACTCGGTGTAGACGAACTCGGTGCTGGCCATCAACGCGCGGCAGAGCGCCTGCCAGGCGCGAATTGTGGCAGCCGGCAAGTCCTTCGCACTGCCGTTCTTCTTATCGTCTTCCTGGGCGGCCAGTCGATACTGCGAGAGGAAAGTCGAGGCATCGGCCTGTTCTTCAGATTCAGGGGGGCGTCCAAGAAGCGTGTCATACAGCAGCCTGATTCTTGACACGTCATCGCCCGGGCTTTCAAGAATCCGTTTCGTGATCGTGACCGACTGGTTGTCAACCAGGACGCTGTTCATGAGGAACAAAGCCTGGGGCGCGATGGTCGTCGTGACCCGATCGCCATTGGGGAGACTCGGGTCGGCGAAGTCGAAGGCCTGGAAGACCTCGAACAGGGCGCTGCGCACCACCGGTTGATAGATGCTGCGGCGGTTGTTGTCGTAGACATCGGTCTTCATGTTGTGACCGGTGCCTGTGACGTAGGCCCGGTTGTTGACGGTCATCAGCGAGCCGCCGAGCCGACGGTCGAGGACGCCGCCAACCTGCAGCAGCGCGTCTCGGACCTCTTCGGCGGTCAGTCGTCTTCGGTCCATCCGCCACTGGAGGCGATTTTCCGGATCTGCTGCTGCCGCTCGTTCATCGAATCGGGTGCTCATGCCGTAGGTGGACGACAGCACGATCTCCTTGTGCATCGCCTTGAGGGACCAGTTGCGACGTCGCAATTCTTGAGCGAGCCAGTCGAGCAATCGGGGATGGGTGGGTCGTTCTCCCAGGGAACCGAAGTTGTCGGTTGATCGCACGATACCGTGGCCGAAGTGCCAGCGCCAGATGCGGTTGGCCATGATTCGCGGTGTCAGCGGGTTGGAAGCGGAGGTCATCCAGCGAGCCAATTCCATCCGACCACTGGTGGTCTTGGGGATTGTCGGTTGGGACTCCCCGGCCAGGATCCGGGGGAAGCGGCGGGGCGCATCGTTGCCGAGCGTCAGATAGCTGCCTCGGATGTGGACCTTGAGATCTTCGGCCTTGCCGTCGATGACGGCCATTGCCAGCGGCAGGGCGGGCTTGGACTTGGTCAGCTTGGCGATCTGCTCCTTTTGGGTCTTGATGCGATCGAGTGTTGCCTTGTCGAACGCCGAATCGAGTTGCTTGGAGACGGCAAATGGGCCCTTGGGGTCGTACAGCAGTCGGCGGGCGGACTCGAGCTCAGGGTCGTCAAGCGACTTGGACCGGCCGTTGGTGTCTTTCAGCTGGTGGCGCCACGCCGTGTCCGTGTCTGCCAGAAGAGAACGGTAGCCGGCTGCCAGTTCGGCGAGCGGTTTGCCGACCAGGGGCTTGATCCTGGGCCCAGGCTTGATGGTGAGGGCTGCGCCAGCAGCGTCCAGGGCATGATGCCAGGCTGCCAGCGGCGAAGTCTTGTCGGTCCGTGAGGACTTCAGGTGGTTTACCCACTGGGCGAGGATCTGGCCATTGAGTGTGTCCTCCTTCTTGATGCTCGCTTTGAGTTGGCCGAGTTGTCCCAGGAGATTCGAAGCATCGGCGCGAGTGCCGTCCAAGGGAGCGTAGAGCAACTTGTCGATATGCGGAAACGGGCCGGGGCAGTCGATCACCAGCGTGTTTGTTCCCTTGCGGAATTCGGCGACGCCCTCGAGGAACCACTTCTGCGAATCCGGGTTCCAGGTTCCGGTGACGTGGCCGATGGCGTCAGAGCGGATCACGGCTCCGTTGACCATCAGGCGGCAAGGGCGACTCATGGCCGCAGCAACACGGACCTCGATCCGGTACGCCCCGCCCTGCTCCACAGTGATGTCATACTCGGCGATATTGGGGAGTTTGCCACCGTTGAGGATCACGCCAATTCCCTCGCCGTAACCCGTGTTGTGCTTGGCGGCGTTGCCCCGATCAAATGTCTCGGCCTCGCGAACAACAACACCTGGTGCCGTCTTTTGGTTGGCCGTGCCACCGATCGGTTTCCTGCCGGCGAGTTGTTTGGCGATCATCCAGCGTGAGCTGGCCACCACCAGGTAATCTCCGGCTCGCCGTCTGGCGCGGTCGGCGACCGCCTGTCGAGCATCCGTGGTCATGGTGGCCAGTTGCTTCTTGGCGGTCTCAATCGAAGTGGCATGCTGTTTCTGGGCGGCGATGGTCTCGGGGTCGGCGAGCTGTGTTTCGTTCCACTTGGCCACGACACGGAAATTCTCCATGGTCTTGGTGCTCTTGAAGATCCCGGCCAGGGAATAGTAGTCGGCCGTGGGGATGGGGTCGAACTTGTGGTCGTGGCAGCGTGCACATCCGATCGTGAGGCCCAGAAAGGTTTTGCCGATGGTGTCGATCTGCTCGTCGATGATGTCCATTTGCATCTTCCGCGGATCATCCTCGGCCAGCATCTTGGGGCCCAGCACGAGGAATCCGGTCGCGATGATCCGCTGCAGCCTGGTCTCATCGTCCGCATCGGCCGTCATCAAGTCTCCGGCAATCTGCTCGCGGACGAATTGGTCGTACGGCAGGTCGGCATTTAAGGCTCGGACCACATAGTCGCGATAACGAAACGCGTTGCCATAGCAGAGGTTTTCGTCGAGCCCGTTGGAGTCGGCATAACGGGCGACGTCGAGCCAATGGCGTGCCCAACGTTCCCCGTAGGCAGGGCTCCCGAGCAGTCTGTCGACGACACGAGAACGTGCGGTGGGGGAGTGGTCGGCGAGAAACGCCCTGGTGTCCGCTGGGGTGGGAGGCAGACCCGTGAGGTCGAGCGAAACGCGTCGGATCCACGTTCTCGAGTCGACGGGGGGCGCGGGTTTGAGTCCGGCGGCTTCGAGCCGTGCAAGAATAAACCGGTCGATCGGGCTCACAGCCCATCTCGCATCGTGGTTGACGGGAGGCGAGCCGGCTTTCAGGGGTTGGAATGCCCAGAAGGCTTTCTGTTCCTTTGTGAACAGCGGGCCACCGGCAGCTCGTTTTGTGTTGTTCGGCTTTGGGTTTGATTTGGCGTTGGGCCACGGCGCGCCTCGCTTGACCCACTCGGTGAGAATGAGCCGCTGCGTGGTTGGCAGCTTGCGCTTGGGCGGCATCTTGAGTTCTTCGTTGTGCCGGATCGCCGTCACGAGCAGACTCTGGTCCGGCTTGCCAGGGACAAGAGCCGGGCCGCGGAGTCCGCCGGCCAGCAGGCCGGACAATGACTCCATGTTGAGCTGGCTTTCCGGTTCGTCTCCCGAGTGGCATTCATTGCAATGGGCGACGAGTAGCGGACGCACCTTCTTTTCAAAGAACTCGATGTCGCCAGGGGTCGGGGCGGCGGCGGGGGTACTGGCCGTCGTGCACAGCCAGACGATCCCCGTGAAGCACGCGAGGACGGGACGGAGGAGGCGGGGGTGGCGGGCTTGGGAGGCAGGCATCGCGAGATATTATAGCAGGCTCAACGGGGACTCAACGCGTGTCCCGGTCTGGTGGAGGCAGGCGGACTTTCGTCAGCGGTGAACATCTGGCAGAGTGGGCTGCAATGAGTGAACCGAATCACCAGCCGACGTTGGGCCAAATCGGAGACGTCTCCGCAGACGTTGTCGGCGAGGTACAAGGTGGATTCTCGGAGGTGCCCGAGCGACTCCGGGGGCGAGGCGTCGGACGCCTGATGCGGATGATGGGGCCCGGGCTGATCATCGCGTCCGTGACGATCGGGAGTGGTGAGCTGGTGTGGGCCTCGCGGGCTGGCGCGATTTTTGGCTACACCATGCTGTGGTGTTTCTTTTATGGCGGTGCGTTCAAGGCGATCCAGGTTTACACCGCAACTCGACACTTCACGTTGACTGGGGAACACCCGCTCGAATCCTGGAAACGGCTTCCGGGGCCAAGCCTCTGGTTTCCGTTGCTGGTCGTCTTGCCAGCGCTCGGCCTGATGCCGATCGCATTTTCTACGATTCCTGAGACGTTGGCCGGCTACATCCACCGGCTGTTGGGACTGTCTGAAACCGGTGATGCCGTCGGCCCATGGGGTTGGTTTGAGTTCTGGTCCAACGGGTGGGCCACGATGGTGTTGTTGGTCTGCCTGTTGCTGGCGGTCTGTTCGAGCTACGCCGTGGTCGAGAAGATCTCGATCGTGGTCCTGGCGCTCCTGGTGAGCCTGGTGACTCTCGCCGTCTTCGTGCTCGGCCCCGACCTGGCTGCCGCCCTCCGTGGACTGATTGTCCCTCAAGTTGGTGGATACCCCGCCTGGTGCGAGGGAACAGCGGAATTTGCGGGCCGAAGTCCGTGGCTGGAGGTGTCGTTGTACCTGACAGCCGTGGGAGGAGGTGCGTACGACTATATTGGCTACGTGGGGATGACTCGCGAAAAGGGGTGGGGCCTGGCCGCCCGAGGCCCGGTGTCTGTGTCTGAGCTGGCCGAGTGGATGACCGACGACAGCCAGCTGGTACGAGCTCGACGCTGGACGCTGGCGCCGCTGGTGGATGCCGTCGGCTCCTTCGCCTGCGTGATCCTGGTGACACTGCTGTTTGCGATGCTCGGCGCGATGGTGCTCTATTCCCAGCAGGAAGTGCCGGTGGAGCAGAACCTGCTCGGGCAACAGGAGAGTTTTCTCACCGCACTGCATCCGCAGTTGAAGTGGGTGTATCGCGGCGGTGTCTTCCTGGCGTTTGTCGGAACGCTGTACGGAGCGTTCGAGGTCTATCAGCACACTTGCGGCGAATCGCTGCGTGTGCTGGCGCCCCAGTGGTCGTCTCGCCTGGGACCGCGGCGGCTGAAGTGGCTGGTGGTGGGTTATTGTGCGATCGGAGGATTGACCCTGACGTGGTTGCCGAGCAGCGTGGCAGGCAACATCGTGGCGAGATTGACCCTGGGCAGCCTCGTCAGTGGCGCCGCCACGTGTGGGCTGTGGTGTTTTGCCATGCTCTGGGTGGACCAGGTTCGGCTGCCGCGGCCTTTGCGGATGGGCGTGATGCTCAAGATCGTCACGGCCTTGGCCGGCATCAGCATGACAGTGCTGGGGGCGATCAGCATCTGGAAGTACTTTGTATCTGACTAGGTGGTGGTTTGATCTGTCACCGCGAGAGGACAACCGAGAGATGAAAATCGTTGACTTCGAGATTCACCGTTGTCGGATTCCGCTGGACCGTCCGATTGGAGATTCTCAGGTGATCTTCACCGAACACTTCATGACGGTCCTGGAGTTGAAGACCGACGACGGGCGGACCGGCGTGGGGTTTGAGCTGCAGCAGGGCATGGCCACCCCGGCGGTTGCGCAACTCGAGGCTCAGTACCGCTACAACGGCTGGGGAGCGATCGAGTCCCAGTCGCCGCTGGGAATGGCGATGCGCATCGGTCGGCCTCGCGGTGGCAACGTGGGGGCCAGTGCCCTGGGGCTCGCCACCGAGACGGCGCTGTGGGACCTGGCTGCACAACAGGCCGGTCTGCCCCTGTACCGGCTTTTTGGTGGCACCGATCCGCGCGTCCGGGCGTACGGCAGCACCCTGGACTTTCACCTGGACGATGAGGCGTTTTGCAACTGGATGGCTCATTTCACGGACTACGGCATGCGCGCCATCAAGATCAAGGTGGGGCATCCTGACGTCGAGTGGGACCTGAATCGGATGGCTCTCGTGCACGACACGCTTGGGGACGACATCGATCTGATGGTCGACGCGAACGAGGCGTGGTCACCCAAAGAGGCGCTTTCGAGAATGAAGCGATACGACGACGAGGGGTTTGACGTGTTCTGGATCGAGGATCCGATTACTCGCGAGGACTACCCGGGCTACGCGATGTTGGCAGCCGAGATTGATACATCGCGGATCAACACTGGCGAGTACCTGGGGTTTCACGGCAAGCGGCGGCTGCTGGAGAGCCACGGTGTGGACGTGCTGAACATCCACGGCCAGTTCCAGGCATCACGGGCTGCTGCCCATCTCGCAGGCGACTATGGCATCCCGGTCTCATTGGGAAACACCTTGATGGAACTTGGCGTGCATCTGGCGGCGAGTCTCCCCGAATGCCTGTACCTGGAGTTCAGCGACCTGTCCTGGAACCGGCTGGCAGCCGAGCCGATCCGGTTTGAGGACGGCCATGCGGTCGCGCCGGATCGTCCAGGGCACGGCGTGACGTTGAACCGAGAGGCCCTGTCTGAATACTCGGACCCGGGTTAGCGGTCGTGGGCTGAGCTCTACTGGTCCGCTTCGTCGAGCAGCTTTTCGTACTCGGCCACCAACGGCCGGTAGGCAAAGTTGGCAAGCGTGGCGATCAGTCCCCGGTCGCTCTGGTCTTGGGCGACGTCGGCCAGGCTGGTCATGGCACCGTTGAGCTGGTCGAGAGCGGTTTCCATCTGCTCGATGGCGGTGTCGAGATCCTTGGCCTTGCGGGCGGTGGCTGCGGCTTTGAGGGCCTTGACGGCGCCGAGATAGGCGACGTTGAACTCGCTCCGCTTGGCGTAATAGAAGAGGAGTTGCTTGCCGCCGTTGCGGTGAATCGGTGCCCCCTGCACACGATAGAGTTCGATCATCCACTGCGTGTAGTGATCGTTGACCTCGTTGAACCATGCGGCGGGTTCACCGGCACTGTTGTGCTTGAGAAACATGCCCGGGACGGGGAAACCGAATCCGATGGCGTTCTTGTCGAGCTTGCCGGTCGCGTTTTCCAGGTGATCCCAGCCGATCAGCAGGCGTTCGCTGCCCGCTCGGTTTCCGAGAATGCCCTCCCAGAGGTCGTGGTGAGCTGATGTGCGGGTTGTCTTGTCATCCCAGCTGGCTCGCGAGAGGTAGTGCACGGTCGAGTCGAGTTCGCCGGGGATCCAGTACCGGGTCGAAAATCCGTCCCAGCCGAGTCGGCGGATTTCCTGGACGAGGGTGTCGATGTGCCTGGTCGTGGACTGCGCCAGCACGCCGACGTTGTCGTCAGCAAGCGTCATGATGAGGCTCGCCTTGACCTTGTCGGCCGGCAGCTGGGCGAGAATCTCCTTGCTCTCGGCGATCCGCCTGGCGGTGTAGTCGACGAAGTTGAGCGTGCTGGCACCGTTGGGCAAGACGCGGTCGAGAATCGGGAACAGGGCCGGGTCGGGTTGGCGGATGACCAGTTCCACTTTCTTGCCACCCGGTTTGACGAGCAGCTTGCCGTCGTCAAACAGTCGGCAGAAGAACGCCATGCCGACCACGTTGCCCTTGATCGAGGCTTCACCACGGTCGCCGGAGGCGATCAGTTTCCGGCTTCGAGCCGCGGCGACGAGCTTGGCCAGTGTGTGGTCTCCGAGGCTCTTTCGTTCGTTGAGCTCACTCCATGCGGTTTCAGCATGAGCATTCCACTCGGGGAACTCGGGCACCGACACATAAAGCGCGTCCAACTCCGGGTAGGTCTTGAGAAAGGCGCGGATACGCGTCGAGATCAGCTCGGCCAGGATCTTGTCATCGGGCTTCAGCGATGGGCCCGGCCCGATCGTGAGACTCTTCAGCTGGTGGACCTTGGCGGATCCGGGCAGAGCGTCGGCGAATTCCTTGGGGAATTCGAGGACGGATGTCGACAGCCCGACAGTCATGCCATGCTTGTGGGCCACGTCGATGACGCCGGTCATCAACTTCTTGCCGGCCGCGATCTTGTCCTTGTAGGTGGTTAGTCCGGCAAAGTCCGGGTTCTCAAAGACGCTGGCCCCCTTGAAGGCGACACGTCCGGGCGTATCGCCATCAACGCGAAGCGTCTCTCCAAACCAGTGCAATGCCGTCGATCGCTTGACGCCCCTGAACTGGTAGTCGACGAAGGGTTGCCAGGCATAGACGGCCATCAAGATGCGGTTGAATTTCATCTTGGCCAGTTGGCGGATGAAGGCCTGGTGGTCTCTCAGGGGCCAGGACTCGGGGCCGATGGCAAAGTCGTTGATCGTCCGCCAGGTGCGGGTCTTCAACTCGGGCTCTTCGACCACGTTGAGTTTCGGTAGGCTGAACTTGCGTTGCGGCGGGAAGAAGTCGCGACGGAAGGTGTATCGGACGCCGAGTCGATGTCCGAGTTCACAGACGGCCCAAAACGTGGCAGCGGGGCTGCCTCCGCCGACAACGACGAATTGTCTGCCTGCGGCGGTCTTGATCGTCCGGATGACCACGCCCTGGTCACTGATTTCCGGCCAGACGCGACCGGCGACACGGGCCACCGCCCGATTGGTTTTCGGGCTTCCCACCAGGACAATGACCTGGCTTCCCGCGGCCGGTCGACCTTCGTCGATTGTCACGTCCACGCCAAAGAGCTGCTTCCACTGTGACGCGAGTTCCTGGGCGGCGTCGCGTTCGAGTGCAGGTGCGTTCCTGTCGAGGACGAGCGACACCGATTCGGCCGCAGATGCGGGTGCAGTGGCGAGAAGGATGAGCGAGAGGAACGGAACGATCGAGTGGCGAATCATGCGGTAGAATCCCGGTCGGGGACGCGATGGCGGGTGGTCACGGTCTTTGAGTCAGCAGGTCAACCAAATAAGACCAACGGGTCACTTCGTCATGGCCTTGTTGGCGAAGCAATACAGGTTGTTGATCGTCCGGATATAGATGCGGTTTTCTGCGATCGCCGGCGTCGCGACGCAGCTCTCGCCGACATCGTTCTTGGAGAGGTACTTGAGCTTCTTCCCTTGCTGCAGCACGACGATGAACCCGTTTTCACCGGTGACATAAATCTTGCCGTCGCCATAGACGGGCGAGGCATAATAGTGGCCGAGGTTGCGGATCCGTCGCCTGGGCCAGTGGGTGCTGCCGTCGAGTGCCGAGAAGGCCGCCGAGATGCCTCCCTCCTTGACCACAAAAAGCTGCTCGTTGACGACCAGGGGTGAGGCGATATTGGACGGAGCCTTGTTGTTGAGATTCCAGACGAGGTGCGTCTTGGTGACATCACCCTGGCCGCCGCCACGAATCATCTGGATGATGTTGCCGCCTCCGACGCGATTCGTCTTGGCCTGGAATGCATCATCGATCTCGTTGTCGACAAGGAAGCCGTCCTTGTTGGCGTCACCCTTGTCGAACTTGGCCCAGAACGCCTTGCCGAGTTCAGTCTTGTCCAGCTTCTTGTCCTGGTTGGTGTCTCTCCACTGGAGCAACGCATATTTCAGTGTGCGGGCGGTGTCCCCGTAACTCTGAACCGACACGTAAATCTTGTCGCCCACAACGGCCGGTGTGGTCATGATGGTTCGCAAGAGAGAATTGCAGTTCCAGCGGACCTTGCCGGTCATGGGGTCATAGCCCTTGAGCTTGCCACTGCCGGCCATGACCACATCGGTCTGGCCGTTGGCGGTGACCATCACGGGAACGGCATAGCCACCGAGCATTTCGGGACGCTTTGTCAGCCACTTCTGCTTGCCCGAGTACTTGTCGAGCGCGACGAGGTAGCTGTCGAGATCGTCATCGAGGCAAAAAATCACCTTGTCACCGTGCAGGATGGGCGAATTGGCGGCACCCCATCCGAGCAGATAAAACGGCATCGGTGTCTTGTGTGTCCAAAGGTGTTTGCCGTTGGAGGCATCGAGGCAGATCAAGCCAATCGTACTGAAGTGGACGTAGACGCGTTCGCCGTCAGAACATGGCGTGCAGGACGCGTGCTGGTTAGGCCAGGTGATCTCGGGAAGTTTTCCCGCTGGGAAACTGGTTTGCCAGAGATCCTTGCCGGTCAGGGCGTCGAAGCCAAAGACGGTGAACTGTTCCGCGCCCTTCTTGCCTGTCACTGCTGTTTCGATGCATCGTCCCCCGGAGATGATGGGGCAGGCGATTCCCGTGCCGAGCTTCTTTTTCCACGCCACATTTTTTGTGGTCGAGAACTCAACGGGGAGGTTCTTGCTGTCAGGCGACACGCCCGTGGCATTGGGACCACGGAACTGGTCCCAGTCGCCGGCGTGGAGGGGAGCCAGAATGAGGCTGAAGGCGAAACAGGCGAGGGTAAGCGAGCGTGCCAATTGAGTCATGTCTGGGTGTCCTGGTGGCGTGATGCCTCGTGGCGCCGCTGGCAGCGGCGCTCAACTGTTGTCCGAGTGACCATACCCACGTCGACGACTCGACTTCAACCACGCGAGGCTTCAATAAGCCCGTGACGATCTACCAGTGCTGTGGCCCGTTTTTTTCGGATTGGTCGTGACACGATGGTTTCCACAGACGTATACTCAGCGACTGATGAGTTTTCGAGCTGATCTTCCAGAGCATGTCCCGATGAAATCCAGCCGTCCGGTATCGTCGACGCAACGGCTGACGCTGATGACGGCTCTTGTGGCTGCGACCATCCTGTCGGTTCCCGCGTGGGTTTGGGGCAACTGCTGCTGCGTGGTGAGGAGATCCGTTGGCAACGACCAGGCAGCACATGCGTGCTGCCAGAAGCGGGCCGAACGGGCCAGCAGTCGGAAACGAGCCAGGTTGCCGAGATGGCAACAGGAGTGTCACTGTGAGATCGATCTGTCGGGCTGGCAAGCCACCCGGGCTGAGCCCGCCACGGTGGACCGTGAGGCTTGGGCGGTGCTGGTGTTGGTGGGGCCGCCGCGTGTGGTGCTGACCCCCGATGTTCGCACAGAGACTGAGGCGCTCATATCACCAGGTCGTGCCGGGCCGCGTCGGCACGTGGAACTGTGCTGTTGGCTGTCTTGAAGCTGGCCGTCGCCCCGCTCTGCCAAAAACCACTGCCGTGACCCTGGACTCCGCGGCGGCGTTTGGTGTGGAGTTGTTCTTGACTGAGTCGGCGTGATTCGTCCGCCTCAGGCGATCCGGTTTCTTGTCTCCGGAGGTGTGCTGAGGAATGACAGGCATTGGGTCCGGGTGTTGCGTTTTGTTATCGACAATTCTCATGAGAACGAGGACTAGAATTATGGCTCGTAAGATTCTGATTGCTGCATCTTTGTGCGTGGCTGTCCTGGTGAGCTATCAGGACAACACGGCGGCCGAAAAGGGTAAGAAGAACCCCCTGAAGGGCGTCAACTGCTTCCTGAAAAAGACCAAGGACGGCAAGCCGATCCCGGTCAAGGCTGCCTGCGCGGTCGACTACAAGGGTGCAAAGGTCTACTTCTGCTGCGGCGGTTGCAAAGCTAAGTTCTCCAAGGACGCCAAGTGCCGTGCGGCCAACGCCCACAACGCCAACCACCAGTTGGCGGCGACGGGTCAGGCCACGCTCAAGAAGTGTGTCTTCTCGGGTGGCAAGCTCAACCCGGCGACCAAGATCAAGGTCAATGGCGTGAACATTTGCTTCTGCTGCAACATGTGCAAGGGCAAGGTTCTGAAGGCCAAGGACAAGGTGGCCCTCGCCTTCAGCGACAAGGCCTTCGCCAAGGGTTACGTCATCAACAAGAAGTAGTTTTCTTGTGGACGACCTCAGCCGCCACGGTGGCTGAGCCGAACAGGCGGGGTGCGTTTCCGATTGGAAACGCACCCCGTTTTTTTAGGCCCCGGGCTTGTTGCGCTGGCCCGGGATGACGGTGATCGACCGCTTTCGCTCGTCGATCCGCGAGACCTTCCCAAACTTGATGCCGTCGACAATGGCCTGGAGTGGCTGGCTGGTCGTGAGGATCACGGTCGTGGCGTCATTGCTCGAAGTGACGTCCGGGACTTCCTCGGACTTGGCGAGGGTGCGCAGCGCAGCGATGTGGTCCTTCCGAGCGGTTTCGTCCAGGGTGCCCTGGATCAGCACGGTGATCGTGGTCTCGATGCTGGACGGGCGAGTTGGGCTGGCTGCGGTCCTGGCCAGCAGCGGAACAAGTGCCAGTTGTGCATCCGCAAGTGACTTGTTGAATGCATCGGTC
>MDTE01001768.1_pt1 | contig 63915 bp, 50 predicted proteins | sample 811231 | NCBI WGS metagenome assembly MDTE01 (sample SAMN05326651, study PRJNA326480) | marine metagenome | isolation source: seawater | place: Indian Ocean: Red Sea | collected 2010
GGCTTGATGACAGTGATGGTATTTCTTTCCGAGCCCAGGGTAGGGATATGAAAATAGTCTCTCTTGATGCCTGGGAAATGAAAAATATCTACGATTAATTGGGTACACATTATCCATTTCAATGGATTTCAATAATCTTCAATAAAAAGAAAACCCCCTTAGAATAAGGGGGTTATAATAAGTAGCGGAGGAGGGAGTTGAACCCCCGACCTTCGGATTATGATTCCGCTGCTCTAACCAACTGAGCTACTCCGCCATTTAACATCTAAAATTACCGTCTAACTAAGAATATTCAAAAGTTCGATAGACAATCTAACACCAACACCTGAAGGACCAGAGGGGACATAAGGTTGATTTTTTTCCCACCACGCTGTACCTGCAATGTCTAGATGAACCCAAGGAATATTACCTACAAATGCTTTCAAGAAAGCACCTCCAGCTATTGAACCGGCTTGACCTGGAGCACCAAGATTCTTAACATCGGCTATTTCACTTTTTACATCATTACAATATTCTTCCCACAAAGGAAGTTCCCACACCTTTTCGCCTGTTACATCTCCTGCTTTGATTATTGAACGAATAAGCTTATCGTCATTACCCATGGCACCAGTAGCTACATGCCCTAAAGCAACTATCACAGCACCGGTAAGCGTTGCAAAATTTATCATACAAGCTGGATTGTGATGTTTAGCAACATATGAAAGAGCATCTGCAAGCACTAGACGGCCCTCTGCATCCGTATTAAGGATTTCAATTGTTTTGCCATTATATGCCTTAACGATATCCCCTGGTTTTGAAGCCCTACCTCCTGGCATATTCTCTGTTGCAGCTATAGCTGCGATAATATTCCTTTTTGGCTTAAGACCAGCAATAGCTTTCATAATACCAAGAACTGCTGCGGCACCACACATATCATATTTCATTTCATCCATTTTGGCTGATGGCTTTATCGATATTCCACCAGTATCAAATGTTATTCCCTTTCCTATAAATGCAATAGGCTTTTCTCCTTTTTTCCCACCTTTGTATTCCATCAAAATAAACTTGGGTGGTTCATCAGCACCTATAGAAACAGAAGCAAAAGCTCCCATACCCATTTTAGTAAATTTATCTCTATTTAAAACCTCGCAAGACATATTTTCGACTTGCGCAATCTTTCTCGCTTCAGTGGATAATCTAGTAGGTGTAGCAACATTACTAGGATGAGAAGCTAAATCCCGGGCTAGACAAACAGCTTCCGCAATTATTTTTCCTTTTTTTAGCCCTACTCTACTGCCACCACCTATAATTGATATTGATTTCAGATTATTTTTATCTTTATACTCAGTTTTATAATTAAGAAAACGGTAAGAACCCAAGATTGCTCCCTCTACAAAAGCCTGAGTTCCACCAACTTCACCAACTTTGGCAATACCGGGAATTTCCGCTGCTATGCTACTAAGGCCTGAAGATTGTATTTTTTTTATAGCTGTACCACTTGCTTGCCTAGCCTTTTCATCATTGAAATCTTTACGATTACCAAGTCCTAAAAGGAGAAGTCTTGTAGGTGTACTTCCTGTAAAAAGAATTAATGTTTCATTTAATTTTCCTTGAAAATCTCCATCTTTAATCCTAGTAGTAATAATTTTTTTAAATCTTTTATCAACTTCTTTACCTAATTGCGAGAGACCACCTCCCTCAAAAACACTAATAACTAATGTATTTGACTTAATTTGGTTCCAGGCAACTGAGGAAATATTTATCTTATTTAAATGCGCCATAGGGCATTCTCCTAACCAATCTAATACATTAACTTACCCAAATTGTTTCATTTGATGAAAAGCTAAACAAAAGAATTATAATTTTTTTATTGAATATCTAAGTAAGAAACTGTAAACTATATACGCCTTTTGTATCCTTTTTATAATATTAAGTAAAAGAAAGAGAGAAAATGGAAATCAAAACAATCGAAAATCACGATACTACTAACCCATTTTTTGAACTAACAATTCTTAAATGTCCTAAATGTAAAACTTCTTGGTCAGCTGATTATTCTGACTATTCCTGGATGAGAGAAGATGATCTTGTTATTTGCAGTTGTGGTTTAGTTATGTGTAAAGTAAATGACTTGAAGGATAATTAATTTGTTACAGATTGCGTTCCCTAAATGATAGTTGTATCTTCCATTCTTGACTTTGGTCAATTTAATGGGAAGCAAAAAATCAAAATTACTTTTAATTGATGATCTTGAAACTCTATTAGGACAAGATAGGGTTCTTTCTCATCCAACTGAACTATTAGTTTATGAATGTGATGGTCTTACCCTTAGTAAATATGGTCCTGAGGCTGTTGTTCTTCCTCATTCAACAAAAGAAGTTTCTGAAATTGTAAAATGTTGTCAAAAGCATGAAATCCCTTTTTTAGCAAGAGGTTCTGGAACTGGACTTAGTGGAGGTGCTGTTGCGGCTGAAGGTGGTATCATCATCCAAATGTCCAAAATGTCTAATATTCTAGAAATTGACTACGATAATGAAATTGCTATAGTTGAACCAGGCGTAATTAATTTGCATCTTTCAGAAGCTACTAGAAAAAATGGATATCATTTTGCTCCTGATCCTTCAAGCCAAAAAGCCTGTACAATTGGAGGAAATGTTGCTGAGAATGCCGGAGGGCCCCATACATTAAAATATGGCGTCACTACTAATCATATTCTTGGTTTGACTGTTGTAATGCCAAATGGAGATATAGTAGAATTAGGAGGAAAAGAAGAATTAAATAACGGATATGATCTAGTTGGTATTTTCGTAGGTTCTGAAGGAACACTTGGAATAACAACCGAAATTATAGTTAGGCTTTCAAGAAACCCTGAATCTTATAAAACGTTCCTTGCTTCTTTTAACACCGTGGAATCAGCAAGTCATTCTGTGTCACAAATGATTGCCAAGGGAATTATTCCAGCTGCTCTTGAATTAATTGACAATCTTTCCATAATTGCTGTTGAGGATCACATTAAAGCAGGATTTCCAGTAAATGCCGCGGCTATACTACTTATCGAAATTGATGGTATTTCATCAGAGCTATCTAATCAAGCTAATCAAATAAAAGGAATTTGCCATTCTTCAGGTGCTATTAATTTCCAAGAAGCAAAAGATGAGAAAGAAAGGATTCAACTGTGGAAAGGTCGAAAAGAAGCAATGGGCGCTCTTGGTAAAATCACACCAGCATTTTATACCGTTGATGGAGTGGTTCCTAGATCTAAACTTCCGGAAATTCTTAAATTTGATATTGAAACTGGAAAACTTAATGGACTAAAAGTGGCTCACCTTTGTCATGCTGGTGATGGTAATATACATCCTAATATACTATATAATCATATGAATGAATCTGAGACAAAGGCAGCAATTGAGATATCTAAGGCTATACTGCAAAAGTGCATTGATCTTGGAGGGGCTCTTTCAGGAGAGCATGGAATCGGGACAGAAAAAATATCTTCCTTTAAAATAATGTTTAATGATGCTGATGAAGCTCAAATGTTAGCTGTTCGTTCTTCATTTAATTCTTCAGGTCTTCTAAACCCTAGCAAAATTTTTCCCACAGGTGCTAAATGTGGAGAATCACGAATTAGAAAAACAATAGCTGGTGGAGGATGGCTTTAAATAGCGATCAATTAAATTGCTAAAGTCTAATCCATTAATTGCCTCTAAGACCCTTACCCCTTCTTCTATTCATGAACTTATAACTATTGTTCTTGAAGCAATCGAAAAGAAAAAAACTCTAATTCCTATTGGTGGAGGAACCCAAATTTTTACAGCTGGGAAAAAATTAGATATAGCCATTAACATGTCTGGGTTAACAACAGGATTTAAACATACTCCTGAAGATATGACAGCAACTTTGCCAGCAGGAATGCTTTTTTCTGATGCCCAGATCAAACTTAAAAAAAAAGACCAATGGATTCCTTTAGATCCACCTGACAATGGTTCTTCAACAGTGGGTGGAATCGTCAGCGCAAATCGTTGGGGACCTCGAATGCATCGCTATGGTACAGCAAGAGATTGGGTCATTTCCACAACGTTAATTAATGGAAAAGGAGAGTTAGTTAAATCCGGTGCTAATGTAGTCAAAAATGTTAGTGGGTATGATTTAAATAAAGCTTATATAGGTGCACGTGGATCATTAGGAATATTAATTGATGTAAGCTTTAAACTTTTTCCAGTTCCAGAGAATAATATAACTTTTCAGGCCTGTTTTTACGATATAAGGGAAATTTTTCAAATAGTGTCTCAAATCAAAAATGCACCTCTTAATATTGAAGCACTGTTAATTTCCAATGGTCGGTGGGTCTCACCAAATGCAAAACACTTTTGGTTACTTGTAAAGATTGTTGGGTCCAATGAAAGCATTAAAACTCAATCTAGTGTTATCTCATCTATTTTGAAAAATTCAATAGCTAAACGATGGATACAATTAAATCATGAAGACTCAAATTCAATGTGGGAAACTGCTAATTTTGGTAATAATAAATCAAAAAATAGTTTTACAAAAGCTGTTATTATCACTCCAAAATATCAAACAGAAAATCTAGCTTCTCAAATAATTGAGATTGATCCAGAAATTTCAATAAAAATTATTCCATGTCGTGGAGTTTTAACTGTTGGATTCAATTCAAAAAAAGTTCTCTATAATTTGAACCAATTAATTAAAAATTACAGCCATAATATCGAAATATCAGGAAAAAATATCGTATCTTCTGATGATAAATGGCCTTCTATACCAGCTACTTTACCATTAATGAGGCAATTAAAAACAGGTCTTGATCCAAATAATATTTTTGCCCCGGGAACTTTCTTGGGTAACATCTAATGAACGATACAATAGATGAAATATTAATTCAAGAATTTGGTAAAAAAGAAAAACGTTTTTTACAAGAGTGTATTCATTGTGGACTATGCCTTCCAACCTGTCCCACATATATTTCAAATGGAAAAGAAATGGACTCACCCCGAGGACGTCTATATCTAATTAACTCTGTACTAAATGGAAAAGCTTCTATAGACAATATTTTTGAAAAACATATTAAATCTTGTCTTGTTTGCCGTGCTTGTGAAACAGCCTGCCCATCTGGAGTAGAATTTGGCCATCTCATGGAAACTACTAGAGCAGCATTGAACAATGCGAAGAATCCTTCAATCGTTCAACGTTTATTACTAAAAATCGTTATTCCCTCTCATTCCTTCCTAACTATTATTTTTTTTCTTACTAGATTTATTCAAAGGATACATTTAGACAAATTATTACATGTACCTCCATTTAAATTTCTTACGTCATCCAAATTAAAAGAATTGCAACAATCTCTTCCATCAATTCCAAAAAATAGATTTGGAAATTCTAAATCTCAATATTATCAAGCAACGGATAAATGTAAAGGTACTGTAGCTTTATTTACAGGTTGCATTATGGACCATCTATTTCCCCATGTTCATTCAGCTACTGTCCGGATATTAAACTGGAATGGTTATAATGTAATCATTCCTTCAAATCAAACCTGCTGTGGTGCCCTACATACACATACAGGTGACAATTCATCCGCAAATAAGCTCGCAAAAAAGAATAATGAAATTCTTCTTAATAATGAGTTCGACTATATAGCAATAAATTCAGCTGGTTGTGGTTCACACTTGAAGTCTTACATTAAATATAATAATTCTGGTTTGGCTTCAAAAATTATGGATATCAGTGAATTATTAACATTGGCAACTTTAAAATCTCCAAAGTCATGTCCCATTGGTCCAGTAGCTTATGATGAACCTTGTCATTTATTACATGGACAAGGTATTTCCTCTGAACCAAAATCTATTCTAAATAGTATTCCAGATATTAATCTGATAAATCTCAAAAATGCCGATCATTGCTGTGGAAGTGCTGGAAGCTATTCTCTTTCAGAAACAGAAATGTCTATAAAACTATTAGAAAAAAAAATGGAGACAATTAAGAATAGCGGGGCATCGGTAGTTGTAACTGCTAATCCTGGATGTCAAATCCAATTAAATTGGGGTGTAAAAAGAGCTAAATTAAAAATTGAGGTTTTGCATCTTGTGGAATTACTAGATAAATGTTACAGAACAGATCCAAACTATTCAAAGATTTGAAATATTACATTCTCCTTCCGTGATTTACTTTTTTCCAATTCTTATATATATCTTTTTTTACTGATACCGTCGTAAAAATGGCTTCGCAACCCTTCCTAACATCCACTTCCTTATCCTCAGCCATAGCTGAAACATGAACTTCTACAGAAGTTTGTCCTGTTGATATTACTATTGCTTTAAAATTAACCCATTCACCGCCAAATACTGGTTCAGAGAATACTACTTCATTAATAGCTTTAGTAACCGATCCAATAGATTCTAATCCTTTAAGAAACCTTTAACTGGCTTTAGCTGCAGCTATATCCATCCATGACACCATTTTTCCACCAAATAAAGTTCCAATATTATTTAAATCATTAGGCATCACTAATTGACTAAATCTTGCTACTACAGTTTCCACACTGAATCTCCTCTCAGCATAATTTGTAAAAAAAAGTCCCATTGGTTAAACCCTCGAGAAATATAAATTGCTCTGAAGAGTACGCCATACCAACAGGACTAAAAAGTATAAATAAAATTCAGTTAAAATTACCAAACAAAAAATGAGTTTGGCTAGCTCTCTATAAAATTTTATTTAAAGTTATTATCTCAATTAAATTGAATTTTTATCTTTTAACTTGGTTCCACAAGAAGCACCTTCAACTGTGGATTTCGCTTTTTTCGAATTATAATCACATGCCGCTGCATCACTAGCAATAAATCCAGCATTTGAAACTATAGATAATAGCTCAGCCTTATTTATTTGAGTCGGATTATATTCAACCGTTGCAAGTTTTGAATCCAAATCTACAGCAACCTTTGATACACCAGATTTCTCCGCAAGTGCTGCCTCTACTTTTGAAGTACAACTACCACAACTCATACCTTCTATAGAAATAGATGCTGTTTCAAAAGTATCATTTTCATAGGTTCCACCAACAAGAATTACAACAGCAAGAATAATTACTGCCAAAAAAGAAGTTTTTTTAATCATCAACATCCTCCGTTTCAGATAGTTCAAAAATTAAATAGTAAACTTTTTGAATTTAAGTCTTGTTTCGCTTCATGTCAATTAGATTAAGATTTTCTTGATCAAATTCTTTTGCTAGCCTTTCACCCTCTTTAAAATCCACCAGCATTAATAAAAAGGCTCCAAAAATGAATAAAAAAAGTATTGAAAGTATTCCTAATCTTGCATTACCAGATATAAAAGTTACACTACCTATTAATAATGGTCCGATCACAGCAGCAAATTTTCCAAGCATATTAAAAAAACCAAAAAATTCGGCGGCCTGACTTTTAGGGATAATTCTACTATATAGACTTCGACTTAATGCTTGAATACCGCCTTGGAATAATCCAATTAATATGGCAAGAATATAGAAAGAAGTTTCACTATGCATAAAATAACCAAGAATTGTAATAAAAATATAGGCCACAATTGATGTCATAATAGCTTCCTTTGTTCCAATCTTTATTGCCACCCAATTGTAAATCAAAGCAGCTGGAAATGCAATAAATTGAACAATAAGAAGCGCTGTCATTAGTGTCGAACTTTTAAATCCAATTGATAAACCATAATCAACAGCCATTTTAACAATGGTGTCGACTCCATCTATATAAAACCAATATGCTAGCAAAAAAAGACTTACTATTTTAAAATGCTTTAATTGGTGTAAAGTATTCCTAAGCTGATGGAAGCCTAGAGGTATAGCCCTACGAATCGTTATAGAATTATTAGCCATTGGCTCACGAACATATAAAATAAGAGGGATAGTGAAAAGAATCCACCAAACTGCTACACTTAAAAAACTGATTTTGACGGCCACGGATTGATCAGGAATCCCGAAAAACTCAGGGTTAAGAAACATCAAAACGTTCAAAGCAAAAAGAATGCCTCCTCCAATGTAGCCCATAGAAAAGCCAAGTGATGATACCATGTTTAACTTATCTCGGGGAGCAACGGTAAGTAAAAGTGAGTCATAAAAAATATTACCAGAAGAAAAACCAATTGATGCACCAATATACACGATAATAGCCAATAGCCAATTCCCTTGGCTTACTACCCACAAAGACGCTGTAAAAACAGCACCTAGAAACGCAAAAAAAATAAGAAATTTTTTTCTGGCATTTCCACGGTCAGCAATCGCCCCAAAAAGAGGTGCCAAAAGTGCAACAATTATCGCGTACATTGAATTAGCGATTCCAAGATAAAAAGTGCTTTCAGCTGGGTTATTTGGATCTGCCCAATAAGCATTAAAAAATAAAGGGAAAAAACCAGCCATCACAGTAGTTGCAAATGCTGAATTAGCCCAATCATATAAAGCCCAACTCCAAATTGATTTTTTATTCAAATATCCCCCTTACCAAAATTGAAAAAAGGTGGTAAATGATAAGTTAAATTTTAAGTTACTCCAATAATGCTGAACTAGTAATGGAATTTGCATTGATAGCTTAACTTCAAATGGAATAGAACCAAATTTATTCATAGGATCAGTATTCATATATATAAAACCCATATTTTGGATGATAGCAAAAGCTCTGGTATCATATCCTTCTCTAGAGTCTGTCCCACCAGCCATCCATTTATTCCATTTACTATTTTTTGAGAAAAAAGTATCTCTACCTTTCAAGTACCAAATCTGTCCAGTAAAAAAAGCTATTTTGTCAGGAATCAATTCTAATGTTCCATCTATTAATCCAAAAGATTCATTCCCACGTCGCATTTTATAAGAATTACCAATTTGATCAAGAATTTTGTCAGCATTTACGTAAAATGTACCTCTTGGAGATATTCTAGTCGAAAACTTAGCTTCAGGGTTAAACTTAAACTTAGTTAACCATGTCACTTTAATACGTCGACCTTTTATTATTCGATAAAATTCACCGGACAAAGAAAATTTTATTGATGCGATACCATCTCCGAGCTGAAGTTGACTAAACTGTTTTGGTCTATTTAAGCCATCAACTTTCATAGGGTCATATATAGAAATAAGTCTTCCTGTTGGCATAGTAATTCCTAGACCTCCATATACTGAATATAAGGATTCACCCTGCCAGACGGGTGATCCCAATAAATGAAAATTAAGGCCTAATTGAATATCTCCCATCCCTGATGATGTACGATCTGGATGAAAAAATTTCATTAATGAATCAATATTTGTTGGATCCTTTTCGGGATTAGTAAAAGGATTAAATTGAGATCCAGTTATTGATTTCCCTATAGGGTCAGCATTTTGTTCCATGGCCCATAAAATAGAAAATTGACCGTCAACTGAATAAAATGAATCATAAACAGCATTCAGTTTGTTCTTCATGTAAGAACCGAGACTATCTGAAAATTCTGAAGCAAAAAAATTTTCAATTTTTATTTTATTTGCTTTGTGATAAGCTATAAATCCAGCCAAATCAAAATTGTCCATTGGGCCGCTAATCCACCCCCATACATTTTTCTGCTCAGCTTTAATATAATTTGGAATAGAGATTGCTGCTGTTACTTTATCAGATATACCATAGTCAATTTTAATTCGATAAAGAGTCGCTACAAAAGATCTATTTGCATTAGTAATGTAACCACCCATATTAACAGCATTAGGACCGAAAAAATTTTGGCTAAAATCAAACAAAGAATCGCCCCAAGCTATAGCTGCGGATTTTGTTTGAAAGTCAGCTATTATTTTATCAGTTCTATCTGAAATAGTTACATAATGTTCATGAAGATTAAATAAATCAGATTTCGTATTTGGATTGTTATGATCATAATACTGTAAACCATATCCTTCTAGATTAAAGAACTCATCAGGTAAACCCCTAATGCCGTTAGCTGAGATCCATTGACCAGATGAAAATTCATTGTCTACAGATAAACGCCAAACATTCTTCGGTAGAGTAAAATAGTTTTGAGCTTTAAGACAGTCAAAACTCCAAATCATTAATATAATTAAAGTGAATATAGTTCTCATAAATTAATAGAGAAGGAATTTTTGACGAAAATTATTAAATCTGATTAGATCTTGAGACCAAGTAGCTGGAAGTTTAGCAACATTTCTTTCTTGAGCCAGAAATATTCTCAAATAGTTATGCCCATAAAGAAGATCTATATAATTATTTCCTATCCATTTAAAGCGACGAGGTTCCATAACTGAAATTAATGAAAGAATATTTACAGCAGTTTTTACTGGTTTGAATCTATCTCTATCTTGAATTAATAATTCAATACCATAGCAAGTTTCATTTCTATAAATGGGCCTTGAGACAAGTAATGAAAGAGAATCAGGCATAAATTGTATAGGTTTAAAAATAACACCGGGAAGATTGGCTTTAATTAATCCTGAAATTAATTGTTTAGATACTAACCATGGAGCACCTATTACTTTGTAGGGTAAATTAGTGCCTTCTCCAAGAGAAAGGTTTGTGCCTGTTAATAATTCCAGTCCAACAGATGATAATAGTCTATCAGTATTCTCTATATCTTTCCATAAAGGAGTTTCTACCAAACCTGTTTCATCAAACCACATTTTTCGATTCCAGTTTGCCATGGGAATTACAGTTAATTCACATCTTTCAGATCCTCTTATCCATCCAGTTTCATTTATCATAATAGAAAGTTCTCCTACTGTCATCCCATGTCTAATTGGAACTAAATGATATCCTTTAAGTGATTGAAATTGTGGGCGAATAACTGGGCCTTCTAAAGTGTTTCCATTAATTGGATTTGGTCTATCTAATACAATAACTGGCTTCCCATAATCTGCAGCTGCTTCCATCATCTTAGTCACTGTAGTCATTATTGTTTGATATCTAACTCCTGTGTCTTGCACATCAATAATGACTAAATCGACATTTCGGAAATCCCTGCTATTTGGTTTAAAATGATGACCCCAAAGATTTTTTATTATAGCATTAAAACGTTTCTCTTTTTTGTCTGGTGATGACTCCAAAGATTGAATCTGGTTATTTAAAATTCCAAATTGGGGAGTAAAAATAATTTCAATATTAATAAGATCTTTTTGTTCGTATAATAAATCCAATAAATGCTTTCCTTCACGATTCAATGAGGTTTGATTGGTTAATATGGCAAGTCTTTTCCCTTTAATAAGGTCAAACATTCTTTCTTCTAAAATGTCTAAACCCGTAAAAACACCCGGTAAAAAACTCATATCAGGAATATCAACTACCTTAGAGTGATCATACAGATCTTGACTCCAAATAGGTAGTGATAAGAAAATTATAAATAAACTTGGCTTAAAAATATTCTTCATTTTTTAAGTAATCTTACAATTGTTGAGACCATTATCATAAGAGTTAGACCAATCAATGTATACCAGGGCCATGCAATAGGAGTGAAAACAATAATTAATATCATTATTATAATTGACGATATAAAACCCAAGATAACCGATAAAGAAGAAAATTCAATATTTAGTAAGCCAAGCACAAAGAACCCCAAAAGACCTCCATAAGTAAAAGAAGAAATTGTTAAACCAATCTCAACCAATGGATTATCTGAAGATGTAAAAAGTAATGCACTAATTGAAATAACAATTCCGCATATTATAGAAATAAGTCGAGAGTTCCTTAAGTTATATTTATTTGGCTTAATTAATTTTATCCAGTCCGACATTATTGAAGAGGCAATCGCATTAATTGATGAGCTAAGCGAAGACATTGCAGCTGAGAAAATTGCTGCCACAATTAGTCCTTTTACCCCAATTGGAAGAGCATCAATAATAAATTTAGAAAAAACATTATTGCTATTGATAGTTTCTCCCTCATAAAAGGCCCAAATCCCTGTTCCAATCATTAAAAAAATTCCAAATTGGAAAAGTGCTAAAACTCCACTACCAATTAGTGCTTTTCGACTATCATTTAAACTTTTTGCACTCAAAAGTCTTTGCACCATAAGATGATCAGTCCCATGCGAAGCTAATGATAAAAAAATCCCTCCAAAAAAGGCTGTAATAAAATGGTATGGATAACTAAGAAAATTTCCACCTTGAAAAATTAGAAGTTTATCTTCATTAGATGCACTTCTTAATATGGAAATCCAACCTCCATCAATAATAATCCCTAAAACCCAAATAGTTATAAATCCACCTATAATATAGATCGAAAATTGAATTGAATCAGCCCAGACCACTGCTTTAAGTCCTCCTAAAATAGTATAAAATAGAGTAAAAGCTACTATAACGATTATTGATAATTGGTAAGACCATCCAGTAATTAAAGTCATAGGAATAGCTGTCATGAAAAGTCTAACTCCATCAGAAAGAATACGTGTAACTTGAAAAACAAAAGAACCCGTACGTTGTGCTGTTACTCCCCAGCGATTCCGAAGAAATTCATAGGTCGATTCCAAACCTTCTTTAAAATATAGTGGGAGCAAATAATGTGCAACTAACCATCGTCCTATTACATAACCTAGGGCTAACTGTAAAAAACCAAAATTTGAATTATATGCTATTCCAGGAATACTAAGAAAGGTTAATACAGATGTTTCTGTTGCAACAACCGAAAACATAATCATCCACCAAGGAATACTCTTTTCTGCAAGAAAAAATGATTTTGTGCTAGCTTGTTTCCCTGATGCCCAAAGAGAAAAATAACTAACTATAATTAGATATAAAAAAAGAACAATGAAGTCTAATAATTGCACAAAATTAGATCTACCGGTTAAGCAAAACCTTCATCACAGCGTTATGAAATTCCTGCCTAACTTTTGTCATCCCACCTCGTTTCCTAGTTGGGTGCACTCTATTTGTCAATAAAATAATTGCAATTCGCCTATTGGGATCAATCCAAATAGAAGTACCGGTGAAACCAGTATGACCAAAACTACCAGCACTAAAATATTGTCCAGCTGAACTTTTACCCTTAGTTGGTGTATCCCATCCTATAGCTCTATCACTTCCTTTTGGTAACTCTTGTTTACTTGTAAACTTTTCTATAATTGATCTAGAAAAGTATCTACGTCCGCCAAAAAACCCATAGTCCATCATCATCTGAGAAAAAACACCAAGATCCTTTGCTGAAGAAAAAAGGCCAGCATGTCCAGCTATTCCGTCTAACTGCCATGCTCGTTCATCGTGTACAATTCCTTGAACTAATCCACGATTATAAATATTGTCAATTTCTGTTGGTGCTACTTTGAAAATAATAGAGGAATCAGGTATGAAGAATGTGTTCTTCATACCTAATGGTTTAAAGATTAATTTAGAAGATAAGACATCAAATTTTTCTCCACTTATTATTTCACATATTTTTCCTAGCAAAATCATCCCAAAATCACTGTATTCGTAAACCATCCCCGGGGCATGAATAAGAGGTTCGTTAATAATGTCAGAAATTATTTCATTAGCACTTAGACCTAAAGGATACTTTTTAAAAGGTTTTAGACCAGCCGAGTGAGTTAAAAGATGTCTTATTGTAACCAGATCTTTTCCACCTCCTGTAAATTGAGGGATAAAATCTTTAACAGGCTCATCCAAAGGAAGTTTATTTTGAGCTGATAGCTTCATCACTATACTTGTTGTAGCGACAACTTTTGTGAGTGAAGCTAAATCATAAATAGTTTCAGCATTCACTAAAGGAGATAATGAACTGTAGGTTTGCCTACCAATTTGCTTTGACCAAATAACTTCTCCACCATATAGAACAAGTGTTGAAACACCTGGAAATATTGAATCAGCAATTGCATTATTTAGAATACTTTCAGGCTCAGTAAAATCTAAAATTTCAGACAATTCTTTACCCCATAGATCAACTTCCTTTTTAATACCATGACCCTGAGGATATTTTGGACTTAGGCTAACAGGAAGTTTTCCAGTTATAGGAGCACTGCCGAAAAGTGCATTAGCCATGGCATTCATAGAAATAGAACCATACCCATATGCAGCAAGATAAGTTCCGAGGGAATCAACACCACTTACATAGGGAGAACCAAAGGAAACAATTGTTACCTTTTCTTTAATTGCATGAAACTTTTCAATAAGCTCGCGATGAGAGGGATCAATTGTTACTCTTCCAATATTCATCCTAACACGAATTAAAAGAGAAATTAAAATGTGGTCAGAGGAATCTGCTTTAGCTATAATATCGGAAATTTGATTATGACTAAGTTCTTGGTAATAAAATTCAGACTTTACATTGCCATGCAATCTAGAAACTGCTGATCTAAATGGCTTAGAATAAGATAACATTCCCTCATCGGTTGCCAATAAAATATGAGTCATTCTATTATTATTTGTGGGAGATATTGGAATTGTTTTTAAATCATCATTAATAAGAGTAATTGATTTTCTTGCAGCTTCAGTAGCAATAGATGTATTATTCCCATCACCGAGGATTCTCCGTGCTTTTGATAAAGGGACCTCTCTTTCATCCCATAAACCTAATTCTTGTTTAGCATGGAGAATTTTTTGAACCGATTGGTCAATACGTTTTATTGAAATTCTACCACTTTTAACAGCATTTAAGACCCCTTTAATAGCTGTCTCATTATCAAGAGGTAAAAGAACTATATCTGAGCCAGCTTCAATGGTTCGTACAGCCGCTTCAGATGACCAAAAAGTTTCGGTAATCCCTCCCATCTCCATAGCGTCAGTAACAATAATTCCTTTAAAACCAAAATCATCTCTAAGAATTTTTTTGCTTATTTTATTTGAAAGTGTAGCTGGCAATTTTGAATCATCTATCGCAGGAATAGAAATATGAGCCGTCATCACCATTTTCACTCCAGCATCAATAGCGTCTTTAAATGGAGGAAGATCGATACTTCTAAATTTATTTTTTTCAGATTCAATAATTGGCAAAGTAGTATGAGAGTCAACACTAGTATTCCCATGACCGGGAAAATGTTTAATACATGCAATTAAGCCATGATCTTGAGCTCCTCTTATAAATGCATTACCATATTGTGATACAATTTCCGGAGTATCTCCATATGAACGAAAATTAATTATGGGATTATTTGAATTACTATTGACATCCATAACTGGTGCAAAAGCAACATGAACCCCTACTGATCTAGCTTCTATAGCCGTTATTCTGCCCTGTTCATAAGATAACTGGGTATTACCAGTTGCTGCCATAGCCATATTTGTGGGAAAGAGTGTAGCACCTTCTAGATGCTGCCCCACTCCTCTTTCATAATCAGCAGCAACGATGAGGGGGATTTTTGAAAAGGATTGGATTTCATTTAAATTCTCAATGGTGCCATAAACAGATCCAAAATAAGAAACAATTCCGCCTATATGATAATCTGTAATTAGGCGTTTTACGTTTTTAAATGTATGGTCATCTTCTCTATAAAACCCTCCTGTATATCTCACCATAAACATTTGTCCAACCTTTTCCTCAATTGTTAAATCGGAAAGTAACTTTTCTACTTTGGGATACTTAGTAATTGATGAAGTAGCCAAGCAAGAACAGTAAAAAAGGAAAAAAACAAAAAATGTTATAGTCCTATTTTTCATTTAACAACTCTCTTTTTATACGTTTACCCCCCAATCCAGTAAATATAACATAGGGACTCAGACCAATATCTTTACTAATCATCTCAATTGGCAATTCATTTTTATCATCTTTTCCCCAAATAAGAACTCTGTCACCTTCTCTAGGCTTAATTTTTCCGAAATCGACCATGAATTGATCCATGCAAATTCTACCCGCTATTTTATATCGCTTACCTTTTGATACAATAAAACCATTCTTATACCACGATCTTGGTATACCATCAGCAAAACCGACTTGAACAACAGCAATATAACTATCAATCGAAGGTCTATAGAGTGCGCCATAACTAATAGGTGTACCTGAGAGAACCTTTCTTACCAATACAATTTCACCTTTAAAGTTCATAACTGGTTCGACTGGAATAGGATGTATTATTTCAGATGAAGGTTTAGCACCATAAAAAAGCATTCCAATTCTAACCATATTGTATAAGGAATCAGGCATATTAACTAATCCCCCACTATTTGAAATATGAATCCATTTAGGAGATAAAATACTTTTTAACTCCTTAAGGACATGATCAAATCGGTCTTTTTGTTTATAAGCAAAAGATCTATCACCTTCATCCGAAGTTGATAGATGAGAATAAATCCCTTCAGGTTGAATACCTGTATGAGCTTTTAATTCCTTTACGAAGGAAACAGCTTCCATATATGGGATGCCCAATCGGGACATTCCTGTATCTAATTTTAAATGGAACTGAGGAAGTTTAATTTTATTTTTCTTGGCATTTTTTAAAAGGTCTAGATCCCCAAACCAAGAAATGTTTACAATTATTGAATGCTCAATTGCTAGTTGAATAGCCCTTTTTGTAAGACGTTCAAAGATTAATATTTTTGCTTTTATTCCATTTTTTCGCAATTCTAAAGCTTCATCAATTGAAAATACCCCAAAATATCTTATTCCAGCCCCTTCCAATACCTTAGTTACAGTGGAAGCTCCATGACCATATGCATCTGCTTTTACAACAGCTAACACTTCAGAATCCTTAGCACGTTCTTTAATTAATAGTGCATTCTGGACTAGCCGATCAAGATTGATTTCAATAATTGGACTAGCCATATTTAAGGTGAAATGCTTTTAATTGTTTAATTTTAAGTCTTTCATCAATTAGTCTTAATCCTCCAAAAACAACTTCAACTTGTGTTTCTTTCCAAGATTGAAAATCAAGTTTATTAAGAAGTAAAGTTCTATAAAACTCCGATTTTGTAATTAAAGAACCATGCAAGCCAATTACTTTAGGACAATCAATCTTTTTAATCAAATCATCAATTAAGTCTTCTAACCCTTCGATACCAGAATCAACTATATGTTTAGCGATAATATTACCATCTTTAGCTGCCTGCAACAAAGGTATAGCAAGACCCGCTATTTGAGACATATTTTTTCCGCTAGAGGCCTTTTCAAGAACTTCTTCAAATAGTTTTACCTTATAATGATTTAAGAGGATTTTCCTTAAATCAATTATATCCTTATCTAAACTTCTTTCAGCAATGATTAGTTGAGTTAAGAGAGTTTTACCTAACCAATATCCACTACCTACATCACCAATTTGAAAACCATAACCACCAGATCTTGAGAGGGCACCATTTGAGTTTTCACCAATTGCAATAGACCCTGTACCTACAAGAAGAGATATGCCATGACTTCTTCCCCATATTGCTCTATGAGCCATTTCAGCATCAGAAATAAGATAAAGAGAAGCCAAAGGAATCAAATCAGATAATAGTGTTTTTAATTCAGTCTTATATTTGGGATTACTTATACCTGCTATACCAAGAACTAATGAAGAAATATTGTCTATAGATAAACTTGAATAATCAATTATGGTTTTAATATATTTTTTTAAACGCTTAATACCTTCTCGACCATAAAGATTGAGACTAGTGCCTTTGCCTTTTTTTATATAAGCTATTTTTGATGCAAAATTAGCTAATAAAATAGTCGTCTGAGTCCCTCCACCATCAATGGAAATTACATTTTTATCGTAAACCATATTTTTTCAAGAGAAAAGCTTTAAGTTCATTAAAGCTATTGAACTCTCTTTTACAGCAACCAATAATCCATGAACTTATTTTATGAGAAGGTATTTTCGTAATCATATAAACTGGAATTCCTCTTCTATATGCAGTTGTAACCTCTCCATGGGTACCACCGCCCTTAAGAGCACTTTTATCCCAAAGGCAAATAACATAATCTATTTTTGATTCAATTGCATTTATATCAGCATCAATCATTTTTCTAACAGTAGTTTTAAATTTTTCAGGCGCGGTTAATTTCCAGCGACGAAATTCATCCATTTCTTCAATAGTTAATACTTCAAATTGGTGGAGAACAGGATTAAAGACATCATGACCTAACTCAGCATCAAGCCAATGAGAAATTTCATCCCTCCAAATCGAACCCATGTTAGGAGCATTTTCCATACCTCCAGATAAGTATGCTATCATTCAGTTGAAATTCTTGAAAATAGGAAAATATTAAGAAAAACTAACATTATAATTGATGCTATAGGAATAAAAAACAATGAGAATGGTATTTCTCTTTGAAAAAGAACACCTCTTGAATATTCTCCAAGAATTGTTGTAGGAAGAATTGTCAAAATAGTATGTATTGACTCAGGAAAAACATTCAATGGTACAAACCATCCGGAAAAAAACCCTAGGGAAAGTAAAATTAAAATGATTACTAACTGATTAGATAAATTATTTTTTGATAATACTCCTAGAACAAGTCCAATACTAGATCCAATTAGAATGGAAACTATAATAAACAACAAAAAAGATATTTGTCCAATTATTGGAAAAGCATTACCAATAATCAATTGCAAAATAATGAATGCAAATAGTGAACGTATGATTCCCTCTGGTAAAACTGAAAGAATAATTGCAAAAACTGATTCTGATGATGTTGATGGAGAGACATATAATGAACCATATATACCTGAAAATTGTTTATGCTTTGCAACATCATTAAAAATCGTTATCAATGCTCCGGAAAATGAAATAATTAATACTATACCTGGAATCAACCAAGATAGTTTAGAAACATAGTTTAAGGAAGGGATAGAATCTGAAAGCCCAAAACCTAAAGTAATGAAAATACCTATAGGTAAAAACAAAGCAATAGAAAGCTCTCCAATCCAATTATGTGATATATATATTAGGCGACGATAAAAAAACGCATAAAACAAATTCATTGATCCTCCGTTGATGTCATCATTAGCGTTTCTAAACCTACCTGGTCAACATTATAACCCATAAGATTTTCTTCAATAACTAATTTAATTACATCAAAAAAAACTTTTCTTTCTCTTGCATAAAAATCAAATACTTGACCAACTTGAGAAGGACTAACAACTGTAGTAACTTTTTTTATTCTTTCATAAACTTCTTTGCTGAGGTTTTGAAAATGGATTTGAAAGTGGAACAAATCACCCGCATTATGTAATAATTTATCCAAAGTACCATCAAGAGCTATGTGGCCATGATTCATAATTACAATTCTATCATGAAGGCGTTCAGCTTCTTGGACATTATGAGTAGTATATATAACTGTCCTTTTACCACGCAATTCTTGAAGAAAATTCCAAATAAAATATTGGGATCGAAGATCAAGAGATGATGTTGGCTCCTCAAGAAGCAGTATTTCAGGGTCTGTTAAAAGTGTTCTTGCAAGAAAAGTTTTTTTTAAGAAACCAAAAGAAAGATCTTGAGGGAAATAATGGAGGAAATTACGGAAGCCAAATTTATCTGAAAGTAAAGCAATTCTTTTGTGTATCAATTCAGTTTCCATATTATATAATTTTCCATGAAATTTAAAGTTTTCAAGAATTGTTAAGTCATTGTCAAAATTTATATTTTGAGGCATATATCCTATGGAATTAGCTACTTCCAATCTCCTCATATGAACATCTTTTCCATCTATAAAAACTGAACCAAACTCAGGTTTTGAAAATCCTGAGATTACCCTTAACAAGGCTGATTTTCCACTGTCATTTGGACCCACAATTGCCATAATTGATCCACGCTCAATTCCAAAAGAAAGTCCAGCTAATACTGAACGACCATTTATTACTTTACCTATTTTTTTTAGAGATACTGAAGCTTCCATAATTATAAGCTATTATTAAACTTTTGTACGTAGAATGAATTTATTATAAGCATCTTATTTCACAATTACGATAATTCATTTTATTCATCTTAATTAGTGTGCATGGTACCATGATTCTCCAATTCCAAAATCCACCACTAAAGGAACATTAAGAGAAAGTGCATTTTCCATTTCAAACAAAACTATTTCTTTTACATCATCTAATTCCTCATTCAAAACTTCAAAAAGTAATTCATCATGGATTTGAAGTATCATTTTTGATTTGAATTTGTGCTTAATGAACCTTTCTCGAATTGATACCATAGCAAGTTTAATCATTTCAGCTGCTGTGCCTTGAATAGGCATGTTTATTGTTGCTCGTTCAGCAGCGCTCCTATTTCTATGGTTGCTATGTTCAATATCATAGCAATAGCGACGTCGGCCAAGCATTGTCTCAACATATTTTTCTTTTCTTGCAAAATCTAGTGTCTTATCTATGAACTTTTTTATACCAGGAAAACGGTTAAAATATGCTTCAATAATTTTTTTTGAATCAGAAATTGAAATTCCTAATTCTTGAGACAATCTAAATGATCCCGCTCCATACATAATCCCAAAGTTGACAATTTTTGCCGTACGTCTCATTTCAGGTTGAATTTCCTCCAAAGGTACTTGAAAAATATTAGATGCAGTATGAGAGTGAACATCTTCTTTTTTTTCAAAGGCACTATGGAGTCTTTCATCACCGCTTAGATGTGCCATAATGCGAAGCTCTACTTGAGAATAATCAGCCGAAAAGATAGACCATTCATTATTTTGGGCTCGAAAAGCTTTTCTAATCTCTTTCCCTTCATTAGTTCGAATTGGAATGTTTTGAAAGTTGGGATTTCTACTTGACAATCGTCCTGTAGAAGCCACTGTTTGAATTAGAGAAGAGTGAATTCTACCTGTATCTGGGTGAATCATTTCAGGTATAGCATCAACATAGGTAGATTTGAGCTTTTGAAATTTGCGGTATTCTAGTATTTTTTCTGGCAAGGGATGATAGGACCTAAGGGATTCTAATACGTTAACATTAGTAGACCGTTTCTTTATTTCTGGAAGACCAAGCTGTTCAAATAGTATGGTGGAAAGTTGCTTGGGAGAATTAATATTAAAAGAACCTCCAGCTAAAGCATGAATTTCTTTAGAATAATTTTCGAGTTTTACCTCCATCCAATTAGACATATTTTTCATCATAGCTCCATCCACAAAAACACCATTAAACTCCATGTCTACTAGTACTTGTATTAATGGAATCTCAACTTTTTTGAAAAAATGGTCTAAAGAAACTTTCTTTAGTTCTTTTTTTAATATCATTTCCAATTGTAAACAAATATCTGAATCTTCAACTGCATAAAATGAAACTTCCTTTAATGAGACCTCATTCATCTTTTTTTGATCTTTTCCTTCTCCGATTAAATCTGATATCGGTTTCATAGTATATTGCAGAAATTCCTGACTTAAATAATCAAGTTTATAAGATCTCGCATCAGGGTTAAGTAGATGTGCAGCAATCATGCTATCAAACTCAACACCTTCAACATTTATCCCATGTCGTTTTAATATAACCATATCATACTTTATATTTTGACCACACTTAGGAATGGATCTATCTTCTAAGATAGATCTTAATAATTTTAAAACTACCGCAAGATCATCTCCCTCACCAAATAGCTGATTATTTTTATTGGGGAATAGGATTGGAACATACCAACCTGAATTGGCTTCTATTGAGAAACTAAATCCAACTATATCAGCAATCATAGGATCCTTACTTGTGGATTCAATATCCATTGAAATTAAATCTATTCCCTTAAGTTTTTCTATCATGGAATTAAGATCTTCTCGTGTCTTTATTATAGAGTATTCTTTTTTGATAACTGAAAGAGGTTTTTTATTCTCATCTCCACGAAAATCGTTTAGTTGGTTTTGTAGATTGTAAAACTCCAATTCTCTAAAAAGTTCATCCATCTCCTTAAAATTGAATTTGCTTACTTTCATTGCTTCAAATTCAATTGGAATATTTATATCAGTTTTTATAGTGACAAGTTCTCGAGAAAGTCTCGCTAGATCGATCCCGTTAACCAACCCCTCTCTAACACGTTTATTTTTCACTTCTTTACCATGTGAAAGAATGTTTTCAAAATCACCGTATTCACCAATTAATTTAACAGCTGTTTTTTCACCAACACCTGGAACCCCTGGAACATTATCGGAACTATCACCCATAAGTCCGAAAAGATCTATAATTTTTTCAGGAGGAACACCCCATCTTTCTTTTACCTCAGCTGGACCATAAATAATTGATTCACCACCTTTAACAGGTGTTTGAAGTAATATTTCGTCTGTAACAAGTTGCATAAAATCTTTGTCGCCGCTTAATATTATACAATTAAGTCCAGCTTTAGCCGAATCTAAAGCCAAAGTTCCAATTATATCATCAGCTTCAAATCCATCTATTTGCAACCTTGGAATACCCATTGCTTCTACAATGCGCCATAAATGGGATAATTGCTGTTGAAGTTCATCAGGCATTTTTTCTCTGGTTGCCTTATAATCTTTATACATATCATGACGAAAAGTTTTTTTCTTTCCATCAAAAACAGCAACAAGATAATCCGGAGACTCTTCTCTCAGTAGTTTAAATATTGTATTAACAAATCCAAAAAGAGCACTGGTATGAAAACCAGTTGAAGTAATTAAAGGATTGCGTATCATTGCAAAATGAGCACGATACAGCAGAGCGTAGCCGTCAATTAGATACATTCTTTTTTTTGACAATGATGTCATTGTTAAATCTATTACTGTATTAGGTGTGCCTTCAATTGAAATATCATCTTTTAAAAAATATGAAATAAAGTCTAATAATATTTATCTTATATTGAAAACTTTCTATTAAAATATTATAGTAAACCTAAGGATAATAAATATGGATTATAAACTATTAGGAAAAACTGGAGTAGAAGTATCTCAACTATGTCTTGGTACAATGACCTTTGGTGGTCCCTGTGATGAAAAAGAATCATCAATTATTTTCAAGAATTGTCGAAATGCTGGAATAAATTTTTTTGATTGTGCTAATGTTTATGAAGAAGGTCGTTCTGAAAAAATTCTTGGAAAATTAATTTCTGGCATAAGAAATGAGGTGATTGTTACTTCAAAGGTATACTCACCAACTGGTAGCGACATAAATTCCCGTGGAAATACTAGGAAACATATTAAACATGCTTTAGAAGATAGCCTTCGCCGTTTAAATACTGATTATATTGATATATATTTTCTTCATCGTTTCGATGATTTAACTCCAATTGGAGAAACATTGAGAGTATTAGATGATCTTGTAAAAGAGGGTAAAATCCTTTATATAGGAGCTAGTAACTTTGCAGCATGGCAAGTTGCAAAAGGAAATGGGATTTGTTCATTGAATAATTGGAATAAAATACAATGTATTCAACCTATGTATAATTTAGTTAAACGTCAAGCTGAGGTAGAACTTTTTCCAATGTCAAAAACAGAAAATATTGGAGTAATAACTTATTCGCCTCTTGGTGGAGGATTATTAACCGGAAAATACTCTAAAAACAATGAACTGAAGAAAGGTAGACTTATTGAAAATAAAATGTATAATGAAAGATATGGAAATCCCATTTATTTTGAAACAGCAGATAAATTTGCTAAGCTAGCAAAAAAAAATGGGGTATCTCCTATTTCATTAGCTGTAGCTTGGGTCTGTTCTAATCCTGCTATTACAGCCCCCATTATTGGTGCCCGAAGTTATGAACAGCTTAAACCTTCGCTTGAATCTATATCAATAGATCTTAGTGCTGAGATCATAAAAGAGATCTCCAGCCTATTCCCAAAACCTCCGATAGCAACAGATAGGAATGATGAATTAACGGAACATAATTTTGGAGTAAGATAAAGTAATAAACGTATTTTCCACCAAAGCTTTCTTCAAATAGTTTTGACGTTAAAAAACAATGAAAATTAATCGTTCCCCACGTCCTAAAGTCCATATAAACGAAGCAATTACAATCGCGAGAACTTGTTTTGGAATTAATGGGAAAGCAATAGAACTGTCAGGAGAAAGAGATAGAAATTTCCTAATCATAGATCATAGTGATCAAAAGTTTTTACTTAAGGTTTGTAATCCAGCAGATTCAATAGATATTATAGATTTTCAAAACGAACTTCTTTTATATGTAGCATCAAAGAATAGCTCATGGAAATGGCAAACTCCTCAACTTAATTTAAATGGAGAATTTATAAGTAATTGGGAAAGTCTTGATGGAAACAAGTTAAAAGTACGACTTTTAACTTATTTAGATGGAATATTTCTTTCAGATTTTTCTCCTCAAAATTTTTTTTTGATGAGAGATCTTGGGGAGTTTATAGGGCATGTTAATCACTCATTATCTGATTTTACTCATCCAGCAATGCATCGAAAACTTTTTTGGGATCTGAAAAATGGTGTTGAATTAGTAAAGACACATTTGAGAGATATTAATGATAATTACAAAATAGATAAGATTAATCTTTTGCTGGAAAAAATTCAACCTAGCAAATTACCTGAAAAAGATTTATTAAGAGAAGGGGTGATTTATAATGATGCACACCATCAAAATATATTGCTAGAATGCGATAATAATGGCGATAGTAAAATATTGGGTGCGATTGATTTTGGAGATTCTCTTTTTTCATGGCTCATTTCTGATCTAGCCATTCCTTGCACCTACTCAATGCTTAATAAGGATAATCCTTTAGAATTTGCTAGACCAATCGTAGAGGGGTTCAATCAAAAACAACCACTTAATGAAGTAGAAATATCATCTCTATTTTCATTAATATGTCTCAGAGCGTGCATGTCAGTTACAATAGCTACTTACCAAAAATCCTTATACCCTAAAAACCTTTACTTACAAATTAGTGAAAGGCCAATGTGGAAATTGATAGATAAACTAATACAAATCTCTAGTGATTTTGCACATTTTAATTTTAGGCATGCCTGTGGGCTAGAGCCATCAACTACAAATAATCAATTAGTAACCTGGTTAGATAAAAACCATAAGACATTCTCCAATATTTTTCATAAAAATTATAATGTTAATGATTTTGAATTGATTGATTTATCTATAAGTAATCCTGATCTCCCCAACAAAAAAGGAGATAAAAAAAATAATAAAATATTGAAACCTTCAATAAGTGCATTCAATGAAGTAAGAATAACTTCTTGTATGAATCAATTTGATTTATTGGATGATAAGGATGATAAATCAGAAACAATTCATCTAGGATTTGACATATTTTTGCCAGATAACAAAGAGATTTTCATGCCTCTTGATGGAGTTGTAGAAAAAATAAAAAACAATACTTTAAATCCAGAATTAGGTGCTAGCGTCATCATTCGCCATAAAACTAAAAATTTAACTTTTTTTACTTTATACGGAAATTTATGTACTAAAGATATTTTAAAGATCGATATAGGTCAAAAATTAATTAAAGGAAATAGAATCTCCGAATTGAATAAAAAAAATAATCATAAGGGAGATACACCTTATCTTCATTTTCAAGTTTTGACTCATCTAATTGATGAGCAAGTTACAAGTATGGTCAAACCTTTAGACCGTAAGATTTGGCTAAGTATTTCTCCTGACCCCTCTTCATTAATAAATATTATTAAGAACGATAATCAAAAAAACGACCCATCTCCAAGCTTTTTGAAGGAGCGGAGACAAAAGTTGATAGGAAAAAGCTTAAGTCTATCCTACAAGGATCCTATAATTATAAAAAAAGGGGACATGCAATACTTGTTTGATCATGAAGGTAAAACTTATTTAGATGCAATTAATAATGTTGCACACGTAGGACATTGCCATCCAAAAGTTCTAGAAGCAACTAGAGAACAAAATGCTTTATTAAATACTAATACTCGTTATCTACATAATAAGATTTTAGAATTAGCCGAGAAAATTACTTCAACTATGCCTGATCCTCTTAAAGTATGTTACTTTACAAATAGTGGTAGTGAAGCAAATGATCTAGCATTAAGGCTCGCTAAAGCTCATACAGGAGGAAATGGTATAATTACTATTAATGGGGCTTATCATGGAAACCTTAGTTCCTTAATAGATATAAGTCCCTACAAGTTCTCTGGTCCTGGTGGAAAAGGCCCTGCAAAATATATTGAAGTTGTACCTATGCCGGATGGCTACAGAGGTGAATATAAATATTTTGAAAAAAATATTGGTGAATTATATAGTAATGATATAAAAGAAGCTATCAAAAAATTAGAGAAAAAAACAAAACTATGTGCTTTTATTTCAGAATCAATGATTAATTGTGGAGGTGTTATTATTCCTCCTAAAGGGTATTTAAAAAAATCATATGAATTTGTCCGAAATTCGGGAGGATTATGTATTGCGGATGAAGTTGTTGTTGGTTTTGGAAGGACTGGAAAACATTTCTGGGGTTTTCAATATGAATCAATTATTCCTGATATTGTTACTGTTGGAAAAGCAATGGGAAATGGTCATCCTGTTGCTGCAGTTATAACAACGAAAGAAATTGCTTCATCATTTGAAACAGGAATGGAGTATTTTAATACTTTCGGAGGAAATCCAGTCTCTTGTGCTACAGCTTTAGCAGTTATTGATATTTTAAATGAAAATAAACTCCAACAGAATGCATATAATATTGGTATTTATTTACTTAATAATTTAAAAAATTTGCAAAAAAGATATGATTTGCTTGGAGATGTTCGCGGAAAAGGATTGTTCATCGGGATTGAGCTAGTAAAAAATAAAGAAACACTAGAACCAGCTTCTAAACATGCAAATTACATCGTTGAACGAATGAAAGACAATGGTATACTTATTTCTTCAAGCGGTATGTATCATAATGTTTTAAAAATTCGTCCTCCTATGGTTTTTAATAAACTAAATGCAGATCTCTTATTAAAGGTGTTAAATGAGATATTGGAAGATACTTTTTGTAAAAGAATATCTTTTTAGAAAGTTCTCCTTTTGATTTTTCTCCTTATAAACCATTACGTAATTTTATAAACTTTATAAGCTTAATTATTAATCATTTAATCAATTGAAAGGATAGCGACATTATGAGCCACCCCTTTAAACTACCAGATTTACCATATAATGAAAATGCGTTAGAACCCATAATTTCAGCAAAAACAGTTTCATTTCATTATGGTAAGCATCATGCTACGTACTTCAGCATGTTAAACAACCTAACTGAAGGAACAGAATTTTCCGATATGCCTCTTGAAGAAGTTGTCAAGTCAAGTTACGGAGATAAAAATACTCAGAAAATTTTCAATAATGCTGGTCAAGCTTGGAATCATATTCTCTACTGGAATCAAATGCAACCTGGTGGTTCGCAAATTCCTTCAGGAAATCTAGCTTCTCTCATTAATGATTCTTTTGAAAACTTTGAGAATTTTAAAAAAGATTTCGTAGCCTCTTCACTAGGAGTGTTTGGAAGTGGTTGGTGTTGGCTAGTACAAAAAGATGATGGATTGTCAATAATGGGAACTCCAAATGCTGAGAATCCTTTAGCATATGGAGAAAATGCACTTCTAGGAATAGATGTCTGGGAACATGCATATTATCTTGACTATCAAAATCTAAGAGCTGATCATGTAAAAGCTATATTAGACAATCTAATCAATTGGGATTTTGTTTCTGAAAGATTAAAGTAATACAAATTCAATAAAGTCACCCTGGTATTTAGCTAGGGTGGCTTTTTAATTCCCTTTAGCAGATGGTAGTCGGATTTCTATAGAAGTTCCTCTTCCAATTTGAGATGATTTAATTTCTATACTTCCATTAAGAAAATCTTGTACTATACGTTGGACCATACTTAGTCCTACACCCCATCCCCGTTCTTTTGTTGAATAACCAGGACGAAAAACATTCTTCCAATCTCGCTTAGGAATGCCTTTACCATTATCTTTTACAATAATAGTCACTTTATCTCCATCTTGTTCACAAGAAAGATTAATTGACCCACTCTTATCATCAATAGAATCAATAGAGTTCTTGATTAGATTTTCAAGTGCCCAAGTCAAAAGGGTTAGAGAGGCTATAACTGAATTATTTTTTCCCGAGGTTTCGATTGTTAAAGTTTTCATTTTCTGAGGTAAGCGTTTCTCAAAATATTTTTTCAAATCTTTTAAAAGTGGTAAAACACTAACCTCTTCCATCTTAGGAACTGAACCCATGCGAGAAAATCTTTCACTAATTTCTTTTAACCTTATTAGATCCATATCCATTTCTGAAACAAGTTCTAAAGATTCTTCAGGGTTATCCTTTAATCTTTCAATCCAACCCATTAGTGACGAGACTGGGGTGCCTAATTGATGAGCAGTTTCGCGAGCCATTCCAAACCACAAGTGTTGCTTTTCAGTATTCCTAATTAATTGAAACCCTGAGAATCCAAAGAAAATAAATAATGCAACAACTCCAATTTCAATATATGGTAACAACTGAAGTCTCCTAATTAAAACAGAATCTCCAAAATGAAGCTCCCCTAACTCAAATTTTTCCAATTTATCATTATTTTCGCTTTCGTTATTTATAGTAACAATTAGTGGGATTGGTTCATTCTGAATGTCCATTGCTATCATCATCTTTTTTACTTTTTCAACACTTATCGAATCATTATTCTCCAAATTACGCCATATAAGAGGATTGCCTTCATTATCTGAGTGGATAATTGGGAAGTTAACCTTTTGAATTATCTCTCTGAAAATAAAGTCCAGTTCACTGTCTCCAGCCGATGTAACACCTGTAGCAACTAATTGAGCATAAATAGAGACTGTTTTTCGACTTTCATTTCTAAGATCATTAATAATAGATTGAGTATAAATAAAAAGACATGCAATTAGGATAAATCCACCCAAAAAAAGAGCAGCTTTGATATTTCCAGCTTGCCTATATATACGCATGTCATTCCCTAAATGGGAAATTATAAATATCTAATCAGATTATATAACCATTTCCCCTAAGAAATTCAATTATAATATTAACTTCATCTTCAATACTAGATTTTGATGTATCAACTATAATTTCTGCATTTTCAGGTTCTTCATAAGGATCATCAATACCTGTAAAATTTTTGATTTCTCCAGCTCTTGCTTTTGCATATAAACCTTTAACATCTCTTCTCTCGCAAATTTCAAGAGGACATTTAACAAATACTTCAATAAATCTTCCTATTTCATTTCTAGCATATTGCCTCTCAGCTTTATAAGGAGAAATAAAAGCACAAACTGAAATAACACCGTGCTTTACTAAAGTCTCAGTAACAAATGTAACCCTTTCAATATTCTTATCTCTATCATCTTTACTAAAACCAAGATCTTTTGTAAGCTTTTGCCGAACTACATCACCATCAAGACGTTGAACACGATATCCCAGTGATTCTAATTTCTCACAAAGAGGGATAGATATAGTTGTTTTGCCTGAACCAGATAGACCTGTCAGCCAAACTGCAACACCTTCCTCTTGATTACCCTTTGGTAATAGAGTTTTTTCGTTTTTTACTATAATGTCTCCTTAGTACAATTTCAACTTCAGTTCTAGTAAATTCTTCAGGAAGTGGTTCATTATTTGTCAACATTTGACGAACTTTAGATCCACTTAAAAAAATTTTTTCATTATTATTTGCAAGAGATGTTTTTTTGGTAGCCATGGAGTTAGTTCTTTTACAATAAAATGAATGTTCAAAAAATAATGGAACTATGCCTAATTCCTTCATCTCAAATTGTCTAAAGATTAGTTGTGCATCATAGGTCCCATAATAGTCTCCAACTCCTGCATGGTCACGACCTACAATAAAATGAGTGCAGCCATAGTTTTTTCTCGTGATAGCATGAAAAATTGCCTCTCTGGGGCCAGCATATCTCATAAAAGCAGGGTAAACAGAAAGCAATGTATGGGAAAGAGGATAGTAATTTTCAATAATTACTTCATAACATTTCATCCGAGTTTCAGCTGGTATATCATCTCCTTTAGTTTCACCGACTATAGGATGAATCAATAGACCATCCAAGAATTCTAAGGCACATTTTGTAAGATATTCATGCGCTCGATGTATTGGATTTCGAGTTTGAAAACCAACAATAGTTTTCCATCCCTTTTCCTTAAAAGTGTTTCTTAAATCAGCTGGAGTCATTCTATATTTATTGAAATTTTTATGATTAGGAAGTTGAAACACCTCTATTTCACCTGAAACGTACCAATTTTCAGAATTATATAGCGAAGCGACGCCAGGATGATCTATAGAAGTAGTCAAAAATATTTTCTTAGCTTCAAATTCTTTATCAATTTTGTAAACATCAGAAATTTTGATGTTTCCAATAATATTCATTTTATTATCTCTTAAATATGCCTGGTCAAATTTTATTAATTCTTTAGCTAAACTATCATTTACTGGTAATACTATCGGTAATGGCCAAATTAGGCCGTTAGATAGACGCATATTGTTTAATACTGACTTATAGTCTTCAAGTCCCATAAAGCCTGTTAAAGGACTCATAGCACCTGTTGCTAACATTTCTAGATCAGCTTCGCTCTTACTAGAAAGAGTGATTAATGGAAATTCATTCCCAAGGATTTCTGATTTGTCAGTTTCAACTAGTAAGTTTATTAATTTTTCGCCGTGTGGATTAACCATATGTAATACCTAAATAAGGTAGCGAACTTACATCCTTTATTTAACTATAGTTACTTTTTTCTTATAAAAGAATTCTTAGCAATTTTTATTTTATCAAAATATAAAATTAAACCTATAGAAATAATGAAAAGGATACTAAAAAAAGAAAGAGATTTTGCAAAATTGTATGTTGAATCATTAAAAGAAAAAACTATTGTGTGATTTCCAGATGGAACATTTATCCCTCTAAGCACATGGTTAGTACGGAAAATTTTTGTTTCAACATTATCAATAGTAGCATTCCAACCTGGACCATAATAATTTTCAGATAATACAAGAAAACCAGGGCCATCTGATTGAGATTGTAAAATTATTTTATTCTCAGAATATTCAATTAGTTCTACCGAACCTATAGAAAGTTTCTCCTTAGATTTATAATTAAGAACGACAGCTACTTCTTTAGGGTCAAAATCAGCATTAATGATTTCCCTAATGGAGTTATGCATAGAATTAACTGATAAAGTACTCTCCACAAACCAAGCTTTGGGAAGAACAGAAAGATTTTCATAAATCTTTGTTTTTCCATTAAAAACAAGCTTGTAACGGTTTTTCGAAAGGTTCCGATTTGTTATTAAATACTTTACGTTAAGCATATCTTGAATTCCAGAATAGATGAATGCTTGACTATCTATAAGATCCTGATAAGACCTTAACTTAACAGGCCTATAACCTCCTACTGACGAAAGTCCAAAATAAGCATATCTGTTTGAATTAAACTGTTCTAATGGAATTATTCTATAATTTCCTTTGTTTTCATTAAGGAACTTCACTTCTTCTGTAACCTTATAACCTGAACGAAGAATTCTTTCAGATTTTGGATTGATAAATTCGTTATTGACAATCCATAGATCAAAAAGAGTTAACCCAATAATTATAAAACCTATTAGACGAGTTGTAATAATTTTTTTAAAGGCTAACCAAATCGATGCTAGCATTCCGCTTGATAGAAAGAATGCTAATAGAGCTCCTTTTTGAAAAACTTCTTTCCTTTGATTAGAAAGTTGATCAATTATAGAAGGCTGATATTTCGACATCTCACCAAGCTTTGAAAAAGATAAAATGTCTGGCCCAAACAAAAGTAAGAAAAGAGACAAACCTGTTAAACTAAGTAGCACGTAAATGATCGGTTTTTGGACAATATTAAATTTATTTGTATCCATATAATTAATGAGATCATTAAGACAATTAGCTGCAAGTATTGAAAAAGTAAATGGAAGTAAAATATAAATCATAGAAGGTATGCGAAAACTACTAAATAACGGTGCAAATTTATAAAGTGGCCAGTAAAACAAAGGAAAGTAATGACCAAATCCAATAAGTAGAATTATAAATGAGGCCACACCCATAGATATTCGTTTACTATTATTGTATTTTATGAGAAAGCCAATAATTCCAAGAACAATTACTACTAGTCCCATATAATGGGTAGACTGAGTAAATGGCATGTATCCCCAGTATGCTTGAGACTTAACATTTCGGGTAGGAAAATTTTGTAAACCGTAAAAGTAAGGATATAAAAAGGAAATAGTTTCTTTTGGATGCAATGACCACTGAGTTGCATACTCCCAACTTGCTCCTTTTTTTAAGTTAGTATTTTCTTCAAGAGATGAGTTTGTTCCCCTTGTTGAATGGCCATGAAACTCGTAAATAGGCAAATAAGGATCAGAGACTAGCAAACAACTGAAAATTATTGAAACTGCTAGTAAAATAGTTCGATTAACAAAAAATTTTAGCTTGAATTTTTTTTCTATAGCCAATTTTCCTTCATGCCAAAACCATATGAATAAAATTAACATCCAAGTATAATAAACGATTTGAACATGTTTGGTCCATAGTTGAAGAGCTAATAAAACTGTTAAGCCAAGCATAGCTTTATAGCTTCTGTTGTAAATAATTTTTTCAGCAAAAAGAACCGAAAACGGAATAAAAGCTATTGCATATAATTTTGCTGGGTGTCCAGCATTAATTAGACCAAACAAATATGGTGAAATGGAAAATGAAATACTTCCAAAGATTGAAGATATATCACGGAATTTCTTCCATTTCAAATAATAGAACATACCCATGCTGGCAATAATAAAATGAAACCAATATCTGATTCCCCAATTAAGTTTTAAATAATCAAATACTTTTCTAAAAGGATCTGAAGGTGCATAAATAAAACCACCGTATGATGGCATCCCTCCAAATAAATGAGGATACCATTGGGGCATATCATCAACTTTAGAAGTGTATTCATCAGCCCATTTATCTAAAGGAATCCGATGGAACATATCAGCTGAATCCACAACCTTATTTTCAAGTATCATTTCACTGAGAGGTATGAAACTAAGTGAAGCTAAAAAAATAAAGATCAAAAACCTATCTAGTTTCAAGATAATTTTTCCTCTATTTCACTAATTGCAGATAGCCATTCATTTAAATTCCCACTTTCAGATGTTTTATAATAGAAAATATCAGATGAATACATATGAGTCATAAAAGGATCCTCGAACCATAAAAAAAGTTCAAAATTCATTGCAAGCCTAGATAAATAACTATTTTTTTCAGAAAGTTGTGTATTAAATGGTGCTTCAAAAACTTGAGCCTCAGATCCATTATTGATAGAAGCCAAAGAAAATTCCCAACCAGTGTCAGGAGATGTTAATCCTGTAAGTTTCTCTAATAATTTTGATATCTCGAATAATAGTGAGAATTTTTCAAGATTCTTTCGCTTTGAGAAACCAAAGAATCTAACAAATTTCCTAATAATAAAATTATACACCCTTTTTATATTGGAAGGAAATGGGTACCAACTGCAGTTCACAGTTTTGAACCAGCAAGTCTCTCCAAAAAAGAAAACAACACTTGGGGCATCGTGAATTTTGCCTAATTTCCATTTAGGATATGGTGCTCCAATTGAGGATTTGCCAGATTTAATTTCAGCTATACATGAACTATCCCATCCCTTTTTAAAAATATGCACATCTGGATCGATAATTAAAGTATATTGTGTTTCTACTAATGGAATAGCAAACTCAATAGCTGATGCATGAGCAATAGATCTTTGCATAGATCTTGAGTTATGTACTATAATTTTACTGTTAGGTATATCCTTAAATACAGTTGATAATTTCAAATCAGATCCATTTGTATTATCAATAATAAGAAATTCAATTTGATTTTTACTTTTTGCTTTATCTAAAAGATTGACTGCTAAACGTTTTAGGTGATCCGAGGAAAACCAATTAACAGATACAATAGTAATTTTACCTTCAAACATTATCCCAAAGAGTCAGCAGAGAGTTTCCTTAATTGTTCTGTTATTTTAGTTGCCGAAGAATCATCAATTTTCTCCACATCAATACTGCTTCTATTTAAACTAGGATCAATAAAAGAATCAATTACACTAATATTTAGATCTTCCTTTAAAAACTGAAATAATTTTTCACATACCATTATGGGGTTTTTCAAAAGACTTTCATATGAAAAACAAAATGTTTCCAACTCCCACGTATTTATTACCTTCAAAGCTATTTGATTGTATTTGCACCACAACTTAATTGCTTGTTTATATGTAAGACTATTCCGCCTTATCAAGGAGTTAGATACAGAATCAGCTCTTCTATATGTATAAACTATCTTGGTTTTATACAATAGCCCCATACTATCTAACAATTCCAGCCAACAATTAAGTGTAAGACATATCCTCGGATCTTTCCAGCCCCAATGATTTAGTTCTAATTCTTGTCTTTCAATCAATCTTTTCATTTTAGCATTATATTTGTCAGCCACAATTTTTTCGGGAATAATTACATTGAAGGATTTTACCTTATAACCAGATCTATTAAGTATCTTATCACTAAGTCTTCTAAAATCATAATTTTCATAAAATCCTTTTGGATTTTGAGGAAGAGCTTTTGGTCTAAATGTTTTTTCAGAACCCATTGAGATACCATGCAGATGAAGTATTCCAGCAACAGCTGAAGTACCACTTCTATGCATTCCAACGACTATGACTATCATTATTAACTCTTCCGTGTCAAAACATATAAGGCACCATTAGTAAAGATTTCTCTTAACCAAGGAAACCATACAAAAGGGTTCTGAAAAGTTGGCAACCCAAATCTAAAACGATATGCTGGACGTGAAAAGAAAAGACCCTTTTTCAAAATATCAAATTTAGAAGAAAGAAATAAATGCTCCATTTTTTTAATTGAAATCCTAGTCCTCTTAGTAGCAATTAGATATTCTATGCCAGAAGAGGGGTGGCCAAAAAACTTTAGATAAGATTTATAAATAGAATTCGGAAGTAAATGCAGATATGGAATCTTGCAAAAAAAATTCTTAACAGTCTGTTGGTGCCCAGCATATGGACAATAGCGAGGTGGGAAAGATATAAAGAGAAGTCCTTTAGGTGAAAGTAATTTATACATGTTTTTTAGAGCCATCAGTTTATCATCAATATGCTCTATTACATCGCGAATAATTATAATATCAAATTCATTAGAAATAATATTGCTATATGATGAAGGGTCGCATATATCTCCTTTTTCCAATTTAATAACTGAGTTTCTGTTTAGTAATTGAGAATGAGTAAATCGAAGAGGTGAAAGTTCAATACCTGTGCATTGAGCTCCTAAAGTTTGAAAATAATGAAGGAGACCAGCTTCAGCCGGACCTACCTCTAATATCTTTTTATTTTCATAATTAGTGATTCCAAGAAAAGCTGAAAGGAAATGATCACCATACCAACTTTGCTCTTTAAAAGCACGCATACTTCTTTCATTAATTTCATCTAATGATTCTGGAATAGGTTGTCCACGCTCTTTTTCTAAGGAAGTAAGATGAGACATTTTAGAAGAATATTTCATATTTAATAATAACTTTTTGTAAATCCAGACCATTTAGACCTACGAAAAATAAAACGATGTATAAATGCTAAAATGAAACCCAAACCGTATCCAAAAATTTGAATAGGTATTATAAAAAGTAACAGAAAAAAACCTCTTATATCCTTCATATACCATGCACCAACACCTGAGACAAACATCAGGAATCCAAGTCCTAGTTCAAATAATCGACCGTTATTAATCGGATCAACAAAAAAATAAAAAGTAATTAGAGAAGCTACTATAGTAATAATTGCTGGTGCAAAATGAAGAGGCTCAAGCATTTTATTATTTTTTTTCCCAAGGTTAATTCTAGCTACCCCCCAATTAAAAACTTGTCTGAAAAATTTTAAAAGGGTTGTGCGACGTCGATGATAAACAATAGCTTCAGGTATATTTACTACTTTTGCTCCACTATTAATAATTCGTTGACTCAGCTCAATATCTTGACCATGTCTTAAAGAACCAAATCCTCCAACTCTATTGTACAGAGATCTAGTAATTCCCATATTATGACTTCTTGGATAGAATTTGGCAAGTGGCCGATTACTGTGTCCTCGCAAACCTCCAGTAGTTAAAAAAGACGTCAAACTAAAATTAATTGACCTTTGAAGCAAACTAAAATCTGTTTTTGCTGAATCCGGTCCTCCAAATGCATCAAATTTTTCAGTCTCAAAACATTTAATTATCATTTCTAACCAATTTGAATCAGCTTCACAATCTGAATCAATAAAAATAATAAGATCTCCTTTAGATTGTTCCACGCCACAATTTCTGGCAGCACCTGGGCCAGCATTTTCTTGCTTAATTAATCTAATGTTATAGTTTAAGTATTTTATTTTACTTTCTATATTAAAGATAGTTGAGTCTGTCGATCCATCGTCAACAACAATCAATTCAAATTCATTGCTTGTAATAGTTTGTTTCTCTATAGAATCTAAAAGACCTATTATTTCATTTTCCCTATTATAGACAGGTGTAATGATGCTTATAAAAATATTGTTATTTTTTTTATTGAAAAAAATAGGTTCAAGCCTCAAGAATTTGAACTATCATATAATATGACTTCTCTAGCTGTCTCGCCAGACCTATATATTGATTGAGCAATCATTTCACCTAATAAACCTATAGATATAAATTGCATTCCTAGTATAATAAGCATTACGCCAAAAACTAATAAAGCAATATGACTCGAAAATGGTTCTCCAAGTCCATATTTTAAGTAAACGACACGTAAATCTACAATAATTCCAAGGAAAAGACTTACAATACCAAATAAACCAAATAGATGTAATGGTCGACGAGTATATCTACTAAGAAAAAGGACCGTAAAAAGATCAAAAAGACCTCTAAAATAACGTTCTTTTCCAAATTTACTTTCACCATATTTCCTAGGTCTGTGATTAACAGGTATTTCTGTAACCCGAAATCCTTTTCTTCCAGCAAGCACAGGTATATAACGATGCATTCCACCATAGATATCTAATGACTTAACTACTCTTTTCCGATAAGCCTTTAAACCACAGTTAAAATCATGTATCCTAATTCCTGTTAAAAAGCGTGTAGTTAAATTGAAGAGTTTCGAAGGCAACCGTTTAGAAAGAGGATCCTTTCTTTCTTTTTTCCAACCAGAGACAAGATCAAATCCTTCTTCAAGCTTAGCCAATAAACTAGGTATTTCAGACGGATCATCTTGAAGATCTGAATCAATTGTAATAACATACTCAGAATGAATATGTTTAAAACCTTCAGCAAGAGCTGCTGATTTTCCATAATTTCTTTGAAATTGGATAAGCCTAAGTTTATTATCACTCCTACTTCGATCTCTAAGATATTCAAAAGTCCCATCACTGCTACCATCATCTATACAAATAATTTTATAATCCCATTTACCTTCTAGTGCGAGATGAATTTCATTTAATAGTATAGGAATAGAATCCTTCTCATTAAAGACGGGAATGACAATAGATAGGGCAGATATGTTAGCCAAAAAATTTTACTCTTTTATTTTACCAATTAAACGAACATTGTCAATATCAATATCAAGAGCTTTCTGATAATAAACTCGAGCATCATTAGAACGATTAACTTTCATTAGCACATCACCTAGATGTTCAAGGACAACAGGGTTATTTTCGTTCCCTAAAACGGATTGCTCAATATAATTAAGAGCTTTTTTATATTTTTTAAGTTTAAAATAAATCCATCCAATAGTATCAAGGTAAGCGGGATTTTTTGGATCTAAAGAAATAGCTTTTTGCGCCATATCTAAAGCTGTAGAAAGTTTTACTCCACGCTCAGCTAAGGTATAACTATAATTATTAAGTGCTTGACTATCGGTTTGATCTGTAGAAATTAAGTCTTCATACATTTGATCAGAAGAATTCCAATCCTCTAAGTAATTGAAAACATTTGCCAATAGATGTTTTGTAGAACGAGAATCTGGATCAATAGTTAAAGCGGTACGCAAACTTTTCTTTGCCAACTCATATTTTTTCCCCATACTATATGTACTTCCAAGCAAATAATTGACACCAAAACTCTTTGGAAATTTATCCCGAGCTTTTAAAAGAACAGCAATTGCATCTAATTGATTATCTAAATTGATATTTGCTAGGGCTAGATTTGTATAGCCTGATACTTCTTCAGGAAACAACTCAATCTGTTCATTGGAAAATTTAGAAAGCATTACATAATCAGCATTCACAATTGCTATTCGACCAAGATAATATAGGATACCCGGTGTACGAGCTCCTCCTTCATAAAGTATTGAAAAAAGAGAGTCAGCTGATTCAAATTCATTATTTTCAAAAAATAATATAGCAAGTCTTTCTTGAACAGCAGGATCATTACTTGTAAGAGATGCCAAATTATTTAGGCCATTAACAGCTTGATTAAATTTCTGAAGCATTACTGAAATTTCACTATAAGCTTTCCAATATTGTATATTTTCAGGATTTTTTTCAGTTAAAATTGAATAAGCATTGAAAGAAAATTCTAATTCCCCACGTTGCCTTGCTATTTCAGCAGCCCTTTTTAGAGCCTGAGTTTCAGAATTATTATTCTTATAAAGAGACCAAAGTTTATCTTGAGCACTTTTAAGATCTCCTTGCCTTGCTAAAATTTCACTTACTATATATACATACTCACGCTTATTTGGATTGTCCTCTTCAAGAATAAGATACTGTTCTAATCCTTTGTTAATATTGTTTTGCATAAGATATTGTTGTGCTAATAGTTCTCTTGCTTCCACATTTTTCATATCAATCCGTAAAGCCTCATGAAGACTTTCTTCCGCGCGTTCAAATTTCCTTAACCTGACATAAACTTCAGCAAGAGAAGTGTGAATACTAGAAGAACCAGGATCAAATCTCAATGCATCTTGAAATTCAATCACAGCCATTGGGTAGTTTCCTTGAGATAAAAACATCTCTCCATCCATGAAATGTTGGAGAGCCTTAGGATTGACTTCTTCAATAACTTCAGGAACATTATGCACTAAGGATTCTTCAGGTTTAATCTCAGGTTGATTAGAACATCCAAAAAAAGAACTGCTTACCCCTAAGATAATTAAAGAACAAGTAACTGGTTTAAACCAAAAATAATTCATTTGCAAAGAATAAAACTATTCATATTTATGATGTATAAGATATCAAAATTAATTGAATCAATCATTACCGGCAATACCCACATGATCACCACCTTTTTTCTTAGCTTGATACATAGCATTATCAGCATTTCCAATTAACTCTTTAGCACTCTTGCCATCAAAGGGATATTCAGCCATTCCTGCACTAATTGTCATTTTAACAGAGATTCCATCATATTTAAAATCATGTTCAGCCACAGAAGAAACAATCCTTTTTGCTGTTTCAAAAGAATCTTTTTTCCCAGCTTTTACAAGAACTATAGCAAATTCCTCTCCTCCATATCGTGCTACAACATCAATATTTCTAACAGCATTTTTTAATATTTCAGAAGTATCTTTTAAAACATAGTCTCCATAAAGGTGTCCATAGGTATCATTAATCCGTTTAAACTTGTCAAGATCAAGTATAAGTAAAACTAGTTCTTCATTATAGCGCCCAGCTCTTTGTAACTCTTGTTGAAATAGCTCTATAAAAGACCCATGATTTAAAAGACCCGTTAAACTATCATGCATAGCTGTCTCTCTGACAACATTAAATTTTTTCCACCAGTCTAAAAGTAGTCCTAATCTACTACAAAGAATCTGCAAATTACCTCCTTCCTTTGCCTTAAATCGTCCAGGAATAAAACTTTCCATTGAAAGGCACCCCATAACTTTTCCTTTTGACTTTATTGGAACACCTATGTAAGAAAAAAATTTGTGCTCTTTAATATCGTCTTCTAAAAATCGCCCCATAGTTTCTAAATCAAGATCTAATACATCACAAATTACAGGTTCTTTTTTATCAAATATTTCCCATAGTAGCGAATTTTGACGCTGGAATATGGCACCAGTAGTAAAATCTTTACTATATCCAATAACTTTTTCAGCTATAGCATCATTTATATCATGATCTGAAAACAGTATTATAGAAAGCTTATCAAAAGTAAAATTTTTTCTGCAAAATTGAGTTATAGAGTCTAAGAATTGTTCCTTAGATCTAACTATATCAAGATCAGCTTGGAAAGATTCTAGTTGTTGAAAAAAACTAAAGTGTTCGACTGTCAAATCTCCAGATAATATTTCTTTGCTAATGCTTGATAATGCCAGAGCAAATGATTCAGCTAACGGTTTATGATAATCTTTAAAATCAGAGAATTGATTGGCATGAATTATAAGTGCTCCTCCATTTGAACCTGTTAATCTAATTGGAAGAGTAAGTAGTGATGAAGACTCACTAATTTTTGATTCTTTAGTAAAAAATACTTTGATCGCATTATCATTCTCTCTTGGAGTAATAAATTTTCCATTTGAAATAGCGGATGTAACAGAATTTTCAGATGAAGAAATTTCTGTTGCAAATCCAACATCTTCACCAGCTGTCTCAACCAAAGAAAATCTCTCTGAGTTAATTGAAAAGTCATAATAAGCAATTCCAAAACTTGGCATTATATCAGACATTAGATCCATTAAAAACCTTACGCGAAATGATACGTCATTCATTTTAAAATCTTTTTTTTAACTTTATGTTGTACATAAATGGGGTTTTTTGATATTGATATTTTATTAGTTTTATATAATTCTAGAAAAATAATAATTGCAACACCAATGCATGATGTTCGTAAAAGATAGAAAACCATCCCAATTTGAATAAGATAAATAAATAGAAAAAATAATATAACTAAAGCAAAGAAAATATCAATTCTTGTTTTCCTAATTAAGATAATTATATCTCGGAGTTGGATCACTACCAAAAATTAAATATCCTAGAGATAAAAAAAAAGTAGCTGAAAGTAGCTTCTTATTAATCATTTACAAGTTTATGGTTTCTAGGGAAATCGTTAGATTCCCTTTTTAGAGAGTTTTCTTTTGAGAATTCAGACCCTTCTAGTGAGTCTTCTTCAGAATCCTCTAAGGACAAGTTAGTTTGATTATCAACTCTATAATTATTAGGTATTTGAATGGATTCATCTAGATCCCTTTTGGTAGAAAGTTGAATAGACTCTCGCACTTGCAACTCAGGAAAAATGCCATAAGAAAGAAAAATAATTAATCCAATCAACAGGAGTGAAGCAAAAGCATACCTTGGTTGATAGCCAAATAAACTATTCTTACGACCGATGTGTTGTATCCTATTAATTGGATTTGATTTTTCATTTTTTATTCTATGAATTAAACGATCCTCAAAATCCTTAGATACTTTAACTCTTTTTGTTTTTTTTAAGTTCGATATTGTTAAGCAAACACGAGAATATGTTAACTCACAAACTTTACAAGATGAAATATGGTTTTCAAATCTATTTACATCCGAAAGAGTTAATTCTTTGTCTATATATTCTGAAACCTTATCCTGAAATTCATAACAATTCATCAAATAATTGTCCTCCTATCTATTAAAACATCTTTAAGTTTTTCTTGCAATTGAAGTCTTGCTCGATTAATCCTAGATTTTATAGTTCCAAGAGGAACATCTAGTATTTTACTAATCTCTTCATATGAAAGTTCCTCAATATCTCTAAGAATTAATGCTGTGCGAAAATGCATTTGCAATGACTGTATAGCATCTTGAACTCGTGCATCAGTAAATTCATCTAATATTTCTTCATCCGTAGTATCATTAACTGGAATATCAAAATCTTTATCTTCCAATCCTAGTTCACTAAGATAGGAAGTTTTTCTTCTTTTTCTTTTTCTTAATTCAGTTTTAGCCAGATTAGAAGCAATAGTAAATATCCACGTAGAAAACTCGCTAATCGGTTTATAATAATCCTTTTTTTCATATAGTTTAATAAAAGTGTCTTGAACAATATCCTCAGATTCTTGTTTTGTCCCTACAAAACGGAAAACAAAATTCATTAATTTGTCCCTGTACCGATTGACTAACTCAACATAGGCAAGCTCATCTCCCTGTTGAAACCTTAAAATCAACTCTTTATCGTTATATTTTATATTATCTAACATTACAGGTTGTTATCTTATATATTAATGGAATTAATAAAAGTTCCCCTGATAATTTTCCGGTTTTTATCTGAATATCAGATTTGTAAAGTAACAATATTATTTTTTCAATTTCATTTATGGAAAAATTATTTAAGTAAGTAGGGATTTTTCGAACAAGACTTTGGCTGATCCATCCAGTTTTTGGCAAAGATTCTTTATCTATTTTAGGTAAAATAAAAAAGTATAGCTCCTGGAAAAAATTCCCAACCTGCGATATGATCATAGAAGAATCATAACCTCTTGATAAAAGAGATTTACCTATCCTAAAACTACCTTTAGTATCTCTTCGACCCAATGCATCTGAGAGTTGCCAAGGAAAATACTCCCTTTCCCACCCACAAAATTTTATTATATCCTTTAATTCAACTTCTGAATTATCTAAGAAGCACATCTTAATCTTTTCAATCTCATTTGCAACATGTGAAATGGAATCCCCACATATTTCACGAAGTAGATCTTTACCCTCTTTACTTATTATTAATCCACTTCGATTAATAAGAAAGTTAATCCAATCTGCCATCTTACTAGGAAAAGGAGGCAAAACATTTAATGGTTGAATATATTTTGACAAATTTTTAAAGAGCGCTGTTTTTTTGTCAACCTTATCTATAATAATTATTAGACAATTATTAATATTTGGCGTAGCTAAATATTTAAATAAATCATCTTTTGTTTTTCCAGAAATCTTGTTAGGGTTGCGAAGAATAAATAATCTTTTTTCAGAAAATAATGAATCAGAAAAAAGACTATTTATCAAGTTTTGATAATCTCCATATTCTCCTGAGACTAAATTTTTTTCAAAAGGTAGACTAGAAGATAGTGCTTTTGTTATTTCATCAATAAAAATAGATTGAAGAAAATAATCATCTCCGCTCAGAAAATAAACTGGACTAATATGACCATTTCTAATATTAATAATTACTTCTTTAAAATTCATAAAATTAAGGTCACTAAATTAACTGTTTTTTTGGGAAATGAGATAAATTGTAAAAAATGAAAGAAAAAAGCCTGGCAAAAGAGAATATAGCCCAGTCCATTTGAAATAATTTTCCCATATAATTACAGAAAATATCCCTATAATCATTCCATAGAAGACTCCATTTCTGCTAGTATTTTTCCACCATAAAGAAAGTAAAAGAGGAGGACCAAGAGCAGCACCTAACCCCCCCCATGCAAATAGAACTTTATCAAAAATAGATGAAGGTAGCCTAGCAAGAAAAATTGCTATCAATCCTATTAAAACAGTTACAATTCTTGATAATAAAACCAATCTTGCCTGACTAGCATTTTGATTAAAACTATGATGATAAATATCTTCAGCAACTGATGATGTTATAACTAAAAGTTGTGAGTCAGCAGTAGACATCATTGCAGCCAATGCACCACAAATAACTATTCCTGAAAACCATGCTGGAAAAATGGAAGTTGCTAATGCAGGCATCATTTTTTCTGGGTCAGCAAAAAATCCTGGCCCAAAATATGCTATGGCCACTATTCCCATTAAAATAGCTCCTAAATAAGTAAGGAAAGCATAAATAATTGCGACCCATTTAGCCTTATTTACCTCAGAAATAGATCTAATACTCATGTATCTAGTTAAAACATGAGGCTGGCCAAGATAGCCTAAACCAATACCTAAGCCACCTATTATTCCAGATATTAAAGTCCATCCAGATCTTTCTCCACTAGGTGCAACTAACCTCTTATCTATTGAGGATACCTTTTGAATAAGAGGATCTAAACCTCCAACTTCATTTAGAGCTATTAGTGGTAGTAGTACTAAGGTAACCAACATAATAATTCCCTGAACAAAATCTGTCCACGCAACAGCAAAAAATCCGCCTAATAGGGTATAAAAGACAATTATTGATGCTCCAACAATCATACCCGTTAAATGATGAACACCAAAAGTTTGTTCAAGAGATTTTCCTGCTGCGTCAAATTGTGCAGCAATATAAAAAATAAAACAAAAAACAATTATCCCTGTTGTAACAAATCTAATTTGTGGGTCATGACCTCTAAATTTTAATTCAAAAAATCGACCTAGTGTTAAGGCGCCTAATTTTTCACTTTCAACACGTAGTTTTTTTGCAATTAGAATCCATGATAATACTACTCCTAGACAACCTCCCAAAGAAGCCCATAAGGCTGGTTGAGGCCTCAAACCAGAAGGATCTCCTAATCCTGTACTATATGCAAGACCAGTTAAGCCCAATAATAACCAACCACTTTGTCCAGAAGCTCGCTCAGAAAAAGCAACGACCCATGGACCAAGACGACGTCCCGCTAATAAAAAATCAGGCATAGTTTTATTATAACGGGAAGTTATAATTCCTACTAAAAGTATAATTGTGAAGTAAATAAAAAATCCGATGGTCATAATTTACTTTATCAAATAGTTGAAATTAGAGACGCAATACCTAAGACAATACAATAAGCACTAAAAAGATATAGCTTACCTGATTTCAAAACCTTCATTAAAATTTTAAGTGTAATTAAACCAACAAGAAATGCCGATGTTAGGGTAGTTATAAGTAAAGAATTAGATCCTTCCAAACTACTGAAATTTATTATATCAGGTAAAGTTAGTATTAAAGAACCCATAATTGCTGGTATTGCAATTAAAAATGAAAAACGTCCAGCTTCTTCTCTTGATATTCCTATCCATAATGCGATAGATATTGTTACACCTGATCGAGATATACCAGGAAGTAATGCGAAAGCTTGAATAGTTCCAATAATTAAAGCTGAAAACAAAGATAGTTTATTTTCTTGACCAAAAGAACTAAATAAAGTACTACCCAAAATAATTCCAGTGATTACAAGACAAGTTCCGACAATAGTAATACTTGTAAAAGCTGTTTCAAAATATGATTTAAAAATTAGTCCAACTATTGCTATTGGTAAAGTAGCAATAGCAATTAAAATAATTTCTTGAAAATCTCTTTTATTTATAACATTATCAACAATACGAATAATATCAGATCTAAAAATAAAAAGGATACTTACTAGTGTTCCAATATGAGCAACTACTTCAAATACAATACTAGGAATATCAGCATGAAGGAAGTTTGCGAATAAAATCAAATGGCCAGAACTACTTATTGGGAGGAATTCCGTCGCACCCTGAAGTGCTCCGAAAAATATTGAATCAACGAAAGACATAATCTTCTAAATCATTTACGGATTATACCTTTATGGGCAAAAAGACAAACATTTCTTCCAGCCTTTTTTCCATCACGTCTAAAAGAGTGTAAAAAATTGTTAGAACACATAGTACATCTTTTGTCTATTCTAATATTGTGATTTTGTATTCCAGCAATTATTAACTGCTCTACGTTTATATTAATTAAATCAAGATAATAATTATTCTTTCCTCTTAGAATAATATTTTCCTCGGTAAATTTTTCAGCTACTTCTTTACCTATTTCATAACAACAACTTCTTATTGATGGGCCAACAAAGATTGTAATGTCAGTGGGTGAGACATGAAAATCTTTTTCTATTAAATTTATTGTATCTTTAGTGATTCCTAAATTTGACCCTCGCCAGCCAGCATGTATTAATCCAATAACACCACTTTCCTTATGTGTAATATAAATTGGTACACAATCAGCAACTTGTATAGCAATGATTATTCCATATTTTTTAGTAACAAGACTATCATATTCCCCAACCATACCTGGAGATTCAATTACAGCTATAGAATTAGAATGTATTTGCGATGAATAAGCTAAATTATTTTCCACATTCATTTTTTTTGCGGTTGACAAAAGATAGTTAAAACTTCCATTATTTTTTTTATTCCAATAAATCAATTTAGCATCAGATTCGGAGGGTAGATATCCTGACAAATCCTCTACTCTAAAACCAGTCATTTTTTAAGGTGTTTCTTTAATATATGTAAATAGAGAATCACTAATATATTCACCTTCAAGAAGTAGCCTGTTCTTTAAATATCTTAAAATAAAAAGAGAAGAATCTAAGCGCGAACGACTCGAAGAAATATTGTAATTCCTGCTAAGACCTTTTGAAAGAGAAGAATTTTCTAGGTTAGTTTTAATAGAGGCTCGAGAATCAGATGTTAAAAGATGCTTTCCCAAGAAAGTAGTAATATCATATCCATTAAGTGCCATAATTATTTCTTGCTGGTTTTCAAAGCTAGAAACTAATTCAAATGCTTCATTACTATATTGACTTTCCTGAGGGTAAAGATAATCACTTAATATTATCATATCTTGAAGATTAGGCCCAATCATTTCCTGATTAATTTCATCAAAGTTATACCAATTAGAGTTCCCAATAATTTGTGTCTCCAAACCATAGGCCGAAAATTGTGATGCAACATAGTTAATGTCACCCGTATGAATTGGAAGATAAATTGCATCAATAGTAGAAAGAGTCATTTCAGATGAGTCTACTTCCTCTTTTTGAAAATTAGAAATATCATCTTGAAAAAAATCACTAGAAGAAAGTTCAAATGTATTATCAGAAGTATCAATTTTTATTTCGCCTAATATTTTTTTAGGTTTTTTTCTTTCTAATTCAAAAGCAACTTTCCGTATAGATTTTAATTGAGATGAAAGATCTACTGGTATACCTGAATACCATTCCACAGCAATAATTTCAGCTCCTAATTCATCAGCTTGAGCCAAAAACCCATCAGTTAAACCCTTACCAAATTGATCCATAGGTGATAATACAGCAATAGTTGACAATTTTAAATTTTCAATAGCATATTTTGCAGCATACCTTCCCTGTAAAGACAGAGTGCTATTCATTTGATATACACTTTTCCCAAGATCAGCTATTCCATCAATATCTATAGAAGGCAAAAGAATTGGCGTTGATCCATTATTGCCAGAAGCTGCCACAGCTAGAGCTGAAGAATTTTCAGTCGGACCAATAATTGCTAGAATATTATTATTTCGAGATAAAATCTCTAATGCACGAATGCTACTTATCGGATCTTCTGATTCAATAACCTGAACATTAAGAGAATAATCATATTGATTTTGAATTTGAGACAAAGCTTGATAAACCCCTTGGATAAATGGGCTACCATGATTTTCATCAATTTGACCGGATTCTAAGATTATACCTATGGTTTTAGATCCTTGGTTTTTTGCATAAGTTTTAGACTTAAGATTTTCATAAATATTAATGAATTCTTTAGGAAGTAGCATTCTGTTTAACTTAAATAAAAGAAGAGCTGCTTCATCTCTATTTCCTTGATCAATTAATTTTTTTGCGATCGCTAATGACAAAATAGCCTGTAAGCTCTGATCTAATTCAGTTGCAGCTAAACTATTAAGTTTTTCAAAGTCAACATAGCCTGTTGCAATTTCTATAATTTTATTATCATGGTTTTCTCTCAAGGGTTTTTTGTATAATCTTCGCGCATCTAAGTATGCCTCTAGAGCAGCACCATAGTATCCTTCGGTTAAATAGGCGTCACCTAATGTTTCAAAAATAAAAGGTGTGTAATCACTTTCATTATATTTCTCAAAAAATTCGCGCGCGGTAGACTTAACCTCATTTAACCTTCCTAACCGCGCATAAGATTTCATACACATCAAAATACTTGCTGTTAATTGAGGAGATTGTTGAGGAGGATGATTCTTCAACCTACGAAAAATATCAAGAGCACGATAATAACGACCTGAGTTATAATGTTCAACACCTTGTTCAAAAAGCTTTCTAGACCTTGAAAAACTAATCCCTTGAGCCGCTTGAATCTCAGGAGAAAACTCTAAAAATATAAAACCCAGTAAAGCTAATATAAAAATTCTGGGGTATATTTTTTCAAACCAAAACATTGTTAATTTTTATAAACAGGATTGTTATACTAAAATCACTCAACAGTGACTGATTCATTTCGAACAGAGAATTAGATCCTTTGTATTGAAATGCTTTGTGGAAACTTTGATAAAACTGAATGTATTTTTTATCCATAGTTTTCTGAAAAGTGTGCTTCTCTTTCTGATTTTTGCATTCCGATAGTTTCATCCATGAATTTATTTCTATCTTCTCGGGTATTAAAAACCCAAATACATATCGTGTCACTTGAGTGATAAATTGCTTTTAATTCATCATCAATGTCACAGATGTTTTGAGGTATTTTCGTTTTGATGCAAATCACTATTTCCGTCCTCTTATTCTCTGTTCGAACCTATTCGACAGTGACACTTTTTGCTAAATTCCTAGGTTGATCAACATCACAGCCTCTAAGAACAGCTAAATGATAAGCTAGAAGCTGCAATGGAACTGAAGCAATAATAGAAAAAGTTCTTGGGTGAGATGAAGGAACCTCTATGATATAATCAGAAATTCTTTCTAATTCTAGAGTTTTTTTATCTGTGACTGTGATTATACGCCCTTTTCTAGCCTTTACTTCTTGAATATTTGAAAGTACTTTTTCAAAAGTCTTATCATGAGGTGCCAAGAATACAACCGGCATCTTTTCATCTATAAGTGCAATTGGACCATGTTTCATCTCAGCTGCAGGATAGCCTTCTGCATGAATATATGATATTTCTTTAAGTTTAAGTGCACCCTCAAGAGCAACAGGAAAATTAAGTCCTCTGCCAAGATATAAAAAATTGTCCGCATCTACTGTTTCCTTTGCAACGTCAAAAATACTATCAGTTTTTGATAAAATATATTCTATCTGTTCTCCCATATCCGACATTGCCCTAGCTAGTCTACCACATTCTCCTTTTGACATTCCTCGATTACGGCCAAGATGTAAAGCCAACATAAATAGAACTGTTACTTGTGCCGTAAAAGCTTTAGTAGATGCAACACCAATTTCTGGGCCAGCATGAGTATATATACCACAATCCGTTTCACGAGAAATAGTACTTCCAACAACATTACAAATACCTACAGCAAGAGATCCATTTTCTTTTGCTTTTCTTACAGCGGCAAGAGTGTCAGCTGTTTCGCCAGATTGTGTTATTGCTATTACTACACTATCAGAATCAATCAAAGGATCCCTATAGCGAAATTCTGAAGCATAATCTACATGTACTTCAATTCTCGCATATTCTTCAATTAAGATCTTACCTATAAGAGCAGCATGCCAAGAAGTTCCACATCCTGTAATGTAAATACGTGATGCATTTTCAATCCTTGGTAAATAGTCAGAAATACCACCAAGATGAGCTGTACCGCTATCTAGAGAGAGTCTACCTCTCATAGTGTCAGTTAATGTATATTTTTGATCGTGGATTTCCTTAAGCATAAAATGGTCAAAACCACCTTTTTCAATTTCTTCAAGATTAAATTCAATCTTTTCCATGACTTTGTTGACGACCATGTTATCACCAATCCGTCTAACTTGATATGATCCCTTGCGAATTTCTACAATATCACCATCATCAAGATATATCACATTTCTAGTATAAGGAATTATAGGAGAAGCATCTGAAGCAAGAAAATGTTCTTTTTCTCCTATGCCTAAAACAAGAGGACTACCAAGCCGTGCACCAACAATTAAATCAGGTTCATCAGAACAAATTGCTGCTAAACCATATGTCCCGATTACATCTTTAAGTGCTGACTGAACAGCTTCAATAAAAGTAAGATTTCCATAAGAATAAACTCTTCCAATAAGCTGAGCAAGAACTTCTGTATCTGTTTCAGTTAAAAAGGTTGCACCTTCTTTTTCAAGTGCCTCGCGAAGTATATTGTAATTTTCAATTATTCCGTTATGAATAATTGAGATTTTATTAGAGCTATCAACATGAGGATGTGCGTTAAGATCATTAGGTACTCCATGAGTAGCCCAACGTGTATGGCCTATACCCAAAGATCCTCTTACAGTTGAGTCGTCTAAAATTTTCTCTAAATCACCAACTTTCCCCTCACACTTAAGTATTTGGATCTCATCATCATCTACCGTAGAAATACCAGCTGAATCATACCCTCTATACTCTAATCTCTTTAATCCTTCTATAAGGATCGGTATTGCATCTTTATCTCCGATATAAGCTATGATCCCACACATTTTATTTTACTCCCATTCTATTGTACTTGGAGGTTTTGAACTTATATCATAAACAACTCTGTTAACACCAGAAACTGAATTAACAATATTATTCGATACTTCAGCTAAAACTTCATCTGATATTCGATACCAATCAGCAGTCATTCCATCAATACTAGTAACAGCACGAAGTGCTATGAGATTCGCATAGGTCCTTTCATCACCCATCACACCAACAGTTTTTACTGGAATAAGAACAGCAAAAGCTTGCCAAATATCATCATAGATATTGTGATCTCTCAATGCTTGAATAAAAATATGGTCAGATTCTCTAAGCATCTTTAATCTACTCTTTGTAACCTCCCCAATGATCCTAACACCAAGTCCAGGGCCGGGAAATGGATGTCTACCTAAAACATCCGATGGCAAGCCTAGCGCTTTCCCTACATCTCTTACTTCATCTTTGAAAAGCTCTCTAAGAGGCTCAAGGAGTTCAAAGTTGATATCCTTTGGGAGGCCACCAACATTATGATGAGACTTTATTACGTCTGCAGTTCCTCTTACACCACCACTCTCAATAATATCAGGATAAAGAGTACCTTGCCCTAGAAATTTGAAATGAGTTTTTGACTTAGTAGCTTTTTCAAATGCCCTTATAAACTGCTCCCCAATAATTAAACGCTTTTTTTCTGGATCAGTAATTGTTTTAAGATTATTAATAAAAGTATTAGAAAAATCATGGATTTCAATCTCAATTCCTAAAACATCTACTAATCTATTTTGAATATATTCAATTTCATTTTTTCTAAGCAAACCATGGTCAATAAAAACACAACGTAAAGAATCACCTATTGCTTCATGAATAAGTTTAGCAAGGACAGTTGAGTCTACACCTCCACTCACACCACATATAACCTTCTCATTACCTATTTTTTCTTTAATACCATGTATAGTAGACTGTATAAAAGAAGCTGATGTCCAACTTTGAGAACATTTGACTACATCAAATAAAAAATTTGAGAGAATTTTTTCTCCGTCAACAGTATGAATAACTTCGGGATGAAATTGAGTTCCAAAAACTTTTCCACCTTGTTTTTCAGCAACAGCTAAAACCCCATTATTGGACCTTGCTATAATTGACCAGTTGTTGGGTAATTTTTTTATACTATCTCCATGACTCATCCAAACTTGAGTACCTTGTTTAATTCCTTTTAGTAGGATGCTATCTTTTTCAATATTTATTTTCGTAAATCCATATTCTCTTTGAGAATTTGATTTTACAATACCATTGTCATATTTCATCAAAAGACCAAAGCCATAGCATATACCGAGAATAGGAACACCAATCTTCATAACAGCAGGGTTTAAAGAAGGGGCTCCATCATCAGATACACTATCTGGACCACCTGATAAAATTATAGCTATTGGGTTAGTTTGGGTTATTTCTTTATAGGATGCTGAATGAGGTAAAATTTCAGAATAAACTTTTTGTTCTCTTACCCTTCTGGCAATCAACTGAGTATACTGTGAACCGTAATCTAAAATAAGAATTGTTTGTTTATTCAAGCTCATTTTGAAATTCTTCCCATTTTTCTAATTGCGAAATTGAAGAATACTTTGTTAAATCAAAATGTAATGGAGTGACAGAAACATAACCTGAACGTACAGCACCATCATCAATTTTTGGATTATTCTTTTTAGAAAAAAACTCCCCACTCATCCAATAATATGAATTTCCTTTAGGATCCATTCTTTTCTTAAATTTATCAATAAAATTACTTTTCCCTTGTCTAGTAATGCGAAATCCTTTTGCTTTTCCATTAGGAGTCTTTGGCACATTTATATTAAGAATAGTATTTGGTAACATTCCTTTTACAAGAACAGTTCTAACAATTTTTTTTGCTACTTTTGCTGAATATGTATAATCAGGAGTTAACCAAGAATCTAATGATATGGCAATTGCTGGAACTCCTTGCATAGCTGACTCTGCTGCTGCTGATACTGTACCCGAATAAAGAATGCTAAGACCCATATTTGCACCTCTATTTATGCCTGATATGACAATGTCAGGTCTACGTTTAAGTATTACCTTTAAGGCTATTTTTATACAATCAGCTGGTGTACCATTAATAGCATAGCCCGAAAACCCATTATGATTTACACAATTATTCAACCTAATTGGATCTGAAATAGTTATGCCATGTCCAACTCCGCTTTTTTCAACATCTGGGGCTACTACTATTGTTTCACCGATTTCAGACATTGCTGTTTGAAGAAAATGAATTCCTGTAGAATAAATTCCATCATCATTCGTTATAAGAATAAGAGGTTTCCTCATTAAGTTCTATTGTGCTTTCCAAAGTCAATTATTCGAGATAAAGCTTTCTTTAAATCCTTGCGTTGCACTATCCTGTCAATAAAACCTCTCTCAACCAAAAATTCTGATGTTTGAAAACCTTCGGGAAGATCTTGGCCAATAGTTTGCTTAATTACTCTTGGACCTGCAAATCCAATTAAAGCTCCAGGTTCAGCCAAAATAAAATCTCCTTGCATAGCAAAGCTTGCACTAACTCCTCCAGTAGTAGGATCAGTTAATATAGAAACATATAACCCACCCTTTTTAGAAAATCTAGAAAGTTTCGCTGAAATTTTTGCTAGTTGCATCAAAGAATAAACTCCTTCTTGCATTCGTGCTCCTCCAGATGCGCAAATGATAACTAAAGGGGAATTTTCCTTAGATGCATAATCTATAGCACGAGATATTTTTTCACCAACTACTGACCCCATACTCCCACCAATAAAGGAAAAATTCATTACACAAAGAATAATATTATTATTATTTACAACCCCTGAGTAGGTATTAACTACATCTGGACTTCCAGTTTTAATTACAGCTGACTTCAACTGATCAGTATAACTTTTCTTTGCTTTAAATTTAAGAGGATCAGCTGAGCGCAAATGCGAATCCAATTCATTATAATTGGGATCATCAAATAGTATTTTAAGATATTCTTCAGAAAAAAGTCTAAAGTGAAAATGACAATTTGAACAAACCATTAGAGCTCGTAATAATTCTCTCTTATAAAGAATTTCATCACATTTTGGGCACTTTTCCCAAAGCCCATCCGGTATGGATTTCTTTTGAGTAGTAGTTACTTTTTGTTTTTTGCGTTTGAACCATGCCATCATAAGCTATTAATTTGGCAATTATCTAACGATAATCCAATTTCAGTTAATACTTCTATTTATCCAATTTTAAAGGATGTTATATAGTCTGGCTCTAAATGAGAATAATCTGAAATAGCAATATCTTGATAGCGAATTGAAGCCGCCTTCCCGATAGAAACAGCTGAAGGCACCACCTCTACAACATTTGATTTCAAAGCCAAGTCATCTATTAGATTTCCACATTGATAATGAACAATATTATTATAATTACATAGCTTTGATGATAGTTTTTCCCATTCTATACTTACTGGCTTTTCAATTCCTTCCCATCGATTATTTTTTTTTCTGAATTTTTGAAAATAAACAATATTCTTATGAGAATGAGAAATTGTAATAACTTCATTATCCTTAATTTGACTACTCTCAGTGATTGAAAGCAAAGTTGATATAGGAAGAAGTGGAATGTTAGCACTAAATGCCAAACCTTTAGCAAAACTTAAACCGATACGAAGACCAGTAAATGAGCCTGGCCCAATTGATATTGCGACCCCATTAAGAGTAATTAACTTTAGATTAATTTTACTTATTAATTCTTTACAAAATTCAGGTAGTTTTTCAGCATGTTCACGATTTAAAGTTTCTTCTCTATAGAAAATAACTTTGTTCTCTTTTAACAAAGCGATACCACAGACATCGGATGATGTCTCAATTGCAAGAAGTTTCAATGATTTTATTCCTAATTATTATGTTTCGTTCATGTTCTCCCGATATTTCTATATCAATCCAAATAGTATTTTTGGGCATAATCTGAGGGAAAAGATTTGCCCATTCTACCACCACAATTCCTTCAGCTTGAAAATAGTGATCTAAACCCAAAGCAAGTGCCTCAGACGCAGAACTTAATCTATAAAAATCAAAATGATATAGCGGAGGATTAGAATCATATTCACCAATTAGTTTAAATGTTGGTGAATTAACAATTTCCTTAACTCCTAGCCCTAAAGCAATGCCTTTTGTAAACAATGTCTTTCCAGATCCCAACTCACCGGATAAACCCACAATATTTCCAGCTGATAAATTGTCAGAAAAATTATTTGCTAAATTGAATGTATCTGTTGGAGAATAGGTAATATATTGAGTTTTCATCTATCTATTTTCTAGAGTAATAATAGGTACGAGCATTTCTTCTAATGATATGCCACCATGTTGAAAACTATCTTGCAACTGACCAAGATATTTATGATACTGTGTAGGATACACAAAGAAATTTTCATCTTTTGCAATAAGATAGTTTGTACCTTTAACTATTTCAGGCAGTTTGTATTCAAAAGGTCTCTTAATTACCAAAGCATTTTTTTCAGAACAGATTAAACTACTTCCATATTTATACCTTACTCCAGCTGAAGTAGTACGGTCAGCAGCTACTTTTACACCATTTTTTACTCTTATACTACCATGATCAGTTGTAATAACTACTTTCATATCCATTCTCGCAGCTGTGTTAAGAACCTCATACAACCATGAATTAGAAAACCATGTCTGTACAAGTTTACGATATCCGGCTTCATCAGGTATTACTTCTTGTAATAAATCAGATTCTGATCGGTGATGAGTAAGTAAATCTACAAAATTAACAACTAAGGATATTATTGAAACATCTTTGTATTCTTTCATGTGACTCAAAAATCGCTTACCTTCTTTAGCTACATTTATTTTATGGTAAATATAGCTAATATCCTTTTCAGCAATTCTTTTCAGAAGAGCACCAAATATTTGGTGCTCTTCTGAATTCATAGTTGATTCATCAGCAATTATTTTAGCCCACAGATCCTCATCATTTTTTTGAATATCTCCTAAAAAACGACCGCTGAAAATTGCGTTTCTAGCAAAAGGGGTTGCAGTTGGGAGTATTGAAACATGATAGTCAATTTTAACTTTAAATTTTTCTTGAAAGAATGGGATTAAACTGAGGGATTGATCTAATCTTAAACAATCTATTACAATAAATAATATATTTTCATTAGTATTTATCAGAGGAAGAATATAATCCGAGATCAAATCAATTGAAAGAGGAGGACGATCTTTTCTTTCACCATTGATCCATTTTTTATAATTTTTTGATATATACTTTACAAACCCGCGATTTGCAGATCTTAGTTGTTCATTTAATGTCTCATTCAGCCCTAATTCTTTTTGGCTTTCAAGCTCAATTTGCCAATTCACTAACTTTAAATAGAGATTCCACCAATCATTTGTTTCTGAAGCAGATATAAGAAGTTCTTCTATTTTTTGAAACTCTTCTAAATAATTTCCAGCCGTTTTCTTTTCAATTATTAAGTCTTCTTCAAGGACTTTTTTGCATGCCAGGAAAATTTGACTAGGATTAACTGGTTTAGTAAGATAACCAGCCGTTTTTTCTGAAATAGCTTCATCCATAAGCCATTCTTCTTCATTTTTTGTAATCATAATTACAGGAAGAAAAGGAGTCCGTTCCTTAATCTCCCTAAGCGTGGACATTCCATCAATACCTGGCATAACCTGATCTAAAAGAACTAAATCGAAATTCTCCTCACCAACCTTAATAATTCCATCTCGACCATTAGTTACTTGTTCAACAAAATATCCCTTTTCTTCAAGATAGAGGACATGAGGTTTTAAAAGATCAATCTCATCATCTATCCACAATATTTTACCACGAGTTTTTTGGTTCATCTAATAGGAATAAAGGGCTTTGTTAGCATTTTATTTGTTCAAAATATTTTTTACTTTGCTGTAAGATTCCATACTCCATCCCAGTTATCTCCTGGTGGATTATCCTTTAGATATTCACAACGCTTAATATATAAGGAACTAGGATTAGTAGGTCGATAAGGGAACTTATCTTCTAATTTCTCCGCCTCTTTAAAAGCATTAAGGCTTCTATCCCAATTCTGTAACTTATATAGCTCAAGAGCTTCATTAAATACAGGAATTATTTTTGAATAATTCCTATCCATTTGTCCTTTTTCAGATATAAGTTCAAATACCTTGACAGGTTGCTTTTTTCCTTTGACTCTAACATTATCTAGAAAACGCCATTCAAATTGGTCTTTAACTGTAGCATAAGTATTTTCAGCAACTTGGATATACACTCCATACTGTTTAGCAGATGCTTCAAGTCGAGCAGCTATATTAACAGTATCCCCCATCATAGTATAGTTCATTCTCATATTGGAGCCCATATTCCCAGTAACCATTTCGCCAGAGTTTAACCCAACACGATGTCTTGTGTTATGGACAAGTTCAGGCCATTCGTTGGACTCTTTCCATTTTCTTCTCAATTTTCCTAGGTGCCTTTCCATAGCTAATGCTGTAGTACAGGCAAGAAATTCATGATTGTTCACCGGTACTGGGGCACCATAAAATGCAACAATAGCGTCACCAATATATTTATCAAGTGTACCCCTATGCTCAAGTAATATATCTGTCATATCAGTAAGATATTCATTCATTAATGCAACCATTCTTTCAGGTTTAAGAACCTCAGAAAATGATGAAAAACTTTGAATGTCAGAAAAAAATGCTGTATGATATCCTGCTTCACCACCAAGTTTAGGCTCTTGTTTAGAATCATACATTTGATCTATTAGTTTAGGAGAAACATATGTGCCAAAAGTATTTTTTAGGAATCTCTTATCTTTTTGTTCAACAATAATTCTATATAGAACATTACTTGTATATGTAATGAAGATCCCAAAAACAGGCGCAATAACTGGAATAATAAATGAAGTATTAATTCCAGATACATTAATGCTTTCCCACTTTCCAACCAAAGTTTTAACTAACCAAAGGCTATCATTTACAAATAAACCAATAGCTATACTTACAAAAATTAAAATTTCTATTATTATACTGATTCCAGCTAAAGCAGGAGAAAAGAAAGAAATGAAAAAGAATGCAATGATTGATAGAGCCGAAATTAGCAAAATATGGGGAATTCTAGATTCTTCAGTCCAACTAATATCTTTACCAAACACACCAATAAAATTCTGATCAATAAGAGTCTGAATTGCATTAGCATGGAATTCCATACCAGGCATGAGGTTTTGCTCTCCAGCAAAATTGAAAAAAGAAGTCTGTTTAAAATCATGGAGCACCTCAACAGAAACACCAATCATTACAATCTTATTATAAAAAGGTGAATTTGTTATTTCAAAACCAGAACCAATCCCTAATTCTTCCATTAATTGAGATCTTATTTCGGGATCTTCTATATCTTCAATCCATTTTGGAACTTCTCCGGGCAAAAACTGGCTCATCCAATCAGTATCTTCATCAATATCATTAAGTTCAACTTCTGGTACATCGACTATATTTGACAAGGGATAGCGATTAAAAGTTTTCCATGCCTCATTTTTTCCGATATTAACCCCAGATGTTGGGCCATAAATATTTACAAGGAATCTACCATCGCTACTAAACATAGGTATACTTAATGGACCATAAAAAAGTGTGTCACCTTCTTCATTTAAATTTGGGAGTGCCTGTTCCGATATATTAAGATATTTTTGCATGGCCTTTAATCCTAATGTTGGATAATAAACGCCTGGCTCTTGTTCTATTTGAAGAAAAGTATAATATTTCCTTGAAAAACCGTCTTTATCTGGACCTTCATTTACGAGGCCATAATCAGGCCTAGATCCTTGAATAATATTATTAGGATATTGAATATACTGTGGAGGTATTCTTGTTGGTTCTTGAACTAATTTTGAAGCAAGGATTACATGAGTACCATTTGCTTCTGCTTCAAGAATAGCCTTTGCAAACATGCTATCTCCATGAGCGGGAATAAGTTCACTCATTCCTCGAGATTGAAGGTTTTTACGAATACCTTTTAGATACTCAGATTGACGATCTGGAGAGTCAAACTGGATATCAAAGACTACAACTTTTGCCCCAGCTTTTGAAAGATTCTTTACTACTTCTCCCCAAATTTCTCTAGGGTAAGGCCATGTCCATGGGACAAGACGATAACTTTCATCATCTATATCCACTAAAACAACATCTAGACTATCTTTAGGAATTGGGGAACGAGAAGCCCAACCTGATAGAGGACCTCTTATTTTAAATGAAAAATCAATAACTTTTAGTTCAAAACTATCAAAAAAATGTACTCTATGAAGAAAAAAGACAAGAACAAGAGAACCAAAAGTAATAATTAGACCAATTGTCTGTTTCTTTATGAGTTCAAAAATCGATTTCATTAAACTAATGGTTAAATTACATCTAGAATATATAATTAGCTGAAATTTTCAGCGCCAATGTTCCCAATTCTGTACCTTTGTCATTGGATTTTATTTTTGATGCTACTGTAGCGCGGATCAAAAAACCACCAAATATATTTAACTCACCCCCACCATTAATACCAATAAAATTAAATTTGGAAGCTCCTGTAGCATTCATAATTGATAATCCAGCATTAATTTTAGCTTTTCCATCCCAAACATCATAAGAACCGTTCCCAGCTATTGTAGTAAGCTTAGATTCATTATCTGATAAAGAAATCCCTGACAAAGGAATCTGAACAATATATTGTGAAAAACTAAAAGTAAGTTTTAAAGAACTAACAAACTTTGCTGAAGAAACAATAGATAAAGCTTCAGAACTAGCTGCTTTCTGAATATAATTTGATGATCGCTCTGATTTAAGTAAATCCTCAATACCTGTAGAGTTATATGTCACTAAAAAATTGAAATTATTTTGATTCTCACTTATGGGAATACTCACTGAAATGAATCTATTTTTTGTTAACATATTTTCCCTATTATCACGGAAAGATATTGAATCTTCACCTGTATAACTACTATATAAAAGAGTGTCTAAAGTTGTTTTTTCATTAGTTCTAGATATAGTTTTAAAGCTTCCTGCAAAAGAGGGCATACCAGCCCCAGGAGCGAAACCGAAGGTTGTCGTACTAATTTTCTGTTTATAAGGATCTATAACTGTTCTTAATATTTTATTATTACGACTTTTGAACTCAAAACCTATTGATAGTTTGTTGTCAAACAATCTAAATCTATCACTAAAAACAAATTCTCTAAGATTCGATGAAAGATATGGATTCGCTAGAGAGGTAAATTGTGGACCGACTTGAGAATATTTCATTTCAATGGTATTGCCATAATAAAAAGCTCTTGTTTTAATATTATAAGCTGAAGAAGGCATGTTTAATAAAGCGGCAAAAGGAGTATCATCTAAAGCTTGATAATCAATTGGAACTAGTGGTGTCATATTAATATTTGCAATAAATATATCTTCAAATTTTGTTGGATCAGGTAGTCCCTGTGTTGAAATACCACCGCTAACAATTGATCCTAAATCATCATAAGATCTACCAATATATCCATCTAAGCTATCATCTAGAGAAGTATCCATTTGAGCAATGCTCATAGGGCCATTCCAAATATCACGATTTAACATACTCATAGCCCATGTTGATTCTAAAATTAATCTTCTATTATCAAAATTTAGTCCAAAATCAAAACCAGCAACTAAATTGTCCATAGGTTTTTGACCTCCCCACCCTTTATCTTTCAATTGAATTGAGCCAATTCCTTCCAAAGAATTCTCAAATTCTGAAAGAGTATAAAGACCAGGATTAATTCCAGGTGTAGAAATAGCTCCTTCCCAATCAGGAACTGTAAATTTTGCTGAATTCATATTTTTTAAGACCGAACCTTTATCATCCTTTGCCTTTTGGCCAAAAATACCAAGGCTTATCCTCTCGAATAAAGATATGCTTAACCTGCCTGCCATATACTGACGACCAAATGTATAACCACGTCTATCTAATATATACTGAGGTGCACCAGAAGAATCAGTATTAATATCCGTAATTAAATAAGAACGGTCATTTGACAAATATCCTTGAATAGGACGTTCTAATTCACCACTAACGGTCTGCAACGTAAGCCATCTAAGATCAATATTTGTGCCTATTCCTCTTACTCTTTTACCTTCAACAAGATATGGATTTATTACTGGAGTAAAATCTCCTAGATGAATTGTCACAAAATCACTTGATCTAATTGTTGTAGATATTCGATTCCTCGGTTGAGAAAAAAGATTCTCTTCAGTTGAATATTTGATAAGAGTACGTAATTTAAACCAATCCCATCCGCCTTCAATTGTAGTCGTAGTTTCACCAATTGAAAGACTTGTACCACTAACCTGATTGACGGAAAAATCTGATCTAACCTTTGCAGAATAACTAAACTCATCTACCGCTTCAGCTATTCTTGATCCAGTTCCTCCTACCATAAATGACCATGTTGTAGGTTCTAGTTCATAGCCATATCTATTTGTTATTTCTATATTTACAGTATGTAAACCAACATCTAATTTTGGGGCAATATAGGTAATAAGATCACTAGAAATTTCTGTTGAGGATGTAATATCTCTACCATCAAGAAAAAACTTTATTTTATTAATGTCAACACCATCAACACTAAATAATGAAACAGCAATAAGAATATCTTCTTGAAGAACAACTTCACCTTCATTTGGACTCAAAACAAGTACTTGAGATGCTAATTTTGGCCCAGCACTTCTCCTAGTTGTTTCTACTTTAATTCCTTGAATTGCATCTAAAGATGCGGGAGACACATTAACTAAGTGAGGTGAAGCCATAGAATTGTTCGCAGGAAAACCTTTAACAGAACCATCATTAAATGAAAATATTATCGCATATTCCAACCCTTCTTCAACAATAAAATTTCCAGGAATAACAGCCTTCCAAGTTGATATATCAAAAATCATATTTTGCTCTTGATAACCTGAAGTCCCGGCTGTTCGATGATACAAACGAGCACTTTTTATTTTTCCATCAACAATTACTTCTAAAGTAAGGGGAGAACCAGCTGTAGCTCCAGCTGGGGGCAAATGAAGAATAGACTGACCCCATAGTATAGGAGTTAATAGAAAAACAAATAACCATTGATATATTTTTTTGAAAATCACGGGAGTTAAAATTTTTTAGTGAGCCTGTCCAATTACTCACCAATTTATCTGATTAGTTATACTTAATGATGAGAACTTTTTCAGCACCGTCTGAATCTTTAAATTTTATCCTAAATTCTTTAGGCTCTTGCCCAGAATCATCTTCATCCACTGGGATATCAGCAGAATTAGTTGTGGTCACAGAAAGGTTACCATCAGGAGTAGACAAACCCGTTTGATTCATTAACAAATCAACAATTTCTCCAGAAGAATTATTTATCAACTGTACAATTCCCTCTAAACAATAGATTACATCTCCTCCTTCAGCATCTGACTGAAACCACAAATCTGTACCCTTAACTGAAGCAACACTAGTTGGCGAACTAATCGAAAACTCACCTCGCCGCTGTTTAGAAACAGTCGCTCTAACTGTACCTGCAGTTAATTCTAGATTTTTTTTGAGTGTCTTACCAATTCTTTCACCTTGAATCTCAAGGTTAGTATTTGCTCGAAGTTTTACCATACTCTTATCATCGAGATAAATAAGTACGGCAAAAGCATTAGCACTAGTTTTTATGATGTCTTTATGATTTAATAATTGCCCAGCTTTTCCTAAAGAAAACTCTGAATTTTTCTCAAGAGACTTTTGTATTTGAACATTTCCTTTTACTTTAGTTAAAACAGCTACAGAAGAAGATGGCTGTGCAAATAAAAAACTTGTTGCAAAAAAAATAGTCAAGAGAGCATACTTTTGTATTAGATAAATCATTCGATTGAAATACTTATTATATTTTGTGAACCATCTCCAAATTGACCAAATAAACGAAATATTTCATCGATAGATACATCAAGTCCATTGATTGAATAATTACCAGAAGGTGCAAATCCATTTAAGTCTCCTTGAGGACCAAAATAAGCGTTAAATTGATTTTCACCTAACACCTCTATCAATTGCTGTAGAAGTGGATGTAAGGTCTCTCCACCCGCATTAGTTATTTCTGATAAGTCTGCAAGTACAAAAGCAAAAATAGGGCTAGTGAAAGATTCAGAGCCAGAAGTAGTTGGAAGTTGTTTTTGAACTTGCCAAACATAAGATTCCCCAGGTACTAAATCCACAGCACCAGAAAGAGGGTATTGAAAGTTTGTAGCAAGACCAACAGACTCCCATCCTTTTGTTTGGTCTATGGGGAAAACAGTAATATCCTGAATTGCTTCCTGAGGAGAATTATGTGTTTCAGAGTCATATCTAGTAATTCTAATAAAGGACTCGCAACCACCGCAAGGTTCAGTCTCCCATTGAAAAATAGGGTAGGGTGAAAAAACTAGATTTTCAGAAAGATTCGTAGGGTCTCCACCAGGCCCAATAAGATTAAGCGAAGTTGGAGTTGTAACTAATATTGACTCAATAACTTCATCTGTAATCACCATACTTCCTTCATCCGATGAAGATCCAGTCCTAACTAATACTTGGAATGAATATTGACCATCAGCAAGTTTACCTGTTGAAACAACCGCACTCAATAAATTATCAAATTTAGCAATATCAATTGCTTCAATTAATGTTGCTGAGAAAACAATTTCTTTAGGAGGAATAGACATATCAAAAAGAGATGTATTTTGGGTTGAAAGAGATGTGTTTGATATTCTAATAGCAGCATTCATTTTAAATGGGGCCGTTCGCATTTGAATAACTGTTGTTGGTTCAGTTACACCTAATGATTTTGAAATCATTGATACTTTAAATTCTAAAGAAGTCCAGACATTTGAATAATCACCAGATTGTTCTTCTAGGCGAAAACCAAAAAATTGAACATCACTTGCACCAGTAGCTAAATCAATAGAGCTAATATAATAAGTTGCATAAGGAACAAAACCTGGATCTGGAAGGAGTTTTACAGTTTGTGCTGATGAAATAGAGCACAATAAAAAGATCATTGTTGATATTTTTTTCATTTCTAATTAAATATTTTCTAAATATAACATTGAATTAAGATTGATTAATGTGATTTGAATCAAATTGTTTTATTAACTATTACAAATTTAGATAGGCTTTATTCTTGAACCAACTCTTTGAATTAATGTAATTGATAATTGATTCATTTAAAATAATTAAAAAAATAAAGCCCTTACAAAAAAGTAAGGGCTTAAAAAATCCCCGGCGACGACCTACTCTCCCACCCCGTTGCCAAGGCAGTACCATCGGCGCAACGGGGCTTAACTTCCGAGTTCGGAATGGGATCGGGTGATCCCCCGCGCTATAGTCACCGAGAGAAAATTATGATCAACAAAGCAAATTCTACATTTGAGAAAACTAAAGTTTTGGTAAAGCCTGACGGGCAATTAGTATCACTCGGCTGAAGTCATTACTGACCTTACACCTGTGACCTATCAACCCTGTAGTCTACAGGGACCCTTCTCTCTCGATCGAAATCGAGAAGGGAAACCTAATCTTGGGAAGGGTTTCGCACTTATATGCTTTCAGCGCTTATCCCATCCGAACATAGCTACCCAGCGGTGCCTCTGATGAGACAACTGGTGCACCAGAGGTTCGTCCGTTCCGGTCCTCTCGTACTAGGAACAGCATCCCTCAAGTTTCCTGCGACCACGGCGGATAGGGACCGAACTGTCTTACGACGTTCTGAACCCAGCTCACGTACCACTTTAATGGGCGAACAGCCCAACCCTTGGGACCTTCTTCAGCCCCAGGATGTGATGAGCCGACATCGAGGTGCCAAACCTCCCCGTCGATGTGAACTCTTGGGGGAGATAAGCCTGTTATCCCCGGAGTACCTTTTA
>MDTE01170671.1_pt1 | contig 63857 bp, 63 predicted proteins | sample 811231 | NCBI WGS metagenome assembly MDTE01 (sample SAMN05326651, study PRJNA326480) | marine metagenome | isolation source: seawater | place: Indian Ocean: Red Sea | collected 2010
ATCCTCGGCCGGCAGATCGTAGAGGTCCTTGTCGAGCGGTCCCGGCGGGGTGATCTTGTTCTGGATCCCGTCGAGGCCAGCCATCAGCAGCGCGCTGAACGCCAGATAGCCGTTGCAGGTCGGATCCGGGAACCGGGTCTCGATCCGCTTCGCCTTCTCGCTGCCCGAGTACACCGGGATCCGCACCGCCGCGCTGCGGTTCCGCATCGAGTAGATGAGGTTGATCGGCGCTTCGTAACCCGGCACCAGTCGGCGATACGAGTTGGTGGTCGGGTTGCAGAAGGCCAGCAGGGCCGGCGCGTGCTTCAGGATGCCGCCGATGTAATACAGGGCGGTCTTGCTGAGCCCGGCGTAGGTGCCCGCCTCGAAGAACGTGTTCGAGCCCTCTTTCCAGAGGCTCTGGTGCACGTGCATACCCGAGCCGTTGTCCTGGAAGATCGGCTTCGGCATCAGCGTGACCGCCTTGCCGTGGCGACGACCCACGTTCTTGACCACGTACTTGTACTTGAGCAGCTTGTCGCCCATGCTGACCAGCGAGTCGAACCGCATGTCGATCTCGGCCTGGCCCGCGGTGCCGACCTCGTGGTGGTGCACCTCGATCTCGACGCCCACCTTCTCGAGCTCGAGCATCATCTCGGTCCGCAGGTCCTGATGGCTGTCCATCGGCGGCACCGGGAAGTAGCCCTCCTTGTACCGCGGCTTGTAGCCGAGGTTGCGGGAGTTGCCGGCTGAATCAGGGTTCTCCACGCGGCCGCTGTTCCAGAAACCCTCCGCCGAGTCGACGTGGTAGAAGCCTTCCTGGTAGGTCTGGCCAAAGCGCACGTCGTCAAAGATGAAGAACTCCGGCTCGGGACCGAAGTAGGCGGTGTCGGCGATGCCGGTGCTCTTGAGATAGGCCTCGGCCTTCTGGGCCACATACCGCGGGTCGCGCGAGTACGACTCACCGGTGATCGGGTCCTTGATGTTGCAGATGATGTTCAGGGTCGGCGCCTCCATGAACGGGTCGACAAAGGCGGTCGACGCGTCCGGGAAGAGCAGCATGTCGCTTTCCTGAATCTGCTGGAAGCCACGGATACTCGAGCCGTCGAACCCCGCGCCTTCCTCGAAGACGTCGGCTTCGAACTCCTTGGCCGAGATCGTGAAGTGCTGCCAGAGCCCGGGCAGGTCGATGAACCGCAGGTCGATCGCCTGGATCCCCTGGTCCTTGATCAATGTCATCACGTCACTTGGTGTCATCCGTGTTCCTCCCTTTCGTCCCTTCAGTTGGTGACTCGTGTGTCGGCGTCGCGGTCGGGGTAGAGCCGATGGCGATGCCGGTGTGTCGGTGCGTTGTCACACCACGTCGCGTTCTCCGGTTCGGATGTTTCGACTCTCCTCCACCGGAAGCACGAAGACCCGTCCGTCGCCTATCTCGCCGGTCCGGGCCGCCTCGGAGATGGCCTCGATGACGTCTTCCACCATGTCGTCGGAAACCACCGTCTCGATTCTCATCTTGGGGAGCAGCGAGACTTCATACTCGCGGCCCCGATACACCGCCGAGTGGCCACGCTGTCGGCCATGACCGCGGACCTCGGACACGGTCATGCCGGCGACGCTGCAACTGGCGAGCGCGTCCTTCACCGCGTCGACCTTGTTGGGGCGCACGATCGCCTTCACCAGCTTCATACGGCCAACGCCTCCTCGAGGTCGGTCCTCAGGTCCTGTTCCACCGCCGGTGAGAGCTTGGCGCCTTTCTGCGTGAGGTGGAACACGTCGATGGCCCGGTCGCCCTCGGTCGAGATCAGTACCAGATCGATGTCACAGCCATGTTCGGAGATTACCCGGCTGATCCGGTGCAACAACCCCCACTGGTTGGCGCCCCCGATCTCCAGCACTGTGTAGCGATCCGAGTAGTGGTCATCGAAATGCACCAGCGTTCGCACCGGCGGGCGCCCTCGTCGCTTGCGCGAGCCGGCTTCTCGTCCCCTGAGCATCGACGACAGATCGGATTCGCCGGTGACCACGTCCTGCAGCAGTCGGGTCAGCTCCGAGGGTCCGGCCTCGTTCAACGCCAGGAACCGGTCGGCATCGACGAAGCGAAAGAGATCCAACACGACGTTTTGGCGGTTGCTCATCGCCTGGCCGCGGAGGATGTCCATCCCGAAGTAGGAGAGCACGCCACAGATGTTCGAGAAGATCCGTGGCCGGTCTTTGGTGACCACGCTGAGTTCCCACACGTCATCCTGGCGATCGAGATGGAGCCGCACCTCTTCTGGTTCGAGGTCTCGCGACAGTCGCACGTGGTCGTAGATGGTCTGGGGGTCGACCAGGCGCAGATAACGCTGGGGAAGTCCTTCGAGAAAGTCGGTGACCTGTTGCTCCGAGATCTCGGGCGGACGATGCGACTTCAACTCGGCCAGGCTCGGCTGGCCGGTGGCGATTACCTCGTCGCCGTAGCCCAGCGTCAGATGGTTGTAGGTGTCGACGTAGAGCCGCCACAGCAGCTCTTCTTTCCAGGGCGTGAGCGTATCTGGACTCACCGCCTGGATGTCGGCCAGCGTCAGCAGGCAGAGCATCTTGAGACGGTCTTCGGTGCCGACCAGCCGGGCGAACTGCCGGGCCACCTCGGGGTCCTCGCTGTCGCGCCTGAACGCCGCCACCGACATCTGCAGGTGGTGTCGGATCAGGAACTCCACGGTCCGGATCGAGTCGGGCGGGATCCGCAGCCGTCGCAGCGGCCCGACGACCATCCGCACGCTTTCCTCGGCGTGGTTCTTGTTCGTCCATTTGCCGACGTCGTGGAACATGAGCGCCAGCACGATCAGCTCCGGTTCTCTCAGCTCCGCCAGCAGGCTGGCGAATCGCCGGCGGCGGGTCGACTCCGGGTCGGCCAGATCGGAGAGATTCCTGATGGTCAGCAGGGTGTGCTCGTCGACCGTGTACTTGTGGTAGAAGTCGCGGATCACGCGGCAGTAGATCTTGCGGAACTCCGGGAACATCCGTCCCAGGAGCCCGTTCTCGTGCATCTCCGAGAGACGACCGTAGAGTCCCGGATGTGGCTTCAGGAAGTGGAGGAACTGGTCGCGCTCGTCGGTGCCGGGGAAGAATTCCTCAGACGTGTAGCGATCGCCGTGCCGCTCGATGAAGGCGAGGGTCTCCGGCGCCACCGCGCAGCCTTCGTCGATGCCGGTCTGGAACAGACGCAGCCAGTTCTGTGGCCGCAGGGACGCGCGTACCGTGTCGACGAAGCTGACTCCGTCCGGCCCGCGCTGGAGATTTTCGCCAACGTCCTTCCTCTCGATCGCTTCCGCCGAGGGCCGGGCTTCGTCCAGGGCCGCGGTCAGGATGCGAGAGATGATCCGGGCGTGGTGGAAGTACACGCTCATCAGCGCTTCCACCTGGGTACGTTCCTCGCTGCCGGGCGAGCTGAACCGCTCGGCCACGGTCACCTGATGCTCGTGGCTCAGGCCGTTTAGGTTCCGACGATTTTCGAGGTGCAGCAACGAGCGGATCCGCAGAAAGAACTCTTCGGCCTCGTCCAACGCCTCGTCCAGGCGGCCGGCCGTCAATGGCACCGCGCGCCCGGTCTCGGGTTGGGTCAGCTCCGCCAGCGTCCGGATGGCGTTGATGTCACGCAACGCCCCCGGCGCTTCCTTGATGTCCGGTTCGAGCTGATAGATGGTGGAGTTGAACGTGTGATGCCGGTCGGCGATGAGCTGGCAGAGCGCGTCGATGGTGGGCTGGCGCCAGGCGGATGCCGGGTCGAGCACCCGCTGGCGAAGTCCCTCGAACAGGGTCGCCTCGCCCGCCAGGAACCGGGCACTGGTCACGGCGGTCAGAAACTCCGGGTTGTCGATTTCAGGCTGTTCCAACTCCGAGAGCTGCCGGATCTGGTGACCCACGTCCAGACCCAGATCCCACAGCGGGTGGAGCAGGGCCTTCACGATGCGCTCTTCAGCCGCCTCGATCGGGCCGCCAAAGAGAATCAGGAGGTCGATGTCCGAGTGCAGGCAGAGCTGGCGGCGCCCGTAGCCGCCGATCGCGATGAGCGCCACCGGCGTGTCGGCGCTGGCGGTGGCGTCGGCGTGGATGCGCACCAGCAGCGCGTCCACCTCCGAAGAAAACGCCTCGGACTCGGCCGCGCCGCCTCTGGCTTCCCGACTTGCCGATCCAAAGTGGTCGCGGGCCGCGGCCAGGGACTCGGCCAGGCTGGGCTCGGCGGCGTCGGTGGCGGGCTCGGTGGTCATCAGGTTCGCACGCGTCAGTACGAGATACACACGCCGACCGTCGCGACAGCCTGCAACTCGTCGCCGTTGTTCACGCTCGCGAGTCCGTCGCCGAGAGAGAACAGGTGAATGCCGGCGGTGAGGTCCCAGTTGCCGTAGGCTTCCCCCACCGGGATCGGCCTGCTGCCGACCACGCCCAGCGAGATGAACCCGAAGGCGCGGTCGTCGCCCGGACTCGCCTCGTAGTAGTCACTCATACTCAGACCCACCGTGATCGGCACGCTCAGCGAAATCGGGACCACGGTGTCGACGTCGAAGCTTGGCTCGACGCCCAGCTCGAAGTAGACCCCCTCGCTTCTGCCACCGTCCGCTTGTCCGTCGAGCTCGATCGCTATCAGCACGTGAGGCGACAGGGCGAGGCTGCCAAGCCAGGCGCTGTCATCCGCGGTGAGGCTGAGTGCCAGTTCCTTGACCGTGCCGAAGGCGTCGTTCGGACTGAGATAGGAGGTGTAGGTCAGGCCGAAGTCCCAGTTGTCGACCCCGAGACCGACGCCCGCGTAGAAGTCCGACTCGTACCAGGCGTCCACGTTGGCGGCCGGGCCATCAGTGCCAGTCGGGCCGGAGTGCAGGCTGTTCCACTGGCCGATGTTGAAGGAGACGCTGTTGAGCCCCTGCGTGCCCTCGAACAGGTTGACCGAAAGATCGAAGTACGGCTGGGCGATGATGCCCTGGTGCTCTTGCAGGATGCCCCGAAAGAAATAGGCGTGGCTGAAGTCCGCTCCGGTCGAGAACGACAGCTTGCCGTCGTTGCCCTGGGCGTGAGCGGTGCCCGCCAGGCTTCCCCCGGCCAGTAGCACCACGGCGATGATGCCCAGGGCGCGCCGCACGGGTCGCCGACCCGCTGTCATATGTGAGCCTCCTGAGTGTCCGATGTTCCCCGAGTGAACGGGACATCTTACCAGAGGAGGGGGAGGTCGAGCACCGCCGCACGCCGAGTGTCCAGCGTGCGGCGGTGCCCACGAGGAGGTCCCGCGAACGACCACGGAGTCGATCGCCTGGGGGTGTCTTAGTTTCCGGTCAGATCGAAGGTCTTGCTCACCCCGAAGACCAGGGTGAAACCGGGCGCGGGGGCGCCGACATCGTCGAACAGACCGGACAGCGTCGAGTCGTTCACGATGCCCGATATGCTCCAGTCCATGTCGCCCGCGCTGAACCCATAGCCCACTTCGCCGTAGGTGCCGTCGAAGTCCTGGCCAAAGGTGCCCACCGTGCCGCTGAAGCCCTCGTGCGACGCGGAAATGCCGAGGAACCAGTAGTCCTGCTCGCCCATGCCGAAGTTCTCATACTGGCCGATCGAGAACTCGACGCCGAGCGGTCCGGCGCCAGCGTTGAAGTTGGCCTCCAGGTAGGTGTCGTCGAACTGCCCCGTGTAGAAGTAGCCGGTGCCGCCGACGCTGAAGCTGAAGGTGTCGTTGCCGCCGCCCACGCTGCCGTAGACGTCGATCTCGGACCCGTCGCCTACATCGGCCGCCCAGGTGCCGAGCGATACGAGTCCGGCGCTGATGTCGAGTCCGGCGCTGGCCGATGAAGTCTTCTGCAGCAGCCCCCGGTAGAAGTACTGGCTGACCCAGCCGGCGTTGGCCGAGACGCTGACATCCTGGGCGGCGGCGGTGCCGCTGAGCAGGCCGAAGGCGAGGGCCGCGGTAAGAGCGACCCGGGTCAGGCGTGAGCGAAGTGTGCGTGACGTCATTTGTGGACTCCTCAAAGAAGAAAAGATGTCGTGCTCATTAGTTGTCGTTAGGAATGTGTGATCGAGAACCCACCGTAGGACTCCATGCCGTGCTCGGCCACGTCGAGTCCGATGCGTTCCTCTTCGGCGTCGACGCGAATACCGATGGTGGCTTTCAGCGCGATGAAGATGATGAAGGCCGCGATGAGGCAGAACACGCCGTAGGCCGCCACTCCGATCAGCTGGGTGACGAATGAGTGCTCGGGGTTGGTACTGAAGATACCGACGGCCAGGGTGCCCCAGATGCCGCACACGAGGTGGACGGACAGCGCGCCCACCGGGTCGTCGATCTTGGCGCGGTCGAAGGCCAGCACCGATAGCACCACGATGACCCCGGCCACCAGGCCGATGAGGATCGACGAGTTGATCGACACCGTGTCGGCGCCGGCGGTGATGCCGACCAGGCCGGCCAGCGATCCGTTCAGCACCATGCTAAGGTCCGGCTTGTGCTGGAACGTCCAGGACGCGCCCATGGCGCCGATGACGCCGCCCGCCGCGGCCAGTGACGTGGTCACGAAGACCAGCGAGACGAGCTCGGGATCCGCGCTCAACACGGATCCGCCGTTGAACCCGTACCAGCCGAGCCACAGCAGGAAGACGCCGATGGTGGCCAGTGGCATGCTGTGTCCAGCCACAGGTCGGATCTTTCCGTCTGCCAGGTACTTGCCGGCGCGGGGTCCGAGCACGATGATGCCGACCAGCGCGGCCCAGCCGCCGACCGAGTGCACCAGGGTGGACCCGGCGAAGTCGTAGAAGCCCATCTGGTCGAGCCAGCCAGCGCCCCACTTCCAGGACCCTGCGACCGGGTAGATGAACGCCACGTAGATGGTGGTGAAGACCAGGAACGGTCCGAGCTTGATCCGCTCGGCGACGGCCCCGGAGACGATCGTCGCGGCGGTGGCCGCGAACATGCCCTGGAAGATGAAGTCGGTCCAGTAGGTGTAGGCGCCGTCAGCGTACGCGACGGTGTTCCCTTCGGCTCCCGGGTCCAGGCCGAACCCGGCAAACCCGAAGAACTGCCCGATCGAGAAGTCGCCCGGGTACATCAGGTTGAACCCGACGAACGCGTAGGTCAGCAGCCCGATGGCGATGATCGCGGTGTTCTTGAACAGGATGTTGACGGTGTTCTTGGCCCGGGTGAGCCCGCTCTCGAGCGCGGCGAAGCCCAGGTGCATGATGAACACCAGGAAGGTGGCCACTAGCATCCAGGTGTTGTTGACGGTGAACATCTCCTGGGAGACGTCCTGCGCGTTGGCCAGCGTCGGGAGCAGCAGCATCGCCGGAAGCATCAGCGCAATCCGTCGTCCCGTGGAGCGAAGTAGTGTGTAGTTCATTGGAATGTCTCCTCGAGTCCGAACACGCTAGAGCGCTTCGTCTCCGATTTCGCCGGTGCGGATCCGGATCGCCTGTCCGATGTCACTCACGAACACCTTACCGTCGCCGATCGAACCGGTGCGCGCAGCCTTGGTGATTGCCGTCGTGGCCGCCTCGACGAGGTCCTCGGCGACGACGGTTTCGAGCTTCATCTTCGGGACGAAGTCGACCGTGTATTCCGCCCCCCGGTAGATCTCGGTGTGACCCTTCTGTCGACCGAACCCTTTGACCTCGGTCACGGTCAGGCCCTGTACGCCCGCCTTGGCGAGCTCGTCCCGGACGTCGTCCAGCACGTGCGGTTTGATGACGGCGCTGATGAGCTTCATGTCCTATCTCCTGCCGGCTCACTCGTGATGGTGGCCTGTCTCTCCTACGGCCTTGTGTGGCCGGTCGAACTCTCGTTGACACTTCTGTGTAGCAAGGCCGGGGCCAGCTCTGGAGAGAATCGGCAGATCTCGACTATGGCCCATTTTTATAGGGGTTATCGGAGATGGCCGAAGACTGGGGGAGAGCGAAGATCGACGACTTTGTAGAGGCCCGGTCGCGGATCCTACGGTCGTGTGAGATCGGGGGGGGACGCCCCGGCCGGTGACTAGTCCCGATAGCGGGAGCAGTCGATGCCGTACTTCTTGACCTTGTAGCTGATGATTCGTTCGGTCGACTGGAGCAGGGTCGCCGCGCGGACCCGGTTGCCGCGCGTCGACTTGAGCGCGTCCTGAATCAGGTCCTTCTCATACGCCTCGACGGCCTCACCCAGCGACTGGCTCATCACCGTGCCAGAAGCCTCGCCTGTCTGCAGGGATGGGGGGAGGTCGTGGGCGTGAATCACACTGCCGTCACAGACGAGCACCGCTCGTTCGATGGCGTTCTCGAGCTCGCGGACGTTGCCGGGCCAGTGATAGGCCATCAGCATGTCGATGGCTGGCGTCGAGATCCGCTTGACGCTGTTCCCATGTTCGATCGCGTAGCGCTCGAGAAAGTGGTCGGCGAGCAGCAACACGTCGGTCTTCCGCTCCCGCAACGGGGGCACGAAGATGGCAAAGACGTTGAGCCGGTAGTGCAGATCCTCGCGAAAGGTGCCCGCGGCCATGGCGCCCTCGACGTCGGCGTTGGTGGCCGCGATCAGGCGGACATCCACCTTGACCGGTTGGGTGCCCCCGAGACGCTCGAACTCCCGTTCCTGCAACACCCGGAGCAGCTTCACCTGGGTGGACGGATTGAGATCGCCAATTTCGTCGAGAAACAGCGTGCCGCCCTCGGCCAGCTCGAAACGCCCCTTCTTGCGACTCTGCGCGCCGGTGAAGGCGCCTTTCTCGTAGCCGAAGAGCTCGGACTCGATCAGCGAGTCCGGCAGCGCCGCGCAGCTGACCTTGACGAACGGTTTCTTCGCGCGTTTCGAGTTGTAGTGGATGGCGTGGGCAATCAGCTCCTTGCCGGTCCCGGACTCGCCCCGCACGAGCACCGTGGTGTTGGCGCCGGCCACCTGAGCGACCTGCGCGTACACCTCCCGCATCGGACGGCTCGTGCCGACGATGTTGGCAAAGTCATACCGTTGTTGTAGCTCACCCCGAAGGTGGACATTCTCGTCCGCCAGTCGCTTCCGCTCGGCGTCGACGAGGTGGTTCACCCGGATGGCCTGGGCGATCATCGAGGCGGCGACGTCCAGGAACCGGACGTAGCCCTGATAATCGCGGCCCTTCTCGAACGGCAGATCGATGCTGATGGCGCCGACTGGCTCCTTGAGCGTCCGGATCGGGACGCAGATGAAGCTGATGTCCTTGCGCTCGAGGTTCTTCCGGCGCGCCCGGTTGAGGAACATCGGTTCCTTGCTGGCCCGGGGGACGATCACCGGTTTGCCGCTCTCCACCACTCGGCCCGTCACGCCCTCACCGACCTTGTAGCGGGCAGACTGTCCGTCGGTGGTCAACCCTTCGGAGGCCTCGACGTGGAGAAGCGCGGTGTCGAGATTGAGCAGCGTGATCGAGCTGCAGACCACGCTGTCGCGCCGATCGAGCAGCTGGAGCACGCGCTGGAGCGCGGCCCGAAGGCTCGAGGCGCCGGCGAGCACTTCGTTGACCTCGGACAGCGTCTTGAGGCGCGCGGCGTCCTGGGAGAGTCGTTCTCTGGGCACTGATCGCGAGGTGCGAGTAAAGAATCAGACGGCGCAGCCCTCCGACTCCTCCTGGCTCCTATCTCCTGACTTCTGTCTTCTGACCGCGCTTTCTAGGGAAGTGGCATCGGCAGGCGCGTCTCGCCCATCAGATACCGGTCGATACCGGCGGCCGCGCTGCGACCTTCGGCGATGGCCCAGACGATGAGCGACTGGCCACGTTGCATGTCACCGGCGGTGAAGACGCCATCGACGCTCGTCATCCAGTTGCGATCTCGCGAGACGTTGCCTCGGTCGGTCAGGTCCACGCCAAGCTGCGTGAGCAGACCCTCCTGTTTTGGTCCGAGGAAGCCCATGGCCAGGAACACCAGATCGACCTCGAGTTCGAACTCGCTCCCCGGGATCGTGTCGAACGACATCCGACCGTCCTTGCGACCCATCTCCACTTCGACGGCATGAAGCGTGGTGAGCTCGCCGGCGTCGTTTCCGGAGAAGCGCTGCGTGGAGACGGAATAGACCCGCTCGCCGCCCTCTTCGTGCGCGCTTGACACCCGGAAGATCTGCGGCCATTCGGGCCAGGGGTTGGCGTCGCTTCGGCTTTCCGGAGGCCGCGGCATCAGCTCGAACTGATGGACCGACCGGGCGCCTTGGCGATGCGCGGTACCGAGGCAGTCGGCTCCGGTATCGCCGCCGCCGATGATGACCACACGTTTGTCCTCGGCCGAGATGAACTCCTCGTCGACGACGACATCGCCCTCGCACTTGCGGTTCTGCTGGGTCAGATACTCCATCGCGAAGTACACGCCCTTGAGATCTCGGCCCGGCACCGTGAGATCACGAGGCATTCCGGCTCCGCCCGCCAGCAGCGTGGCGTCGAACTCGCCCTTGATGTCATCGGCAGCGACGGTCTCGCCCACGTCGGTATTCGGCTGGAACAGGACGCCCTCGGCTTCCATGATGTCGAGGCGGCGGTTCAGGAACCGCTTCTCCATCTTGAACTCGGGGATTCCGTAGCGCAGCAGACCGCCAATGCGGTCAGAGCGTTCGAAGACCGTGACGAGATGTCCCGCCTTGTTCAGCTGGTCGGCGGCGGCCAGCCCCGCCGGTCCCGATCCGATCACCGCAACCCGCTTGCCTGAGCGTTGCGTGGGGGGCTCGGGACGGATCCATCCTTCCTCGAAGGCGCGCTCGACGATCGCCAACTCGATCGACTTGATCGTGACGGCATCTCGATCGATGGCGAGCACGCAGGAACCTTCGCACGGCGCCGGGCACAGCCGGCCGGTCCACTCCGGGAAGTTGTTGGTCTTGTGCAGTCGGTCGATGGCGGGTTGCCACTTGGCGCGGTAGACCAGATCGTTCCAGTCCGGAATCAGGTTACCCAGGGGGCACCCTTCATGGCAGAACGGAATCCCGCAGTCCATGCAGCGCGCGCCCTGTTCACGGAGGTCCGTCGTGGCATACGGAAGATAGACCTCGTGCCAGTCCTGCCGACGCTCCTCGACGGGGCGGCTCGGCGCCTTCTGCCGGTCGATTTCGATGAACCCTTTGAGCTTACCCATACTTTCCTTACTGATCCGCTCCGCTACCGACGAGCTCCGCGAACCCGGGCTCGCGCGACTCGGCGCGGGCCTTGGCCTCGGCCATCAGCACCCGCTTGTAGTCGCGAGGCATCACCTTCACGAACTTCGTCGCCAGGCTGTCCCACTCGTCCAGCACGGTCTGGCCTCGGCCGCTCGACGTGTGGTCGACATGCCGGGTCACCAGACGCCGAATCAACGCCGCGTCCTCGTCGTCCAGCGCCTCGAGATCCACCATCCCGAGGTTGCACCGGCTGGCGAAGTCGCCCCGTTCGTCGAGCACGTAGGCGACACCGCCGCTCATGCCCGCCGCGAAATTGCGGCCCGTCGGTCCCAGGACCACCACCCGTCCGCCGGTCATGTACTCGCACCCGTGGTCGCCGATCCCCTCGACGACGGCGTAGACCCCGCTGTTTCTGACGCCGAAGCGCTCACCAGCGACGCCGTGCACGAACGCCTCACCTCCGGTGCTGCCATACAGGGCGACGTTTCCGATGACGATGTTCTTCTCGGCTACGAACGTGGATGCGGCCGGAGGGAACACGGCGAGGCGGCCTCCCGAGAGGCCCTTCCCGAAGTAGTCGTTGGCGTCGCCCTCGATGGTCAAGGTCACGCCCTGGGGCACGAAGGCGCCAAAGCTTTGCCCGGCCGAACCGGTGAAGCGGATGTCGATCGTGCCGTCGGGGAGGCCGTCACGACCCCAGCGACGTGTGATCTCCGAGCCCAGCATGGTGCCTACCGTGCGATTCACGTTCCGGATCGGAATCGTGAACGACACCGGCGCGCGCTCGTCGATCGCCGGTCGACACTTCTCGATCAAAGTGTTGTCGAGCGCCTTGTCGAGCCCGTGATCCTGTTCCCTGATACACCGTCTGGCGACCGACTCCGGCATCTCGGGGTTGTGGAGGATCTGTGAGAGGTCCAGTCCCTTGGCCTTCCAGTGGTCGATGGCCTTGGCGGTATTGATCCGGTCCACCCGGCCGATCATCTCGTCGAGCGTGCGGAAGCCCATCTCGGCCATCAACTCGCGCACTTCCTCGGCCACGAACCGGAAGTAGTTCTCGACGAACTCCGGTTTGCCGGTGAAGTGCTCGCGCAGCTCCGGATTCTGGGTGGCGATGCCGACCGGGCAAGTGTCCAGGTGACAGACGCGCATCATGATGCAGCCGGAGACGACGAGCGGCGCGGTCGAGAATCCGTACTCCTCGGCGCCGAGCAGGGCCGCGATCACGACGTCCCGACCGGTCTTCATCTGGCCGTCGGTCTGGACCACGATCCGGTCACGCAGCTGGTTCGTGACCAGCACCTGCTGGGTTTCGGCAAGGCCGAGCTCCCAGGGCGCGCCGGCATGCTTGATGCTGGTGAGCGGCGAGGCGCCGGTCCCGCCGTCGTGCCCGGAGATGAGCACGACGTCGGAATGCGCCTTGGCCACCCCGGCGGCCACGGTGCCCACACCGACCTCGGCCACCAGCTTCACGTGGATCCTGGCGTCCTTGTTCGAGTTCTTCAGGTCGTGGATCAGCTGGGCCAGATCCTCGATTGAGTAGATGTCGTGGTGCGGCGGTGGCGAGATCAGCGGTACCCCGGGCGTCGAATAGCGCACCTGGGCGATCCAGGGGTAGACCTTGTAGCCTGGGAGCTGCCCGCCTTCGCCCGGCTTGGCGCCTTGCGCCATCTTGATCTGGAGATCGTCGGCGTTGACCAGGTACTCGCTGGTGACGCCGAAACGTCCGGAGGCCACTTGCTTGATGGCGCTCCGGCGGAGGTCTCCGTTGGCGTCCGGCGTGAACCGGTTCGGATCCTCGCCGCCCTCGCCCGTGTTCGACTTCGCGCCGAGCCGGTTCATCGCGATGGCCAGCGTTTCGTGGGCCTCCGCGCTGATCGAGCCGTAGGACATCGCCCCGGTCGAGAAGCGGGGGAGGATCGCCTCGACCGGCTCCACCTCGTCAATCGGAATCGGGGTCGCGCCCGGCTTGAGCTCGAACAGGCCCCTCAGCGTGGCATGCTGGCGGCTCTGGTCGTTCACCAACTCGGCATACTCCCGATAGATCTCATACTGGCCGGACCGACTGGCATGCTGCAGCTTGTAGACGGTCTCGGGATTGAACAGGTGGTACTCGCCGTCGCGGCGCCACTGATACTCGCCACCGCTGTCGAGCTCGCCGTCGTCGGCGCCCCGCGTCGGGAACGCGCGCGCATGCCTGCGGCTGACCTCGGCCGCGACGGTCTCGAGCCCGATGCCCCCGATTCTCGCGGCGGTCCAGGTGAAGTAGCGGTCGACGAACGGTTTGTCGAGGCCGACGGCTTCGAAGATCTGTGCGCCCCGATAGCTCTGCAAGGTCGAGATGCCCATCTTGGACATCACCTTGAGCACCCCCTTGGTCAGCGCCAGGATGTGATGCCGGATGCCTTGCGGAGGATCGATGTCGGTGACCTCGCCCTCGCAGATCAGCTCTTCGATCGTCTCGAACGCGAGGTAGGGGTTGATCGCGCCGGCGCCGTAGCCGAGCAGGAGCGCCATGTGGTGCACTTCCCGCGCTTCGCCCGATTCGACGATCAGTCCACACCGGGTCCGCGTACCCTCTCGCACCAGATGGTGATGTACCCCGGCCGTGGCCAGAAGGCTCGGGATCGGCGCATGCTCGGCGTCGACGCCTCTGTCCGACAGCACGAGCAGGGTCTTGCCCGCTTCCACCGCCGCGCTCGCCGCGCGACAGAGCTCCTCCATCGCCCGCTCGAGCCCCTCGGCGCCTTCATGAGGGTCGAAAAGGATCGGTAGCGTGGTTGTCTGCAGCGCCGGGTCAGGGTTGTGCCGGATCCGCGCCAGTTCGTCGTTGTCCAGAATCGGGCACTCGGCCCGGATCTGGTGGCAGGAGTCGGGCGTCGGTTTGAGCAGGTTGCGCTCTGGCCCGAGCGTGGAGCTCATGTCGGTGACCAGCTCTTCCCTGATCGCGTCCAGGGGCGGGTTGGTCACCTGCGCGAAGAGCTGCTTGAAGTAGTCGTACAGCAGACGCGGGCGATCCGACAGCACCGCCAGCGCGGTGTCGGTCCCCATCGATCCGATCGGTTCGATCCCCTTGGCGGCCATCGGTCCGAGCAGAATTCGCAGGTCCTCCTCGGTATAGCCGAACGCCCGCTGTCGCCTCAGGATCGATTCGTGATCCTCGGGGGGCGTGTAGGGCGCTTCCGGGAGGTCACCGAGCTGTACGACATGGGTGTCGAGCCACTCCAGATACGGGAATTCCGCCGCCAGCCCAGACTTGATCTCCTCATCGTCGATGATGCGGCCTTCGGCGGTGTCGACCAGGAAGATCCGACCCGGGTGCAACCGCTCCTTGACGAGGATGTTCTCCGGCGGAATGTCGAGCACTCCGACCTCGGAGGCCATGACCACCAGATCGTCCTTGGTGACGTAGTAGCGCGAAGGGCGCAGGCCATTGCGGTCGAGCACCGCTCCTACCACCGTCCCGTCGGTGAACGCGATCGAGGCCGGACCGTCCCACGGCTCCATCAGCGACGAGTGGTACTCGTAGAACGCCCGCCGGTCCGGAGACATGGACTCGTGCTTGCGCCACGGTTCCGGAATCATCATCAAGACCGCGTGCGGTAGCGAGCGGCCGGTCATGACCAGGAACTCGAGCACGTTGTCGAAGGTGGCGGTGTCGCTCTGCCCTTCTCGCGCGACCGGGAACAGCTTCTGGAGGTCGTCCCCGAATAACTCGGATTCGCAGAGCGCTTCACGTGCCCGCATCCAGTTGATGTTGCCGCGCAGGGTGTTGATCTCGCCGTTGTGCGCGATGTAGCGATAGGGGTGCGCCAGCGGCCATGACGGGAACGTGTTGGTGCTGAAACGGGAGTGGACGAGCGCCAGCGCCGATTCGAACTCCGGATCCATCAGGTCCGGGAACATGCCGGTTACCTGGTCGGCAATCAGCATCCCCTTGTAGACCACGGTCTGGGACGAGAAGCTGGCGGCGTAGAAGAGCCCTTCCTCGCTCAGCTCGAGGGTCTGGACGTCGCGGGCGAGCCGCTTGCGGACGACGTAGAGCTTCCGCTCGAAGCGCCCCTGATCGGTGGCGGCGTCGCCGTGTCCGATGAAGACCTGCCGGATGGTTGGCTCGCCGGCTCGCGCGGTGGCGCCCAGCGCGCTGCTGTCGGTGGGGACGTCCCGCCATCCGAGCACACGTAGCCCCTCTTCCAGCGCGATCCGCGTGAGTCGTTCCTCGATCTCGAGCCGTTCGTCCGATTTGCGCGGGAGGAACAGCATGCCCACGCCGTAGGCGCCCGGCTCGGGCAACTCGAAACCCAGCGGCGCGGTTTCACGACGCAGGAAGCGGTCGGGAATCTGCACCAGGATGCCGGCACCGTCTCCCGTGTTCTCCTCGCACCCGCAGGCGCCCCGGTGGAGCAGGTTGACGCCTACCTCGAGTGCCTGCTCGACGAGCCGCCTGGACTTGACGCCCTTGATATTGACGACGAACCCGACCCCGCAGGCATCATGCTCCTGACTGGGGTCATACAACCCGTACGGGCCAGGGGGCGCGACCGATCGTGTCTGGTCGGATCGACTCATGGCGTGGCTCCTCGGCTGGCCGCCGCGTGCGCGCGGCTCGGGGGGGCGCCCCGTCGCTCGCTCGCATGGCGCCGGACGCTCGCCTGCGGTCGAGGCCGCTCGGGCTCGACCGGCGGGGCGTCGGCGTCCGCCTGCAGCAGTCTTATGAATTCCGTGACGGCTGGATTCAGCCGTCGATTCCTCCGATGCACGATGCTCAGCGGACGCACCAGCGGGGGCTCGCCCGCCTCCAGTTCGAATGCGACCTTGAGCAAGGTGCCTCGCTCGATTTCCCGCCGCAGCGTCGGCTCCGGCACGATGGCGATCCCGGCGCCTTCGTCCACCGCCTGCTTGATCGTCTCGATGTTGTCGAACTCGGCCGTGATCTCCACCTCGACGTCGTGGCTACGCAGGAACCGGTCGATCGCCCGGCGCGCCGGGAGCTCGCGGTCGAAGGCGACGAAGCGCTCGCCCTGCAGGTCCTCGGGGCGGAGCGCGCCCTGGGTGGTGATCCGGCGTGCCAGCGGGTGGTCCGGCGGACAGGCGACGACCATTAGCTGCCGCTGCCAGGGGATCGCGGTCAGATCGCGGCCGGGTGAGACGAACGACATCAGACCGAGGTCCGACTGGTCGTTCAGCACCCGTTCGCAGATCTCGTCCGGGTGCATGTACTCGAGATCGACGCCGGCGCCCGGGACCAGCGTCCGGAACTGATCCACATACTGACTGAGATGGTGCAGGCCGACCGAGTAGATGGCCGCGACCCGGACCGTGTGGCCGGACGGTTTCTGCTGCCGGCGCACCGCGTCTTCGAGCTCGTGGTAGCGCTCCACGATCTCCTGGCAGCCCTTGAAGAAGATCTTGCCTTCGGCCGTCAGCTTCCAGGGTCTTTGCGACCGGTCGATCAACTCGGCGCCGAGATGGCGTTCGAGTTGCCGGACCGCCTGGCTCGCCGCGGACTGGCTTACCGAGTTGGCCATCGCGCCGCGCGAGAAGCTCTGATGACGCACGACGTCACAGAAGATATTCAGCGTTTGGACGTGCATGGGACCGACCAATGTATCACACGAAGTCTAATGTTCCGAAGGCGCAGCATAAGCAATACTGATTTTGCCGGGAAGTCGACGATATGCGGGCGGCTCGGAGGGCGCTTTAGGCCCAGCCGGTCGCGCGCGCACGGCGCATCTTGACTTAGGAGCCTGGACCGAGGCGCGTTTCGGCCCGCATGCGTCCGTCGGTCGCGGTGTCGAAGAACGTCTCGAACTGGCTGCGGATGCGGTCCAGCTTGGCTACTTCCTCGGCGTCGGTGTTGGCGCCGGGGCTGACGATATAGATGAACGCCGCCCGGTGCACCTTCGGGGACGTGTCCACCGAAGGCACCCGCGGACCCTCGACGTCGATGACGTCCTGGATGAGCACGTCCCGCCTGGTGCCGCTGAAGGTGACTCCGATCTGCGGAGCCGACGTGTTCATGGCGCCCGGAAGTACGTTCGTGGGCGACTCGACGTAGAAGAACGACGGGACGTCGGTGTCGCGACGGACCCCCATCGCATACTGGTCGAGTGCGCTGTAACGCTCGGCGGCGGCGACCGTCTCGAACATGCCGCCCCCCTGGTCCTCGATGTCGTTGCCTTCCATCACAGACGCGTCCGAGTCGAAGAAGAAGCTCCAGTGGGCATTGGCCCGGCCCAGCAGTGACGTCGACTGTTGGCGGTCCACATCGCTGAACTCGAAGAATGCCAGCCAGCGGTGGCCCACTTCGTGGCCCAGCACGCCCATGGTGGTGTTCTCTCCCAGGATCTTCTCGGTGAGGTCGTCCGAGTACTTGTCCAGCCAGCCCATCACCACGATGCTGCTGAGCTCCTGGCTGCGGAACTCCGGAGAGACGGGGAACGTCGGCTGTCCCAGACCCTGGATGCTGTTGGCGACCGTCGTTTCGAACGCGAACGCGCCGCCGAAGACGAGCGGGCGGTCCCCGAAGATGATGATCTGGTCGTAGGTGTCGGTATGCGTTGCGAAGAACTTCTGCGCCACCGCGACAATGTCCAGCTCGGAGTCCTGTGAATAACGCTCTCCTATGGCCCCGCTCGTTCCGGTGCTGTCGGTCGTTTCGGTGAGGTCCACGGCGTTGAACCCGCCGGTCCGGCCAGGAGACAGGCCGACGATGGCGTCGAAGAGCTCGATGCCTTCGTCGAAGGTCATCTCCACGACACCGTCGGACAGCAGCGTGGTCTGCACGGTGGTTGTCGCGCTCATGCCGAATCCGGGCACGTTGCACCAGGTGACCGTGGTGCTATCGCCGGCGGTGTTGGCGAAGATGCCGCCGCTCACGCTCGGGTCGAGATCGGACAGAAACGGCGAGACGCGGGGCGGGCCCGACAGTAGGCGCGATATGCTGCGCGGCGTGCTGGCGCTGTCGCCCTCCTCGAACGTGAGGTTGCCGTCCGAGTTGATGAACAGCGACGAGTGGCTGGCGTCGAAGAACGGAAACGCGAAGCTCATCGACAGCGGCGTGCTGTCATCGTCTCCGAGCGTGACCTGGTTGCCGAGCGGCGACCGGAACTCGGCCGCTCCGATGCGGGCCACGTCGAAGCCTCCGGAACCGTTTGGGGTGAACCGGAGGCTGATGTCGCGCAGGTCGTAGGGGTTGAACGCCCGGAACAGGTCGCCGTCGTCCTGCAGCACCGCGATGTCGCCGATGTCCTCGGTGATCGCATCCGGCGCGACCGGCGTCAGCTGTCCCCTGGACAGGGCGGTCCGATGGTTCCACACGCTGTTCAGGACACCCCAGGGAGCGTCCTGGTCAATGACTCCCGTCCATTTGTCGGCTCCGCCAGGCGACCGCGCCGCGGTCCGGAGCGCCACGGTGTCACACGGGTTCGCGCTCGCCGTCGGGGTGCTGGTCGGCGTCTGTGGCGCCGGGTCGCCGGCGTCGGAATCGCACGCGTGCTGGACGCCGCCGGCCAGCACGCCCGCGGTCGCCATGGCGGTCTTCGCCCAGTAGACGACATCTTCGAATACGTTGACACTCACCCTAAGCGCGCCTCCAGCAGGTCGAGGCCCGCACCCGAGCCGCTCGTGGCCAGCACGCCGAACCGTTCGCGTTCGTCGGCCTCCTGCGTCAGAGACCAGTCATCGTCCGGGCCGAGCGTGGCGAGGAGGCTCTCGACCGCGGGTCGGAACGCCTCCAGCGTCTCGCGGCGGTTTGGCGCGCTCAGCCGGTCATTGGCCAGGCACTCGAGCTGGTCGCCCCGGAAGCGAACCTGCCCACCGAGGCTGGTGTCGGCCTCGAGCAACCGACCCGCCTTCACGAGCGTGCGCGCGGCGGCGTGGAGCCGCTCGGCCAGCGCTCCCTTCTGATCGGCGCGCCTGGCGTACTGGATGCCCAGACGCCCGCCAGACTGCTCGATCGCGTAGTGTCCCTCGTGCGCCGCCAGCAGGACGCTCGGGCCGCTCGTCATATGCGTATAGTCGGCCACGTCGATCAGCAGGCCGTCCACCGCCGAGGTCTGGATCCACCGATGGAAGATGGGGATCACGTCCCGGGGGTCGAGCACCGCCTCATCGTCGAGGAAGATCTTCAGCGCGATGCGTTGCAGGGCGTCGACTCCTGCGGCCTGATCGGTCACTGCACCCCCCCGAGTGACGGGCCCGCGGCGGCGGTTGGTGGCGGAGGTATCGCCGCCAGGCGCGCCTGACAGGCGTGGGTGGCCTCGAGGAAGAGCTGTGCCTCTTCGATCAGCTGTCGCGCCACGTCGCGTTCGGCCGTCGGGCCCGCCTGTTCATGCCGTCGGAACAGGTAGTTGGCGAACTTGCCCCCCGCGTACTTGTCGAAGAACACCTCAGTGTCGTAGAACCGGGTCCGGAACTCCGTCACGATCTGCGACGGGTCGTCGGAGATGTCGATGAACTCGGTCTTGATCAGGCCCTTGGCCGCCTGAAGCATCGCGCCATACGCCAGCTTGTCGGCGCGGGCGGGGTCGTTCTCCTCGAGCGCCAGCTGGGCCTCGAAGACCTGGCTTTCGGCGCCCGCCAGATCGAACTCGGTGAGCGAGACCACCTCGCCGGCGCACTCGCCGACGCCCATGTCGCCGATGCCGAATTCACGGGGGTCGCCCCAGTCTCGGTAGAAGTCGGCGTTCACCAGCTTGTCCGGGACCGCGGTCAGGTCCTGCAGCATGTCGCGCAAGGCGCGCTTGCCGATCCGGCTCGTGAAGTCGTAGAAGCTCTCATCCCCGTTTCGCTCCTCCACGAACCGGTCGGTGATCCGCCGCACGACCTCAGGGATGCTCTTGGCTGGGATGGCCCCGATGGCAAGGCCGTAACTCCCTGCGTTCTCCACCCACTTGCCTCCGAGCAGAACCTGGAAGTGGGGGACGACGTTGCCGCCGACGTGGCGACTGACGCCATAGAACCCGAGGTCGCTGATGTGGTGCTGCCCGCACGAGTTGAAGCAGCCGCTGACCTTGATCCGGAGGTTGCGGACGCTCTCGTCGAGTGAGCTCAACTGATCGGCCAGCCGTCGTTCGAGTTCCGCGGCGAGGCCGCGTGAGGACGCGATCCCCAGCTTGCAGGTATCGGTGCCGGGGCAGGCGGTGATGTCGGCGATCGTGCCCGCCCCCGGTTGAGCCAAGCCGAGCGCTTCCAACCCCTGGTGGAGCTCGGGCAGGTCCGCCTCGCGAACCCAGCGGAACACGATGTTCTGTTCGACCGTCGCGCGGACGGCGTCACCCACAAACCGCCTGGCCAGGGTGGCCAGCCGGCGGAGCTGCCAGCCAGACAGGTCGCCCAGCGGCAGCGTGATGGTCGCCACCGCGTAGCCCGGCTGTCGTTGCTGGTAGACGTTGGTCCGGCGCCAGGCCTGGAACGCATCGGAGCCGGCTGCCTCGTCCGAGCCCGCTCCTTCGAGGAGTGGCGCGTCGGTCGGGGTGTTCACCCTCTCGATGAAGGCCGACCAGCGGTCGTCGTGCTCGAGGGCTTCGCGCTCTTCCCGCACCAGGCGTCTGAACTCGTCGATGCCCAGCTGTTGGACCAGGAACTTGATCCGCGCGCGGGCCCGATTCCGTTTCTCGCCCAGCCGCGCGAAGACCCTGGACATCGCCTGAAGCGTCGGGAGAACGTCCTCCTCCTTCAGGAACGGATCGAAGATCTTCGCCTCGTGCGGGACCGCGCCGAGGCCGCCGCCAACATAGGCTTCGAACCCGCGCTCGGTGACGCCGTCCACCTCGCGGGTCACGGCGATTCCGCCGAAGTCGTGCATGTTGACCAGGCCGCACGCATGTTCGCGGCAGCCCGAGAACGCCACTTTGAACTTCCTCCCGAAGTCCTGGGTATCGGGATGTCCGAGGAGGAACCGCATCGAGGCCTCGGCGTAGGGCGTGACGTCGAAGGTCTCGTCCCGGCAGACGCCCGAGAGCGGGCACGCGGTGACGTTGCGCACCGTGTTGCCGCACGCCTCGCGGGTGGTGATGCCGACCGCGGCCAGTCGCCGCATCAGCGCCGGGGTGTCGTCGATGTGAACGAAATGGAGCTGGATGTCCTGCCGGGTTGTGATGTGGCAGACCCCGTCCGAATACTCCTCGGACAGATCGGCGAGGGTGTCCATCTGGTCCGCGGTCAGACCGCCAAACGGGATCTTGATCCGCATCATGCCCGGCGCGTCCCAGACCGTGTCCGGCCCCTTGGTCTGCCCATCCGACGGAAACGGAAGCAGCTTCACGCCGTTACCGTCGTTCCGCTGGCCGTTGTCATAGCGTTGCCCATAGGCGCCCCGACGGAGTCGGGTCTCGGCGAACACCTTGTCGTCGATCTTGCCCTGGCGCTTGAGCGCGATCTGGTTCTCGTAGGTGTCGATCTCCCGACCGAGCTCGGCCGGAATCCGATCGCCCAGTGTCTCTTTCCAACTCATGTCAGCCCTTTCCCTCGGCGGCCCGCGCCGTGTCGGTCGCCGGTGGACTGGCGAGGACCGTCGCCAGGTCGACCACCGCCCCGATGACGATCGTCCCGGTGACGCCTTGCGGATGCGGGCTGGCGGCTTGCGCCAGCTGCTCCAGGGTGCCCGTCCAGGTGTGCGCCGCCGGCGTGGCGGCGGCAGAGACGATGGCCGCACTCGTGTCCGGGGCCCAGCCCCGATCGAGCAGGCAGCCTGCGATAGCGCGTCGCCGCCCGAGCCCCATCATCACCACCACGGTGGCGCTGGCCGGAGCCAGCGATTCGAGGATCGGTTCGTAGCTGGCCTCGTCGTGGCCGGAGACTACCACGAAGCCCGAGGCGACTCCGCGATGGGTGACCGGGATCCCCGCCAGCGCCGGCGCGGCGATCGCCGCGCTGACTCCCTGGACGACCTCGAACGGGATCCCTGCCGCGCGCAGAGCCAGTCCTTCTTCTCCGCCGCGGCCCAGCACGAACGGGTCTCCACCTTTGAGACGCACCACGTGGCGTCCGCGTCGCGCGGCCCGGATCATCACGCGGATGATCGTGTCCTGCGGAACCGAGCGGCGTCCCGCGCGCTTGCCGACCGAGAAGCATTGCGCCCGGGAGGCGATCGCGATCACCTCGGGAGAGACCAGCGCGTCGTAGAGCACCAGATCGGCGGCCTTGAGGCGCTCGGCGGCGGCCAGCGTCAGCAGCGTCCGGTCGCCTGGTCCGGCGCCGACGAGCGAGACGAATCCTTGGGAGGCCGTGGGGGTCATGGTCGTCGTTCGGTGATGACGCGTCGTCTCGGACGAGCGTCAGTGCTGTCGATCTTCGTAGAGACCGGCCAGCGCGCGCAAGAGCAGGGAGCGGCGCTCGTCCATCGGCACCTGGTTCGCCAGCCACGACTGTCGCTGCTCCCGCGCGGTGGAGAGCCAGCGCGCGACTTCCTCTTCCGGCAACAACGCTTCGAGCGCCTGACGGATCAGACCGGCGAGCGCTGGCGCCTGTCCGTCGGTCGAAATGGCCACCGTGACACCGCCGCGACGTACCACGCCGCCCAGGTAGACGCTCGCGTTGGGCGGATCGTCGACGGCGTTCACGAACAGCTGGCGTGCCTCGGCCTCACGGGCCACCTCGCGGTTCACCTCCGCGGGAGCCGCGGCCACGACCATCCAGACATCGTCGAGGTCGGCGGCGTGAAAACCGCGTTCGACGACCTCGACGCCGGCCGTTCGTATCTCGGCGACCACGTCAGGGGCCACCACGACCACGTCCGCGCCGGCGGCCGTCAGTGCCGCCAGCTTGGAGGCGGCGACGGGTCCCCCGCCGACGACGAGTATCCGTCGCCCAGCCAGCTTGAGGAACACCGGGAAGAGCATGGTGGTACTCATGGCCGGAACCGAGCGGCCACGTGTGGGGCGCCGAAGAGGCGGGCCGGTTCAGACGGCCGTAGGTGCGCTGGACGTGTCGGTGGACGTCGGTGGCGAGGCGTGGAGGCCGCATTCGGTCTTCGAGGCTCCGCGCCAGCGTCCGGCTCGGTCGTCTTCTTCGGCAGCCACGCGACTGGTGCAGGGGAGACAGCCAATGCTCGGGTAGCCCTGATCATGCAGCGGATTGTAGGGCACCTCATGACGCAGCAGGTGTCGCCAGACATCCTTCTTGGTCCACCGCACGAGCGGGTTGATCTTCTCGAGGCCGAACTTGGCATCCGGCTCCACCACCAGCGCGTTGGCACGAGCCGTGGTCTGATCCCGGCGGATGGCGGTGATCCAGGCGTCGAACCCGGCGAGCTGACCCTTGAGCGGGCTGACCTTCCGTTTGGCGCAGCAGAGATCCGGCTCGCGGGCCCAGAGCTCCGGACCATGCTCGGCCGCCTGCTCCTCGACGGTCTGCTCCGGAGAGACGCGTCGAATCTTCAGGCCGTAGCGCGATTCGAGCCGTTCCCAGAGGTCGTACGTCTCGGGAAAGAGCAGGCCCGTGTCGAGCGTGAACATGTCGATCGGCAGCTGATGGCGCCCGATCAGGTCGATGAGCACACAGCCTTCAGCGCCGAACCCGGTGGCGAACGTGAGTCGCGAGCCGTAGTGATCGGCCGCCCACTTCAGGATCTTGAGCGGAGTGGCCTTTTCGAGCGCCTGTGCCGGGTCGATGAACGCGGCGGGGTCGAAGTTGGCTGTGTCCGGGCGAGTCAGCGTGTCGGTCATTGCTATCCAGTCCGTCGGAGAACGTGCTCGAAAACAAAAAAAAGCCCGGGAGCCTTTTGGGCTCCCGGGCTTTTGGTCTCTCGCGTTGGTGCTTTCGTCTCTGTGAGTGATGCCTCAGCGCGACACGACCGTCAGCTCGGGGGCCCCGGGGGCCTCCGGACAACAACAGCAACAAGCGGTGGTCGTGTGGGCGCGAGCGTTCACAACGGCACTGTTGTACCGCGTCGCACCTGATTCGTCAAGCATCGTTTGTCTCGTCTGTGAGACCTACCGCAGATATCCCAGGCCGCGGAGTCGCTCCAACTCCTCCGATGACAGTGTGCCCGTCGACTCCTCGTCTGAGGGGAGCCGTCCAGCCGCGGTCCGTCGACGCCAGCGGTCGAGTTCGATGCCAAGTCGTTCGACCACCTCGGGATGCTCCGTCGCCAGGTCCGTCTGGTTCATCGGGTCCGCCGCATGGCCATACAACTCGAACTCCGGCTCGTCCGGCTCGCGCTGCTCGTTGTGTATCAGGCGCCATCCATCCAGCACCAGCGCCACCGACGCGTGCGCGTCCTCGACACCGGCCGCATCCCGCGTGTGCTCTTCAGCCACGGCGGCGCGGACTACCCATTGAGACGCGTCGGCGTCCGTCCCGGTTCCCGGTCCCCGCATCAGCGGGAGCAGACTCTGGCCCTGGACCCCCCCAGGCACCACCAGCCCGCTCAGTTCGAGAAGGGTCGGCATCAGGTCGATGCTGCGGACGGTCTGGGTCACCACTCGACCGCTGGGGATCCGTCCTGGTCCCCACAGCAGTAGCGGAATCCGGGTTTGTTCGCCGTAGACCGTGTGTCCGTGCCAGGACTCGCCGTGCTCCAGAAACTCCTCCCCGTGGTCGCTGAGGACCGCTACGATCACGTGATCGGACAGGTCCCGCGCCTCCAGCCACTCGAACAGGCGCCCAAGCTCGGCGTCCATCCCTCTGATGGACCCGTCATACCAGGCCTGGCGATGGTCCATGAACTGGTCGACGTCGACGCCGGCCGCCTCGATCTGCGCCCGTGTCGGCATCACCTGCCCTCGCAACAACCGGCTCTCGATCTCCAGCCTGACGTCGGCCATCCGGTCCTGGTGTGCCGTCCGCTCCTCCGGGTCGGCCCACCACGTGTCATAGGGGGGCCGGGGTTCAAACGGGCTGTGGGGATCGAAGACATGCAGAAACGCGAAGAACGGCGCGTGGTCGCGACGATCGAGCCACTCGAGCAGTCGATCGACATACTCCCGCGCCGACTTGCTCCGTTTGGCGCCGGTTCGAGAGGTGGCTTCGTGCAGTTCCTCGAAGCCCTGGTGCAGGTTGGTGTCGGCGCCGGTGAAGCTGACCGACGAGAACGACACCGTCGCGTAGCCGGCCGCGCGATATACCTCGGCCAGAGTGACGGCGGCGCTGGGGAGCCGATCCGGCACGTCGAGCACGCCATGCGCCAGCGGGTAGAGCGAGGTGAGGATCGAAGGGGTCGATGTCTTCGTCCAGGTTGCCTGCGCCAGCGCGTCATCGAACCGGACGCCCTCGGCGGCCCGGGCGGCCAGGGCGGGCGTGGTCTCGCGGTTGTGCCCATAGAGGCCCATGTGGTCGGGTCGGAGCGTGTCGGCCATGACCACGATCACCCCTTGCGGGACGTCGGTTTCCGGCCCACGCCGTCGGATGACCGGGGCTCCCCACAGTCCGATCGCGGCCGGTTCCGCCGATTCCACCGTCAAAGCGAGGGTGAGCTGGCGGCCGGCTATCGACGCGAGATCGACCTTCACCGGCTCCCATCGGTCCGGGGTCGTGATGGTGTGGGTGAACAGCTCAATCTCATCGGTGTCCGATTCGGCGGTGACACGGAAGGTGGTCGGGGTCGGCGTCATCGTCCCCAGGGAGAGGTCGAGCCAGGATCGGTCCGGAATGACCAGTGGGAACCGGACGGTCTCGGGAGCCTTGGCTACGAGGGTCTCTCGATAGATGTTGGCCTGACCGCGCCAGGCCACGCCGCTCGGTGTCTCGGCTAGGTGCTCGCGGTCGAACACCAGCCGGACCGAGGCGATCTCGAACTCGGCGCCGGCCTCGTCGCTCGGGCGGACGAACACTCGGTGGATGGCGGATGATGGCCTGGCGTCTTCGGTGAGGATCTCGTAGGTTCGAAGCTCGTCGCCGCTCAGCAACGGAGTCGAGAGCGCCCACGCGTCGTCCTCACGGACCCCGTCGAGGTCGAGAGCGCCCTGGCTCCGGAATCCGACCTCCAGCGTGGTGCCCTGTGAGACGCGGATCTCGATCTCGACGGCGTACAGTCGGTCCGTGCGGAGGCCGTCGTCTGGCCATTCCGCGTGAACAAAGCCGGTACCTTGCCGAGAACGTCCTCCCAGACGGCCTTCTCGCACGGCGAGTCCGTCGAGACCTCCTCCGTCCTGCCACGCCGCCGCCTCATCCGGAACGTCGAATCGCCAGAGCGCTCGGGCTGGCGCGGATGGCGTCGGAGAGTCGGTGATCGTGGTCCTGTCGCTGCCGACCTGATCCACCAGGTGAATGGTGGTGGGAAGCTGGTCCGGCGAGGCGCCGCAGGCGGCCGGCAGCGCGAACGTGGCTGCGGCCAACCCCCGATACAAGCCGTCACGCCACGATCGTGCGATGGTAGCCACGCCGTCTCGCAGGATACACCCGACCCCACACGCCGACATCGCTCATCTTGAGAACCTAAATGAGTGCGGATACGCTCCGGATGCAATGATTAGGGAACATAAAGGAGCGGCTGCGGGCAAGCTCGACGTTCTCCAGGGCACGCTCGACCTGCTGATTCTCACCATCCTCCGTCGTGAGCCGCTGCACGGTTACGGCATTGCGCTACGGCTGGAGGCGCTCACGCGGGGCACGTTTCAGATCAATCCGGGGTCGTTGTTTCCGGCGCTCTACGGTCTCGAGCGCGACGGCAAGCTCCGTTGCGAGGAACGCCTCAGCGAGAACAACCGCAAGGCTCGCTTCTACGCGCTGACCCTGCGGGGCCGCTGCCAGCTCGAGCGGGAGGAGCGCCGGTGGGAGCGGGTCACCTCGGCGATCGCGACCGTTCTGCAGGAGGCATGACCGCCTTCTATCGCCTACGGTCCTTCTTGCGGTGATTCTTCCGCCGTAACGAGGTCGAACGGGCCCTCGACGACTACCTTGAGCGTGCCGCCGACGAGAAGATCCGTCACGGTTTTGCGCCTGACGAGGCCCTCCGCGCGGCCAAGATCGAGCTCGGAGGTATCGAGCGCACCAAGGAAGAGGTGCGGGCGACCTTGGCCTTCCAGCCGCTCGACACCCTGGCGCGGGACGTGCGCTACGCCATCCGCTCGTTCCGGCGACACAAGACATTCACCGCGGTGATCCTGCTGTGCGTCGCGCTGGGGGTGGGCGCGAATACGACCGTCTTCAGCTTCTTTGATTCGATCCTTCTGCGAGCGCTACCGGTGTCGAACCCCGACAGGCTCGTAGAGTTCTGGTGGTCGGTCGAGGAGCCGGGGCCGGACGTCCCGTGGCCGGGGCTGCGCACCACGCTTCTCCAGGACCTCTGGCAGGCTACGCCGGACGAAGACGATCTTGTAGTGATGGGTGGCGGGCAGGTGCTGGAGGAGGAAGGAGATGACCTTCACGACCTTGCCCCGCGCATCGTCGAGCCAGGCGGTGTCCCCGCTCTTGTCGAGGTCCTTGACCGTCTCTAACTCATGGTAGCCCTTCGGGTTGTCGTCGTCGGCTTCGCGGATGCCGTCTACGACCTCCTCCAGGCCTCCAGCCGAGATCATGCCCATCAGCATGGAGGTGCCGGAGCGAGGCAGACCGGAGACCACTACCACCGATTCGTCCACGCCAGGCGGGCCACCGCCGAAGAGCCGGCGCAGAAACGCCATCGTTGCAGCTATTTCAATCGATGGCCTGGGACCCGTCAAGCGGCCCGTTCTCGTCGTTGCGGGTTCGGGACCGGGGCACTACACTCGGCACGCGATGATGCAGATCGAAGCGGTGAACGAGGTGGCGTTGCAGGCCGGTGACGTGGTCTTGCGCCACTACGAGGCCCAGGACACCTGGGTCAAGGCCAAGGAGGATGGTTCGCCGGTGACCGGGGTGGACCTGGCGGCGGAAGAGATCATCTACGCCGGGTTGCAACGGCTCGATCCGTCGATACCCTATGTGTCCGAAGAGCGCGAGCTGCCGGATTACGACACGCGGCGGGTCTGGCCACGCTACTGGCTGGTGGATCCGCTCGACGGCACCAAGGAATTCATCAACCGGACCGATGAGTTCACGGTGAACATCGCCTTGATCGAGGCGGGGCAGCCGGTGCTCGGGGTCGTGGTGGCTCCGGCCTCCAACCTGCTGTACTACGCGCGCAATGGCGAGGGTGCCTGGAAACGCGATGGCGACGGCCCGTCCGAGCGCCTGCGGTCCCGCCTGGCCGATCCAGCCGCAACGCTGCGAATCGTCGAAAGCCGTTCTCATCCGAGCCCGGCCCTCGAGGCGTTTCTCGAGCCGTTCACCATCAGCGAACGGGTGAAGAGCGGCAGCTCGCTCAAGTTCTGCGCGGTGGCCGACGGCCGAGCCGACATGTATCCCAGGCTCGGGCCAACGATGGAGTGGGACGTGGCCGCCGGCGACTGCGTCTATCGCAACTCTGGCGACCCCGAGCCGCACCCTGGAACGCTCGAGTACAACAAGCCCTCCCTGAAGAACCCGAGCTTCGTCATCGGGTTGCCGCCAGGCAGCTACACCTTGCCCGCCGGGTGATAGGTGCGGGACATGAACGGGGACACAAAATTCGCCCGGGCCATCGAGCGCTTCGACACGGCGAACGCGGACGATCCCAATCCCGAGACCATCGACGGGGTGGACCAGCCAAAGGAGCTGGTCTACGCCCGTCGGATGACCTCGACTCTCGCCCGGTTCGCGCCCCACGCGTCCGACGTCGTGCGGCTGGCCGCCCGAAGCCAGCACATCCGTCGGTGGACGGTGCCTCGCGCCGACTTCCCGGCGGGGCGAGACGGCTACCGCCGCTGGCGCACGCACCTCTATGGCCTACACGCCGACACCGCTTCGGCCATCCTCCGCGACGTTGGCTACGACGAGTCGACCGTGAGTCGGGTCGCATCCTTGCTCCGAAAGGAGCGCCTCAAGCTCGACCCGGACATGCAGCTGCTCGAGGATGTCGCCTGTTTGGTGTTCCTGGAGCACTACCTGCCGGACTTCGCGCCGAAGCACGACGACGAGAAGCTGGTGGGCGTGTTGCGCAAGACTTGGCGCAAGATGTCTCCCGCAGGGCGCGAGGCGGCGCTGATGTTGCCGCTGACGTCATCGCTACGGGCGCTCGTCGAGCGCGCGCTCGTCTGATTCCTCACCCACTGCGTCGATCTGCGCTCAGAGCTGCTCGGCTCGAGCCGAACAGGTCTGTCGCCGGGCCGCTCCGATCTGGTTGGCCCGATGTTCGGCCGCGCGTGGAGTGTCCGCTTCATCGAGCAGCATCGAGAGGCGAGCCGAAGCCTCCGCCGCCCCCTCGTAGGTCGTGACCCATTCCGGATAGCGTCGGCACTTGGGCACGTCGGCGCTCAGGATGGGCCGCCCGCTCGCGAGCCCGTCGGTGAGCTTCAGCGGCGAACACGCCCGGACGAAGGGCAGCGTCGGCCGATAGGGCATCCAGTTGACCGCTGACCGCCAGTAGAGAGGGGCCGTATCCCGGTGTGGGAGGCCGCTCTGGTGAATCACGTGATCGCGCCCAAGCGTGCGCTCGAGGTGCTGGCGCCAACCCTCGTGTTCGGAACCGATCCCTTTGGCCTCGATGTCTCCCGCGAAGGTGAACTGAACGTCGGTCAGGGTCGCGGTCACCTCGTCGATCAAGGCCCAGTCGTAGCGACTGGTCAGGGCTCCGACGACGCAGACCGTTCGGCCGGCCGGCGCTGCGTCATCTGCCGGGTCGAGAAACGCGTCGGTCGCGCCATGCGGAAGATGAACGATCCGCTCGGCACGCTCCGGAAAGCGGGTGCGAAACCGCTCGGCCTAGTAGTAGGATGCGCACGCGACGAGCCCAGCCCGTGGAATGAGCTCGTCTTCGTCCGGATGCTCTGTTGGCTGTCCCTCCGCGTCATAGGTGGCGAAGTCGTCGTAGTTCCGGTAGACCAGCCGCGAAGGGGAAACGCTGGCGGCATAGGGTCCAAAGCGGGGACCTGGCGTGATCACCATCGGGTCGGCGTCGTGCGCATTGGCAAGGCGTCGCCGTAGTCCGTCCACGCGGCGTCTGACCATCGGCGTGAACAGGCTGGCCAACCGTCCGTTGAAACCCGGTGGATAGCCCCACGTCACGCGTCGCAGCCGCGCTGGCTGCTCGTCAAACGGCCATGGCCGCCGCCGGGCTCCCGGCTGAATGGCCACTACCGGGCCGTGCTGGGCCAAGGCGCTGGCCGGTGGGTAGATCCAGGGGAACTCGGCTCCACCAGGACGATGCAAGGCGGACGGTTCATGAGGCGTGGGTTGTTTCGAGGCAGAACCGGAGCAGTCGGTCAATCTCGGCCGAAGCCTCCGAGGTTGGTGCCGCGCCGGCCTCGGCCAGTCGGTCGCTGCGGTATTCCAGGGTTGGAGCGGCGGTCGGGTCTTGCGGGAGGACACGGTCAAGCGTGATCGGCGGGCGAGGACGGTCTCGGCTCGCCGTTGCACCAAGGTGGCCATCTCCCAGAGCGTCGGTGCCCAGCCGCCGCCGACAATGACGCATCGTGAGGCCATGTCTGTCGGTCGGACCATACGACCAGCGGTCGTGCGATCATCGAACGAGCATGACGCTGGTCAAGCTGTCAGAGACGGTCGCGGTCGAGGAGCACGAACTCGAAGAACGTTTCGTTCGCGCGTCCGGCCCGGGCGGTCAGAACGTGAACAAGGTGGCGACGGCGGTCGAGCTGCGCTTCGACGTGGCCGGGTCGTCGCTTGCCCCCAGCGTCAAGACGCGGCTGGCCGAGGCGGCCGGGAGCCGGATGACCTCTGATGGGGTGCTGGTGATCGACAGCCGCGAGCATCGCACCCAGGCGCAGAACCGGATCGCCGCCCGGCGTCGTCTGGCGGCGTTCCTCGAAGAGGCGGCGCGGCCCCCCAAGACGCGGCGGCCGACCCGGCCCAGCCGCGCCTCTCGCCAACAGCGTCTCGACGACAAGCGGCGTCTCGCCCGGGTCAAGGCCGGTCGCGGCCGGCCCGCCGGCGACGACTGAGCCGCTCACGCCGCGTCGTTGTTCGCTCCTCCCGCCGAGCGGCTCCACCAGGCGGCGGCGAGACTTCCGATCAGCGAGTGGCACACCGTGGAGATGGCACTCGGCACCGCCACCAGCGGGTTGGTGAAGTTGCCCCGCGCGAGGACCACGCCGAGCCCGGAGTTCTGCATCCCGACCTCGATCGCCACGGTGCGCGCCGCGTTCTCCCGTCGGAGCATTACTTTCCCCGCCAGATAGCCGAACACGAAGCCCAGCGCGTGGAGAAGGAAGATCGCGAGGAGCAGCCGAGCCCCGGCTTCGAAGATTTGCTCCCGGCTCGCCCCGATCACCGACGCGACGATGAGGGTGATCGTCAGCACCGCCACCAGCGGCGCCACCGGCAGCACCGGGGCGATCAACCTGGGGAACCTCCACTTCAGGAGAGCTCCGCCCGCCACCGGAAGGATCACCACCTGCACGGTGTCCAGGAAGAGACCGACCGCCGACACCTCGATCCGGTTGCCGGCCAGCAGCGCCGTCAGCGTCGGCGTCATTAGCGCCGCGAGCAAGGTCGAGAGCGCGGTCATCGTCACCGACAGCGCCACGTCAGCCTTCGCCAGATACGAGATGACGTTCGAGGCCGTGCCGCCCGGGCAGCAGGAGACCAGGACGAGGCCGACCGCGAGCGGGGTCGGCAGCGCCAGGAGATAGCCGATGCTCCAGCCGAGCGCCGGCATCACCGTGTATTGCAGAAGAACGCCGGGCAGGACGCGCCCGCGTTCCTTCGCGACCCGTCGGAAGTCGTCGAAGCCGAGCGTCATCCCCATGCTGAGCATGATGACGCCCAGGCCCAGCGTGATGAGCGGCCCGCTGAACCAGGTGAACAGTTCCGGGCGTGCCAGCGCGAGAACGCTGCAGACCAGCACCCAGACTGGGAACGCCGACGTCAACAGGGACACAATGCGCAAGACCGGCGCATTGTACGCCGGGCCATTCCGAGGGGACCGAGATGAGCTTTCAGCCCGACCTGTTGGCCGGACGAACCGCGCTGGTGACTGGCGGGGGCACCGGGATCTGCCGGGGGATCGCCCTGGCGCTCGCGCGCCACGGCTGCGACGTGGCGATCACGAGCCGGTCGTCCGACCACCTCGAGCCGACGGCCGAGGAGATTCGCGACACCGGTCGGAAAGGGCTGGCCGTGGTGGCCGATGTGCGGGACCCGGCGGCGGTCGAGGCGGCGGTGGAGCGGACGGTCGCCGATCTCGGGCGGCTCGACATCCTGGTGAACGGCGCGGCCGGCAACTTTCTCTGTCTGGCCGAACAGCTGTCGCCGAACGGGTTCGGGACTGTCGTCGACATCGATCTCAAGGGCACCTTTCACTGTTCGAAGGCGGCGCTGCCGCATCTCAAGCGGCATCGTGGTACGGTGCTCAACATCAGCGCCACCTTGCACTACGTCGGGACGCCGGCCCAACTCCATGTGTCGTCGGCCAAGGCGGGTGTGGATGCGCTGACCCGGGTGCTGGCCGTCGAGTGGGGGCCCTACGGGATCCGGGTGAACGGCATCGCGCCGGGGCCGATCGCCGACACCGAGGGGGTGCGCCGGCTGCTCGACGAGGCGTCTACCCGCCGGGCGACCGAGGCGACGCCGCTGCGTCGGCTGGGCCTGATCGATGACGTGGCGGCGGCGTCACTGTTCCTGTGTTCCCAGGCGGCGTCGTATGTCACCGGGCACACGTTGGTCGTCGACGGAGGACTGTGGTTGAGCGCGGGGCGGAGTCCATTCGCGGCGCCACCGAGTGAGGAGTAGTGATGAGGAAGATCCTGACGATCGTCGGAATCGTGCTGGGCGCCGGGGTGGTGCCGCTGGCGGCGCAGGAGCCGTCGGTCGAGGATGTGCTGATCGAACTGGAACGCGGCTGGAACGACGCGGTCTACCGGCAAGACGCCGACTACGTCGACAGCCTGCTGGCCGAGGAGTTCGTGGTCACCTACGACGACGGGACCCGTGCGGACCGGACGCGCGAGCTCGAGCTGATCGCGGGATTCAATCAGGCGGTCGAATCGGCCACCCAGGAGAACTTCACGGTCCGGGTATACGGAGAGACCGCGGTGGTCTGGTTCACGCTCCGGCTCGCCGGCTACCGCCAGGGCGAGCTCATCGAGATCGTCATGAACTACACCGATGTCTGGGTGATGCGGGACGGTCGGTGGCAGTGCGTGTCGGCGCAGAGCACGCGGGTGCGCGAACCGTAGCAGCGGAGGGGAGCAACCGGTGAAGCTGTATGGCGAGCTGGCCGAGTGGTGGCCGCTGTTCTCGAGTCCGGCCGACTACGAGGAAGAGGCGGGGTTCTATGGCGATCGTCTCCTCGAAGCGGGCGATGCTCCCGCGGCGACCCTGCTGGAACTGGGGAGCGGGGGAGGGAACAACGCCTCGTTTCTGGAGCGGCGCTTCCAGATGACGCTGGTCGATCCGGTGGCCGGCATGCTGGAGGTCAGCCGGCGGCTGAATCCCGAGTGCGAGCATATCGAGGGCGACATGCGGACCTGTTGCCTGGGGCGGCAGGTCGACCGGGTCTTCATCCATGACGCCATCTGCTTCATGACCACCGAGACGGATCTTCGGGCCGCCCTCGAAACGGCGTATCTCCACACCCGGCCCGGTGGCGGCGTGCTGGTCGCGCCAGATCACGTCAAGGAGAAATTTCGTTCGGGCACCGACGATGGCGGCCACGACGGTGATGGCCGCGCCATTCGGTTTCTGGAGTGGTCGGGGGATCCGGATCCCTCCGATAGCACCTGCACGGTCGACTATGCGTACCTGCTGCGAGAGCGGGACGGCTCGGTTCGGGCGTTGCACGAGCGACAGATCGAAGGGTTGTTCCCGCGAGCGTTTTGGATGGATCTGTTGACTGACATCGGGTTCGTGGCCGAGCCGATCGTGTTCGATCACTCCGAGCTCGAGCCCGGGTCCCACGAACTGTTCCGGGGCGTGCGCCCGGCCGGGTAGGACCTCGAAGAGGACGGTGTGGAGGGCCGAATGTTGTTACGAACGACACACGCGTTGATGGCGCCGCTGGCTGCGATGTCGCTGATGGCCTGTGGCGCCGCCCCGGCGGCCGGGCCCGCCGCCGATGCGCCGCCAGAGCCCCCCGTTCACTACTTTCCCCCTGTCGATGCGGGCGGTGAGTGGGAGCGAACATCGACGATCGAAGCGGGCTTGGACCCGGCCGCGGTCGCCGCCGCCCTGAGCTTCGCTCGCGAGCAGGGCTCGAGCGGTGTCGTGATCCTGTTCGACGGCCGGATCGTGGCTGAGGAGCGGTGGGAGGTCGGCGATCCGACCGCTCGCTACAGCCGCATGGTGACCGGTCGGACGGCGAGCGGCCACGCGGTCGAGGATGTCGCCTCGGTGCAGAAGAGCGTGGTGTCCTTCCTGGTTGGCGTGGCCGAAGGTAAAGGGGTGCTCGACCTCGACGCACCGGTCAGCGACTACCTGAGCGCGGGGTGGTCGTCAGCGCCCGTGGACAAGGAGGAGGCCATTACCGTGGAACACCTGCTCGCGATGACGAGCGGACTGGGGATCGACGGCAGCTACGAAGTGCCTCCGGGCGAGCGGTGGCAATACAACACCCGGATGTACTCGAAGATGCTCGGGGTACTCGAAGCGGCCACGGACCTCTCCACCGACGACTACACGCGACAGTGGCTGACCGAACCCACCGGCATGGCGGATTCTGGATGGACTCCCAGGCCCCGGGTTGGAAACCAGGATGCGAACGCGGTCGGGTTCTCGACGAGCGCGCGCGACCTGGCCCGGTTCGGACTCATGCTGCAACGTGCTGGCCGATGGGAGAGCGACGACCTGCTGGGCAACGTCGGCTACATCGGTCGGTCGACCTCGCCGAGCCAGACGCTGAACGAAGCCTACGGCTACCTGTGGTGGCTGAACGGTCAGGCCTCGGGCCTTCGGGCGGGAGGGCAGGCGTTCTCCGGCAGCTACATCCCCTCGGCCCCGGACGATCTGTATGCGGCGGCCGGCGCACTCGGGCGAATGCTCTACGTCGTGCCGAGCCGCAAGCTGGTCGTGACCCGGCTTGGCGACGCGCCCGGCGCCGGCTTCAACCCCGAGTTCTGGCGGCTGCTGCTGGGAGGGTCGTCATGACCGCGGCCACAACGCTCGAGCGCCTAGCGGCGTGTGCCGGGCGCTGGGAAGGTTCCAACCGTCTGCACGATCCGCACACCGGTCAGCCGGAGGACACGACCTTCGGCGCGGCCCTCTCCGTCCTGCTTGGCGGACGGTTTCTCCGTCTCGACTACAGCTGGGTGTATTAGGGGGCGGATCAGGCGGGGTCGTTGCTCATCGGCTATCAGTCCGACCGGGCGATCGTGACCGTGCACTTGATCGATTCCTGGCACATGTCCGAAAGCGTCATGCTGTGTCAGGGGACGGCTGGACCCGACGGATCGATCGACGTTCGAGGGACCTACTCGGCCGGCACGGGTCCGGACTGGGGCTGGCGGATCGCGCTCGGCTGCCCCGAGCCCGACCGGGTCGAGATGGTCACGCACAACGTCGACCCGGAAGGGCAGGAGGAGGTGGCGGTGGAATGCGAGCTTCGCCGCCGGACCGGTGGCAAGGCGCGAGGACGGAGCATGCTGGTGGCACGTGACCGACGAAGCAACGCCGCCAGCGGTTCGTCTCGCGTGTCGGCCTAGACGCGGTAGTAGTCGCCCTGCCAGTCCTTGATCTCCTTCTTGATCGGGCCGGCCGACTCGAGGTTCTGGTCGAGCACCTTCCTGGCGAGGTCGGGAAGCTCAGCATCGCGGGCGAACCGCATTCCCACCATCTGCTGGGGACTGAACTCGTCGATCCGGCCCTGTAGGTCGTCCGGAAGCAGGTCCTTCATCCGAAGCCGCATTTCGAGCCTGATGACGCGGTCCTGCGCCCCGAGCGCGAACACACGACCAAACACGGCGGTGAAGAAGAGCGCGACCCCGACGATCGCGTTCAGCACGGCGTCGAAGGTCCAGATACCAACCACGCTGTAGATCGCATAGAGGGCGTTGACCAGAAGCGTCGGCAGCACGAAGTAGTGAAAGCCCGGTACCCACTTGGTGTGGTTGCTCAGGTTCTGTCCAGCGTGGTCAGACATCAGCTCTCCTTGTATCCCGGGTCCCACGTCGGCGGGACACTGTCGGTATGATCGAGTCTCGTGGCCACTATAGTGCAGTCACATCGACACGAGTCGAACAAGGAGGACCGAGGTGAGTGACCTCGCATCGAAGGAGTGTGTGCCGTGCCGCGGCGGAGTGCCCCCGCTGACGGGCGACGAGCTCGTGACCTACCAGACGCAACTCGGGGGCGGGTGGCAGGTGGTCGAGGAACATCACCTCGAGAAGACCTACGAGTTCGAGGACTTTCGGCAGGCCCTCGACTACACGACCAAGGTAGGTGAAATGGCCGAGGCGCAGGGCCATCACCCGGACATCTACCTGGCCTGGGGCGTCGTCAAGGTCACCATCTGGACGCACAAGATCGACGGGCTGACGGAGAGCGATTTCGTCTTCGCCGCCAAGTGCGACGCTCTCCGATAGGGCCCTCGCGTTCGCTCACGCCCAGGCGACGGGATCACCGACGGTAATCGCTCCGTCGTCGAGCACCTGCGCGAAGACGCCGCCACGCCAACCGGGGTCGAGGGCCGCCTGCAGACCGGGCTCGGCCTGATCCATCAGCGCGCACGGGCGCGTCTCCCCTCGGATCCGCAGCCGGCATGTCCCGATCCGTAGTACGCGTCCGCGTGTATGAGTCAGGCGGATGCCTGACACAAGAAGGTTCGCCCGGCGGAGCACCGGGTCGACGGGCGCAGCCATCGCCTCGACCACCTCGTCCCAGGTAGCGGTGTCGACGAGCGTCACTTGCCGCCAACCGCCCTGGTCTGCGTTGCCGAGGATGCCCCGACCCGCCACCAGTTCCGCGGCGTCGGCGTAGTCCATCTGGCCCCGCCGGGCCCGCTTGATCCAGATGTTCTCCAGACGCCCCACCATGGCCGCCACCTTGCCCCCTCGCCAAAGCCCAAAGCCTAAAGCCTAAAGCCCTGGGGGCGCCAAGCCTAGAGGCGCCCAAGTGATAAGATCAACGGTTCATGAGTACGGAGAATGCGGTGACTGACGGCAAGGCAAACGACGCACGAACGGATCTCGACGCGTGGGTGCGCGAGATCATCGAGTGGCACTTCAATCCCGACACCGGCTGCCCGTTCTGGCTCGACTGGGCCGAGAAGGCCGGTTGGGATCCGCGGCAGGAAGTCGGCGGGTTCGACGACCTCCGGAAGTTCCCGCATTTCGAGGACGAATGGCTCCGCGGCGGGCCCGTGCGTCGCTGGGTGCCGACGGCCTACGCCGACCGCCCGACGTTCGTGTTCGAAACCGGCGGTACCACCGGGATCCCGAAGAGTCGGGTGGCCCAGGAGGACTTCCGGATCGACTACGAGCTGTTCTCCGACACGCTTCCCGAAGACCGATTCCCGCGCGGCAGCAACTGGTTGATGCTCGGCCCCAGCGGTCCCCGCCGCCTGCGGCTCGCGGTCGAGCATCTGGCGCAGCATCGGGGCGGCATCTGCTTCTGTGTCGATCTGGATCCGCGGTGGGTCATCAAGCTGATCAAGAAGGGCTGGCACGAGCACCTGAAGGCGTATCAGGACCATGTCATCGACCAGGCCGTGACCGTCCTGTCAGCCGGGCATGACATCAAGTGCATGTTCTCGACGCCGAAGCTCCTCGAAGCGCTGGCCAACCGTTTGGAAGAGAACGGATCCAGTCTGAAGGAGACCGGGATCCAGGGTATTTTCGCCGGCGGCACCGAGTTCACGCCGCAGTGGAATCGGTTCGCCCATGAGGAGCTCCTGGACGGGATCTACATGACCCCGACCTATGGGAACACCCTGATGGGGCTGGCGGCGAGCCCCCCGAGCGGACCCGAGAACGGATACAAGATCACCTATTACGCCCCGCAGCCGCGGGCGGTCATCCAGGTGGTCGACCCCGACGACGCCGAGAAGGTGGTCGGCTACGGCGAGACCGGCCGCGTCATGTTGACGACGCTGACCAAGGAGTTCTTCGTGCCACGGTTCCAGGAACGGGACGAGGGCGAGCGCGAGCCGCCCTGCGAGCAGTATCCCTGGGACGGTGTGAGCGGAGTCCGGCCGTTCAGCCGGCTGGCGTCGGCGACGACGGTCGGCGTCTATTAGGGACTCTGGCTCGGCGACGGGCGTCAAAGAGAGGACGGGCAGTGGTGAGGATTTGCGACGGACAGCGGTGGCGAATGGTGGCGACGGGGTTGCTGGTCTCGAGCGCCGTGGCGTGCGGTGGCGGAGGCGACGCGCCGATGCCGGCCGAGGAGCCAGTTGAAGAGGTTCCGGCCCCGGTCGAGGACCGGTCTTCGATGACCCCCAGCGTCGGTTTCGTATCGCCGACCGACGGTGCGACCGTGTCGAGCCCGGTTTCGATGGAGTTCATCGTCTCGAACTACAACATCTCGCCGGTGCCGCAAGAGGTCGAGACCCCACGGCAAGGGATGGGACATCACCACGTGGGCATCGACACCGAGTGCCTCCCGGTTGGCGAGGTCGTGCCGCAGGGCGACCCCTGGGTGCACTTCGGCGATGGGTCCAAGACGTTCGAAACCATGTTGGAACCGGGCCAGCACACCCTGACCCTGCAGTTGGGTGACGACGAGCACCGCACGCAGGAAGGCCTGTGTACGTCCATCACCATCACCGTCGAGTAGGAGTCGCGCCGTGATTCACTTTCCAGTTCTTCGGTGGGGTGAGCCCTATCAGAGTCTCGAAACGACCGAGGTCCGCCATTTCTCGACCGGCGAGCCGGTGGCCGAGGTCAGTCAGGCCAATCCCGGGATCGTGGCTCGCGATCTTCGCAAGGGGTCGGAGCGGGCGCGTGACGCGCTGCGGGAGATCCCGTGCGCCGACCTGCTCGAGATGGTCAAGAAGGGCGGAGAGCTCTTCAAGACGGCGGACCTGCCGTTCGGCGACGGCGTGCAGACGCCGGACGATTTCGTCCGTCAGCAGTCGGCGACCACGGGGCTGCCCGAGCACATGTGCCGGATGAACATGGGCAAGCTCGAGTATGTCCTCAGTCATCTGGACGAGGTCCTGACCTCGCTGACGCGCAAGCTCGACTACGACATCCTGACCCGCGGCTATGGCGAGGAAGACGGCGTCATGCGCAGCTACCAGGCCACCTGCCCGGTGCTCGGGATGGTGCTGCCGTCAAACTCTCCCGGCGTGCACAGTCTGTGGCTGCCGATCATCCCGCTGCAGATCGGACTCGTGCTGAAGCCGGGGCCCCAGGAGCCCTGGACGCCGTGGCGAATGGCGCAGGCCTTCTTCCAGGCGGGTATTCCCAAGGAAGCGATCGCGCTCTATCCCGGCATGGGCGAGGTTGGGGCGGCGGTGCTCAACAACACCCAGCGCAGCCTGATCTTCGGCGGCACCGCGACGGTCGAGCAGTATGCCGGAAACGCCGGGGTCCAGGTCCATGGTCCAGGATTCAGCAAGATTCTGCTCGGCGACGACGTGGTCGACAACTGGGAGCAGTATGTCGATCTGATGGTCGACAGCGTGTTGACCAACAGCGGCCGCGGCTGCATCAATTGCTCCGGCATCTGGGCCTCCCGCCACACGCGCGAAATCGCTCAAGCGGTGGCGGAGCGGATCGGGCCGATTGCGCCCCTGCCGCCCGAGAATCCCGAGGCGGCGCTCGCGGCATTCACCGTGCCGGGCCAGGCGACCGCCATCTCGGGCGACATCGACAACGCGCTCAAGGAGGACGGCGTCGAGGAAGTGTCGGCGCAGTTCCAGGACGGCGGACGGCTCGTCAACCAGGAGCACTGCGACTACATCCGTCCCACGGTCATGCACTGCGCCTCGCCTGAGGTGGCAATGTCGAAGAAGGAGTACATGTACCCCTTCGTCACGGTGGTGGAGTGCCCGCAGGATCAGATGATCAAGGCCATCGGGGCCACCCTGGTCGCCACCGGGCTGACCGAGGACCCGGCGTTCACTCGTTCGCTGCTCGATGCGCGCAACATCGACCGGTTGAACATCGGCCCGGTGCCGACCATCAAGCTCAACTGGCTGCAGCCCCACGAGGGCAACATCGTCGACTTCCTCTTCCGGCCGCGCGCATTCCAGAGGGCTGGATAGGGGAACGACCTTGCTGACCGTCTCCGACCTCGCCAAGTCGTATCCGACCCCGCGGGGGGCGTTAGAGATCCTCAAGGACCTCACCTTCTCACTGGCGCCCGGCGAGGCGGCGTCCATCGTCGGGCCCTCCGGGAGCGGCAAGAGCACGCTCCTCTACATCCTGGGAGCGCTCGAGCCTCCGACCACGGGCACCGTCTCGCTCGACGGCGTCGACCCCTTCGCGCTCTCCCCCGCCGAACTGGCCGTGTTCCGCAATCAGCGGGTGGGGTTTGTGTTCCAGGACCACCTGCTGCTGCCGCAGTGCACGGTGCTCGAGAACGTCCTGGTCCCGACGCTGGTCGGAACCACGGATGAGGGGGCGGCGGACCGCGCCCGTGGGTTGCTCGACCGGGTCGGCCTGGCCGATCGGATGGACCACCGGCCGGCCGAGCTGTCTGGCGGAGAACGTCAGCGGGTGGCTCTGGCGCGAGCGCTGATTCGGCAGCCGCCCCTGCTGCTGTGTGACGAACCGACGGGCAACCTGGATGGGGCCGCCGGCGGCACCGTGGCGGCGATGCTCTTCGACCTGCATCGGCAGCAAGAGACGGTGCTGCTCGTGGTGACTCACAACACCGGGCTCGCGGCGCGGTGTCCCATCCGATTCGAGCTTCGCGGCCAGCGTCTCGAGCGCACCGACCCATGAGCTTCTGGACCGTTCTTCGACGCAGCCTGGCGCACTTCTGGCGCACCAATCTGGCCGTGCTGGCCGGGGTCGCCGTGGCGGTGTCGGTGCTGGCCGGGGCCTTCCTGGTGGGGAACTCGGTGCGCGCCAGTCTGCGCGACCTGGCGCTCGAGCGGCTGGGCCGGGTCGACCATGTCGTCACCTCTGGACTCTTCTTCCGTGAAGCCCTGGCCGACGAACTGGTCGCGTCGGGTGCGCTCGGCGAGGCCGCGTCGGAGGCCGCGCCGCTCATCGCCATCGAGGGTTTCGCGACGCACCAGGAGAGCGGGAGCCGGGCCGGGGGTATCCAGGTCTACGGCGTCGATGCCCGGTTCTGGGAGTTCCACGGACTCGAGCCTGGCGAGCGTGTTCCCGAGGCGGGTGAAGTGCTGGTGTCGGAAGGACTGGCCCGCGAGCTTGGCGTCGGCACTGACGAGACGCTGCTCGTCCGGGTGCAGAAGCCGTCTTCGATACCCGTGAGCTCGCTCCATGGACGCCGCGACGACCTGGGCCAGACGATGCGGCTGCGGGTGCACGCGGTGCTCGGTGCCGACGAACTGGGGACTTTCTCGTTCCGGCCGCAGCAGGGGGTGGCGCGGGTTGTCTTCGTGCAGCTGGGCCGGATGCAGCGAGAGCTCGAGATCGACGCCCAGGCAAACACCCTGTTGCTGGCCGGCAACCGGAGCTCGGACGCGACCGCCTCGGTGAGCGTAGTCGAGGACGCCTTGCGCGCGACGACGCGGCTCGAAGACCTGGGGCTGCGGGTGCGCACGCTCGACGAGCAGGGTGTCCTGGTGGTCGAGTCGGCGGCCGGACTGCTCGACGATGAGACCGTCACGGCCGCGCGTGCTGCCGCCACCGAGGCCGGCATGACCGACCAGTCGGTGCTGACCTATCTCGCCAACGAGATCCGAATGGGCGACCGGGTCACCCCCTACTCTCTGGTGACCGGTCTCGACCTGGGCGCGCTCGGGATCGACCCATCGGTCGATGGGGCCGTGCCGCCCATCGTTATCAACGACTGGACCGCGGAGGACCTCGCCGCGGAGGTCGGCGACCGGATCGAGGTCGAGTACTTCCTGTGGGAGGAAGCGGGCGCCCTGTTGACCGAGGTGGCCGAGTTCGAGGTGGCGGCCATCGTGCCGATCGAGGGACTGGCCGCCGATCAGGACTTCGCGCCTGACTATCCCGGTATCACCGGGGCGACCGATGTGTCGGACTGGGATCCACCGTTCCCGATTGATCTCGAGCTGGTCCGGGACAAGGACGAGGAGTATTGGGACGACCACCGAACGGCCGCCAAGGGCTTCGTGACGCTCGAAGCGGGGCAGGCGCTGTGGGAGTCGCGGTGGGGGCGGGTCACCTCGCTGCGGGTGACCCCGTCGGGCGCCGTCTCGTCGCCGGTAGGGGAGGCTGACGCCGAGGCCTACCGCGCTGCGTTCCGATCCGCGCTGGACCCGCTGGCCACTAGCTTCGTCGTGTTCCCCGCCCGCAGTCTGGCGCTCGAGGCCTCGGCCGGCGTGACCGACTTTGGCGAGTACTTTACCTACTTCAGCTTCTTCCTGGTGGTGTCAGCGCTCCTGCTCGCCAGCCTGTTCTTCCGGTTGGGAGTGGAACAGCGACTGCGCGAGGTGGGCGCGTTGCAGGCGCTGGGGTTCGACCGGCGAGGCGTTCGCAGGCTGTTCTGGGGCGAAGCCACCATCCTCACCTTCGCCGGGAGCCTGCTCGGCATGGCCGGCGCCGTGGCCTACGCCGATCTGATCATGTGGGGGCTCCGCACCTGGTGGGTGGACGCGGTAGGGACCACCCGGCTGATGCTGCATGTGTCGCCGATGTCGCTCGTCGCGGGGCTGGCCGGAGGCATGCTGGCCGCGGTGGGCTCGATCGCGTGGACCTTGCGGTCGGTCGAGGCGGCCACGCCACGCGCGCTGATCAGCGGGTCGCTGCCCGAGACCTCCAAGGCTGGCGGGCCCTCGACGCTGATGCGCCGGACGCCGGCGCTGCTGGGGCTGTTGGGCCTGGCTGCGCTCGGGGCCACGCTGGCCGATCTCATCGGAGACACCGCCGGTTTCTTCAGCGCCGGTCTGCTGCTGCTCGCCGCGATGCTCACCCTCTCGTGGGTCCTGCTGGCGGCTCAGTCGGAGCACGTCGCGGCCATGTCTCCCGGATGGTCCGTGTCCCGGGTCGGGATCCGCAATGCTACCGCGCGCCCCGGGCGGTCGGTGCTTTGCATCACCCTGATCGCCTTTGCCGCCTTCATCATCGTCGCGGTGGATGCGTTCCGCCGCGATGGGGGGGACCCCACGTCAGACCCGAAGTCGGGCACCGGCGGGTATCCGCTCCTGGCCGATGCGCTGCTGCCGGTGGTCCACGATCTCTCGAGCGAGGACGGCCGGACCGAGCTCGGAATCTCCAGCTTCGACGACGAGATCTTCGGCGCGGCGACGTTCGCGAGGTTCAGGGTCAGGCCGGGCGAGGATGCGAGCTGCTTGAATCTCTATCAGGCCAAGAACCCGAAGCTGCTGGCTCCCGATCCGGCCTTCGTGGCGGAAGGGCGCTTCGGGTTTGGCGCCTCGCTGGCCGAGACGCCCGAGGAAGAGGCGAACCCGTGGCTGTTGCTCAACCGACAGTTTCCCGACGGAGCGGTTCCGGCCATCGCCGACGCGACATCGCTGGCCTACGCGCTGCACCTGTCGGTCGGCGACGACTTCATCTTGAATCGGGACGGTGGCAACCCGATCACCTTGCGGATCGTCGCCGCGCTGACCGACAGCATCTTCCAGGGAGAGCTGATCATCGGCGAGTCGGCCTTCCTTCGCGAGTTCCCGGAGTACGAGGGTTATCGGTTCTTCCTGATCGACGCCCCCGCCGCTCAGAGCGCCGAGGTGACCGCGGCGCTCGAGGATCGCCTGTCGGACTACGGCTTCGACATCACCTCGGCCGGGGAACGCCTCGCCGCCTTCCACCGGGTCGAGAACACGTATCTGGCGACCTTCCAGACCCTGGGGGCGCTTGGGCTGCTCTTGGGGACGCTGGGGCTGGGCGCGGTGTTGCTCCGGAACGTGCTCGAGCGGCGACTGGAGCTGGCGTTGCTGCGGGCCGTGGGCTACGACGCGGGCGCCGTGTCGCGCATGGTGCTCGTCGAGAATGGCCTGCTCCTGTTTGGCGGCTTGGGCGCCGGAACCGTCTGCGCCGTGATCGCCATTGCGCCGGCGTTCCTCGAGCGGGGCGGCGGTTTCCCCTTCGCCTCGCTCGGCGGGTTGCTCCTCGCCGTAGCGCTGGCCGGCCTGCTCTCGTCGCTCGCCGCCACCGTGGTGGCCATACGGTCGCCGCTGCTCGCCGCGCTCCGGTCCGAGTGATCGGTGTCAGGGACCCGGCACGTCACGGTTCTTGACCCCTTCCAGACACTGCCATAGGCTCGATTGAGTGGTCCGCAGTCCTTGCGGGCGCGAGATTCCAGGAGCTCCAGATGACAGCTTTCTCCCGTCTGTTCCTTGTCGCCTTCATGCTCGCGATTGCGACGATGTCGGCGGCGCAGACCAAGCTCTTGCGTTTTCCGGACGTGCACGGCGACCGGGTGGTCTTCGTCTATGCCGGCGACCTGTGGACGGCGTCGACCGACGGTGGCACCGCCACCCGTCTGACGACCCATCCCGGGCTGGAGGTGTTCCCCAAGTTCTCGCCAGATGGCGAGTGGGTGGCGTTCACCGGGCAGTATGACGGCGACGAGCAGGTGTATGTCATTCCGGCCAGTGGGGGCGTGCCGCGACAGCTGACGTGGTATCCCGCTCGTGGCCCGCTCGCCCCGCGGTGGGGCTACGACAACCAGGTCTATGACTGGAGCCCTGACGGACGGTCCATCCTCTTCGGCTCGCTGCGCGACAGCGTGAGTCTGGGTGACAGTCGCCTGTTCACCGTGTCGGTGGATGGCGGATTGCCGATTCCGTTGCCGATGCCCGAGTCCGGCGCGGGAGACCTGTCGCCGGATGGCACCCGCGTGATCTACTCCCCGCTGTTCCGCGACTTCCGCACCTGGAAGCGCTACGAGGGCGGATGGGCCCAGGAACTCTACGTCTTCGACCGCGAGACGCATGACGTGCAGCAGGTGACCGATCACCCCCGGGCCGACCGCGACCCGATGTGGATCGGCAACAGCATCTACTTCACATCGGACCGTAGCGGCACCCTGAACCTGTATGTCGCCGAACTTGGCAGCGGCGAGGTCACCCAGCTGACCGACAGCAGTACCTGGGACGTGCGGTGGCCGGGGGATGACGGCGCCAACCAGATCGTCTACGAGTTGAACGGAGAGTTGCAGCTCTACACCATCGACGCGGATCGGTCAGAGCCACTGTCGATCCTGGTGCCGGATGATGGCGTCGCGATGCGACCGGCTCGCGTGTCGGCGGCGGATCTGGTCGAAGGGGTTGCGCTGAGTCCCAAGGCGGAACGGGCACTGTTCGTCGCGCGTGGTGACATCTTCTCGGCGCCGATCGAGAACGGCACGACCCGCAACCTCACCCGTACGTCGGATGCCCACGAGAAGTTCGCGCGCTGGTCGCCCGATGGCTCCCAGGTCGCTTTCGTGTCCGATGCCGATGGCGAGGACGAGATCTACGTGATGCCACAGGACGGGTCGGAGGCGCCGACCCAGCTCACCGACGGGGGAGAGGCGATGCGCTACGCCCCGGCCTGGTCCCCCGACGGCGCGCGGATCGCCTTCAGCGACAAGGACGGCAAGCTCTTCCTACTCGAGATCGAGAGCCGCGAGCTGACCGAGATCGCAGACCAGGCCAACGGACAGCTGCAGGACTACAGCTGGTCTCCGAAGGGCGGCTACCTTTCGTTCTCGCTGACCGACGCCACCGGGTTCAGTTCGATCTACATCTGGCGTCGGGCCGACGCCACGTTGCATCAGGTGACGAGTGACCTGTTCCACGAGTGGAACCCGGCCTGGGATCCGGCTGGCGAGTATCTCTACTACCTCTCCGACCGCTCCTTTGCGCCGCAGCTCGGTTCGTTCGAGTGGAACTACCTCGTCGACCGCGAGACGGGCATCTACGCGCTGGCGCTGCGGCCCGACGTGCCGCATCCGCTGCCGCCCGAATCGGACGAGGTAACGATCGACGTGACGTCTGACGAGAGCGAGGGGGGCGAGGCGGCCGACGATGCCGACGCTGGTGATGAAGAGACCGCGATCGAGATCGAGTTCGAGGGTCTCGACCGGCGCGTCGTGCGGCTGCCAGTGGCGTTCGACAACTACGTCGGGTTGAGCGCCGGAAACGACCGGGTGTTCTTCATCAGGACCGGTGCACAGTTCTACGGTCGTGGCGGAGACGTGCCGACCGAGGTGCAGACGTTCTCGTTCGCCGACCGCGACACCGAGACTCTGGCGGGGAATGCGTTCGGTTATGCGTTGCCGTGGGACCGCGAGAAGATCCTGACCATTTCGGGCTGGCGCTACCAGCTCCACAACGCCAGCGGGCAGGGCGAGCCCCAGACCATTTCGACCTCGGGGTTGATGGTGGATCGGGTGCCGGCCCAGGAATGGGAGCAGATCTTCGACGAGGTCTGGCGTCGCTATCGGGACTTCTTCTATGTCGACAACATGCACGGGTATGACTGGGAGGCGCTTCGCGACCAGTATCGTCCCTGGCTCGAGCATGTCGCGCACCGGTCCGACCTCAACTACGTCATCGGCGAGATGATCGCGGAGCTCAACGTCGGGCACGCCTACATCGCGGGTGGCGACTGGATGAGCCCCGAGCGGCCCGACGTGGCGCTGCTGGGGAGTGAGCTCGAGCTGGACCGGTCGGCTGGCCGATATCGCCTGGCCACGATCTTCCCGGGGCACAACGAGGAGCCGCGCTACCGGGCGCCCCTGACCGAGGTGGGGGTGAACGCCGGCGAAGGCGACTACCTGCTGGCCATCGACGGTGAGACGCTCGACGGAGCGGACAACCCCTACCGGTTGCTTCGGCACAAGGCGGACCGCCCTGTGCGGCTCACGCTCAGCGACACCGCGTCGTTCGATGACGCGCGCGAGGTGGTGGTGCAGCCGGTCACGAGCGAGGTCAATCTGCGCTATCTGGCCCGGGTAACCGCCAATCGCGACAAGGTGACCGAGGCTACCGATGGCCGGGTGGGCTACTTGCACGTGCCCGACATGGGCGCCAACGGGATTCAGGAGTTCATCAAGTACTTCTACGGTCAGATCCGGAAGGACGGACTCATTATCGACGTGAGAGGGAACGGCGGTGGCAACGTGTCGGCCATGCTCATCGAGCGGCTCAGTCGAGAGCTGCTGGGCACCCGTTTCTCGCGGACCGAAGACGACGTGGGCACCTACCCGACGACCGTGTTCGCGGGACATCTGGTGGCGCTCCTCGACGAGGATTCGGCCTCGGACGGCGACATTTTCCCGTATCGGTTCAAGAAGGCGGGCCTCGGGCCGCTGATCGGCAAGCGGTCGTGGGGCGGCGTGGTGGGCATCACCAACCGCGGACCCCTCATCGATGGCGGAACCGTGAACGTCCCCGAGTTCGGCACCAACGACAGCGATGGAAGCTGGGTGATCGAAGGCTATGGCGTGGAGCCTGACATCGAGGTGGAGAACGATCCGAAGTCGGTCATCGCCGGCCAGGACCCCCAGCTCGAACGCGCCATCGAGGAGATCGAACGCATGATTCGCGACGAGCCCCGGACGCTTCCGACGCGTCCGGCACCTCCGGTGAAGACGCCGTGAGCCCGCTTGATGCAAGCGCGGCCACGGCGCCGCGCGCCCGGGTCGACCCGACCCGGTTCGAGCACCACGGCGTGGCCAGGGTCGACGACTATTTCTGGTTGCGGGAGCGGGGCAGCCCCGAGGTCACCGGCTATCTGGAGCAGGAGAATCGCTACACCGAAGTGGTGATGGCGCCGACCGCCGAGCTCCAGGACACGCTGTTCGAGGAGATCAAGGGGCGAATCAAGCAGACCGACATGTCGGTGCCCTACCGCCAGGGTGACTACACCTACTTCACCCGCTACGAAGATGGCCGCGAATATCCGATCCACTGCCGCCGACCGTTGAACGTCACCGACGACGACGCGGAGGCGGAGCAGATCCTCGTCGATGTCAACGTCGTGGCCGAGGGGCAGGACTTCTGTCAGGTGGCCGGGCGGGTCGTGAGCCCCGACCAGCGGCGGATGGCCTTCGCGACCGACCTCGAAGGACGACGGATCTATACGGTCCGGATCAAGGACCTGGATTCGGGCGAGTTGCTCGAGGACGTTCTCGAGAACGTCACGCCCAACGTTACCTGGGCCGCCGACAACCAGACCCTGTTCTACACCCGCCAGGATCCGACGACGCTGCGCTGGCATCAGATCTATCGCCACCGGCTCGGCACGCCACAAGAGGAGGATGTCCTCGTCTATCAGGAAGACGATGACACCTTCAACTGTGAGGTGGGCAAGAGCCGCTCGAAGCGGTTCCTCTTGATCGCGTCATCACAAACGGTGTCGACCGAGTATCGCTATCTCGACGCCGAGACGCCCGACGGCGAGTTCCGGGTCTTCCTTCCCCGCGAGCGTGACCACGAGTATCACCTCGACCATTTCCAGGGGCGCTTCTACATTCGCACCAACCGTGAGGCCCGCAACTTTAAGCTGATGGAGACGGCGGAAGAGGCGCCGTCCGAGGAGCGCTGGTCGGAGCTGGTGGCGCACCGGGACGACGTGCTGCTCGGAGCCTTCGAGCTGTTTGACGGCTATCTCGTCCTTCAGGAACGGCGCGAAGGGCTCGTGCACCTGCATGTGCGCCCCTGGGCCGGTGAGGGCGCGCACGATATCGCCTTCGACGAACCGGTCTTCGACAGCTACATCGGCGTCAATCGCGAGCCGGCTACGCGGACACTGCGGTTCGGCTACGAGTCGCTGACCACGCCGTCCTCCACCTATGACTACGACATGGCGAGTCGCCGCCGCACCCTGTTGAAGCGGGAAGAGGTGCTTGGCGACTTCGACCCGGAGCGCTACCAGGCCGAGCGGCTGTTTGCCACGGCCGCCGATGGCGAGCGCGTGCCGATCTCGCTCGTGGCCAGGAAGGGCGCGCCGCGAGACGGGTCGGCGCCGCTGCTGCTCTATGGCTACGGCGCCTACGGGATCTCGATGGACCCCGCGTTCAACTCGGCACGGTTGAGCCTGCTGGATCGCGGCTTCGTCTACGCCATCGCCCACATTCGCGGCGGGCAGGAGCTCGGGCGGCGGTGGTATGACGCCGGGCGGCTGGGGCAGAAGCAGAGTACGTTCTCCGACTTCATCGCCTGCGCCGAGTTCCTCGTGCGCGAGCGCCGCTCCGACGTGGACCGGTTGTTCGCGATGGGCGGCAGCGCCGGCGGCCTGCTGATGGGCGCGGTGCTGAACCAGCGACCCGATCTCTTCGCGGGCGCGGTGGCTCAGGTCCCGTTCGTCGACGTGGTCACGACGATGCTCGACGATACGATTCCGCTGACCACGGGCGAATACGACGAATGGGGCAACCCGAACGAGCGCCAGGCGTTCGAGGAGATGCTGGCGTACTCGCCCTATGACAACGTCACCGCGCAGGACTATCCGGCGCTGCTGGTCCTGGCCGGCCTTCACGATTCGCAGGTACAGTACTGGGAGCCGGCCAAGTGGGTGGCCAGGCTGCGCGCGCTCAAGACCGACGACCGGCCGCTGCTGCTGAAGACCAATATGGACGCCGGTCACGGTGGAGTGTCGGGGCGGTATCGGCGCTATCGCGAGGTGGCGCTCCAGTATGCGTTCCTTCTGGCCCAGGCCGGGCTGGCGTGAGCTCGCCTTCCCCTCGGAAAAGCACGGCAAAAGCGTAAAGGTCCGACCGGCGGGTGCCGAAAAGTGCAGATGTGAGCACACGGCAGCTCGTCCGACCACTCCTGCTCGCCTTCTTCCTCACCGGACTCACCTCCCTGGTGATGGAAGTCGTGTGGACCCGGCAGCTCCTGCTGGCGCTCGGGACCACGCCGGTGGCGATGGGGCTGGTGCTGGCCGCGTTCATGGGGGGCATGGCCGGTGGTGCCTGGTTGGCAGGGCGCCGGGCCCTGCGGGTCCTGCCCCCGCTCGTCGTCTATGCCGTGCTCGAGGGCTGGGTGGGGGTGTATGCGCTCGCGACCCCGGTGATCCTGGCGCAGGCCAGCCTGGTCGATCCGTCTCTACAGCTGGCCTATGGACTCCTGGCGCTCTTGCCGGCGACGGTTCCCATGGGCATCTCGCTGCCGGTACTCGCGCGGGCGTTGACCGAGGAGCGCGACGAGGGGGCCTCCCTCGTCGGCTGGCTGTATGCCGTCAACACGGCAGGCGCCGTCGCCGGACCGCTGGCCGCGGTGTTCCTCTTCTTTCCGTTTGTCGGGTTGTCATCGACGCTAGTCCTTGCCGCCGCGGGGAATCTTGGAGTTGCCGGGTGGGTGGCGTATCTGGCGTGGCGGAGCGAGAGCCCACCGGCTGCCCAGGGTGGGGAACCCGACGGGTCCGCGCCGGCGTGGCTTCGCTGGGGGCTGGCCGTCTCGGGTGGCGCCGCCATGATTTACGAGATGGCGTGGACACGCACGCTCTCGATGGTCTACGGCTCGTCGGTGTACGGGGTGTCGATCACGCTGTCGACCTTCCTGGCTGGTCTTGCGATCGGGTCGGCGGCCGCGGCCATGGTGCTCAAACGTCGCCCGGCCGGGCCCGGCGTCGCGGCGTGGCTCCTGCTCGGTTCGGCCTGGGCGGCGTTTCTCAGTCTGGCGGTCGGACCCCGCCTGCCGTATCTTTTTCTCGACCTGTTCCGGGTGACTGACGGCGGCAGCTGGCTCTTCGCGGCCCAGGGTGCGCTGGCGTCAGCGTTGATGCTGCCCACCACCCTCTGCCTGGGCGCTCTGATTCCCGTAGCCGTGTCGCTCGCCGGGGGAAACGGAGCCTCCGTGAACGTCTCGTCGCTCTATGGCGCGAACCTGCTCGGGTCGGCATGTGGCGCGCTTCTCGCCTCGGCCATGTTGTTCGGCAGCGTGGACCTTAGCGCGGCGGTGCAAACCGGCATGCTCGCCGCCCTGATCTGTGCGGTGGCGATGGCGGTGCTCGCGCCCGGTCGACATCCAGGCGCCCTGGCTGCGAGCGCGGTCGGCATCATGTTGCTGCTGACGCTGGACGGCACGGCGCGCCGTCTGCCGCTCAGCTTCGGGCTGTATCACGGCGCCCGCGATTATGTCTGGAACGACGACCGCGGGATGCGGGAGCTGCTGGCGTCGCACGAGCTGTTGTTCTATCGAGATGGGCCGACGGCGTCGGTGGCCGTACAGAAGATCGACCGCTACTTGCTCATGAAGATCAACGGCAAGACCGACGCTTCGAACGGCGCCGGCGACATCGAGACCCAGGCCCTGCTCGGTCACCTACCCCTGTTTGCCGCGCCCCACGCGGAGCGCGTGGCCGTGGTCGGGTTCGGCAGTGGCATGACCGTCGGCGCGGTGCTGAGTCATCCGGTCAGGGAAGTGGATGCGTTCGAGATCGAGCCGGCGGTGGTCGAGGCCTCTGCCTTCTTCGAGCCGATCAACGGGCAGCCGCTCGATGACGACCGGCTTCGTCTGGTGCTGGGAGATGCGCGAGGCGAGTTCCGTCGGGACGAGACGCCCTACGACGTCATCATCTCCGAGCCGTCGAACCCCTGGATCACCGGGGTGGCCAACCTGTTCACGCGCGACTTCTTCGAGCTGGGCCGGTCGCGACTGTCGTCCGACGGCGTGTTCGCGCAGTGGTTCCATCTCTACGGGATGTCGGAGGAGGCCGCTCGGGAAGTGGTGGCCACCTTCCGGTCGGTGTTCCCGCACGTCGTGGCGTTCAACGATCGGGACCTGATCCTGCTTGGCTCCGAGGCGCCGATCCAGTTCTCTTTGGACGAGATGGCCGAGCGTTTCGCCGAGCCGCGGGTCCGGGCCAGCTTGGCCGAGGCCTATGTCCGCTACCCGGCTGACCTGCTGGTCAAGCTTCGTCTCGATGATGCGGGGACGGCGGCGTTCGCGGCTCGGGCCCAACTCAATACCGACGACAACATGCGGCTTGAACTGGCCGCGCCCCGCTCGCTGTATGCCGACCGGCTGGGGCCGATTCGCGCCGAGATGGACGAGTATCCACCCGCGCCGCTGACGCTCCTGCGTAACCCCGGCTCGGCGTGGCAGGCCGCACTCGAGTTGGCCGCGTCCTACTTCACCGCGGGTCGTCACGACGAAGCGCTCGATTTTTGCGAGCAGTCCCTTGCCAAGGCGCCATCCTTCGAGGGGTTGAAGCTGCTTGGGCAGATCGCCGACGGGCAGGGGGACCACGACCGAGCCAGACAGGCGTGGCGCCTGGCCCTGGCCTCTGCTGGCGACCCGGGTCAGCGCGCTCTGGTCGAAGCGCTCCTGACGGGTGTCCGCGAAGCTACGTCCGCCGACTGACCCGCCGCGATCCGGCGCCGCTACTGGATCGACTCGTAGACGACCGTCTGGAACTCCCGCTTGATCTCGTAGGCGGCGAACGCCCCGTACTGCATCCACACCATGCCGACCAGATCTTCGGTCGGATCCAGCCAGAAGAACGTATTGGCCGCGCCAGCCCACCGGTGTACCCCATCGTTGTCCGGCTCGGGCGATGCCGATTCGTCGACGACCACCGCGAAACCGAGCCCGAAGCCGTAGGCGGGACTCAGATAGTTCCCGACCGCGATCGGGATCATCGATTAATCGAGGTGATTCGTTCGCATGGTGTCGATGCTGGCCGACGAGAGGATCCTGGTGCCGTCGAGCTCGCCTCCGTTGAGCAGCATCTGGGCGAAGCGGATGTAGTCGGACGCGGTGGAGGTGAGCCCTCCCCCCCTGAGAGCCACTGCGCGGGGCGGGTGTACTGACCGTCCACCGGAGAGTCGGTCAGTCGGAGCTCTCCGTCGACCGTCGCATAGTTGCCCGAGAAGCGGTGCAGTTTCTCGGCAGCGACGTGGAACGCGGTGTCTTCCATGCCCAGCGGGCCAAAGATGTGTTCCCGCAGAAACGCGTCGAACGACTGCTCGGACGCGACCTTCACCATCCGTCCCAGGATGTCGGTGGACACGCTGTAGTTCCAGACCTCGCCCGGATGGGCCAGCAGCGGCAGCGCGGCGATCTCGCTGGCAAACTGCTCCAGGCTGGTGGCATTGGCGAAGGTGCCGGCCTCCCGGTACAGCTGGTCCACCGGGGTGTTCCCGAAGAATCCATAGGTCAGACCCGACGTGTGGGTCAGCAGGTGCTGGATCGTGGTCGGCCCGTCTGAGGGCACCCGCTCACCGGCGTCGTTCAGCACCTCGACGCTGGCGAACTCCGGGACGAACTTCGACAGCGGGTCGTTGGGGGCGACCTTGCCCTCTTCCACCAGCATCATGACCGCGGTGCTGGTGACCGGCTTGGTCATCGAGAAGATCCTGAAGATGTCGTCCGGTCTCGGTCGATCGCCACGGTCATGTGTGGCCACATGCGCGCCACGTACTCTTCCACTTCGGTGCCTTCGATCCACGAGTGCATCTTCTCCCGTGTCATGAAGCCGGCGTAGGTGGTGACGAGCGAGCGCTTGCACAGGTCCACGATGGCCAGGAGGACGAGGACGGGCAGGAACGCCAGCGCCAGCCTGGCGAGGGGAATGAACTGGACACCTTCGCTCATGGTCCGTGGTCTCCTGTCCCCGTGCCGGCCGGATGTGGATGTGGATGTGGACGGTGCTACTGCGGGTCGGGCTCGGGGTCGGCGTCGTCTTCGATGGCGAGTTCCCCTCGCTCCACGCGAGCGAGGAGATCGCGGGCCAGCTCCGCCTTGTCGGCGGGGACCAGCACCTCGGCGGCGCCGATGCCGTCGATGGAGATGGCGTGGGTCACACGCAGCGACTCTCCCCGCAGCTGACAGGGGATGTCGTGGGCCTCGAGAAACGACTTCAGTTGCGCCTCGACGTACGGCTTCTGCACGGTGGAGATGACGACATAGCCATCCTTGTCACTCATCCGCTCTCTCCGCTCGCGCCCCCTTGCTGCACGATGCCCAGCTGCAGCATGAGTCCCAGCAGGTCCGCCTGTTCCCACCGCTCCACGATCTGCCCGTCGCGCAGACGCAGGAACACCATCGAGGTCAGGGCAACCGGGTTGCCGGTGGGCGGGGCCCCCATGAGGGGGCCCCGGCTCGTGCCGCTGAAGGTGGCGCGGATTGCCACCAGATCGCGTTCGGCTACCATCTCGTGGACATCGACCTGCAGATCGGGAAACGCGGTGCGGAACACCGCAGAGATCGACCGGGCCCCGTCGGGGCCAGGGGGCTGACCCGGCGGGGCGCTGTGGTCGACGTAGTCGGCGCCGATCAGCTCGTCGATCGTGTCGTCCCGGCCCTCGTTGAACACTTCGTCGAGGAACCGTCGGGCCAGGGCTTTGTGCTGATCGGACATGGCGGTTATCGGTGTCGGAAGCTACTTCATTGGCGAGTAGTCGGTCGCGTCCATGAAGACGCTCTCGACCTGGACCCGCCCCACCCCGGAGGCCTGGGCGATGCCGGGCCAGTCCGGGTCCTCCCGGAAGGCGCCCCAGTTCTCGCGGGCCGCGTCGCGGCTGTCATGGGCGATGATGTAGATCAGGGTGTTGGGAGTGTCCTGCGGTACCCAGTAGCCCACGTTCTCCATGTTGTGGCGCTCGAAGATGCCCATGGTGTGGTCGCGGAACCGCGCATTCAGGTTCGGGAGTCGCCCGTCGTCGGTGGTGTAGGTGCGCAGCTCGAAGACCTTGTTGCCCTGGGCCGAGATCCCGTCGGTCGTCCAGACGTTGCCGGCCAGGAAGCCGAGCGCAAAGACTGCCATGCCGCACGCCGTCAGTATCTTTCGATTCGTCATCTCGCCTTCTCCTGTTCCGATGGTCCGAGCGCTCGACCGAGGAGCGCGACCGCCCGGTCGAACACCTCGCTCACGGGGCGCCCGTCAAGCAGCCGAGCCGCGACCTCGGTTGAGGTCCATTTTCGTTGTCGAACCGCCTGTTCGTCCCACTCGTCGTCGACCTGCTCGACTTCGAGCAGATACACCGCGACCGTGTAGGTGTCTCCGTACTTGGTGATGTCATAGTAGCCGACCGGGCCGCCAACCACACGGCCGTGGAGGCCGGCTTCCTCTTCCGCCTCGCGGGCCGCCGTCTCCCGGGCGCTGTCGCCCGGGTCGATGAATCCCTTCGGGATCGACCACTTGCCTGAGCTGAGCGTGGTGATCAGGCACACCTGGCAGCTGTCGCTTTCGCGCCGGTAGGGGATCGCGCCGGCCTGCTGCGCTTCCGGCATCACCGATTGGGTAGCTGCCGAGCGAGCCAGAGCGTGGCGAGCCCCAGCGGTATGACGACGGGGCCCTCGAACAGGGTCCACGACAGCGGAAGCCCCTCGTAGGTGTCGATGCCGAGCAGCGCCACGCCAAACAGCGCCTGGGCCACCCCGAGGTAGAGGAGTACCTGCCGGTGACGGACCAGATCGAAGGACACGACCCACATGAGGCCGCCCATCATTGCGTAGAAGGCTGAGGTGGAACGGGCCAGATAGCCGACGATTGGTTGGCCGGGGAGTTCGCCGAGCCCCAGCCAGTCATGGATGGAGACCATCCATGACTCGGGCGCGACGATGAAGATCAGGGCAAACAGCTCGGCCGTACCGGACACCCGCAGCAACAGCCGGAAGATGCGGTCGCGGGTGGCGGGGCGCATCTTCTGACTGTTTCGCGCTACCGGGCGACAGCGTCTACTGCCGCGTGCGAGGCTGATGCGTTCCGAAGACCGCCAGTTCGCCGTCTTCGGTGAACGAGTAGCTCGAATACTGCCGTCCGCCGGAGATTCCTTCCATGCCCGGCGAGCCGATCGGCATACCCGGCACCCCGATGCCCTTGACGTCGGGTCGTTCGGTCAGCAGTTTCTTGATGTCCTCGGCGGGCACATGACCTTCCACGACGTAGCCGTCCACGGTCGCCGTATGGCACGACCCGAGCCGGGGCGGCACGCCCTCTTCGATCTTCTTGGGGGTCACATCGGGCATGTCCGTGGTTGTGACCTTGAAGCCTGCGTCTTTGAGATGATTGACCCATCCCATGCAACAGCCTCAAGTCGGAGCCTTGAAGACCTCGACCACGGGTTCCTGGCTCTGAACCGTCAGGGAGCCGACGCCGACCAGGACGGCGAACAGCGCGATCTGCAGCTTGCGCATGATGAGTATTCCTCCGCGTGAACCTGTGCCCTTGAGGGCACCGGACTTCAGGCTACTCCGTGGCCGCGTCTTCCGCAACCCATCGTAGCGCCGGTAGACCATCGACGCTGGTGGCGTTGTTCTCCTGCTGGTACTGCCGAAGGCCGCGTTCCCCCTTGCGGGCGGCCCAGGCGTCGAGCTGGGGTCGGTCGGCCGCGAAGGTGTATTCGGGCACGCCGTAGCCGCAGGAGTCGGTGATCCGATCGACCTCGATGACGATGATGGCCCGACCGTCCGCGCCTGGACCGAACCTGGCGCGTTCCCGGGCCCAGTCCTCGTCCTGAGGTTCCACGACTTCGCCCCGGCCGTGGAGTCTGACGATGTTGGGCGGGCCTTCGAAGGCGCAGAACATCACGACGATACGTCCGTTCTCCCGCAGGTGCGCGATCGTCTCCGCGCCACTTCCCACCTGGTCGAGATAGGCCACCCGGGTCGGGTCCACCACCCGGAAGCTGTCGAGGCCCTTGGGGGAGAGGTTGACGTGTCCGTCGGCCGAGAGTGGCGCCGTCGCGACGAAGAACATCTGCTGTCGCTCGATGAACTGACGGAGCCGCGTATCGAGTGTGTCGTAGCGTTTGCCCATGTCATTGATTCTGCCAGAGCCACAGCAGGTCGTCGTGCAGACGCTGGGTTTCGTCTGGTGTCTCGGCGTTGAGCAGGACGAAGCTGTCCTCGGTCCTGACCAGGAGATAGGGCGGTGCACCGGCTCGGGTGAACAGGAACCCGTCCCCCAGGGTGTGGACCCGAAACCGACCCCGTCGCGTGTCGCCGGCCGAGAAGCCGCGAAGTCGTCGGCGGACCCGGGGATGTTCGGACTCGAGAGAGATGGACGTGATTTCGGACAGTTCGACGGTCGCGCCGTAGTTCCCGCTCACGATGAACTCGTCGGCCGTGACCTGCGCGGTTGGCGGCTGGCTGCCACGATAGAACATCACGCCGATCACGAGCAGTAGCGGCACGCCAATGACGATGGCCGGCGTGAGGGCGGCGCCCGGGATCGTCGGATCACCGGTCACGTCCTGATGCTCCTCCCCGCGTCCATCGAAGCCGTGGACCGTGATCGCGGGGTTGCGCCGGCTCAGGCTCGCGACGAATCCCTCCCGGTCACGGGGCGACACCAGGGTGCGTCCGGTCGTATGGACGAGCTCGATCCGATCCAGTGAGAGAGCCGGCGCCGAGAGCAGGCTTCGAGTCGGATGCAGCGAGCGGACCGAGCCGAGCGGGATCAGTTCCGTGAGCCACATACATCGGACTTCGAGGAGGTCATCCGTCACCGTGTAGCTGGTCGAGGAGACTCCCCAGCCCATCAGAGCCACCGGCGTGAAGACCACCAACGGTACCCAGATATGGCCCTCGGACGCCGCGAGCCAGGCCGGGTACAGCCCGATCAACACGGGGAGCGCCGTGGCGCCGATGATCCAGCCATCGATCTTTGAGCGGAAGTGCAGCGTGGTCGCGCTCACGGGTCGGTCCGTGCTCCTTCAATCGCCTGCCCGATGACCTGCATCGCTCGGCCCAGGGTCTTGGCTCGCCAGTCGGAGGCCATCGGACAGAAGCACTCCAGGAACTCTCTTCCGACGCGGCGCCGCTCGACCGACGAGCCGCCGTGGAAGTGCAACCGGTTCTCGGCCCGCAGCGCGGCCAGCACCCTCAGCACATGGTAGGTCCCGAACTCGGCCGTGACAAAGCGGGCCGCCGCGGACGACGGCTGGGCGCGCACCCAGGTGGGGTCCTCCGGGGGGCGTCGTCGGGAAGGAAATTGCGGTTGAGATCGACGTTGTCGGCGTCGACCCGACGATGGTGGGCGAAGCCATAGGGATTCAGGGCGTGCACGAGCACGACGGCGCCCCGGTCGGGGAGGATCGCTCGAGACCCGAGCCAGGCGAGCTGGACGGCTGAACCGAAGAAGCCTTCGATCCCGTGAAGACCGGATGTGACCACGACGGTCCAATCGGGCGCGGCCGCGCCCAGGGTCGCCACGTCGGTGGTGAGGCCGTCGTCGCCCTGCGGGTGAGACGCCAGTCGGGCTCCGGCGCCGGTCGCGGCGTGGCGGAATCGCTCGCGCGCGGTGTCGTAGGAGGTGGAGAACGGGTCTATACCCATTCGGCTAGCGCTTCAGTCAGCCACGCACGAGGTCGAGAACGGCCATGGTCGTCAGCCAGTTTCGGATTGTCACCGGTGTACCGAGGGTCGAGTCGAGATAGCTGCTGGTGAGTCGGGTCTTGGCGATGCCGCGCGGGCAGGCCAGATACAGTTCCCGCCCAGACAGGCGCCATGCGTCTGGCGGCGACCGATCCGGATCGAGGGCGCCCGCGTGCGCGTCGGTGGGCGTGTCAGCCAGAAACCCCACATGGAGATACGCCGGGTCGACCCCAGACCGGACGAACGGGTTCGCCTCGACCGCGGCGGCTAGCTCCGCTCCGGTCCTGGTGACCACCGGGAGATTGAGGCCGACCGAGCCCAGCCTTTCGTCGAGCGTCGAGATCGCTCGCCGGGCCAGGGTCCGCGCCGCCCGGAACACGAGATTGCCGCTCTGAATGTAGGTGCGTACGTCCTCACATCCCGCGTCGCTGAAGTGAGCGCGAAGCGTCGCCATCGGCAACCTGTTGTGTCCCCCCACATTGATGCCCCTGAGCAGCACGACCCAGCTACTCGCCGGCGTCACGAGTCGGCCTCTCCGCGCTTGGCCATCCACTCGTCCAGCGTCGCCTGTATGGCGGCCCGGGTACGCGTGATCAGCTCGCGGACCTGGGCGTCCGCATAGTCGGCCGTGTCGATCGGTTCGCCGATGATCACGTCGACCCGACCCGGCCGTGGAGCCAGCGTCGTCTTGGGGAGGAGGGCGAAGGTCCCGCAGATTGTGACCGGCACGATCGGCACGCCCGCCTTCATCGCGATCTTGAACGTGCCGGGCTGGAAGTCCTGGAGTCGACCGTCTGGCGTCCGGGTGCCCTCGGGGAACACGGCGAGCGATCGCCCTCCGCGAACTCCCTCGATCGTCCGGCGCACGCTGGCCACCGTCCGTCTGGCATTTCCGCGATCGATCGGGAAGTGGCCTGCCGTCCACAGATGCCAGCCCATGAACGGTACGTAGAACAGCTCCCGCTTCGCCATGATCCGGAAGGGGTGAGGGAGGTAGGCGAAGAGCGCCGGCGTGTCGATCAAGCTGGAGTGGTTGGCCATGTAGACATACGGCCGTCCCGGCTCGACATGTTCGCTGCCGTGCACGCGGATCCGCGCGAAGATCGACCACGCGACGAGACGACACCACCATCGAGCGCACCAGAACTGTCGGTCTCCGGTCCGGTCGAAGGGCCACACCAGCAGCGACAGCGACCCCATCACCACCGTGTGGGTGTACCAGAGCAGGTTGGCGAACGGCGCCCAGAGATAGACGAGGAGGAGTCGCACGGTGGCTAGGCCGGTTCGGTCGCCCGTAGCTGGGTGAGGACGGCCCGTCCCCGGGCCGAGAGGGAGTACCCGGTCTCGTGGCTGATGGTCAATCCGAGGTTCTTGAGCTTGCGGACGTTCGGTTTCAGCTGGTCCCGGTCACAGCCGAACTCCGCCGCGAGCAGCTTGGCGGGGACGTGTGGTCGAGTCTCAATCAGGCGAAACACCTGTTCGGTCCATGTCCCGCTGGCGTCTCGCGCGTCCATCCGCCGCAGCCTGGCGACCACCGACACCAGCTCCTCCTCGGAGAGCGTTTCCCGCTCCTGTAGGGCGATCCGCTGGTCTGGACGATCCCACGCGACCGACACCCGGTAGATATCGCCTTCGCCGTCACCCAGGCGATCGAGCAATGCCTGTCGACTGTCGAACCCGGCGGCCATCGCGTCCGCCCGCGTGATCGCGCGGGTCGTGACCGGGCGAACCTCATCGATGCGCGACTCGCCGACCGCGGTGCGGAGCCGGCCGCCGTTCTTCACTGTCGGTCGCCGCCAGCGCCGGAAGACGAGCGACACCTCACCGCCCTTGATCCGCGCAAGTGTGTCCATCTTGAGCAGCATCGATCCGTCCGCCGGCGATTCTATCGCCAATAGACGCGCGAGTTGAGACGATGCGCGATGGTCTCGCCGTCTGGCCTTCACCACGTGTTCTGTCTGTTTCCCGGTCAGGGTTTCGTCTGGCAAGGCGCGAGTGAGGGAGTAGGCCGGGCGCCTATGACCGAGCCCGCAACGCCGCCGGGCGGAGCCCTGGCCGGGAAACCTAGCGGGGCAGGGCCGCCCGGGTGTAGAAGATGTTGATCAGGGCCTGGCCGCGGGCCAGCGCGTCCGGTTGTTCGAGGAGACCGAGACGGTCCAGCGGTTCGATGTCGACCAGCTGGGCGATTCCATTGACGACATCTTCGTCAGCGAGGCCGTCCGGTATCTGGATACCCGGAAGTCCGATGGGGAGCAGGCCCGCCAGCTCGTCGCGGAGATCTCCGAGCTCGAGCCGTTCCGACGGAGACAGCACTTCGGGAAGCGGTTCGATGTCGGCCAGCCGGTAGGAGCGGCTGTGGTCCTCGCTCGTGATCCGGAACTTGCTGATCCCACCCAGAACGATGTTGTAGCGGCCGTCGGGCAGCTCTTCGGCTTCGGCGATGACGCCGATGCAGCCCACGGGAAACACCGGCGGGTTCCCCTCGTAATCGTCTTCGTGGCCAGGCTCGAGGAGCACCATGCCGATCAAGCGGTCGCCGGCGAGCGCATCCGCGATCATGTCGCGATAACGCTGTTCGAAGATGTGCAGCGGACGGGTCGCCCACGGAAACAGCATGACGTCCTGCAGCGGGAAGATCGGGATCGTGCTTGGCAGCACGGTGGGGGCGTACCCGCGGGTGGTGGGGCCCTGCGCCTCGGACGGCGTCGCCGTCGCGAGCAGACCGACGCACAGGATCACGGCCGTCAATCGACCCACGAGCATCTGTGAGCTCCCCGTTTGTCACGCGACCTCGCGTCAGGAGGCTATTCGGTCGCGGGCGTCCGCCAGCGCGAGCGCCAGTCCGGCGCGGGCGCTGAGTCCGTGCGGGCGATACCCGAGGCGTCGCGCCGCACCGTCTCCGAAGAGGCAGGCTATCACGGTCTGGCGGTCGCGCGCGTCGCGGAGCGGGCCCACCACCCTTCGGGTGTAGTCGAGGTCGTCCGGCTCGAGGCTGGGCTCGCGACAGCCGGCGGCCGCCATCGCCTGGCCCTCCTGGTTCAGCATGTCCCCAAGCGTGCCGGCGTAGCCGTGGCGCAGGATGTGAGCCGCCCGGTGTACCGACACCAGGGTCTGCTCGCGGACCAGCTCGGCCGACACGGCCTCGCTACTCCACAGCTGGGTGACCAGCCATCCGCGCCGGTCGTAGGGCCGGCTCTCGAAGCGCACCCCGAATTCGGTTGCGACCCGGTCGGTCCACAGGCCACGCAGGTCGTCGGCGATGACGATGCCCATCCGGAACCGTCCCGCGACGTCGGTGGTCGCTCCGGCCGCGTCCCGCATGGCTGCCTCGCCGACGTCCTCGGCCGCGATCGCCGTGAGCTGGTCCAGCAGGGCCGGGATGTGGTCGTGGCCCATCGGGTTCATTTCCGCCAGCGGCAGCTCGAGATCACCGGTCCGATCCCTGAGTACCCGCAGGTACTCCTTGAACCGCGCGCCCCCTCGCGGCATGTCGTAGAGCGCGCGCTGGGTGGCGACAAGCGGCACCCAATCGAGATCCATGCCCCACTGTCACGCAATTGCAGCCGACCGCGCCGAACGACCTCGGTTCGGTTTCCTGGCGAGTCGTTCGAGTGGCAAGGCGCAAGGAGGGCAATCCTGCCGCATGTTCAGGATTGCTTAGCAATCCGGGTCGGACGCGACCGGATTGCCAGGAGCCAAACCAGGCAGCATCTGACCGACGAAGCAACGCCGCCACGCGCCTGTCTCGCCGAGAAACCTAGCCCATCCAGAAGCCTTTTCGCTGGGTGACCCCGAGCACCTTCCGGCAGTGCTGGCAGAAGTAGATGTAGCGTTTGCCGAGGAAACCGCTGATCTCTCGAAAGTTGACGGTCTGCACCGGCTGGCTGCAGTGCGGGCAGAACGGAGTGACGTCGTCCTGTTGTACGGCGTTGATCATCGTGAAGTCTCCTGCCATCCCCTACGCCGAACCGGCCAGCGGGGGCGGTCGAGGCCGGTCTTGATTCAGTCGCACCCTTCAATACTCCCATTGACTCCTCTTTATTCCCTAAGGGAGTCCAGCGCGGGTAGCGGTCAGCCCGAAGAGCCCGGTGGCGATGGCGTCCTCATCCGACGCCAGGGAGCTATGCACCTCGACCTGTTCCAGATCCGCCTCTCTCAGGGCGGTGATGAGCTCGTCCGTCTCCCAGGCGCAGGTGGACATGGCGTGCCGGTCGACGGTGCCGGCGCCAAGCTCGATGACGTGCCAGCGCTCGGTGGCGGTTCGCGACGCCTCGTCCCAGAACGGCTCGTGGAGCAAGAGGTGGGGACGGGGCGAGAACAGCCCGGCATCGAGCGTCTCCCAGGTGGGGATTCCCTCGCCGGTGTCCCGCACCGATTCGGCGAGCTGGGGCTCGAGGATGAGCGTGCCGCCCGGCGCCAGCGCCGCGGCGGCGCGTGCAAGCAGATCGCTTGCGATCGGCCGTGGGAAGACGTTCAGCTGTCCGAAGAGCAGCAGCACGACGTCGTAGTCTTCGCCGAAGTCCGCAGTCCGAAGGTCCGCTTCTTCGAACTGGCAGTCGAGCACGTTCGCTTCGGCCACCGTCCTGGCGTGACGGATCGCGGCGGGGGCGAAGTCGAGTCCCCGCCCGTGGTGGCCAAGCGCGGCGAGCCCGTGCAGGTAGAGGCCTGGGCCACAGGCCAGGTCCAGTATCCGACCCGATCGCGGACGCACGCGGGCGGCGATGAATCGCAGCTGGGCGTCGATGACCGTCTGCCGACGACTGGCCCGGTCGTGCTCCTGTGACAGGTGCTCGACCAGCACCCGCTCGCTGAAGGTCGGATCCTCCCACGGCAGGTTGTCGCCGTCCTGCCAGGGGGGCGGCGGGATCGCGCGACCGGCAATCGCGGCAAGACCGCGTGGGGCGCTTTCTCTCATGCCGCCGTCTGTCGTAGCCAGCGCGTGACCACGTCGGTGAACGCCGCCGGTTCCTCGACGAATGGCTGGTGCCCGCTCCCCTCGAAGAGGTGGAACGTCGCGTTCGGGAAGCTCGCCGGGATACCGTCCCAGAGGACATGCGGCACCACGTAGCCCGAGCGTCCGTGGAGGAGCAGCGTGAGCATCGTGAGTGCGTCCAGCTCGTGCTCGATGTTCCACGCCGGCGCCAGTGTGCCCATCAGGTGCATGAGCAGGTCCGGACGGGAGATCGCGCCGTCGAACAGGGGCGCCGGGTCGACCGCCATATCATGGAACCGCATGGGGGTCTGCGCGTACATCGTCTGGTCCACGTCCGGGGTCGGCGTCAGCTTCGCCGCGTCCATGAGGAGGCGCCCGAGGTCGTCGTCGGGCCGCAGCTGACGGTTCCAGCCGGGCGACCAGCCATCCAGTAAGAGGCCGTAGGCTGAGCCGGACGGATACGCGAAGGTCCGCACGAAGGTTGGGGCGGATTCCTGCTCCCGCAACTATGCGACCGCGTCGGCGATGGCGTCGGCAGTCGTCGGCGCAGCGACCACCGTCCCGGTGTACTGGGCCAGGCCCTCTCGCAATTCGTCGGCCCGCTCGCCCTCCGCGCCGTCCGGGAAGCGTTGACGGCGCGCCTGACGGAAGGC
>MDTE01180200.1_pt1 | contig 63837 bp, 53 predicted proteins | sample 811231 | NCBI WGS metagenome assembly MDTE01 (sample SAMN05326651, study PRJNA326480) | marine metagenome | isolation source: seawater | place: Indian Ocean: Red Sea | collected 2010
CGCTCGCGTCGTTCATGGGGAACGAACGCGCGATGTCTGAAAAACAGTGTCAGTGCCGACAATTAGAAAGACGAGACCGTTCGACGACGCACCGTCCATGAGTGTTTTCCGACGCGCGCGAAGCGAGGACGAGGTGACGTCGCTGGTGCTCTCGCGTCGCGAGGGCGGTTTCGGAGGCGCTTTGCGCGCGCGCGTCACGGGCATGACGCGTCGGATTCTGTCAGTCTGTCAGTCTTCCGGCCGCGCGGAATCGAATCGGCGCCGCTAGAAATAACAACATGCATAATGACAAGATGGCTACCGCGAATGAATCGTTCGAAGAGACAAAATCTACAGTGTCTAAAGCGACCGCGCCGAGTCGAGTACGTTGGGGCGAAACGCGTCTCTCGGTGATTTCGCTACGCGGCGGCGGCGGCTCGATTCCACCCGTAAAAGTTGATCAGATGGTCTATGAGCAACACGATGAGCGTCAACGGCGTCACCAAGCCGATCGCGCTGCCGATCATGAAATCCCTGAGCGAAATGGAGCTGAGCGCCAACGCGTAGTTGATCGAAGGCGAGAGAAACAGGACGGATCTAATCGCCACCAACGTCTTCACCGGCTTCTCCTTGAGATGAAACATCGCCCTCTTCACCAACTTCCACTGCACCTTCTCCAGCGCCTGACCGCCTATTCTTCGAACGACGATGAAACTAAACCCGCACGACAGCGGCGCCATGACGAGCGATAAGATCCACCCCGTCAATTTCCCCCATTTGAGTATTCCGGCGGTTATGAATACCAGCGCGGGCAGGTGCAACAACTCCGCCAACGCGAATCCCGCGACGTACACCACCACCCCCAACACCCCGGCGCTATCTATCGCCTCGTGCACGCGCTGCGGCGATATGTCCGGCACACCGTTCTCTCGCACGTATTTTACCACCGAGACGCCCGCCCAGAGCGCGCTCGCCGCCGCGAGCGCGCGCGCCCATCGCAGCGCCGTCGCCGCGCGTCCGTCCCCACCCGCGCTCGCCGTCGACGACGACGCGCGCGCGTTCGCGCTCGCACTCCGCGCGCTCGAACGACTCGTCGACGCGCGCGCCGATCGGTACGTCGCCGTCGACGACGACGACGGATTCGACGCGTCGCCCACCACGCGCGCGGAATCCACCCCCGCGCCCATCGTCGCCATCGCGCGCGACGTCACCGTCCCTCGCGCGACGCGCGACGCGACGCTCCCTCACGCGTCGCCCCGCTCCCGACGGTCGACGTCGACGCGCGTTCGCGCGCGCGCGCGCGGCGCTCTGCGCGCGAGGATTGGGAAGGCTCGCGCGTCACTCCCCGACCGACGCGAACGCCATGGCCAAGGGCGCGACCAAGGCGGGGGCGATCCTGGTGAAACTCGTGAGCACGGCGCAGACGGGGTTCTTTTACGTCAAGCGCAAGAACCCCAAGCGATTGCCGAGGAAGCTCGAGTTCGTGAAGTACGATCCCAGGGTGCGTGGGTGTCGAGGTTTTGTCTCGCGCGTCGATTCTGCGCGCGCGCGCGATGCGTCGCGATCGATTCGACGCGTCGCGGGCGAGGAGGGGGAGACTGACGATGCGATGCGATCGCAGGTTCGTCGACACGTGCTGTTCACGGAGACGAAGATTAATAAGTGAGCGATGAATGGCGGGGCGAGGAGGTTTCGTTCGGAGCGCGCGCGCGCTCGAAGACGAGAGGGATGAGAAGAGAGTCCACGACGCGGCGGTGGCGATGATTCTGTAGCACTAGCGCATAGTAGTATAACACATTGATATCACAACAATCGTAGACGAACGCGGTGGTCACGCGAACTTGACGCCGTTCTCGCCGAAGAGCGCCGCCGCGCCGCGTCTCTCGAGAGACTCGCACGCGGCGCGCGCGCGCTCCGAGTCCACTCCCAACTCACGGGCGAGCTCGTCGACGGTATACACGGATCCCGAGATTCCGTACGCGCGCAGCGCGTCCTCGTACCGCGCGATGTCGGCCGAATCTACCACGCGCGCGGCGGTTCGCTCGGCGTCCAACCACCGCGCGTCGCCGCTCCGCACCAACGCCTCCAACACCTCCACCCGCGCCTCCACGGGCAGACTCCGATCGATCTCCCCATTACTAAACACCTCCTCCCCCCGCACGCGCACGACGGGCGACGCTCGTCCCGACACCGCCCTGCGTCGTCGACGTTTCTCGCTCGGTCAGTCCGCGGTCCATCGCGCGCGCCCATCGCTCTCACGTCGCCCTCGCTCCACGCACCGTCGCAACGCCCGTCCCCACAGCTCACACTGTTTTCTCCACGTCTCTTCGCGCGGTTGTCGCGTGTAATACGGCGGGTACTCGAGGAACGCGTCCTCGGGCGCGCGCTCGGTCATCCTTCGCGTCACAGCGTGACGCGCGCGAGGACATGCATTCGTCGCTCTCTCGCGCGCGGTCGGCGTCGTCCGCGCTCGCGGGCGCGCGGTCGGCGTCGAAATCGCGCGCGCGCGGCGCGCGGTCGCTCGCGCGCACGCGCGTCGGCGTCGATCCGCGGCACGCGTTCGAGGTGGCGACGTCGGCGCTCGACGCGGTGAACCTCGACCTGAGCCTGAGCGGGGCGGAGGAGGCGCTGGGGAAGGGAGCGTTCGGGGCGCTGAGCCTGGCGAGCGGTGTGTTCGGGGGCAAGGTGCGCGAGCGATGGGACGACGCGAGAGCGCGCGGGAGGGGCGCGAGGGGAGGCGCGGGGACCGGACGACGGGACTGGAGGGTTACGGGAAAGAGTTCTCGCGCGCGGGGATGTGGCGACGACGCGCGCGCGATTGAGCGGGTGTGAAGCGCGATGACTGACGAGTGTGTTCGGTGTCTGCGCGTTGCGTTGCTCGATAGGCTATTTTTACGAATGAAAAGCGCGCGGGACGCGCGGAACAGGTGGGCATGTACGTGGGCAACGCGTCCCTCTTCGGTTTGTTGGCGGCGCGGTGGATCGAAAGCGGTCACTTCCCGTTGAGTAACATGTACGAGTCGTTGTTGTTCCTCGCCTGGGGCATCACCGCCGTGCACTTGGTGGTGACGGAGCGCGATGGATTTTCCAAGAGCGCGATTCCCGGCGCGCTCGCGGCGCCCACGGCGGCGCTCACGGTGGCGGGAGCGACGTTGGCGCTCCCACCGGAGCTTCAGCGCGCTACCGCGCTCGTGCCGGCGTTGAAGAGTAACTGGTTGATGATGCACGTGAGCGTGATGATGCTTAGCTATGCGACGCTGCTCGTCGGTTCGCTCTCGTGCGTGTCCTATTTAGTCGTGGACGCGTCTCAAGACTGGGCCATGGCGAAGGGGGCGTTGGAAAAGCTCGATGGCATGGTGTCCAAGGATGGCGAGCGCGCGAGAAATAGACCCAAAGTGAGCGTGAACGCGGACGGTGAGACCGTGGCCGTGGACGCGATGGCAGCGAGCGCGGACGGTGCCGGCGAGTTGGCGCTCGAATCGGCGAGAGACGGCGAACGCATCTTGACGGAGATGGACAACTTGGCCTACCGATGCTTGGGCGCCGGTTTCGCTCTTCTCACCGCCGGTTTAGTGTCCGGTGCGGTGTGGGCGAACGAAGCGTGGGGATCGTATTGGTCGTGGGATCCCAAAGAGACTTGGGCGCTCATCACCTGGCTCGTGTACGCGACGTATTTACACTCCCGACTCGTCGCCGGCTGGAGTAAAAAGGATTCGTGCGCCGTCGGCGCCGCCGGCTTCTTAGTCGTCTGGGTGTGCTACGTCGGCGTCAACCTCTGGGGCGTCGGTCTACACAGTTACGGTTGGTTTGCCAACAAGTGATAGTCCAGAGCGCCGAGACGCGAGTCGGAGCGCCACGACTTTGTCCCGAAACCTCGCGCGAGCCGCGGCTCACGCACACCGAATCCGCGCTCGATTGTTTTATAATTCATTTTTTACACTCGCTTTACCGACGATTTCTCCGCGTCCACGCCGAATCGACCCCGCGCTCGCGTTCCGCGTCCCGCGCTCGAACCGAATGCGCGTTCACATCTTCATTCGTCCCTTCCCGAACCTCAGACCGCGCCTCCGCGCGCGTCTCGCGCCTCTCACCCGCACCATGCCCGTTATCCCCATCGTCCTCACCGTCGCCAGCGCGTGCGCCATCAACGTCGGCAAAGCGATACAGAAAAAAGCTGCCGAATCGCTCCCGAAACTCGCCCTGAGCACGCTTCCCTCGTACGTTCGCGACCCACTGTGGCGTCGCGGACTCGAGCTCGACGTCATCGGCGGCGCGGGCGTGTTACTGGCGCTCTCTGTCGCGCCCATGTCCGTCGTTCAACCGGCGTCGGCGAGCGGCGTCGCCGTGCTGGCCGCGATAAGCCACGTCTATCTGGGCGAGACGCTCAGTCTTCGCGAGTGGCGAGGCGTGGCGAGCTGCGCGTTCGGAATCGTGCTCTTCAGTCGATTCGCGAGGAGTGGAGGCGCGAGCGCGCCGCCCGGAATGATGCGATTGTTCATCGCGATCGCGCTGGGTCTGGCGAGCGTGATGACGCCGAGCGTGGTGGCGAAGAGGTTTGAACGAGAGACGGCGAGCGCGCGAGCCAAGCGGGTGACGTTGATTAAAACGGGCGCGCAGTGTGGCACGTGTTTCGCGCTGAGCTCGGCGTGCGTGAAGATTGGTATGGCGTATTTACACGCGTGGGCGTTGTTCAGCGCCCCGATAGCCTTTTGCACGGCCGGGACGCTGACTGGATGTGGATTATACTTTCAAACCAAGGGATTTAAAGACGGGAACAGCATCGTCGTCGTGTGCGTCGCGGGAAACGTGTCCCAGATGTGCGTCGCCGCGGTGTACGGGTTATTAATTCTGGGTGAACCGTTGCCGGAGACATTCTTTGCGCTGTGCGGATGGGTGACGAGTTGGGCGTTCATTTTATACGGCGTCGTCGCGCTCTCCGGCGCCGAGAGCGGCGCCGCGCTCGCGCACGCGCGAGACGTTCGCGGAGTCTCCGTTCTCCCCACAACGATCGGTCCGGGCGCGTCTCACGGCGCACTGAGAAAGACCAATTGATCCCACACCCCCGTCGCTCGCTCATCCCCGCACTCACCGCCGTCACGCATTCTTTAGCGCGTGCTGTAGTAAAATTTCCCAGATTGTTCACGACGATGAGATTGACAGTCCTCGACGCGCGCGTCGTCGTCGTCGTCGGCCCCGGCGCCGCGACATGTCGGCGAAGAAGTGGCTCGACGCGAATAACATCTCCTCGCTCGGAAAGAAACTTCGCGCGAGCGCCGAGGAGACGCTCAACACGCTCGTGGAGACGAACGCCAACGAACGTCGCCGAGGGCCCGTCGACGCGCGCGCGCGCGCGAGCGCCGAGGAGGACGTCGCGAACGCCGCGTGCGGCACGGAATGGATGCGCGAGAGCGCGGACGCGCGCGTGCGCGAACTCACAGAGTTGAATCAGCGAAAGGATGAAGAGTTGGCGGCGCTCAAGTCGGCGCTCAGACGCGCGACGGAAGAATCCGCGACGGCGACGGCTTCGGCGAGCGTTGGAACGTCGAACGAAGAGCACGAGCGAGAGGTAAAAAAGCTGAGAGATGCCAAGGCGTGGGCGGAGGAGGAGTGTCGAGCGTTTGAGAAGGAGTGCGACGAGGCGCGCGACGAGCGAGACGCGATGAAGGAGGCGTTGGAGGAGGCGAAGAGGGCGCGCGAGATGGCGGAGAAGGAGCTCGAAACGTTGAAGACGGTGACGTCGGAGGAGGGGAGTGGTCGATCGGTCGAGAGGGAGGGCGCGGAGGGTGTGGGTGAAGAGGCTGTGAAGAGGGCCGTCGCGGAGAAGGACGCGGCGGAGGCGGAGGCGTTGCGGTCGATGACCGAGGAGAGAGACGCCGCTTTGAACAAGGTGAAGAGCGTGGAGCGCGTTACAGGGACGCTGCAAAAACAAATCAAGGAGTACGCCAAGCGCGTGCCGGAACTGGAGAAGGAGCGCGATGCGATGAGAGGTGACTTGCACGAAGTTGCGGAGAGTCTCGCCGCCGCGCGTAGAGAAGTCGGCGATTTGGAAAAGTCAAAGGCTGATTCCGACGCCAGGTGGAGCGAGTTGAGCGCTTCCCACGAAGCTCTCAAGAAGGAAAAAGATGGATTAGACGCGGAGCTGTCGAGCTTGAAGAAACGGGTGGATAATAGCAAACAGGTGCAATCGGACGTCGAGGCGGCGAAACAGCGAGTCAGCGAAGGCGCGTTGAAAAAGTCGCTCGCCGAGGTCAAGGAGAATTTGTCAGCCGCCACCGCTCAAATCAAGACGTTGACGTCGGACCTGAGCGCCAGAGAGAACGAAATCACCGAGATCAAGGAGTCGAAGGAGATGAACGATTTGGAGATTGGCCGACTTCGCGAAGAGGTGAAATCTCTCACCGGCGCGGTCGCGGAGAGAAACACCGCGATGAGTGAATTGGCCGAACTTCGTTCCGAACTCGCCGATGCCAAGCGCGCGCTCGATACAAGCACGTTCGCGGGGACGTCTTTAGAGGAGGTCGAAGCCGCGCGCGATAAGGCTGAACACGAGCTTTTAACCATGGCGCGTCGCGTCACCGCTTTGGAGCAACAACTTTTCGAAGCGCAGCGCGCACAGGAAGAAGCTGCGGCGGAGATTGAACACAAAGTCGACGCGTCTTCCCGCGGGGACAAGGATGCGATTGAAAAGCTCAAGGTGAAGTGCGACGAACTCGAGACCGCACAAAAGGAGGCTGAACGCGGAGTCGGCAAGTTGACGGCGGATTTGAAAGCCGCACGCGAGGCGCTCGCGGAATCCGAAAAGGTTGTCGCCGCCGCCAAAGCCACGGACAACGAGCTGAAATCGAAATTAGAAGCGGCGGAGATACGCGTCATGAACGCTAACGCCCTCGCGGAAGCTTCCAAGAATGCGCTGGACGAGCACAAACGCAAATCGGCGGAAATCTCGCAGTCGGTGCAAGAGGCTCTCAGAGCCGAGCGCGACGCGGCGCAAAAAGCCGCCGAAGCCGCCGAGCGCGATCGAGACGCGTGGAACGAAAAGTGCACGGAAGCCCGCGACACGCTCGAGCGTTGGCGCGAAAAGGCGCGAAAGCTCATGATCGAGAAGGACGCCGAGCTCGAAGCCGTTCGATGCGGCGCGTCGCCCATGCGTTCCAAAGCCGCCCTCTTCGACGAGGACGACGACGGTGACGATATCACCGCCCCCGACGACACCAGCACCACCGCCACCGTCGACACACACGCACCCTCCAAAGTCGACGACGTCCACGCCGAATATTTAGCCGCCGTCGTCCGTAGGTACTTCCTCCTCCCCTACGATGATTACGATCGCGCCGACGCCCTCGTCCCCGTCATCACCACCATACTCGGCTTCTCCGTCGAGGACGAGTTCAGAATTCGCGCGCACAGGGCGTCCCAGCGCGTCAAGGCGTCGAGACTCTTCGGCGGTTACTTGTGACACTCCTCCAGTCTCAAACCGGAAAAAGCGCACCCTCGTCGTTCGTCGCGCCGCACACCTCCGCGCGCGTCCCGTCGCGACGCGAACGAACGCGCGGATAATCAGAGACATGTCCGCGACGCGTCCGTCGTGCGTCACCGGCGTCACCGCGCGTCGCGCGGCGTGTAAGGCGTCCTCGTCGCGCGCGTCCCGAACGGTGGCGGCTGTCCCGAGAATCGCCACGCGCGCGCGCGCCGAGGCGAGAAGCGTGGACGAGCGCGCGGCGGAGGCGTACGAGCGCCTGAAGAATCTCTACGCGAGCGATGGCGGTCGAGACGATCGGATCAGGGACGAACAGCGCGTGCGGGACGCGATGGAGGACTTGGGGTTAGCGGAGGCGTTCGAGGACGCGCGTTCGAGGAGTAAGAATCGACGGGATCTCAGTCGAGGGCGGTCGTACGGCGTCACGCGGACGTCGTTCGGCGCGGAGGTTGAGATTGAGGCGAGCGCGGCGGTGGTGTACGGTTACTGGACGACACCGGCGGCGTTGACGGAGATCGTGCCGGAGCTCGAAAAGTGCGAGGCGTTGGCGGACGGCGCGAGAGCGCGATGCGAGTGGGTGTACGCGTTCAGAGACGCGTCGAAACGGTTCGGACGACAGGGAATAGACGCGTTGGAGCGACACTTGTCCGTCGTGAAGGCGACGGAGACCGCGGCTGGGTCGAGCGTGCGATACGAGGCGACGGCGGGCATGCCCGTCGGCGCGGACATCGCGGTTTCGTCCACGGGTGGTAATTCGTGCACCCTGGACATCGAAGTGTGGGTTAACTTCCCGCTCGCGCTCACGAACGAGAACGGAACGATGGCGGTCGCCATGGACGCGCAGGAGAAACTCTTCGACGCGTTGATGTCTTTCAAGTCGCGCGTCGAGGAGAGAGGCGCCGCCGCCAACCTAGAAGACATCAAAGCGCGCGCCGTGGAGACTTGCGCGCTCGGTGATCGCTCGAGTTTCGCGTTCACGGAATAAATAGCTTTTTTATGTTGAAGATTACGTACGTAGAGTGTCTCTCTCGCCGTTTTACTCGCCGTTGCCGTCCGTTGCCGTCGTCGACGCGCTTCGTAACAAACTGTAAGCTCCGAACTCGTCCATCTGCACACGCCGCCTCACTGCGACGCCGCGCGCGAACACACCGCGCGCGAACACGCTCTCGGACCCCGTTCGTCTCGTTCGAGTCCTTCGCGCCATGTCCAACCCATCGCTCGCGCGCCCGCGCGCGCTCGCGGTGGGCTCCAAGTCCCAATCGGCGGCTTTGAATCAGCGCGCGACGACGACGACGACGACGTGCGCGTCGTCTCGTCGTTCGGTTCGCGCGCGCGCGACGCCCAACGATGCGCTTCGTAAATCGCAGGCGATGGAGGCGATCGACGCGTGCGTGACGTCGAGCGACTTGGGATTCGGGGAAAAGTACGAGGGCAAGGTTCGGGACACGTATGTCGACGGCGATAAGATGGTCGCCGTGACGACGGATCGACAGTCGGCGTTCGATCGACACTTGGCGTACATTCCGTTTAAAGGCGCGGTGTTGAATCAGACGAGTCAGTGGTGGTTCAAGCAGACGGAACACATCGTGCCGAACGCCGTCGTGGCGACGCCGGATCCAAACGTGACGGTGATGCGACGATGCGAGGTGTTCCCGATCGAGTTCGTCGTTCGTGGATATCTCACGGGAAGCACGTCCACGTCGTTGTGGACGCACTACAAGAACGGGGGGCGAAACTACTGCGGGAACGAACTGAACGACGGCATGGTGAAGAATCAAAAATTGCCGGCGAACATCGTCACGCCGACGACGAAGGAGAAGGAACACGATAGACCGATTTCTCTCGCAGACATCGTCAAGGAGGGGTGGATGAAGCAAGATGATTTGGATTATTGCGTCGCCAAGACGCTGGAGGTCTTCGCGTACGCGCAAGAAGTCGCTGCGACGCGCGGTTTAATTTTGGTCGACACAAAGTACGAATTCGGTCGCGACGCAGACGGCACCATTCGACTCATCGATGAAATCAATACCCCGGACAGCTCGAGATATTGGTTGTCGGACTCGTACGCCGAGCGTCAAGCGAAGGGCATGGAGCCGGACATGATCGATAAGGAGTTCCTTCGATTGTGGTTCGCAGAGCGGTGCGATCCGTACAAGGACGAGGTGCTTCCGTAGGCGCCGGCGGACCTCGTCGCCGAGCTGAGCTCTAGATACGTCAAACTGTACGAGATGATCACGGGTGAAACGTTCGAGGTCCCGGCCTCGAGCTCGGACGTGAACGAGCGCATGCGCAACGCGCTTAAGGGTGTCCTTTAATAACTTACACGGTGCGCGAAAGTCTCGTTTCTATGAGCATCTGTCGCAACTCTTTCAAGCCTTTATCCACAGCGAGAGCGTCTCGTTTTACGTGCAGCGAGCTCTTCGCTTGATCGCCCGTCATTGTTTGCATCGCCTTGACCCAGTTATTTTCGCGTTCGTCCGCCACGCCCGGGTCCATCCCGGCTTCGCGCGCGTGCGCCCACATGAATCTCAACCATGCGCGACGGAAATGAAACTCGTGAATCTCCTCCTCGCCCAACGCGTTCGATTCATCAGCCGTGGACGACGATCGAGACAAGCTCGTCATGACCCTCGCCCTGCGAGCGTCCGCGAGTGACACTATGACGCGTTCTTCTATTCTACACGCGGTGAGATGTCTCATGGCGATTTCGACGTTGAGCGCGTCTCTAAAATTCTTCGGCCACGATGGATTCAAGCTCGGGGGAAGCGACGTGTGCGTCGGTCCGGGTTCTTCCACCGGGGTATCGTTGAGATCATCATGCGGTTCCTCTCCCGGAAGGTTGAAAGACGACGTCTGAAGGGAGTTATCTACTTCATACGACGCCACCGGTTTTTTCGCCGCGTCGATCAACACGTCGTCGATTTTCTTCGCGATCTGTGCGTGCGAATCACTCGCGTTCACCTCGATTCCGAACGCCGACGTCCAAACCGTGGCCTCCTCTTCGACGTCCTCGCACGCGGGAGCCAACTCGAGCGCGAGCATGAGATGAAAGTATCTCGCGCACCAACCCGCCTTGAGCCAGAAAAAACGCCTCTGCGTGTCGTTCAATACGTACTGACTTGCCGCCAGCTTCGCCGCCCGAAGTTCCTCTCGCGCCTCCTGATCTCTCGCCAACGCTTCGTTATCTCGCTCGTTGGCAGAGAAAATCGCCGCCTCGAGCTGCGAAGACATCACCTCCCTCTGCGCCTCGAATTCGTGCTCGCGGCGCCGCAGTTGCGCCTCCATGCGAGACAACACCCGCGCCTCCCCCACGTTCTCCTCTCGAAGCTCGCGCACGCGCTCCTGCAGCTCCAACACTATGCTCGCCGACGATTTCGCCTTTCTCTCAGCCTCCTCCAACGCCTCGCGCAATTTGACCGTCTCCTCTCGAAGCGCGCGCTCCGCCTCGGCTCGACTTTCGAGCTCGTACGCGCGTTCGGGCGATTTGACTTCCACCACCGTCGTCTTCGACGACGAACGCGCCGTCGTCGCCTGCAGAACGTTCCCACTCGTCTTTCCACCGCGTTCACCGCGCGCTCCCTGCGTCCCGCGACGTTCGGGCGACCGCGGCGTCGACGGCGTCGGCGTCCCGCTAAACTCCAACCGTTGCCTCACGTCCCGCTCGTTCGATTTCCTCGCCGTCTTCGCCGGGTCCTCGTTCTCGCTCCCGCGCGCGGTCGCGCGCGAAGACACCGCCGATCGCTCTCGCGTCGCGCGATCGCGCTCGCGAGGCGTCGGCGCCGGCGGATCGTCATCCACTTTTTGCGCCAGCCTGCGAATTTCCTCGAGCGCGCGCGCGGCGATTCGGTCAGTCTCTCGACGGTCGTCTCCCCTCGACGCGCGCGCGAACGGATCGCGGACGCATCGACGCACCTCGCCGCGACGGCGCGGACGCGTCCGAGCATGTCGACGCCGACGGCGTCGATCGATGACGTCCGCGCGTCACAGCCACGCGCGAGACATGGCTTCCGTTCGCACCCTTCGCGTCGACGCGCTCGCTCGAGGAAACGCGCGAGGCAAATCGACCGCTCGTCGCGTCGCCGCGCGTCGCGTCGCCGCGCGCGCGTCGCGCGAGGAGGAGCTCATGGCGAAGCTCATGGGCATGATGGGTCTGGGGGGTGACGGAATCATCGGCGCCGAGGACGCGCTTCCGGGCCGCGACTCCGCGATGCGCGTGAGCGAGACGCACTACGTGCTCAAGGGCAACCTCATGCGCGAGCCGTTCCCGGAACATCTCGAACGCGCGGTGTTCGCGACTGGATGTTTTTGGGGCACCGAGAAGGTGCGCGACAACGCGCGAACGCCGGACGGATGGAGAGACTGACGACGAACGCTCGCAGATGTTTTGGAGAGTTCCGGGCGTGTACACCACGGCGGTCGGATACGTGGGCGGACACACTCCGAATCCAACGTACGAGGAGGTGTGCAGTGGACGCACCGGACACACGGAGGGCGTGCAGGTGCTCTTCGATCCGAGCGTCGTGTCGTACGCCGATTTGCTCGCCATGCATTGGACGTGCCACGACCCGACGCAAGGTAACCGTCAAGGAAATGATCGTGGAACGCAGTACAGAAGCGGCATCTACTGCACGTCCGAGGAACAGTTGAAGACGGCGCAAGAGTCGGCGGAGACGTACGAAGAGGCGTTGCAAGCGACCGGTCGCGCCGCGCCCATCACGACGGAGATCAAGGGTCCGGGCGACACTTTCTTCTACGCCGAGGATTACCACCAGCAATACTTGGCAAAGCCCAGATCTCGTCCGTACTGCAGCGCGCAACCGACGGGAGTGCCCGTGCCCGCGGATTGGTTGAAGGCGAACGGCGCCAAGTTCGGTCCGGGATACTGGAAGACGTTCGGTCCGGCGCCGGGCTGCACCATCAACGTCCCGAACGCGCCGGTGACCCTCGAAGAAGCATTAGCCGCCAACTGAAGCCGATCGCAACGCTGCGTTCTTTTAATCGATACGTAACCACACGCGCGTTCGCCGTTCCCGCCTCACACCTCGACGCGCGATGCAGGCGCTCAAAAAACTCTTCAGCTCTCAGCCCGCGGGCGCTCGCGAGCCCATGCGCGTGGCGACGAAGCATTACATCCTGAAGACGGACGTGAAAAAGTTCCCGGCGCACTGTGAATCGTGCGTGTTCGCCACCGGGTGCTTCTGGGGCACGGAAAAGGTGCGCGCCCAATCCATAATCGATCGATCGCGCGCAACCACCGACCGACTCGTGGGAACGAACCGACTGACGACGACCGCGACGCGCGCCTCCGCCGACGCAGATGTTTTGGAGAGTGCCCGGTGTTCACAGCACGTCCACGGGATACATAGCCGGTGGCGTGGAACACCCGACGTACGAGGAGGTGTGCACGGGACGGTCGGGACACGCCGAGTGCGTGCGCGTGGCGTACGACCCGGGCGTGATTTCATTCGCCGATTTGCTCGCCATGCACTGGACGTGTCACGATCCCACGCAGGGCGATCGACAAGGAAACGATTGCGGGACGCAATACAGAAGCGGCATCTACTGCTCGACCGAGTCGCAGTTGAAGACGGCGCGAGCGTCGGCGGAGACGTACGGACGGGCGCTTCGAGACGCGGGTAAAAAATCCGCCATCACGACGGAGATCAAGGGGCCGGGAGACGCGTTTTACTTTGCCGAGGATTACCACCAGCAATACTTAGCCAAGCCCGGGTCGAGACCGTACTGCAGCGCCGAACCGACGGGCGTGGCCATGCCCGCGGAGTGGTTGAAGGCGAACGGCGCCAAGCTCGGCGCCGGGTACTGGAAAAACTACGGTCCTCGTCCCGGGTGTACGATCGGCGTCCCGAACGAACCGATCCCGATCGACAAAGCCTTATCCGCCGCGTGACACCATCGCTCGCTCGGTACGAAAAAAAATAGAGAGCCGCGCGCGCGTCGTCGTCGGTAAATTCTAGTATCGTTACACGCGCTCCCAATCTCCCACCAACCTACGCGCTCGCCTCGCTCACCCGAACACCACCTTGACGAAGATGACGATCGAGTTCAACACCACGAGCGGCACGCGAAGATAACTCGCCGCGTTGATCAACCCCACCATCTGTCCCTTGGCGCTCGTCGGCGACGTCGTCCCGCCCTCGCGCACGTCTCGCATGGTGAGCCCGCGCGGGGCTAAGAATCGTCGGTCATTCAACACCGCCACCGCGTTCACCGCCAAGAGCGCGCTCTGGGTCAGCGTCCACAGCGTCATCGCGACGCGACGCGCGACGCCGCCGACCGCCGTGGACTCCCGTTCGAACGATCGAGGTCGAGTCGACGCGCGCATCGCATCCATCCAACGACCGATCATGACTCACCACACACCGCCTCTCCCCATAGACAACACTCCCGAACCCCCATGCGAGACGGAGACGTTTCGGAGGGCGAATGCGACGATGGATGGCGCGATGGGACGTCGGTCGTCACTTCATCGCGCGTGCCGTCGCGCGTCCGAACCGCGCGTCGCCCGTCGTCGCACGCGCGCGCGCGTATATTTTTTTGTGTTGAATCTTCGGACGGACGGACGCGACGATGAGCGTGCCCGTCTCCACCGGATGCGAGGTGAACACCGCGCCGGTCGAGTACACGTCCGGGGAGATGCGCACCGATCTCGACGACGGTGATCGCGCGCGTAAGGTGGCCTTCATCACCGGGGTCACCGGTCAGGACGGGAGTTATCTCGTCGAGCTTTTACTCGCCAAAGGTGCGCGCGCGAACGACGCGACGCGACGCGACGGACGATGATGATGATGAATGGGACGCGCGGGCGCGATGGATGGTGATCCGCGACCCGGAAAAAAGTTCCCGCATCCGTGGGTGTCGCGCGCGAGGCGACGATGCGTCGAGGTCGAGGGCGGGTGGAAACGATGGTGGAATATATTCTCTCGGTCGTGCGCGCGCGAGGGGTGGAGAGGAGGTCGGCGTCGCGCGGGAGACGCGCGGAGATCTTGGATTTTCCGGACTCGTTACGGCGAGGTCGAGCGTAGAGCCCAGAGTGATGATGAGCGACGAGCGATGAGCGAAAGACTGACGAGCGAGCGCGCGGCGCGATGGACGCAGGATACATGGTGCACGGAATCAAGCGACGATCGTCGTCGTACAATCACCCGAGATTGGAACACATCATGGAACCGGGATACCCGAACGGGCAAAATTTCTTTCTGCACTACGGCGACTTGACGGATCTGCACGCGCTCGTCGCCATCTGCCGAGACGTGCGACCGACGGAGGTGTATAACCTCGCGGCGCAGTCGCACGTGCAGGTGTCGTTCCAAATGCCCATGTACACCGCCGAGGTGGACGGTGTGGGGACGTTGAACCTGTTGGAGGCGATTCGCTTATCCGGACAACAAAAGACGGCGCGATTTTATCAAGCGTCGACGTCTGAGTTGTACGGTAAAGTGCAAGAGATTCCGCAGAGCGAGACGACGCCCTTCTACCCGCGATCTCCGTATGCGGTGGCGAAGATGATGGCGTTCTGGGCCGTGGTCAACTACCGAGAATCGTACGACATGTACGCGTGCAACGGCATCTTGTTCAACCACGAGTCGCCGAGAAGAGGGGAAACATTCGTCACGCGTAAGATCACCCTCGCGGTTGCCAACATCAAGGCTGGCAAGCAAGAGTGCTTGTACCTCGGTAACATGGACGCCAAGCGTGATTGGGGTCACGCTCGCGACTACGTCGAGTGCATGTGGAAGATGCTCCAGCAAGACCACCCGGAGGATTTCGTCGTCGCGACTGGCGAAACCAACACCGTGCGTCACTTCGTGGACCGCGCCTTCGATATCGCTGGCATGAAGCTCAGGTTTGAAGGTGAGGGTGTTAACGAAGTGGGCATCGAAATCGCGACCGGACGCACGCTCGTGCGCGTTCACGAGCGTTATTTCCGCCCGGCCGAGGTCGATCTTCTCATCGGTGATCCGGCCAAGGCGTTGGAGAAGCTCAAGTGGAACCCACGCACGACGTCCCTCGAGGAGCTCATCAAGGAAATGGTCGATGCGGACATCGCGCGCGTCGAGAACCCGACGTTGCGGTTCTAAAGTTGAAGACATTCATTATCTACATATTCTAGGCGAATGATGAGCACGAGACGAGACGCGTATTAGTTGCGACGAACAATATTTGTTAAGAGATAAATTCTGCACTACAACTCCATTCTATACTACAGCATCCGTAAATGCCGTCAACCAAAATGTGACGGGAATGATCGCGAATACATACTGTCGAAGCATCAGCGCCGCAAGACGAGGCGCCAAGGGACGCGTGGCTTCGCGAAGCTGCGTCAAGAGGACGAGATTTTGAGCCGCCGGCATGCACGACATGGTGAGGAGTACCAACGCCGCGGATCGATCGCTCGGGAACCACGGCGAGTTCAAAGCGCGAAGGAAGAGCAATCCGAACAAGCACGCCGCGGGAAGGGCGATGAAACGCACGATGCACGCCGCGGTCAACGCCTTTGCGTCCGGTACGTTGAGTCGGAACAGGTAGGCGAAACCGGATCGAATGCTGCCGAACGTACGAGCGATCAGCGCGCACGCACCGACGAAAACATCGAGCGCGGCTTGTGCGACGTTTCTTTTGGCCGTTTCTTCGTACTCCTCCTCGTCGACGGGCACCTTCGTTTCTTTCGCCTTCTTCGCCCGCGCGATTCTCTTCTCCACGTCTTCGGGGGTGATCTTCACCAAGCTTGACGCCAAGACGAGCATTTGACCCGGAAGTGCGGCGGCGCCCACGCTCGCGGCGAGCTCGAACAACGCTCTAAGGATGACGAAAACAAAAGTCACCACGCCGGAGAACTCAGCCGTGGCCGAGCTAAAGTTACCGATGAAGACTTCCTTCAGCGGAGTGGCGCCGATGAGAACGCCCGCGATGATACCGAGCAACGGCGGATTCAGCAGCTCCTTGCCGATGCGACCCATCGTCGCCCGAGTCGTCAAGAAAGCGTCGCGAAGTGCGTCCTTTTCACCGTCTTTACTCAATCCCGCGACGGCCACTGGGCCCGCGATCAACAAAAATCCAACCGTCCACAACACCGGCGTCCAACCGATGAGATACAGAGCGATGTAGCCAGCGGTTTCGTCGGCGCGAGCGCGTCCGAGAACCTCGGTTAAGAAGACCAACGGAAGTGTGAACGTGTTTCCGAAAGAGCACGCCGCGATACCCAAGCGAGACATGTCGTTCTTCTCTTTGATCGCTCGCACTTCCTCGGCTTCGTCGAGTTCCTTCTTTTCCTCGTGCGACGACGCGTACGCGAAAATCTTGTTCACGAAAGAGGTGACGACGACACCGATCATGGATCCAAAAATGACTTGCGCCATCGCGCTCAGAGGCAAGACTGCCAACGCCTTCGTGAGCGGGGACAGGTACAGGGTCGCCGCCACTCGCGTACACAGATACGCCGGCAACATGACGTTGAAGGCGAGCTTGGACACGACGACGGGCGTGTCGAGAGGGAGCTTTCCTTCGCGCATCAAACCCGTGATGAGAACGCACAGCGCGACCACTTTAAACGTCGCCGTCGACGTCGCGCGCATGATGCCCAAATCCAAACCGACGTTGGACGTCAACGCCTCGAACGCCGTCACCGCCGTGTCGAGAGGCTCGAAATACGAACACAACAATCCGATAATCTTCGGCCACGCCGCGAGCGCGACACAAAACGCGGCAAACATTAACAGACTCCTCGTCACAGTCATCGCCTGCGTGTTCGATTCCGTGCCGAACACGCGTCTGGACACGGCTTGCCGTTCGCTCTCCTCCTCGCGTTCTCTCTGTTCAACCTCCTCCGTCGTCTCTTCGTCCTCTGAATCTTCCGAGGGCTCTCTCGCCGCCACCGCCGGCGCCTCTCGCGCGTCCTCGACATCATTTCCACCGCTCTCACCGCTCTCCGCGTCCTCCTCCGCCTCACCCTCGCCCGAGCGCGCGGCTCGCGCGTCGTCTTCGTCGTCGCCCGCCGTCGCCCTCGGCGTCGCCGTCGTCGCCCGCTCCACCCTCCGCGTCCACCCTCGCCCCGCGACGACCCGTTCGCGCGCGCGGACGAGTCGACGTTCGACGCGCGCGTCGCGCCCACCGAGCGCGCGCGCCGCGACCGAGGCCTCGCGCCGTTCCGCGCGCGCGCGCGTCGCGCGACGCGTCCCACCTCGGCCCCCTCGCTCGCGCGCGTCGCCTCTCACCGCGCGCGCGGACGCGGACGAGGGCGCGCGAGAAATCATCCTCGCGCGCGAGCTCGTCGCCGCGATTCGATGGCGTGCGTCGCGCGCGCGCGTCGACGTGTCGCGCGCCGGGCGGGCGCGCGCGCTCGATTGGTCGGACCGCGCCCGAACCCTTTTGACGAGTCATGACTCGAGACGTAGCCCCTCTCCCCAAAATATCGGATAAGACGCGCGTCACGTCTCGACACACGACGACGCGCGCGCGCCTCGTCGATCGCTCGCGCGCGAAGGCACGAGCGATGATGATGATGTCTCGAACCGTGGCCCCGCGCGCGGTGACCTCGCGCGCGGAGAAGGCGACGCGAAGCGCGCGACGAGGGACGTCGGCGACGCGATCGGTGGTGACCTCCGCCTCCTCCGCGGTCGAGCGCGTCGTCAAGGGCGTCGAGCGAGCGTGCGATAAGGTGAACCTCGCGGCGATCACGGCGATGACGACGCTCACGAGCGCGGGGGCGGCGCACGCGGTGGACGCGCAGGGCGTGGAGGATTACTTGTTGGCGTTTTGGAAGTTTCGCACGGCGGACCCGAAGAGCATTTTTTTGTACACGGTGGCGCCGATTCTCGGACCGTACGCCATCTTCGCGGTGCTCATCAAGCGAAAGACGGCGAGGCAGCTCGAGACGTTGGAAGCCGGTGGATGGGTCGAATTTATGGCTGAGCGGGGATTGGACGCGAAGACGCTCGAGCTCACGCAGCTGAACGCCTTCGTCAAGGCGGCGGAGCGAGGAGTGTTGGACGACGCGATGGTGACGGAATTCGTGCGCAAGCTCCAAGTGAACGAGCAATGGAATAAGAGTACGATCGCGATCCAAGATAAGCGCGCGGAAGACGCGAAGAAGCGCGCTCGCGCGCAAGCCATCTTGGAGGCAAAGCGCGCTCGCGGCGACTTCGACGCAAAGAAGGAAGAGTCTTCTGTTTAAGTTTGCTCGCTACACCAGTATTGTATGGTTCATTTTAATACAAATTTTCAAGTCTCATCGTTCTAATCTCTACAAGTCCCCGTTCGCACGCGCCGCTTCTATCTCTCGTTGCATCATCGCGGGCGTCCAGTGCTCGTATCCGTCTGGGTACTTGCGAGGTTCTCCGGTAACGAGTTCGCGCGCTTTCGCCATGTCCTTGCCGTAACCTAACTTACGAAGCGCGTCCTCCGTCTGTCGCCTCGCGAACGCGTCGGGCATGACCTGAGCGCGCTGATTTCTGTAACTCCAGATGCCGACGCCGAGCGCGAGCATCACCGCGAGAGGTTGGAACCACGGATTATCACCCAGTAATCCCGGAGGTGCCGAGACGTACATGTCGCTCTCGTACACGAAAATCATCCCGGCGTCACCGTGCGCGACGATGATGCGTTTTTCACCGTCAGATACGACGACGGGCGCGTACGCACTCGCCTGCGGCGTCTCGACGCCTTCGCTCGCGAGTTGTTGAGGATTGCTCGTTTGGAAAATGTGCTTACCGACCTTGGTCGACGTCAGATTCAACACTTCGACTCCCCCATTCATGGCCACCACCGCGTATCCCTTCACGGTGGCGATCGCCGTCGTGAACATGCGGGGTTCGCGCACTTCGCTACCCAGGTGAATCGTACATCCCATTCGCGGACCGTCGAGCACGACGAATCCAGAAATCACTTGACCGGACTTCGTGATTCCGGTCACCCTGGAGTTCATTCGAGGATCGAACGTCGCCTTGCTGATCTCGATCTGGTCTAAACCCTCACAAGAGTACGATCTCGTCGTGAACGCGTTGACGTCGGCGTACGCGACTCCTCGCTGCGTGAGCGCCACAACTGCCTTCTTATACGGTCTGAAAGCGAACACGCGCGATCCCGTGCGAAAGACGCCCTGAATGTTCGATAAATCGTTACCTCTCGGTTGGAAGATGACGACGCGTCCCTCGATGTCCGCCGCGGCGACGTATCGCTTTCCCATGATGCGATACAGTCCCAAAGTTTCAATCGGCGCGTCCTTCATCACCTGTTCGAGCACGCTTTTCGAGCCCGTTTGTGTCGGCATCTTCTTACCCGTCGCGAGTAATTTATTTTTATACCGCTCGTTCGCCTCCTTCGCCGTGATGGACGAGACGAGCGCGCATCGCAGGAACTCTTCTTCAGGGAACTCGTCTGCATCCGGACCTCTGTTGGTGTTCACTCGTCGCTCGATCTTCGTGAACGCGACCGTCCCATCGTCGTGACCCGTCACCAGCACCGTGGTGTTGAGCGACGAGAGGTATGCCGTCATCGAACGAACCGCCGACGTGGTGCTCGTCTCGCTCTCGCACGCGTGTTCTCCCGATTCAAAGTGCCTCACCGTCAACCCGCCGTCGACGTCGCCGACGACGTAATATCGAGGTTTAATCTCTCTTCCGTACTTGAACGGCAACACGTGCGCCGCGGTCACGACGCGCGTTGTCGTCGCCGTCGACACACGCTTGAACGCGTCGGAAAACGTCGACACACGCCGTGCGTGTCCCGAGAGCGCCGCGCGCACGTGTTCCTCCGTCGCGCGGCGAATTTCTTCCAACGTCGCGTCCATCGTGCGCGCGGCGATCGGAACGTCCGCCTCGATCGCCGCATCGTTCGATGCGAGCGATGACGGCGTCGGCGTCGCCGCGGAATCACCGCCCGTCGTCTCGCACGTCGCGCCGTCGCGCTCGGGGACGGCGACGCCCGGAACTTTAATCAAACCATCCATCCTCTTCAACGTCCTCTCGGTACCGCGCATCGCCCGCTCGAGCGCCTCGGACGCGTCGCGCGCCGCGCTCAGCGCGTTTCGCAGCGTCGCGAGTTCGCTTCGAAGCGCGTCGGCCGCGCTGTCGGCGTCTCGAGGCGTCTTTTTCGCGAAGATCATCAAAGGCGCTCGCGCGCACCAGATCGTCGCCACCAGCGTCGTCATCGCGAGGACGCGCGCGAGCGTCGTCGCGCGACGCGGTGCGTGACGTCGCGCATCGCGCGTCGTCGCGTCGTCGCGAAGACGCATGTCGCCGTCGCGAGTTGGACTGTGACGCGTCAGTCGTTCTCGTCGCTCGCTGAGAACCGTCGACGAGCGCGCGCGCGAGCGCGCGTCTCATCCACCGAGACGCCGAGCGAGTTCGACGAAGAGAGAAAGTCGCATTACAACGATCGAAAAGACGACGCGTCGTCACGTCTGAGACTCGACTTGCGCGCGTTGTTCCTTGTCCAATTCCTCGGGGACCCAAACTTGGCTCAAAAGTCTGAACGAGGGACCGTACTGCAGCCCCGCCTTGAGCATGCCTTGATACAACACCGTCGGGTCTCTCGGCACCGTGCATCTCGCGCGCATGAGATCGTTCGATTGCATGTCGTAGTGTGAATCTTGTTCGTTTTGGTTTCGGCACTGCGCGCGCGTTGAGAGGCGGTTTCCTCGTCAGTCCGAGTCCGAGTCACGCATCGAATCGACCGCGCTCCCGTCGCTCACGTCGTCCTCGCCCGCACCATCGCCAACAATTTCTTCAGCGCCTCCTGCATCGTCCCCGTGTCCTCGCCCAGGAGCGCTTTCGCCAACTCCTCGTCCTGTTCGATGCTCTTGAGTTTCTCCGCGTCCTGCATCAACGCCTCTCGAAACGCCACCGGATCCACCGCGGAATCGTCCTCGTTCAGCGCGTACGGCCCCTCACCCATGTAATACGAGCGCGCGGACGTCACCGCCTCCGTTTTCGTCTCGTCGCTCGTCGTCGCCATCGCGTTCGCTCGCGCGCGCGGGGCGTCGTGTGTCGTCCCGAGGGAGCGTTTCGTGCGTTTCTGCAATGCCGAACATTCCGCGCATAGATCGATTAAAAATAGACACCATACAGTACAAAGCACCGTACACAAGTCTTCAAATCACGACCAAACCTCGCGTCATCGGGTGCCGACGAGAGTCTCGGCAGTGTGCGACGCGCGACGCGCCTCGATAGACCCATGGCGCCCTCCAAGTTGTGCGTCACCCGTCTCACGTCCGAACTCAAGGCGTTTCGCGCCAATCCGCCCCCGCTCGCGCCTCTGGTGCACGTGAGCGAGAAGGACATCTTGGACTGGTACATCCTCCTCGAGGGTCCGCCGAGTTCGCCGTACGAGGGCGGATGGTTCGTCATGCGCATCAAATTTAAGCCCGCGTACCCGTTCGAGGCGCCGGCGGTGATGATGCTCACGCCCAACGGGCGATTCGCCCCGAATCAGAGCGTGTGCATGTCGATGACGGAGTGGCATCAGGAGAGTTGGAATCCGGCGTGGAGCGCGACGGCGATTACGAGCGGGTTTTTATCCTTTATGACGGCGAACGAACACACGAGCGGTTCCGTGCGGACCAATGACGAGGAAAAGAGATCGTTGGCGGAGAAATCTCTCGAGTGGAACGCGGCGCAACCGGGTTTACTGAAGAGATTTCCCGAGTTGGCGTCGAAGGAAAAAATGGAAGCGCTCAAGATGAAACAGCCGACGAAGTGAGTCGCGCGCTGATTTAGAGTAGTTGATGTACAATACGAAAGATATCTACGCCGACGCGCGCTCGATGAAATCGCGAACGATGTCGATGAACTCTTCCGGTGCTTCCTCGTGGGGCATGTGACCGCACGCGGGGACTATTTTTAACTCGGCGCCCAAGAGTTTCGCCAACGCGCGCGAGTTTGACGCCGGGACGATGACGTCGTTTTCTCCGTGAACGATGAGTACGGACGCTCCGCTGTCCGCGAGCGCGTTTAGGGCGTCTTCGGTATCGATCGCGGACGGACGCTCCGGCGCGCGCGCGCACCATGGCGTCTCGCCAAATCTCTCGCGGAGAGTTGGCGGCGGCGACGGACGCCAAAACGACTCGAAACATGCCCGCGTCCCACCCGCGCACGATGGACGGTCGTCGGTATCCGTCCACCCAATCGCTCGCCATGGAGTCCCTCCTCGACGCGTGGACGGCCGAGCGAAGGCCTTTGATCCAAAATCGTTCGCTGCGCACGAGCGCTCGCAAGACGAGAATGACGATTGGTTCGACGGCGCGAATGAGGCACCACGCGGCGGACGTCGCCGAAGCGGCGATTCCAGCGAAAAGCACTCGAAGAAACACTGGTAAAGCGCGGTTTCGCGCGTTCTCTGACTTGTCGCGAAGTTTCCCTCCCAAGATGGCGGGCGCGACGAGCACGACGTGGTCGACGCCGCCCTCGGCGCTCGCGAGCGCCGCGCCCACCGCGCCCAAACTGTGTCCCACGAGCGTCACCGAACGTCTCTCCTCCGCGCGCATCTCTCGCAAAATCGCCCGACACGCGCGCGCATCGCTCGTTCGCGTGTACCGACGCACGTCCTTCGAGCGCTGCGTTAAACCGAAACCACACGAATCGTGCGCGGAGACGTCGGCGCAAAGCGTCTCGCTCAACCGACGCAACGTCCCGCTCGTCGTCCACGACGACACATTCGCCCCGAATCCGTGCATGCACTCCACCGCGCGCACCGCAGCGGGTGCCGTGACGCGTTTATAGTGCACATCGACGCCGTCGACGTTTATAAACGATCCATCCGCGTCCGCCGCGTCTCGATGAGACACCAGCGCGTCGGCGTATCGTCGCTCCGCGCTCGCGATTCTCGCCACCGCGAACACGACCGCCGCGCACGCGCACGCGCTCACCAGTCGCACCGCCATCGGCACGGTCGACTCCACCGCGCGCGTCGCCTTGGCCGCGACCGTGGCGCCGCACGCCACCGCCACCGCCGCCGCGAACGCGTTCTCCTCCGCCGACGGTCGCGGCGCGCGGTCGAGACCCATCGCCGACGTCGACGCCGACCGGCGAACGACGGCGCCGCGCGAAGGCGGCGGCGGAGAGCGTTCGCGCGCGCGCGCCGCGTCGAATCCACGCGTCGCCGACGCGCTCCCGGACGCGTTGAACACGGCGCGCGCGCGAATCGGTCCTCTCGTCGAGACGATTCGTCTCGCCGCGCGCGTCGGCCGCGCGCGCGCGTCGGCCGCGCGCGTCGACGCGGACGTCGTCGCCGCCGTCGTCGTCGTCGCGCGCATGTCCCTCGCGCGCGTCGCCGCCTCCACCTCGCGCGCGTCGCTGTGTCGTCGAGTCGTCAGTGCCCGCCTCGATGGCATCGTTCGCGCGCGCCCTCCTCGCCGCGCCCGCGGGCGCCAAACGAAAGCGAACGTCCGCGACGTCGGCGACGTCCACGTCCGCGCCCTCGGGGGCGTCGAGCGGCGCGTCGACGCCGCGCGGCGCGCGCGGGAAAACGCTCGAGGTGCTAACCTTTGATTTGGACGACACGCTCTGGCCCACGACGCCGGTCGTGAACGCGGCGAACGAGGCGTTGATCGAGTGGTGCAGCGCGCGTTTGGGCGGTAGGTTCCCGCGCACGCCCCAGGTGCACGCGAAGATGAAGCGGATACGCGAACAGAGGGAGTGCGAGGCGGCGGCGAGAGGGACGACGGCGGAGCCGATGTCGTACGCGGCGATACGAATCGCGGGAGCGACGCGCGCGGCGATCGAGGCTGGGATTCCGGAGAGCGATGCGGTGGCTACCGTGGCGCGCGGGTATCACTTGGCGTGGATTCCGACGCGAAACGCGATGGCGAGGGAGTTGGTGTACCCGGGGGTGCGCGAGGCGTTGGCGGAGATTCGAGCGCGACATCCGGGCGTCGTCGTCGGGTCGATCACGAACGGGTTCGGAAGCGGCGCGGGCGCTGGACTCGGGGAGTTTTTCGATTTCGAATTGTCCGCGGAGGCGTTGATCGATGAACACATGGTGCACGGGGAGATGGCGAGAAAGCCGAACCCGTACCCGTTTCAGCTCGCCATGGGCATCGCCATCGCCGATCACGGGTTCTCTGGAGATTCCGACGCATGGGCGCACGTCGGTGACGACGTATTGAACGATTGTTACGCCGCGAAACAGTTTGATTTCAAGACTGTGCACGTGCGCGACCCGGAGACGAAGCCGTATCAGAGCGGAGGGGGCGCGCCGTACGCGGAGACATCCATGCGAGGCACCGTCGAAGCGGAGGCGGAATCCTACGTCGACGGCGTCGTGACGCACGTTCGCGAATTGCCCGCGTTGCTCGATTCGTGGTACGCGTAGACGGGATTCATTTGTGATTTATTCTTTACTTGTTGTTTTCGGCTACGAATGCGTACTGTTACATTTCTTCTAGAGCGATGATTTTTCGCAGGCGCGCGCGCGCCTCGTCACCGCGTGTGAGCAATCTCTCTATTCCCCCAAAAGATCGTAATCGTCCAACTTGTCGTTGTACGCGGCGACCTTGCGTTTGATTTTACTCGTATCCTTCCACGTCACGTAATCCTCCATGTCCCTCGTCACGATGTACCCCGGATCCCGAATGACGTTCACCCCCACGCGCACGTGTCCCTGCTCGATGAACGTCGTCGCCTCTCGCAGCGTCTCACACATTCGAATCCTCACCAACACCGTCGCCAATCGCCTTCGACAAAAGCTCGACGTCGACAACCTATCGCACAGCGCCAACGACTTGGTGCTCGGAATCGCCCCGATATCGTACAATTTCCGCAGCATCGCCTCCGTCACCTCAGTCCTCGTCTCATCCCGCGCGTCCAATCTCTTCAGCGCCGCCGCGAGCTTGGTCACGGACCCACAGAGCTTGTTATAGCGCTTAAACTCGTCCCGGTCCCGCAGGTGGTACCGACGAATCGTCGCCACCTCGCGGTGTCCACGCTCGGATTTCCAGGCGAGGAAATCAACCTTCTTGAGAAGCTTACGCTCGTGGTGCTTGAGCTCGCGCATCGCGTCGTCCGAACGCGCGCGAGCGTCTCGCGTCTCGCGTCGCGCGCGAGGTCGGGCCCGGCGCCGCCGCCGGACGGAGGGACTCCTCTCGAGTCCCGACCGGCCATTCAAATAACGAGTCACGACCCAGCACGAGTCCCTCACCGCCCCCGTCCCCATCTCGACCCGATCCCGCGCGCGCGGTCGTCGGCGAGACGCGTCGACGCGCGCCGCACTTCGCGTCGCGTCGCGCGTCACGATGCGAGCCAAGTGGAGGAAAAAACGCACTCGTCGTTTGAAGCGCAAACGCAGGAAAATGCGCCAGCGATCCAAGTAAACGCGCTCGGTGCGTGGGCATCCATCGCGACCGTCGCGTCTCGCGAGCGATGGCGATGAATGAATCACGTTGTTCGTTCGTCGTCGTCGCTCGCGCGAGACGCGCGGTGACGTCGCGAGAGACGCGATCGATGCGCGCGCCGTCGTTATCGATGACGCGCGCGTCGGTCGTCGGAGAGAGGTGTCGAGAATCGCGCGCGGGCGCGCGTCGTCGTCGTCGAGGGCGAGTCGAGGGTCTGCTGCTGTTTTAGGGCTTTGGCTCGGACGCGCCGAGGGCTGACGCGAGGAGGACGCGGGTAGAGTTTTCTTTTTTACTTTGTAATGAAACGAACGCGTGCGATGAATGAATGAATGAATGAATGAATGAAACGTGTGCTCGTCGTGTGAAATTGCCTATTACCAACTAAAGAGATGACGATGCGTCGACGAGACGCCGACGGCGACGAGAAGTCGCCGGACGGGGGAGCGGAAGACGATGGAAAAGAGGAGGAGGAAAAAGGCGAATTCGATGGCTCGAATCATCGTTCGCATCGCGGATTTCGAGAGCGGGCGAACGCCCGTTTTAAACGCCATCTTGGGCCTAAACTGCATGCCGCTGAGCGTGTTCGTGAGCTGGCGAGTGAGCGCGCCGGAGGACGTTCTCGTGGCGGCGCGGCGCTCGCTCATCACTCGCGACAACTGTTTCACCGCGCCCTTTTGCGGCACCGCGGCGAGCCATTCGCGCGCACCCACCATGGAGTCGCGCATCTCACCGCCTAATTCCACGGGCTGATCCTTCCTCGCCACGCCGTACCGCTTTTTAATCTCGTGCGCCGCGTCGTGCGTGCAGATTACGAATTTTTTCCTCGCGCTCTCCGTGAGAAAGAGCTTCGCCACCGACCACAACGCGGCGAGAATGTACGGACAATTGGTACAGAAGAAGTGCGCGAACGGTTCGGGATGAAACTCGGCCACCGTGAATTGTTTCGCCATGAGCGCGATGCTCGCGCGCGTGAACATCGTGACTGACATTTTCTTCACGTCGATGATCATCGGCGGAACCTTTCCGCTCAGCGATTCGCTCGGATGGGACACGGCGACTTCGTACACTTGATTCACGCCGTACCACGCGTCGAGCGTGTCCAACTCTAAAAATTTCTTCACGCCCGCCGTGTGCAGAGATCCCATCAACACCGCCGGATGCTCTCTCGAGGCGGGCCAAATTTTGAACATGTCCAACGTCTCGACGAAGCGTTCGTCCTTCGCCAATCGCTCCTTGATCGCCGCGCCGTCGACGTCGGGATGTCGAAACCCGAGTTGCGGCGGGAACCGTTTCACGAACCGTAGCATAAATATCCTCGCGTACAGTGCCGCGCCCAGGTGTTTACTGTCGTGCACGTGGGCGAGACACGCCTCCTTCGTCTTGTGCACCACGGGCAACTTGCAATACACGCCCCCGTGCGTCGCCTCGCACAGTCGTCTCAAAAACCGTTGACACCCCTCCTCCGGCGGCGTCTTCGCCCCCTCGAACAGCATCATCGCGAGTTCAAACGGTACCGTCTGAATCACGTCCGCGATCGCGTTCCGAAGGTGTTGAATCTGCGCCTCTTTGGACATTTTAAGCGTGTCCGGTCGTCCGAGCGCCCCGTTGACGTCCGCGCACGTCAACCCGTGCTCGATAATCTCTCGAATCCTCGGCGCGCTCCACGCCTCACCCTCCCACGGATACATAGGTATTCCATGATACTCTCGCTTCAACTCTTCGCTGACGTACAAAGGTTCATCCTCGATCGTCGGCGCCGCGGTCTCCGTCGGCGGTCCCGTCCACGGCGTCGGATTGGCCACCCCCCACCACGGTTCCATGGAATCATAAAATCCATCCGTCGTCCCGAACCGTTCGTCTCCCGTCGCCGCGTGCGACGCAGGTAAGAGCGCGATCGTTCGCGCGCCTCCACCGTCGCCGTCGCGCGAGCGTCGCGTCGTCGCGGACGACGCCCCTTTCGATGCCGACCGCGCATCGAGATCGCGATGCGCGCGCGCGGTGGCGTCCATCGCGCCGTCGCGCGCGTCGCGCGTCGCGTCGTCCGCGACGCGCGTCGATTTCGGTTTCCCGCACGCGTTTCCCATGGCGCGACGCGACGGGGCGCGCGCGCGCGCCAGAATGTGACGGTCTCGGTCGGAATGCGCGCGCGCATCCTGTTCGCGCGCGTCATCCTCGCGTCGTCCGCGACGCGCGCGTCGAGGCGAACGCGCGCGGTCGGGTCGTCGTCGACGTCGTCGCGCGCGCGTTGTCGCGCCGAGGGACGCGCGCGAGCGTCGACGCGCGCGGATGGGGACGGCGACGGCTGGGACCGTTACGGCGGCGATGACGAGGGCGACGACGACGCGCGAGGCCGCGCGCGAGGCGACCGGGAGGTGATGGACGAGGACGCGCGCGAGTGGCTCGCGCGCGTCGATGGACGAGCGTCGACGTCGACGACGACGACGCTCGAGCCGGGACTGTTTCTCGTGGCGACGCCCATCGGAAACCTCGGGGACGTCACGCTGCGGGCGTTGCGAACGCTTCGGGACGCGGACGCCGTCTTGGCCGAGGATACGCGGCGAACGAAGCAATTATTGCGAGCGTACGGGATATCGACGCCGTTGGTGAGTTATCACGCGCACAACGAGGCGAAACGAAGGGAGGAGGCGTTGGGACGGTTGGCAGGCGGCGCGGCGTTGGCGCTGGTGAGCGACGCGGGGATGCCGACGGTGAACGATCCGGGGCAGGATTTAGCGGCGAGGGCGGCGGAGATAGGGGTGCGCGTGGTGCCCGTGCCGGGGCCGAGCGCGGTGTTGGCGGCGATCGCCGGGGCGGGATTGCCGACGGACGAGTTTACGTTTATAGGATTTCCGCCTCCGAAATCGGCGGCGAGGGTGAAGCGGTTCAAGAGTTTCGCGAGGGCGAAGGCGACGTTGATCATGTTCGTCCCGCCGCATAAATTGATCGGCACGCTCGAGGCCGCGGTTACGGCGCTCGGCGATCGAAGGTGTGCGGTGTGTAGAGAGTTGACCAAGGTGCACGAGGAATTTTGGCGAGGGACGCTGAGCGAGTCGAAGCGCGAGTTCGAGGAGCGCACGCCGCGCGGCGAGATCACGCTCGTAATCGAGGGGTTCGACGGCGACGATCGCGCCTTGTCCGTGGAATCGGACGAGGAGGACGGCATTCCGAATTCGTCGAGCGTCGAGGACGCCGTTCGCGCGCTTTTGCGCGACGGTGTGTCGCCGTCGGAGGCGTCCAGACGCGTGGCCAAAGACCTCGGCGTGCGGCGGCGAGAAACATACGGTGTGGCGCAAAGACTGTCGGAGGAGCTGAAAAAGTAAAGGTCAATACGTCGGGCGTGCGATAGGTTTTGCTCATTTTACTCATCAAGAGTAACAACGCCGCGGCGAGAGTGCGGGTGCGGATAAAAATAAATGGTCCTTGACAAGTTCGCATGTCCGATGCGTTGCCCTTCGAGCGGAGCAGGTACCGTGCGCTTCGTGACGTCGCGCGAGCGATCGGTTCGTGCGAGTCAAACGGTGAAGACTCGAGCGATGACTGCGTCGACGCTGTGCCGTTAGCGGTGCAAACCGTGGAACGTCCCGAGGTCGGTGTGGAGGTACATTCCCTTCGCAAGGAAATATGCCGAATTCAGAAGGAAATTCGTTCGATGAGGAGAAGGAGGGAAAATACCGCGTCGAGCACAGCGGCACCGCGGCGCGCGCCGCGGCATCATGTTCCACCGCGCCCACAGCGAAACCTTTTTAGCGCGGGAAAAGACGAGCGTGGATTTCGGCCAGTTCGCAATCGTGAGGCTCAGGATTGCATTCTTCGTCGCGTGCCGGAACCGACGACGCGCGGGATGGCGATCATGCTCGCACGCCACCTCGAAGCCGTCTTACCGGAGGGCAACATTGAGAAGAAATTCCATCGACTGAGCAGAAACGGCGGATTGGGTGCCGAGAATGGCGCCCTCGTGCCGACTGGCATTCATCGGCAACTCGATGCGTTCGGAGACGATTTTACCATCATCGATGGCACGTTACGCGAAGGTGCGCGTCAAGTGCGCGCGGAGTGTAAAGACAGGGGCGATTTGCTGGACGCCATTCGCGAGCGTTACGGCGAGCTCTTCTCCACCATGCACAATGTGTGCGACCGTTGGCAGCGCAGGAACGAATCTTTGGCGATCGAGCTCGACGAAGTACACAACGCGTTAGAATCAAAAGAGGTTGAGCGAATCGCGCTCACGGAACACGCGACGAAATGTGAACGTGAAGTCGACGCGGCGAGACGTCGGCACCAAGCAGACTGCGAACGAGCAACCTCGATCACTCAACGGGCGAGGCAACGAGAAAAAGAGTTGATGACGATGCAAACGATCGATCGCGCTGAGATACGTCGTCTCCACGAAAGGATCAAGCTCACCAAAGCGCAATCGAGGCATGAAATCGAATCCGCCGTAGCGTCCATGGAGGATTCACTGCACAACGCATTCAGCGAGAGAGATAATCTTTCGAGACGTGTCGATTTTTTGGATAATCAGCTATTGACGACGCGCATGCTAGTTGTCGATAAGTCACAGTACATGACGACGCAGACGCAGACGATCGAAGACTCGGTCGCGGTGGAAGAGCCTTCCGAAACGACGAGTGCGTCCATCGCAACGCAAACCGATACCGTTAGTTTTCCCAAGCGACGACGGAAAACAGATAGCACGGGAAAGATAAATGGTGTAAATGTACATCATACCGCCCTAGCGCTCAGCGACGGTGTTGATACCTGGTCTCGAGAAGCGCTTGGTGATTTCTCGAATCTCATCCGTTCGCAAAAGACTGGTCGCAGGAAACCTCGAGCGTGGGTGCTCAAGTGTATCGCTCACATATACGCCGATCGACTCACGTTGGATACGAGTGGTTTCGAACACAACGACGACAGCGCGCGAGATCCATCCACGCACTCACTCGCGACGTTTGTTTACGATTGGCACTTGCACAAATTTGGATTGAAGCAGCTCGCGGAGGCAAACTTGCTCGATTTGATCGCGTCAACGGTACACCACGCCGATGACTGCGATATCATACATCGATTTGGATTATTCTGTCATTGCATCGCTTCACCGAGTTCTCGGGATCCGCCTTTGCTCGACGCTTCCACGTTGGTGTTTTACCTACGCCTGCTCGAAGCTCTCGCGGGCGACGGCCATTTCACGCAAGCACTCGTAGATTTTGGCATGGCAAAAGATTCAAAGAGTACGAGTGCGTCTCTCAGTACTAGCTCTGACGCCGTGGCCTTTTCTCGCGCATCGGAAGCGCTGAAACGCGTGTTCGTGGATTATAAAGATGATTCGGCGGCGCTGAAGGAATTCGTCGCGAAACAGTTTGGGCTCAAACACGTCACGAGGTCATCGACCGTGAAGTTTTCGACGTTTGTGCGCGTAGTGATGGACGAATATAAGCGTCGCCGCGCCATAAATGTCGAGAGTCTCAAAGCGTTGTTTCGCGCGGCGGATTGCGATGCAGATGGTTTCTTAATTCACGACGAGTTCGCTGCCGCGCTTCGAGTGGCGGATAAGAGAATCACAGAGACGACCATCGACGCCGTGTTCAAGTCGTGGTCGTCCCGCGCGGTCGTGTCGGACACAAAGACAAAAGTCGTGCGTCTGGATGACTTCGTCAAATCGTGCATCGCGAACGGTTTGGAACAATTCAGTCTCCTCTTCGAACGAGGACCCGACGTCGCGGCGCAACGCAAAAAGTACGCCCCGAGCGTCTACGGTTCGACGTCAACGTGGACCGCGTCGCCAGAAAAGTGGTTCACACGAGTAGACGAGCTGATGACGTCCACGGAGGCCCCCTACGCCACATTTCGCGCGCTCTCCGCCGACGACGCGCTCCCGCTCGAGCGATGCCGCCGCCAACTCTGTCGTCTCCAAACCCTCCTCACCGATCGCCTCGACGGCGAGGCCGCCTACCTCGCCCACAAACTCTTCGCCGCCGACGTCAGACAAGCCACCGTGCGCGCGAAGGGCGGATTCAAACGATTCGGCGCCGCGGTTTTACACCAAGTCAGCTTTTCCATGCGCGCGCACGCCGCCGCCGCCGCGACAGCCGACGCCGCATCCGACGACGACGACCCCACGCGCGACGATCACGACGCGACCCCGTGACGCGTGTCATCCATCTTCCCACGCACACCCCACCTCCACGGCGTTCGCGCCTCTCTCGCCGTCGTCGTCGCGCGTCGTCGTCGTCCTCGAGGGTGCCCAATTTTCAACCATCCAAACCCGCCTCGTCTCGTCGATCGAAGCCTCCGCGGTCGTTCGCCCGCCTCGACACACGTAGACGTGCTCGAGCGCCATGGCGTCGAAGCGAATCATCAAAGAACTTTTGGGTGCGTCAGATCGTCCCGCGCGAGCGCCCGTCGCGGCGTCGCGCGAGGCGCACGCGTCGACGAAACGCGAAAACCGCGTGGAATTCCACGCGCGTCGCGTCGCGCCTCGAGACGGGGATGCGCGCGCGTGGTGGCGCGCGATGACCCGCGCGACGGGGTGAAAGATGCGTGGGAATATGCGCGTCGTCGTTTCGAGCGGGCGGTGGCGGTCGCGCGCGGTCGCGCGCGTGGGTCGGCGAGGGCGGATGGTGTTCGCGAGGCTCGCTGACTTCCGATTCGGTAGTCGGCTGTCGTCTCGACGCGTCTCGAGCGCGCGGTCGAGACGCACGCGCGCGAAAAACTTGACACTGACCGATCGCGACGTTTGGTCGCGCGCGCGCGCAGATTTACAGAAAGACCCGCCGACCTCGTGCAGCGCGGGTCCGAGATCGGACGACGACATCTTCCACTGGGACGCGACGATCATCGGCCCGTCCGAGTCTCCGTACCAGGGCGGGCTCTTCTTCGTCGCGATCCATTTCCCTCCCGATTACCCGTTCAAACCGCCCAAGGTGAACTTCAAGACGAAGGTGTATCATCCAAATGTGAACAGTCAGGGGTCGATTTGCTTGGACATTTTGAAGGAACAGTGGTCGCCGGCGCTCACAATTAGCAAGGTGCTCTTGAGCATTTGCTCGTTGCTCACGGACCCGAACCCAGACGATCCTTTGGTGCCGGAGATTGCGCACGTGTATAAGACGGATAAGAACCGCTACAACGAACTCGCGAAGGAGTGGACGCGCAAGTACGCGACGTTGTAGAGCGAGTCGGCAGTCAAAGACAAACAGAACGCGAGGCAGTGCGAGAGCACAGGCATGGTAACGACGAAGAGGAGGAGGATAACTGAACAGAGGGGACGCGAGCCAGGACGGCGTGGTACACGGCGACGAACCCTGCGAAACGCACCGCGTCGAGAGACGAGCGCCGTGTAGACGTCGCCGACGCACGCGTGATTTAGAAACGGCGAAAGACAGACTACTAGGCTTCTAATGTGATTACACACCCGCCTATGCATCAATCGCACACGACGCCCGCACCACCATCGAGCGTTCGCCTCATCGATCGCCTTTCACGACTCCTTTTCTCGCGCTCGCCTCGACCGAGGCGGAAAGCGCGTCCCGCGGCCGCGACGGAGCCACACGTCGACGCCCTCGTCCACCTCTCCGCGACGAGCGCGCGATGCCCACCGTCTCTTCGCGCGCGCCCGTCACCGCGCGTCTCTCCGACGCCCGCGCTCCCGCGGCCCGTCGCGCGACGCGTCCCGCGCGCGCCACGTCACGAGCTCCCATCGACGACGTCAGCGCGCTCTCGCGAGCCGCGTGCGCCGCCGTCGTCGCCGCCGCCGCGCTCGCGAGCCCGCTCGCCGCGAACGCCGAGCTCAACGCCGCCGAGGCGAACCGCGGGGGCGAGTTTAACCGCGGAAGCGCGAAACAGTTCGGTGGGTACGACCTGGTGAAGGTGGACATCGTGAAAGAATTCGGGAAAGACTTGCGATTGAGCAACTTCACGGGAGCGGACATGCGATTCGCCAAGCTTCGAGGGGCGAATCTTCGAGGAGCGTACATGATGAAGATGGTGGCGCCGGAGGTGGACTTCACGGGGGCGAACATGAGCGACGCGTTGATGGACCGCTCCGTGCTCGTCGGCGCGAATTTCACGGACGCGATCCTGAATCGCGTGGTGTTGACGTCGAGCGACATGGAGGGGGCGATCGTGGAGAATGCAGATTTCTCGGACGCGCTTTTGGATCCGAAGACGCAGCAAAAGTTGTGTAAGACGGCGGGCGGTAAGAATCCGGAGACGGGGGTCTCGACGCGAGCGTCTCTCGGATGCTCGGGAGGCAGAGCACGCGTGAGCAGTCCGAGTCGGTACATGACGGACGATAACGCGGCGACGCCGAAGGCGGAGTTCGGCGAGAGCCGATTCTCCATGTATCAATAGGTGATGATTTTTCATTGATTGAATTTTATTGCGTCACGTCTACGTCGCGACGTCGCTTACGTCTTACTCGAAAAGATTGAATTCGTTTGCATGCCGCGCTTCTTCTTCTTCAAACCGGTGGCTTGGAAGCTTTGCCAACTGCTCGCCTTTTGATTTTGCTCGGCCGCGATCTCTTGCTGACGCTGCTTATACTTGAACATTTTCAACTTTTTCCTCTTCGTCTCTCGCGTCTCGGCGTCGTCGCCCGGCTTGATTTCTAAATTCTTCGGCGGTTCTTTTCGCACGTACTCCGTCTTGCGCGTCAACTCGAATCGTTTCGGTTCGGGAAGACCTCGATACACCTCCCTCGGCCCCGCGTTCTCGTTCACCGTGGCGTTCGCGGTGGCGTCCCTCGCCTTGGCCGCCTTGGCCTTGGCGAGCCGCGCGCTCGCGTCGAAATCCACGCGCACGTCTCCCGCCTTCACCGCCACCCGCGCGTGCGTCTCCGTGAGATACACGTCCAAACATCCATCCTCCATCACGCGCACGCATCGTCCCGGTCGCCACGCGCCGTCCGCGTCGAGCGTCAACACGTCCTTCCCGACGAAGGCGGCCGCCAGCGAGCTCGGCGTCGCCTCCGATCGCGTCTCCTCCCCTCCGACATCCTTCCCGCGTCCACTCGCGCCCGTGGGCGCGCCACCATCCACGGTCTCGGCCTCCTCCGCCTCCTCGCGCGCGCTCGACGCCTCCACCGTCGACGCCAACACGTCCTCGGTGATTTCAATCACCTCCACCAGGGACGCGCGCAAATCCAACAGTTCCTCGTCCTCGGGCGTCTCTCGCAATCCCTCGGTCACCTCCGCGAGCGACGCGCGGTACTCGTCCAACGTCGCGCGAAGCTCTTCCGGGGTCTGCGCCTCGGCCTCGTCCTCGTCGTCCGTCATGTCGCGCGCGTCGTCCCTCCGAATGACGCGGCGGCGAATGACGCGCGATTCGTCGACGCGCGTACGTCTCTCGACGTCGACGATGACGACGATGACGACGGTGACGACGCGCGCGATGGTGTCGCGCGTGTCCGCGCGCGCGCGCGCGTCGGGACGCGTCGCGAGCGCGCGCGAACGGTCGAGGGTGATGGCGGCGGCGAGACCTCGACGCGCGCGATGGGGGCCGACGACGACGCGACGCGGGGGAAAGAGACGCGACGCGCGCGCGGGGGCGAACGAAATCGATGACGACGGTCCGGACGCCGATCTCGCGGACGCGTTCTTCGGGGAGGGATTCGACGAGGATGAGGACGGGCTCGAGGACGGCGAGGACGGCGAGGACGGCGAGGACGTGGAGGTTTTACCGTACATCGGCGGTGAACTTCTCAGGCCCGATCCCCCGGGGCATAGGTCTGGGTACGTCGCCATCGTCGGACGCCCGAACGCGGGGAAGAGCACGCTGATGAATGATTTAATCGGTACCAAGCTGAGCATCGTGACGTTTAAGCCGCAGACGACGCGGCACAGAATTTTGGGCATCCTGAGCGATGACGACTCGCAGATGGTGCTGCTGGACACGCCGGGGGTGATGATGGAGGAGTTTAATAAATTGGACGGAATTATGCTGAAGAGCGTGCGGAATTCGATGGCGAACGCGGATGTGTTGTTTTACATCGTGGACGCGGCGCGGGATCCGTACGGCGCGTGGGAAGGATTGGCGCCGAAAAAGGGTAAGCGCGTGCCCACGGCGTTGATTTTGAACAAGTGTGATTTAGTGGGTGACCGAGAGCGCATCATGGAGTTGATCGAGTACTTTGAATCGCAAGACGCCATCGACTCCGTGTTGCCCATCTCGGCGGTGAACTCGACGGGGACGCGAAACGTTCGAGAGTGGGCGCTCGAGCACCTCCCCCTCGGTCCGACGCTGTATCCGAAGGACGCCATCAGCGAGCACCCCGAACGGTTCTTCATCGCCGAGATCATCCGAGAGAAGATTTTCTTACAGTACAAACAAGAGGTTCCCTACAGCACGCAGGTGTGGATCGAATCGCACACCGAGCGAGACGGCTCCAAAAAGGATCTCATCCTCGCCAAAGTCTTCGTCGAGCGTCAATCTCAGGTGGGCATCATCGTCGGTCAGGGCGGAAGCGCGATGAAAAAGCTTTCCTCGAGCGCGCGCGCCGACATTGAAAAATTTCTGGACCGACCGGTATTTTTAGACATTCAAGTCAAGGTGCGCGACGGATGGCGCCAAGACGACCGCTCCCTCGAAGATCTCGGTCTCGACGACCCCAACCGTCTCGAGACCCCGCTCACGTGATCACCCTATCCACCCTCATCCATTGTAACACCACCGAGCTCGCGAACGAACGTCGGCACGCGCGCCCCTCGACCCTCCAACCACCGCGCGAACGCGCGCGCGCTCCACCGCGCGCGCGCCCCCGTCGACGCCGCCGCCCCCGTCGACGCCACCACCGCGCTTTCGAGCGTCTCCCCAAAAGTCTCCGGACGCATCCACCACATCGGTCTGTACCCTCGACTTTCCATCTCCCGTCGCCGAGTCGCGTCGGCGTCGCATTCGAGTGTCCTCGCGGCGGCGTCGTCCCCGCGTCCACATGTCCGAACCCTCACCCCGCGCACACTTATCCGTCCCCGCGTCATCTTCCGTCGCGCGCGGTGCGCACGCCCACGTCGCGCGCGCGCGCACGCACGAACGACGACGACGATGGTGACGCGCGCCTGCCCGCGCGCGCCCGCGGCGTCCGCGGCGTCGGCGTCGAGGAGACGGTCGAGAGGGACGTCGACGCGTCGCGCGCGTCGAGGCGACGACGAACGACGCGCGGGCGCGCGCGCGCGAGGGACGGCCGATGACGAGCGGGGTGAATCGGTGCGCGCGCGGGTGCGCGGGTGCGCGCGCGGGGGTGCGCGGGCGCGCGTCGTCGCGGTGGGTGCGAACGGACGACCGAGCGGGAAGGCGCTTCGGCCCGAGTTGTACGCGCTCGACGCGTCGTGGGACCCGATGACGAGCGGTGATCGTCGGGAGTCGGAGGAAAGTGTGATGCCGTTGCCGGAGAGTTTACCGGAGATTACGTCGGGGGGGAGCGCGAGCGAGACGTACGATTTAGTCATCGTCGGGTGCGGTCCGGCGGGATTGACGGCGGCGGATGAGGCGAGTCGCAGAGGATTACGCGTCGCGCTCATGGATCCGGCGCCGTTGGCGCCGTGGTTGAATAATTACGGAGTGTGGTGCGATGAATTTAAGGCGTTGGGGTTCGATGATTGTTATCGCGCCGTGTGGGACAAGGCGCGCGTGATTATCGATGATTCGGACGCCGAAGGGAAAATGTTGGATCGAGCGTACGCGCAAGTGGATCGGAAAAAGCTCAAGCAAAAGTTGTTCGCGCGCACGGTGAAGCAAGGGGTGGAGTTTGGCGTCGCGTGCGTCGAACATTGCGATCACAGCGATCCGAATCACTCGGTGGTGACTCTGGACGATGGACGGACGGTGTTCGCGAAGATGGTTTTGGACGCCACTGGGCACGCGCGAAAACTCGTCGATTTCGATCGCGACTTCACGCCGGGATACCAAGCCGCGTTCGGCATCGTGGCCACCGTGGAGAAACATGACTTTCCGTTGGATACGATGCTCTTCATGGATTGGCGCGACGAACACTTGAGCGCGGACCTGAAGCATCAAAACGATAGACTTCCGACGTTTTTGTACGCCATGCCGTTTTCAGAGACCGAAATCTTCCTGGAAGAGACGAGCTTGGTGGCTCGTCCGGGACTCGACTTCGACGACTTGAAGCTCAAGTTAAAGGAACGTCTCGATCACTTGGGCGTCAAAGTGACGGCGGTGCACGAAGAGGAGTACTGTCTCATTCCCATGGGGGGCGTGTTGCCGACGTTTCCGCAACGAACGCTCGGCATCGGCGGAACCGCAGGCATGGTGCATCCGAGCACCGGGTTCATGGTGGCCAAGACGATGCTGTGCGTCAGAACGCTCGTCGGTACGCTCGATGATGCCCTGAAGGCGGGGAAACGTGGCGACGTCACCGGCGCTCTCGAGGCGGCGGAGGCGGCGCAAACAGACAACGGCGAGTTCGACGCCGACGCCACCGCGGAGTTGGTGTGGCAATCCATTTGGCCAGAAAACGATTTGCGCATGCGAACCTTCATGTGTTTCGGCATGGAGACGTTGATGCAACTCGACGTTGACGGCACGCGCCAATTCTTTGACACTTTTTTCGATCTTCCGAGAGACGTTTGGGCCGGTTTCTTGAGTTGGCGAATTCAACCAGTCGGATTGCTGTCTCTCGGTGTCAACCTGTTCGTGCTCTTCTCCAACTACATGCGCGTCACTTTCGTCAAGTCCGCGCTTCCATTCATGGGTTCGTTCTTCGCCAACTTTGCGCTCGCGGACAACAAGTTTGATTCGAGCAAGTGGGGCGGTTTGGTTCTCGAGGACGCCAATAACCGCGACGTGACCCTTCGCGAAGACGGTCCAATTCCGGCGCCAGTCAGCAACCCGACGGCGAAACCGATCACGGGCAGCATGTTGGACTTTGAAGATATCTTATCGGAAGAAGCGCTCAGCAATCCCGACGACATGAATCCGAGCGAGATGAAAGACGACCGCGAGTGGATCGCGTTTCAGCAACGCAAGGTTTTCAATGATCAGAAAACGATCAAGGAATACCTCGGAGCGATGAATAACGGCGACAACGTGGACGTGTTGGTCATCGGCGCCGGCCCGGCGGGTCTCGCGATCGCGGCTGAGACCGCGAAACAAGGTTTGAGCGTCGGCATCGTGGCTCCAGATACACCGTTCGTCAACAACTACGGCGTGTGGCTCGACGAGTTCAGAGCTCTCGGACTCGAGCACTGCTTGCTTCACAAATACGACGACGCCTTGGTGTGGTTCGGTGATTCGGACCCCGCCTCTGGCACGCAGTTGGGACGTCCGTACGGACAAGTGTGCCGCAAACGTCTTCGAGATCAACTGTTGAACGACTGTGCCGCTGCTGGCGTCAAGTACTTGCCGGGCTTGGTTGATTTCGTGCGTCACGGGGATACGGACAAGAATGAATTGGCGGAGGTTCGAGGCAGCGTCATCGAGGACAACGATGTCTCCGAGGGCGACAAGAAATTGATCGAGGAGGAATCGACGGGTAAAGTTTTTACTCTCAACTCTCGACTCGTCGTCGCCGGCACGGGACACAACAGAGATGTGCTCAATTACGAGGAAGGCTCGCCGCCGGGTTGGCAAACCGCCTACGGTGTGGAAGTACGCATTCCGAACCACGGATTCGAGGTTAACAAGGCGGTGTTCATGGATTTCCGTCAAAGCGACCCGGACATGATGACTGAGGAGGACGAGGGCGTCTGGCGCGTACCGTCTTTCCTCTACGTATTACCGGTGAACAAGGATGTCGTCTTCGTGGAAGAGACCTGTCTCGTCGCCCGCGTGCAAGTTCCGTTCGACGAACTCAAACGCCGTCTGTACAGACGCATGACGCGCATGGGCATGCCCATCGTCGAGGAGGACATCATCGAGGTTGAGGCGAGTTGGATCCCGCTCGGCGGCACGCCGCCGGTGGTTCCGCAGCGTACGATCGCGTACGGTGCGGCGGCCGGCATGGTGCACCCGGCGTCCGGTTATTCCGTAGTCAATAGTATCCGCACCGCGCCCAAGGTGGCAAAGGCGATGGCTGCCGGGTTAAAAGAGGGTGGCGAAATCGAAGCGAGTCGCCGAGCCTGGGACGTTCTGTGGGGCGCCGAGCAGAGACGTCAAATTGGATTTTATCAGTTTGGCATGGAACTTTTGATGTCGCTTCGCATCGAACAAATGCGCAACTTCTTTAGCACGTTCTTTGCGCTTCCGACGGATCTCAGCCGCGGTTTCTTGGGCAACTCGTTGTCGAGTTCGGAGCTCATCATGTTTGCCTTGACGACGTTCATCATCGGAGACAACGAGTTGCGAGGTTTGCTCCTCGCGCACTTGGTCTCCGCCGGTGGTTCGGGCGCTCGATTAGCCGAGGCGTACGCCTACCCACTGCTGCCCAAGGATGAGAGCGGTCTGGACGTCTTGCAGGTGAACCGAAAAGATCAAGCGGGCGCCAAGAACACGACAAAGATGATGGATGACTTTTACGAATCGCAGCGAGGGGGCATGCTTCCGGGGTACATGGGACGCGATTGGTGGTCTGTGGGCAAGCGCAAAAACTTCAAGAACGCTGACAACGATGATAACGGTCCGGACCGTGGTTCGAGCGGTGGTGGAGGCATGAGTGCCGTCACGTCCTCGACGCAACCCGAGGTGTCGGTGGGCGCGATGAAGATGGACGCGTCCGGCCAAGGCGCCGTCACGTATTGGTCCGACGGTAGTGCCGCGATGATTGTCACAAGTGCCGTGCGCAAGACTGGTCTCAGCCAAGACGATCTCTACGGTAAGGCCCGTAAGAAGTTTTTGCCCTCCGCGTTCATCTCGATGGCGCCCGACGTAGTCCCGCCGCACCTCACCGGGTCGCTTCCCGGCGACATCGGCTGGGATCCGTTGGCGCTCGGTGCCCAGAGCGACATCGCGCGTTACCGCGCGCGCGAGCTCATTCACGGAAGATGGGCCATGCTCGCGTGCATCGGCGTGCTCTTCCCCGAATTCTTGGCGCACAATGAGATTTTCGGCACTCCTGACCAACACTGGTGGAACACGGCCATCGTAAACGACCCCGTGTACGGATGGCAGCTCACGTACATGGGCGAAACCATCCCGTGGGGTTTATTCTGGCTCCCCATCTTCCACCTCCCGTTGATGTTCGTCGCCGAGTCCCTCCGAAACGGCAATTACGAGGTGGAGGCGTTCAAGGATTTGGATAAGCTCTACCCGGGCGGCAGACTCTTCGATCCGCTCGGCCTCGCCGCCGGCCAAACCGAGGAGGATCTCAGCATTCTCAAGACGATCGAGATTCAGCACTCTCGATTGGCCATGATGGCCACCTTCGTCTTCGTCATCGAAGGTCTCGCCGGCCACGGTCCGCTCGATTTCGCCAACTGATTCGATTTCGAGCCCGACTCGCCGACGTCCGGTCTGCGCGTCCGGTCGTCGTCGTGTAGCATACACCTCACAGCAGCCAAGCGCACGCAGTTCATTATTAATCATTATTTCTCACACATCACGCGCACACATCACGCATCACGCACACGGTCACGGTCACGCGCGCGATCCGCGTCCCCGCCCGTCCCCGCCGTCTCCTCGGCGTCCCTCGGCGCGAGAATCCTCAGATCTCGCCTCGCGATCGAATCCACCCACCATGGCCGCCATGAACCTCGACCAATCCCTCGACGACATGATCAAGGAGACGCGCAAGACGGCCCCCAGGCGTCGCGCCGCGAAATCCTCCGTCCGCGTCGCCGTGGGCGGTAAGAAACGCGCGTCGACCGCCAAGAAAACCGCGCGCGGTGGATCATCCGCGGGCCCCGCGCCCATGGCGATCGGTGGCGTCAAGAAGGGCAAAGCCGGTAATAAGAAGCGAGGGAACCGAAGCGCGGCGGCGACTGCGATGGCGGTGGACACCGTGCACCGCGGTGGACGCGGAAACGCGAACGCCGTCGCCGGTGGGAAGACGAAATTAATGGTGGGCAACTTGGATTTCAAGGTGACGGATCGGGACATGAAGGTGCGAAGATTAGCAGTAGGACGAGCGTTCGTGAGACGGGCGAGCGAGAGGTCGGGGGAGATGATGACGGTGTGACGTGACGTGCCGTGTGTCGTCCCTCGACCCTCGTGACGCTCGAGAACGATCGATGAGATGAATGAAGACTTTCGTACGATTCGAGGACAGCCGGCGGCGAGACGCCCGACGCGGTCTCGATCGACGCTCGTCTCGCGACTTTGCGTCTCGATGAGAGGAGAAGAATTCGGATCAATTCATGATTGATGGATCGACCGTAAGAGTTTATTCGCGCGAGTTTTCGTACGCTCGACGCGTCGAGCGCGAGGAGTTCGTCTCGGAGGGCACCCGTCCGCTCGTTCGCGGCTGCGAGCGACGAGCGAGATGGCGCGCGCGATCGAACGTTGTCGCCTTACGATGCGTGGGCTGGAATAAAAACGTTTGATCTCGCGCGCGCGATCGCGACGGTGCGCGACGACGTGGAACCGTCATCCGTCGGATCGATCGGATATGTATACGACGCTTTCGAAGACGGGCGACGGTCGCCTCGCGAGCTCGCGCGAATGATTTTTTTGGCGATGCGCTCGGTTCGATCGAGCGGTGATGCAACGCGGGAGACGTTCGAGAGCGCGTCTGAAAATCCCCTCGGCACCTCCGCGCGATTCGAACGGGCACCCTTCATTGGAAAGATGCGGTTTGACTGCTTACACTGATGCGCGGACGAAGAGAAGAGACTTGGTTTTATTTCACCGATTCGTTTGGACCGCGACACTCGACATTCGACTCTCGACACTCGACACTCGATCAGAACGACTTCACTCGATTTGCATGGCTCGCACGCGCTCGCACACGTTTATTTTTGGAGGGAACTCGTATTGATGACATCGCCCCGCGTCGATCCTTTACAACAGGAACTTTTCGGTCAAGCCGGTCGCGTGCTCAAGGCTGGCATCAACTACGGCCCGCAGGGCAAGTCTAAGGGCACGGCCGAGGTCATCATGGCCACGCTCGAGTCCGCCCTCAAGGCTGTCAAGACGTACCACGGCGTCAAGCTCGACGGTCGTCCGTTGAGCATCGTCATCGTCGACGCTCCGGCGCAGGCCAAGCCGATCACCCAGCGACTCACGGGTTTGAAGCAACAGCAACCGAAAAAGAACGGCAAGAACGGTAAGAACGCCACTCCCGCGCCCAAGCGCGGCAAGGCGACCGCGAAAGCCGTCGCCGCCGCGAAGAAGCCGGCGCCGAAGAAGAAGAAGCCGGCGCGCAAGCCCAAGGAGAAGAAACCGGACGGCCCCAAGCCGACCGCCGCCGACTTGGACGCGAGCCTCGACGCGTACAAGGCCTCCGCGGACGTCCAAATGGCCGCCTAATCGTTCACGTTCACTCACTCTGTAAAAAACAATCAACACGTCACACGCGAAACGACGCTCGCCGTCGCCGAGACGCCCCATTCCCCGTCCATCGCTTCGTCGTTCGCCGTCATGTTCGAGCGAATCGCCTCGCTCGTGGTGAACGACAAGGGAGAATACAGCAAGATTCACGTGTTCGCCCTCGGTCTCGCCGCTCTTCACGTCTGTGCGCTCGTGCTGTGGCTCGTGCTGATCGCGCGCCAACGACCACCGAGTGTTCGCGAACTCGACGACCGTGTGCGCGCGTCCAAGGATGGAAAGGGCGAGTGAGCGCGCGGGGCTGTCTCGATGATGACGCACGGTGTGTTCGTCGGTCGCCTCGTCGTCGTCGAGGAAGGTTTCGCGAGCCGGGAACGCCTTCGTTCGTCGAGCGTACCGAATAGGATTTGTAACGTTTAGTGTGTTCTAACAATCTCTACGTGCGCGCTCCTATGCTCACTTCTTTTCATCCTGTAAATTCAACAAGAGCGAATCCGCGCTCAACATGACGCGGTTGTTCGAGTTGGCCATGGTTTGCGCGATCGCTCTCGCGGCTTCGATTTTACGGAGCGTCAAAAACGCCGGATTGCTCGCGATGGCCTCCCCGATGAGCTTGGCAGATTTCGCCTCCCCTTCCGCCTGAATCACCGCGGATAATTTCTCCTGTTTCGCCTTGTCGACGATGAACCTGGCGCGCTCCGCCTCCTGTTGCGCCACCTGTTTACTCTCGATGGCCGCCGTGTACTCGCGGCCGAAGGTCAACGCCGTGAGCGAGACATCGTCTAAAACCATGTTAAACTGCGCCGCGCGCTTCTTCAATAGATGTCTGATGGATAAAGACACTTGTTCTCTCTTCGTGATCAACTCGGCGGCGTTGTGTTGCGCCACGACAGACTTGACAGTCTCGTGAATGACGCTCGGAAGCACCCGTTCGTTGAAATCCATCCCGAGCGTGCGGTACACGTCTGGTAATTTAGTCGCATCCGGTCGCGTCAACACCCGAATGGAGATGTTCACCATCTGTAAATCTCTCGATCCGCTCTGCGAATTCACCTGGTGCGCGCGCGCGCGAACGTCATAGACGTACGGACGCTCGACCCAGGGAATGATGAAGTGCGTCCCCTCCGCGTACACCTTGTCCTTGACGCCGACGAATCGATTGTACACGATGGCGCGGTGACCGCCCTCGACGTTGAACAGACTGCACGGAAACAAAAAAGAAATACACGGCGGGCCAAGGCGTCAGTCCACGGAACGCCAATCGTCGTCATCGTCGCGGGACGTGAGGAATGAGAGATTCATGAATGGGGCGTGCCCTAATCGTCCCGAGAGTCATCGTCGTCGTCGTCGTCGTCGCTCACCGACGCGCGAGTTCGCGCACCTGTTATATAAACCATACGTCGCCGCCCCACCGTACACGATGGTTTGCAGCGCGGCGCCGACGACGCCCGCGTTGAGGGCGTTGCGCGCGTTTTGCATGATTTTCTCTGAAAATGGGCGCGTCGCCGTCTGACGCGTCGGGAGTGCGCGTCGCGCGTCGCGCGTCGCGCGTGACCCGAGACATGCTCGACGGTGAGCGAGGAACGTTTCGGTTCGGTTTCGGCGGCGCGGAGGAGGACGACGACGACGCGGAGGATGAACGACGCGATGGGAAACGCGCGCGCGCCGAGGACCGAGCCGCCGAAGAAATCGACGCGTCTTCGCTCGAGTGCGACGACGAGGCGACGTGGCAGGGGATCTATGAGACGCACGGTGACGTGGAAATCGTGCGAGGCGCGCACGGGAGCACGGCGTCGACGCTGGATGGGTGTCCCGAGGAGGCGGACGTCGTCCCGGGGGTGTACGAGGGCGGGCTCAAGTCGTGGGAGTGCGCGGATGATTTGGCGACGTATATCGCGACGGACGATGCGTTCGCGGCGGAGATGGCGAAGATGAAGAGCGATGAATTGCACGTGTTGGAGCTGGGGGCGGGACAGGCGGTGCCGGGACTGGTGGCGATGCGAAAATTGAGCGGTCGGTGCGAGTCGGTGACGCTGACGGATTACAACCGGGACGTCGTGGAGGAAGTGACGGTGCCGAACGCGCAGGCGACGATGGCACTCATGGAGAGCGAGAAGGAGAAAGTTCCGTCAAAAGTGAGGTTTTTGTGCGGGGGGTGGTCGGGATACGACGCGTTCGTGGAGAAGGGGTCCGTCGACGTGCTGTTGACGAGCGAATCCATCTACGACGTCGGGCAATACGACGATTTGTGTCGGTTCATCGCGCACGCGCTTCGCGAGAAGACCGGCGCGTGTTACGTCGCGGCGAAGAGTTATTATTTCGGCGTCGGCGGAGGGACGAACGCGTTCACGACGTATTGTCGAAAGTATTTCGATTTAGAGGTGGAGAGTCTGAAGACGTTTTCAGACGGGAGCAGCAACGTTCGAGAATTGTTGCTCGTCAGGCGGAAATGACGAACGGTGGGTGTACAAGTATTAGTTGTAATATTTCAAAACAATGAATGAATAGGTGTAGCAATCGGTATCGCGCGTCTGGGGGTGGATCCATCCTCTCATTCTTTACGCGAGGACGCGAACGCGGCCCCCGATGACTTCGATGACTTGCGCGGCGTTCCCATAGATGCCTCTCGACGCTCCGACGTCGACGCGCCACACGGCGCCCTTACACCCGCTCGTCACCCCAGTTGTTTGCGGCGTGTGTCCGATGACCAAACGCTTCGCCTCCGCGGCGTCGAGCGCGGCGCCCAGTCGTCGACACGCCTTGGCTTCGTATTGCACGCCGGCGTCCTTTCCACCGTAATCTCTCGTCCACACCACGCCGTCCGACTCCAACACCTGTTTCGGCGGCATCTTAATCTTCCCCTGCATCCACAGCGACACCTCTCGATTGATTCGCTCGAACCCGTACTCGACGTGCGACAAATCGATCCCGGCGTGCGCGAAAACCGTCCCGTCGTCAACCACCAACACCGTCGGTTGTTTCGCCAACCACTTGGCGATCTCCCCGCCCGGCGAAAATAACTTTTGTCTCGCCCGCACGCCCGCCAATCCATCATCATCATCATCCTCGAGCGCCATCTCCACGTCCGCGCCCTTCTCAGCGCCATCCTTACCAGCTTTACTCCGTCTCTTTTCTTCGTACAGTCGACACTCCTCAAACGCGCCCGGCGTCGCGTACCGAAAATCCCCCATCACGTTCATGATCTCATGATTCCCATTCATCGTGATCACGTCACCCCCTTGTTCTCTCGCCTGTCGCTTCAACGCGCGAAGTTTCCGCAGGATGGCGATCTCACTATCCCCTCGATCCAACACGTCGCCGACTTGCACGACGACGGCGGTCCCGCCGATCCACTTCCCGTTCTCGTCGCACACGCCCGCGAGCTCGAGCGATCGCACCATGGCTAAGAAATCACCGTGTAAATCACCGATGGCGATCAACCGTCGTCCGCGGAGCTCCAATCGCGTGACGGGGGCGTCGTCGTCCGCTTTGGATGATGATTTTCGGCCCGAGGTTTGCCTCTTGGCGGCGACGCGCGCGGACGCCCCGCCGGCGCGCGCGAGGGCGGTGAACGAGGCGACGGACGCCGAGGCGAAGAGCGCGCGTCGCGTGGGTGCGGGGGACGTCATCGGACGCGGCGCGCTCATGACGAGGCGCGCTGTGCGGACGGATACACAGAGATTTCGTGGCGCGTCAGAGGGGGCGGCGGCGACGCTCCGGGGAGGACGAGAGAGGGCGTCGTTTCGTTATTGACGGGGAAAAGCGCGAGCGCTCACGCGAACGCATCGGTGCCGGTGACGCCGTTTGAGGAGGCGTCGTTGTCTCGAATGTACCCGCGGAGGGCGCGCATGCCGGCGAGATTAAATCCCATGACGTCGCGCGCCTCCTTGGCTCTCGCGCGCAGGAGCGGTCTGAGCTCGACGAGCGCGCGTCTCGTCTCAGGTTCTCGGCCGAACTCGTGCGCGTGGAGACGCATGATGAGGGCGGCGAGTTTGCACGTGAGCTCGACTTTTTGACCGGCGATGAGCCAAGAGGTGAGATGGTGGAGGATGCGGGCGACGTACTCGAACGGGAGGACGAGGACGGCTTGTTCGAGCTCGCTCGCGCGAACCTTGGAGATGGCGTTCAGGGCGTACGTGGACGGGGGCTGACCCAACAGCAGAGGGTTGGGCTGGATAGGGGCGATTTTGCCACCGGATTTTTCGGTGTCCGCGGCGTGCTCGGCGAGACGTTTGGTCTCGTGGTCGGCGAGGTCGAGCGCCTCGGCGATGGCGTCCGCCGCGGTCAACGTCTCGAGCGTCTTTCGTCCAGCCATGCCGGCCTCGCCCTCGGCGGGAAGGTCCGTGTTGGGACGAACGCGTTCGTCGATCTCTTCGTCGAGCATGGATTCCAGTTGACGCTCTTGTTCCTCGTCGACGAAGAACGGTTCGTCGGTTCGTTCCCACAGGCGCAACGAACGATCGCCGCTCCCGGTGACGACAAAATTGCCCTTCTTACTAATAGCTAAGCACCACACGGGCGCGTGATGGGCCTCCAATGTCAGCAACGGGTCAAATTTATCCGCGTCCCAATACTTGACGACCTTATCTTTGCCCACAGAGAACAGGTAGTGCGTCTTCGGGACAAACTTGAGCGCCATGACCGAGTCTTGGTGCGCAAAGATGGATCTGTGACAATCGCCGAAATCCAAACCCCAGATGCGAATATTCTTATCCGCCCCCGCGGAGGCTAGAAGTTGCGAATCGCTCGAAATGTCGTGACACAATGGCGGTAACCTGTGGCCGTACAGCGACAGATTAAACTTGAGACTGTCGACGAAGAAAACCTTGAGCGTGTTGTCCAACAACGACACGGAGAGCAGTTTTCCATCCGGACTGATTTGGCAACTCAAAACGTCCTCCGCCATCTGAAGCGTCCGGGTATGATTGAAACTAAGCGTGCGCAGACCGTCTTCGTTTTTATCAAGCGTCCATTCCCAAAATCGCACGGTTTTATCCGCCGATGCCGAGACGAATCCGCTGTCGTCTGGAAGCATGGCGAACGCCCACACCGCACCCTCGTGCGCCTCGGGCACGGCGAGCTGCGTGCCTGCGTTGACGTCGATGAGCTCGATCGCGCCCTGTTTCGTACCAATGATGGCGTGTCGTCCACCGGGCGCGAAGGACGTACACAAACCATACCCGCCCTTGATGGTTCGCAGACACGCGCCGTCGGACACGTTCCAAAGCTTACTCCCGTTGCTCGAACACGAGAGCACAGTCTCGTCGTCGGGCGACAGAGCGACGGCACGAATGTCGGACGGGTGACCCGCGCTCTCGATGACGTGCAGCTTGGTCGGCTCTTCCTCTTCGACGACTTCCCACTCTTGAATCGCGTTGTCGTCGAGAAGCACCGCCACCTTGCACATCACGTCGGCTCGCTTGGGCGTCTCCTTGGAAAAAGCGAAACCACGCATCTTGGACTTGGTCGTGATCGTCGACGCGAGCTCCAACTCATCGGCGGCGCTTCGTGCGCCGTCCTCATCGTGGTCCTCTCGCGCCTCTCGAGCCGCCTCCAAATCTCCCATCTCCTCCGCCTCTCGCGCCTTGGCCTCCATCTTCTCACGCTTACGCTTGAGACGACGTTTCTGCTTCTTCACCGCCTCTTTTTCGTCTCGAACGCGGTAAATCTCCATGCCTCGACCGACGCCCTGCACGCCCAGGTAGTTGCCCGTCTCGTGGTACCGAACCGTCATCGTTCGTCCCTTTTGTCCTCGAGTCACCGTTCCCATCTTGAACAGCGGCAACTCCGCGTTATATCCATCCCGCATCGCGTCGCAATCGTACACGTGCAACTTGTGATCCGCGGTACCGATGACGACGCGCGTCTGCGTCGGATTCACGTCCACGCTCCACGTCTCGCCGTCGAAACCCGTCAGCGTCTGCGTGCACGCGCGCGTTCCCAAATCCCAAACCTTGACGTACCCATCCTTGCTCGTCGTCACGAGAAATCTATTAAACAGATCCGCGCTCTTCGCCCTCTTCCTCTCGACGAGCGCGCAATCCGTGATTTGATCTCGATGTCCTCGCAGACGCGTGAGTCCGCTCTCCGCGGCGACGTCCCACACCACGACGTCGGAATCTCTCCCTCCAGACACCAACAGACTCCCATCTCGCGAAAACCGAAGCGTCGTTACGTCTCTCTTGTGTCCTCGAAACGTCACATCGCACTCATCGCCCGCCAACGACCACAACCGCACGCTTCCGTCGCTCCCGCCGCTCGCCACGAATTCACCCGTCGGCGACCTCGCCACGCACGTCACCCTCGGCGCCGCCTTGGTCACCCCGTGCTCGTCCGGATCGTTCGGCGGGATCAACTGCCGCTCGCGCTGCGCGCGTTTGACGTCCCACACCCCCACGCGCTCGAGCGCCGCCACCGCGAGTCGTTCCCTCGCGCCCGCCGCCGCACCGCCGACATCGTCGCTCGACGACGCCGGAACGTACGTCAGCGCGCCCGCGGTGTCGCCGAGACCGGTGGCGACGACGCCCCACGCCGCCGCCTGTTCGTACCGCAGGTACGCCTTCACCATGGCGCGCGTTCGAGCGGCGCGGGCGCGACGAGGAGGCTCGGTGTGCGGGGACGGGGACGCGGAGGCGGCGAGACGCGCTTTTTACGAATGGTCGGCATCGAGCGCCGAGCGCGGGCGTGGGAGGCGAAAACGCGAGTGACAACGCGAGTGCGCGACTACTCACTCCGAGAGCACGGTGAATCCCTCGGCGATGGCTCGAAACGCGTCCTCGTCGGCGTCGTATCGACTTTTGTCTTCCTCGACAGCCAACGTGTACAGCGTGGAGGAGCCGTTCGGTTTCGCGTCCAGCGCGAGCGTCGTTTGCACGACGCGCGGGACGCCCAACACGTTCTTTTCGTACGTGACGTCTATGTATTCGACGCCGTCTTTCGTTCGCGCGTTCACGCGTCGAAGCGTCGCCGCCGCGCGACCTCTCGATTTCGCGTTCTCCGCCTCCACCAACCGTTTCCCCACCTCCTCCGCGGTGCCGATGTCGCCGAGCGCGCGCGGTCCACCCTCGGACGCGGTCTGTGACGATAATTGAATGACGTTGGCCGCGAGCCCGAATCTAGAATCGCGCAAAAAGGTCTCCGCGCTCGCCGCCGCGCTCGCGCCCAAATCAACCTCCTCGTAATACGACGGCAGGTTCGCGACGCGAAACGCCCGCGACTCGATGCTGAACGTGGACTCGGACGCGACCGTGGGCGATGTCGACGTCGACGCGTCGCGCGCGCGCGCGCGTTCGGGCGCGAGCGTCGTCGTCACCGCGACTAAACCTAAAACAGCGTCCCGTCTCGAAAGCCTTTTCTTCGCCATCTCCGCCGCGCGCGTCTCCGCCGCGCCTCCGTTCGACGCCATCGCGCGCGTGCGTCGCGTCTGTGTCGCCATCGCGCGTCGGGACGGCGCCTCGCGCGTCGCGCGCGCGGTGACGGCCGGGGCGCGCATCGCTCGACGGTGTGACGATTGGTTTCTCGACCAGAGTTATTTTGGGCGCGCGAGAGTCACGCGCTCGCGCGCGCGCGAGACGCGCGCGCGCGCCTCTCTCTGTCTCTCTCTCGTTTGAGCGCTCGACGCGCGATGGATCGGCGCGCGACGCTCGATCCGTCGCCCGCCGCGGCGCGCGCACGCGCCGGTTCGCGCTCGAAAAAACTATTCGAATCCGAGAAAATGGGCGTCGACGCTCGACGACGCGCGGGCGCGGCGACGTCGCTGGGATTTCGTCGAGGCGACGTCGTCGCGTCTCACGAGTCGCTCGACGTCGCGGACGCGTCTCGCGCGATGAGTCTGTTGGAATCGACGGTGGCGCGCGCGGAGGTCAAGGTGGCGGCGCTTCGCGCGCGAGACGCGTCTCGCGAGGACGTCACCGCGGTGGAGGAGGCGCTGGATGCGTTGGATTTGGTGGCGTCGTGCGCGCGAGAGGAGTCGAAATCACAGGCGAGGGCGCGGGCGAGGGAGCGCGCGCGGGCGAGGGAGTTGAGGGATGAGTTGACGCGCGAAAAGCGTCATCGCGCGCGCGCCGAAGCCGAGGCGAGAGCGGCGAGGTGTGAGTTGGCGTGCGTCAAGGCGACGGTGCGGGTGAGTGACGCGAGTGTTGATGACGCCGATGACACGGTCGACGCCGCCGACGTCGAGTCGGACGCGCTCGCGCGCTCGTCGTCGTCGTCGACGTCATCGGACGACGACGACGACGTCGATGGGCGCGAAGTCGAATCGTCGCGCGAAGAGCCGACGGCTGAAATCGCCAGCGACGCGCGATGCGTGAACGCGGTCGTCGATGGCGGTACTCACGACGCGTGTTTGTCAGGTCGAGACCGACTCGTGCCCGAAACCGGCGACGGAGACGAGGTTCGATTCTACGCCGACGTCGCCGAAGAGTTAGACGCCGAGACGACGCATCGACACGCGACGCTCATCGCGTTCGAACTGGCGAGGGTGTCGTCGACGACGAGAATGAAGTCGAACGACGTCATGCGTCACGCGTCGATGTTCTTTTATAAGCGACACGGGTCGCGCGCACTCGGCGAGTTGCACCGCAAAATGTTCTTCAACGCGCTCGCGAAACGCCGCGCCGCGAGCGAGTGGGCGCACGTGTTCGCGCGGGTGCTCGAAGACGTCGATGAATTCGTGTTCGCGCACGCGATGCGTCTGATTCGACACGTGCGTTTCGTGCTCGTGGAGTCACCCGATCTGGACGCGGCGCCCATCATGAGCGTCGACGAGGGCGCGCGAGCGCTCGCGTTTCTTCTCGCGCCGCTTTCGGGGAAATCATCCTCGACGGCGTCGAAAGAGTTTGAAAGCATTCGTCGACGCGCGACGCACGTGAACGGGATTTCGCATATTCCATTCGCCGTCGTCCTCGAGCGCGGCATCGACGCCGTCCACCGAGCGAAAGAGTCCGTGCGTTCCGCGCTCGCCCAAACGTTCGCCAAGCGACATCCCGACGGCACGTTGGCGCACCACTCCACGTTGGTCAAGACGATCGCCGACGCCGTCGCGAACGTCGACATCGCCAGCACATCGGCGCTCACCGACGACACCGACGGGTTCGATCGAATCGCGCTCGAAATCGCGCGACGACACGCGTCGTCGGATGATTTCGTCGCGCTCGAGCGTTTCGTCGACGTCGCCTTCGACGAACTCATCGCGATGCTTCTCTCTCGCGCCGCGACGCCGGACACCGAACCGGCGATGCGTTCAGCGCGATTCAAATCCAGGCCGAACGCGATGACCATCGACGTCGTGGGTTCTCTCGCCCTCGTCGCGCGCGCGTGGGATTTCGCGTCTCGCGTCGTCGACCGGCGACTCGCCGCGTGGACCTCACGCGACCGCCTCCCCACCACCACCACCGACACCACCACGGACACCACGTTCCCGATTCCACCCGTTCTCACCACCGACGTCACCAAACGCGCCCTCCTTCGTCGCCGCGTGGACAAACTCTTCAAACTTCGCGGCGCCGCCCGTTTCGCCGTGCGCGCCGCCGCTTCCCTCGCCCGTCGCGTCGACGCCACCGACGACATCGCTCGCGCGTGGCACACCTACGCCGCCTTCACGTGCGCCTTCGAGTCCACCGCACACGCTCGCAGGCGCGTCGCCGGCGTCGTCGACGCGCCCCTCGCCGCGTGGTGACCCCGCGCCAAATGCACACTTTTCCCGAGGAGCGCCAATACCAGCCGACATGTCTTGCCCCGTCCGCGGCGGCGCGCGCGTCACACGCCCGCGCGGTCGTCGCGTCATCGCGCGCGCGCGCGCGAGTCGACGACACATCGTTCGCGTCGCGTCCTCGCGCGCGCGTGAACCCCAGCGAGCGTCGCTACTCGTCGCGCGCGCGCGTGCACGTCCCGCCGCCGCCGCGCGCGCCGAACGCGCGTGAAGACGCGTCATGAGCTCGTCGTTCGCGAAGAAACTCGCGGATAGCGACGCGCGCGTGCGAGAGAGAGCCTTCGCGGCGGTCTCGAAGTGGCTGGCCGGTCGAACGTCGCTGCGCGAACTGGACGCGAGGAAACTGTGGCGAGGGTTGTTTTACTCGTATTGGCACGCCGACGGACGAGGGACGCAACTGGACGTGGCGGAGAAGATGGGAGGGTTGATGCACGCGTTGAATCGAGAGGTGGCGATGACGTACGCGTGGGCGTGTGCGTGGACGATGCGCACGGAGTGGAGTGGGATCGATAAACACAGGATGGATAAGTTTTGTTTGTTGTCGAGACGGGTGCTGCATCACGCGTTGCGATTCGCGGGCGAACGGCGATGGGATTCGACGGAACGTTTGGGTGAAGTTCTGGGGGATGGGGTGTTCGGAGACGCGAGTGGTGGTGGTGTTGGGTATAAATTGCACGTCGCGGAGACGTTTTTGAGAGAGGTGGACGCGGTGTGTAAGGGTGAGAGTGGATTGGAGATGGATGACGGCGAGACGCGCGGAGGCGCGCCGACGCCGATCCCGTCGAGCGCGCTGGCGACGCTTTTGATGGTGTTCGTGCGCGCGATGGAGACGGAGGAGAGTCAGGTGTTGTTGAGGCGCATTCGTACGGACGTTTTTGAACCACTGTGCGATCCCTCGCGCGCGACGGAAAATTCGCGCGCGGCGAGACTGACGCCGAGCGGATTGAAGACGTTGTACGAGACGGCGATTTCGTTGGGCGCGAGAGACGGCGTCGAGGACGTGTGTCGAGAAAACTTGTACGAACTGCACGGCATATTGAAACGAGGGGCGAATAAGATCACCAAGGAGGCCGAAGCGCGCGGTGTCGATCCCGAGGCGGACGACGTCGAGGCGGCGGCGCCGCCGAAGAAGAAAAAGGCTCAGAAGAACGGCGTCGCGACGACCGACGACGACTCGGTGGGCAAGAATACGAAGAAGAAGAAGGAGAAGAAGGCGAAACGCGGCGCGAACGATGATGTTAGCGAGAAAGAGTCGCAAAAGAGAGAAAAGAAACGTAGAAAGAAGGAGCGTCGTCTGGCCAAGGAGACGGCCGCCGCCGCCGCGAAAGCCGCCGCGCGCGCCGAAGAAGAGGACGACGAGCCGAAAAAGAAGAAGAAGAAAAAGGCAAAGACGACAACCTCGACCGATGAGACGCGGAACGGTTCACAGATGGTCGCCATGCGCGCCGTCGTCGATCGAGGCAACAGCGCGTCTCCCACGCCGTCGCTCGATTCGCTCGATTCCCCGTCCATGTCGCCGAGAACGCGTCGACTCATGTGGAACGACGACGGCATCACGTATTCGTCCCCGGACACCCGCGCCCCCATCAACACCGCCAAAGGTAAGCGTAACCTTCGCATGACACCGCCAAAGACCATCTTCCGTCCGATTCACGGGAAGACGTACTCGGCGCCGCCGAAACCGACAAAGTCGAGACTTTCCCACGGCGGCGGTAAGAAGCGCGCCGCCGAGAGTTTCTTTTGATTCTCCCTTCGTTTGCGATGTGAATGAATACCTAGCAGTACACCACCCTTCGTTCGTCGTTCGTTCCTTCGTTCGTTCCCTCGGCGTCGCGTCCCGCGCGTCCCGCCCTCTCGCGCGTCGACCTCGTCGTCCCCACACGTCGCCTCTCCCTCGACCCACCTCATGCGCGCGCTCGAGGAGATTGACTGCGAATTCGTCGTCCGCGACGACGCGGGAGGTATCTCGCGCACGTCTCGCGCGCTCGGTGACGTCCACGCGACGCCCGCGCAGGTGCGCGGCGCGTGCGCGCGTCGGCGCGCGTCAACGAACGAATCGCGCGATGAATCAGAATCGCCCGTCGCGACGGCGTCGAGCGTCGCGCGCGCGGTTCGAGACGCTGTGTTCGCCGACGGTGCGCTCACCGAGGTGTTGAGGCCCGGTTGGCGACGCGAGGAGGCGACGACGCGAAGCGCGCTGGCGTGGCATCCGAGGAGGGAAATCTTGGCGACGGCGGACGACGGCGGACGGTGCGTCGCGCGGGACGTCTCCAGAGACGGCAAGGGGGGTATTCGCGCGCACAGAGGGGATGAAAACGAAGAAAATGAGGATGGGGAGACGACGACGCTTCGACACCGCGCGCACGGACGGTGTGCGCGAATGGCGTGGCGACCGGGACACGGACGCGCGTTGGCGTTGGTCGGCGCGTCGGGGACGTGCGTGTGGACGAGAGAGCGTCGTGGGACGCGAGCGACGAGCGCGGTGGCGAGTGAGACGGGGGCGTTGAGTCCGATCGATGCGGCCAAGGTTCGAGCGATGGCGGCGAGCGGGACGAGCGGGAAGATGTTCGGGTATCGGTGGAGGTTGACGATGTATAACGAGCGCGGCGCGCACGACGCGGGGCCGATGGCGCCGCCGGGAGGCGCGTGCGCGGCAGAGTCGGTGTCGTGGAGTCCGTGTGGTCGTTTGCTCGCCGCGTGTTCGCGCAAGTCTCGCGTGATTCACTGTTGGGACGTGAGCGCGGGGACCTACTCGCCGTTGGGCGGCGGCGCCGCGGGCGTCTCCGAGGTCGCCTTCAGTCCGTGCGGTGGGTACCTGTTCGCCGCGCACGTCGGCGAGGGATTCTCCGTGTGGCGATGCGACGACATGACGTGCCGAAAGTGGAGCACGAACGGTCGCGAGGTGACCGCCGTGACGTGGGGCGAGGTGAAGGGCAAAAGCGGCCGCGCGCCCGTGGCGCTCGTCGCCACGCGCGGCTCCGCCAAAATCTCCGCCGTGCACCTCTCCCCTCGAAACGCCGTGAGCGAGATCGCCGCGCACGTCTTACCTCTAGAACTTCCAGACATCGTCGCGTCGTCCTCGGATTCGGGTTCGAGCGACCGCGACATCGCCGACATGGCGTGGGACGCCACGAGCTCCCGTCTCTGCCTCATCCTCCGAGGCGGCGACAAGGACGGCGTCGTCGCCGTCTACGCCACTCGCACCATCAACATCGTCAGCGCCAGTCTCATCGGGTACTTTGACTCCACGGACGACGACGCGAACGCGCGCGCCAGGGCGACGGCGTTGCGCGTCTCCGCGCCGCGGCCCGTCGACGCGCGTCGCGTTCGAGCCACCATCGCCGTCGCCTTCGAGACCGGCGACGTCGCACTCGTCCCACTCACCTTCGCCGATCCCGCGCGCGCGGAATGACGCGCTTTGTCATCCAAACGTACGCGACGGTTCCGTCGCGCCTCGCCGTTCGCCTCTGCCTCGTCGACGCGCGCGAAAAAGATGACGTCGCACCACAGAGTCCGACGCGCGTCGCCGTCTCCACCATGTCCACCCTCGCGCGCCCTCGCGCCGCGTCCGCGATCGTCCCGCGCGCGTCATCGTCCCGCGCGCGCGCGTCATCGCGCCGAGCGTGCGTCGCGCGCGCCGGGAAACAATCATTCATCGACGGCGTCATCGACATGCTCGAGGGCGGGCGCAAACTCCGTCGTTGGTACGGTTCGGACAGTTCGGTCGGTGACGGCACGCGCGTCGACGCCGATCCCGTCGACGGTGACGACCTCGAGACGTCGGAGGAGGACGAACGGGACGTCGAGCTCGACACGCCCAAGACGGCGGTGTTGGTGACGAACGCCGTCGGCGGCGTGGGCGAAGCCGTCGTCATGCGATTGGTCTTGGCCAAGGCGACCGTCGTGGCGAGCGTGGATGAAGACAGAATCGCGCTCGCGGAGACGCGGTTCGGGCCGTACGTGAACGTGGCGAGTAACGAGTGGAGCGCGGGGGCGCGGTTGAACGGCGTGCGCGCGGTGGTGGTCGCGGGAGCGCTCGAGGATGATTTACTCGACGCGTGCGTCCGTCGCGGGGTGAAACATCTCGTCCTCGTATCGAGCGCGAAGAGCGCGTCGGGTGGGTTGTTCGCGGACGCGGACGCGAGGGTGAGAGGGGATCGAGGTCGAGAGGCGCGCGCGGCGGCGAGCGGTTTGGCGGTGACGGTGGTGCGACCGTGCTCGGTGCGACGCGAGCCCGGAGGCGCTCGAGAGATCGTGTTGGGGCAAGGAGACGACATGTCGGGAGACGTGAGCGTGGAAGATCTCGCGGAGACGTGCGCGCGCGCGCTAACGCGTCCACCGAGTCCGGGACGAACGCTCGCCTTTGAGGTGCGAAACGGCGCGCCGAGTTCGAGCGCGCCGAATTGGAAAGCCATGTTCGCCTCGCTCAAGATGGCGTAGTACACATAGAAACCACCGCACGCGCGCGCGTCACGCGCGCTCGCCATCACCACTACAATCTACGTCTATTCTATCGTTCTTCTTCCTTCACGCCCACGCGCGTCCCAACACTCTTCCCAACAGCGCCGTCGCGTCGCCCGCGTCGCTCTCTGCCCCCCCGCTCGCGGCTCCCGAGCCGTCGTCCAGCGTCGACAGCGCCGATAACTCTTTCGCGAACGCCGCCCACACCGCGCAGCTCGCGACGAAGACGCACACCGTGAGCGCGCGAAGCGAGTACCCTTCCTTGGTCGCGCGTCCCGACCGCGACGTCCCGGACGCGGACGCGAGCGTCTCCTCCGTCGCGCCGAGGAGTCGATCGGACTCGCGCGCGGTCGAGGACATCGTTCGTCGTCGTCGCGCGTCGGCGAGGCGCGTCGCGCGCGGGCGAGTGGCGCGGGCGTTCGCGTTCCCATTCGAGACTCTCAACACTATTCGACGCCCGCGACCGCGACTACGACTACGACTAAAACGACTACGACGACGCGTCTCCTTCTACGCGAAATTACTGAGCGGCACGAGCGTCTGCGGGGACGACGGGGCGCGGCAGAGCGGACACTCGGGTTTTTTACTCGTCCATCCGGCGATGCATCGCCAACAGAAGACGTGGCCGCACGGCGTCGCGGCGGGCGCGCGCCTCGACGAGAGACAGAGCGCGCACTTTGCGTCGACGAGCGGTGACGCGGTGGATGACGACGGGCGATCGGTGTCGCCGACGACGCGTCCGAAGACGTCGCGCTCGATGATGGCGACGTCACGCTCGATCGGGGCGTCCGCGGCGCGCGTGCCGTCGGCTTCGTAACACGGAGACGTCGACTCGCGCGTCGCCGAGGACGACGCCCGAGACTCGGAGGACGCGCGTCCCGCTCTCGCGAGCGCGGATGCGTTTTCAAACGCGACGACGGCGAGTTGAAACGCGACGAACGCTCCCAACACGGCGTAACTCGGTCGCTCTTCGCCCGCGTACGCTCCCGTGAACGCGCGCCGCACGCCGGCGGCGCGACAACTCCACTCGTAATACTCGCCGTACGCGTAAAACAACGCCACGTGCGCCGCGTTCGCGAACCCACCCCTGGCATCGATCATCTGCGCCCCGTGCGAGAGTTCTTCGCTCGTCGATCGTCCGTCTCCACGCTCGATGCGTTCACCCGCGAGCGCGAGCGCCGTTCTCGCCGCCGCGTCCGCCGCGCGCGCGCTCCGCGGCGCGCCCTCCTCCAGCGTCACCCCTCGCTCCACGTTCCGCACCACTCGTCCTCGAAGCGCGCGCACGACTTCCTCACCGAACGCGCTCACGAGAAACCGCGTCCACCGCGCGCGCGCCCCGGGAGCTCCGCCGCCGGCGTCTCGACACGTCAAGTCGCAATATTCCTCCCCCAGCGTCCTCGTCCCCGCGAGCGACGTCAGCGCCGGGTACAGCGCGCGTCCGACGGCGCGAATGACCCCGGCGTACCGAACGCAAAATCGAGGACCGGCCGCGCGCGCGCACGCGTCGCTGAATCGCTCGGCGACGAGCTACGGAACGAGAAACCGCGCGTTCGGTCGTTAATCATCGAGAGCGATGCATCGCTCGCGCGTGCGCGCGCGGTCGCGAGTCACACCCCGCGGACGCGTCGACACGCACCGTCGCGTACGTCTCATCCTTTTGCGCCGCGCGCACGATGTCCGGCTGCGCCGCGGGAGGAAATCCGAGCGACGACGCGGACGCCATCCCGACCGCGCGCGCGAATCACTGACGACGACGCCCGCACACCCCACCGCGCCCTCGTCGCCGTCGGCGACCGCGGACGACGTCGAGACGGTCGTCCTCGACGACGACGACGTCGACATGACGTCCGAGACGTCGTCCGCGGCGCCCGGAACGACGGAGACGGTGCCGCACGACAAATCACCTCGAGACGCGCCCATGACGAAAACCATCGCGCGCGGCGGTGACGACGGCGCTCGCGTCGTGTCGCTCGGCGCGACGTGTTACGGTGCGTGTGCCGCGTCGGTCGCCGCGCGCTCGCGCGACGAGGGGGGGATGAAAACACCGCGCGAGAGATGGGCCCGACTGACGCCGTCGACAGCGCACTTTTCGTTGCGAGACGCGGAGACCGGTGACGTCGCGCGAGACACGCGAGAGGACATGGAACCGGTGCAATTCGTCGTGAGTGAACGGTTTGGATTGAACGACGCGCTCGTGGATGGACGAAGGGCGGGGGCGAACATCGAGGCGATGGACGCGTGCGCGAGGACGATGACGCCGGGCGAGCGGGCGACGTTCGACGTGCCGGCGTCGTTGGCGTACGGTGAGGAGGGACACTTTTCGTTTCCGACGATCGGGAAGAATAGACGGTTGATTTTAGATTTAGAGATTTTAGACGCGAGAGGGAGCGCGGAGGCGCCGGAGCGCGTGCAGAGGGACATGACGTACGAGGAACGCGTCGCCGCGGCGAGAGGACATCGATCGAGAGGAAACGAATTGTTCGTCGCCGGGGACGCGGCGCGAGCGATTCGGGAGTACTCCATGGCGTTGACGTACCTGACGGAGGATTTCATGATGCAATTGTTCGGCGCGTACGAGGAGGAGGCGCACGCGGAATTCGTCGCCGCGCACGGAAATTTAGCGGCGGCGCATTTGCGCCTCGAATCGTACGCCGACGCGTTGACGCACGTCGCCTTTGTGTTAAAGGTGGACGACGCGAACGCCAAGGCGTATTACAGACGGGGAAAGGCCCGTTTCGCCCTCGGACAAGAGGACGCCGCGCGCGAGGATTACGTGCGTTCACAGAGACTCGCCGGCGGTACGGACGCCGCCGTCGCCGCGGCGATTCGCGAGCTCGACGCCGTCGTTCGCGCGCGCGAGCGCGAATCCGCGAAAGCGTTCAAGGGCATGTTCGACGACGCCTCGAACGACGCCCCGAGCGCCCCACTCGACACCGACGACGATTCGACGTCACCGCGCACCGATTCTCATCCGGGCATCTTCGGTCGAGTCGCGTCGTTTTTCCGCGCGTCGAGACGATGACGACGACGCGCGTCCCGAGGCGGTCGGTCCTCACTTTCTCTCTCTCTCTCTCGCGTCATGCGCGACGACGAAAACGCACCGAAAACGATGACCGGCGCCGACGCGCTCGTCGCCGTCGCCGTCGCCTCCGGCGTCGAGGTGTGCTTCGCCAATCCGGGAACGTCGGAAATGCACCTCGTCGGCGCGTTGGCCCGCCGTCCCGACGAATTGAAGAGCGTCCTCGTGTTGCACGAAAACATCGCCTCGGGCGCCGCCGATGGATTCGCGCGCGCGCGTAAACGCACCGGTGGACGCGCGATGACGCTGTTGCACTGTTACGTCGGTCTGGCGAACGCGCTGTCGAATTCGCACAACGCGTCGAGGGGACGGAGTCCCGTCGTCAACGTCGTCGGGGACACGTCGACGTTTCACCGCGGACGAGGCGCGTTGCTCGATAACGACGTGGAAGCGTTGGCGAGGACCGTGTGTGAACACGGTGGGGTCGTGCGCGATTGTTCGGTCCCGGAATCCATTCCGATGAACGTCGTGGACGCGTTCGAGGCGTCGGCGAGGCGCCGCGCGGTCTCGTGCGTCGTCGTCCCGCACGACGCGTCGTGGTCCGACGTGCCGATGGACGCGGTTCGAAACGCCGTTGAACGCGCGGAGAAAGCACAGGAAGACGAGATGACGAGCGATGGACGCGTGTCGGACTCGATTCGTGCGTTTTTACGAGACATGTTGACGCGCGCGAAATCGCGCGCGCCGGGGGACGAGGCGTTGTTTTACGTCGGCGGCGACGCGACCGGGGAAGAAGAATTACGACTCGTGCGAGAGGTCGCCGACGCGATCAACGCTGACGTCGTGTGCGAGTGTTTCTTCTCCGCAATCGAACGCGGTGGCGATTTGCCGCGCGTGACGCGCGCTCCGTACTTCCCAAAAGACGCCGCGGCGATGTTTGATCGATACAAAGTCGTGTGCTTCGTCGACGTTCCGAAACCGCCGGTGGCCATGTTTGGATACCGAGACGGACCGTCGACGCTGTTCAATCAACCCGACGACGACGTGTGGATCATCGACGCGCCGCCTCGAACGAAGATTGTGAACATTTTACGGGCGCTGCGAGACGAAATCGCCGGCGGCCAACGCGCGGCGAGCGACGTCGCGCAAGGCGTGCGAGACGTCGTGCTCGACGTGTTGACGCGCGAGGAGAACGATTTCGACGAGTCGGCGTCGTTTTGGAGTCAAGGAATGACGAGCGCCAAGGCGGTGACGCTTCAGGAAAAGTTGTGTCGAGAATTCGACGTGAAATTGAACTCGACCGTCGTCTTCGATCACAACACGTTGTCGTCGCTCGCCGAGCACGTGGCGGAGAAACTTGGCGTGGCGTCGTCTTCGTCTTCGTCGTCTCCGTCTCCGACCGAAACGACGAAACGCTCGATTCTCACGAGTCCGAAATCTTCGCTCGACGCTCCGGAATCGCCGCCCGACGCCGCGTTGACGGCGGCGAGCGCGTGCGCCGTCGTCGCCGCGTGTCAACCCGCCGATTGCCTCGTCGTCGACGAATCTCTCACCTCTGGTTCGACGTATTGGAACGCGAGCGCGTCTTCACCGCGATTCACGCACATCACTCTCACCGGCGGTTCCATCGGGTTCGCTCTCGCCGCGAGCGTGGGCGTCGCCGTCGCCGCGCCGGAGAGACGCGTCGTCGCCCTCGTCGGCGACGGTTCGGCGCACTACACCATTCAAGCACTCTGGACGCAGGCGAGAGAAGGACTCGACGTCGTCACCGTCGTCATGAACAACGCCAAGTATCAGATTCTCGAGCTCGAATTGGCGATTCAGGGCGTGGCGTGCGCGTCGAAAACGCTGACAAATCTCGGGGATCCGCGCGTGGATTTCGTGAAATTGGCCGAAGGGTACGGCGTTCGCGCGTTTCGAGCGGAGATGACGGGTTCGTTTCGACGCGCGTTTTCTCGCGCGCTCGAGGAAAAGGGACCGACGCTCATCGACGCCGTCTTATCGAACGAATGATCGTCTCGTTTTACGTTGTTACAACATGCATGTCAACTGTGCGATTCCATGCGAGTCTGCGCCGCCGCCGTTTTCCGCGTCTCGTTCACCTCGTGCGTCACGTATTTCCGACTCTTTGCGAGACGCGCGTTTTCCTCGCGAACGCGCGCGTCCAACGCGTGCGCCGCCTCGAGTCGTCGGCGCAACGCGTCGGCGACGTCGGCGTCCGTCGGCGCGTCGACGGCGTCGTCTTCCAAAAACCGCACGATACCGTCGACACCGTCGATGACGGCGTTGACGTATCCACCCAAGGCGGCGCGACACAACAGAATCTCGGCATCTCGCGCGCTCGGAACGCGTAAAATCCGCGCCGCGTCCTCCAGACGAAGCGTCGAGTACGTCTCGGCCAATCCGCGCGCGCGTTCCGCGAGCACGCGCTCTCGCAACAGATCCACCAATCCCGCGTTCCCGTCCGCGGCGTACGTCTCGGCGTGCGCCTCCGCCACGCGTTCGTACTCTTCGACGGAACGCGAGGCGATGGCCGTTTGCATCTCGGCGTACGCGTCGAAATCTCTCGACGCCGCGTACCGCGTCACCGCCGCCGACGTATACGGGGGCAATTCCGATTCCGCGCGAGAGAGAGCCGCGAGCGATGTCTTCTCCGATAACGCGCGCGCCAAGACGTACTTTTTCAAACACACCACCGCGATGGCGCTCAGCGCGTTCGCCGGCGCCGTCACCGCGTCTCGAAACCATTTCGCCGCGTCGTCGTACCTCTTCCTCGCCAAATGCGCGCGACCGCCGTAATACCGCGAGAGCAAAAAATCCGTCGCCTCGAGACACGTCCCTCTCGCGTCGATCTCGACCGAACGCGCGTCGTCCAGGAGACCAAATGCGTCGATATCATCGTACGCCTTGGCGCGACACGCGACGCGCAACAGACACGCGTCTTGCGGCGTCGCCGCGCGTCCGTCGTCCGTCGAGCCTCTCGCGAACCTCCTCGACGCCATCAACGCGTCTCGACACGCCTCGTACGTCACCCCACTCGCGCGTCCGCGACACCACCACTCACTCAGACCTCTCGACGCGTCCGCGACGTCGCGTCGAAACGCGTCCCGCCTCGCGCTCGGCGCGCCGTCGACGTCCCGCGCGCTCGCGAGCGACGCCAACGCGCGCGTCGCGCGCGCGCAAAACGACTCATCGTCCACCTCCCGTCTCGCGCACCCCTCCGCGTCGCCCATGGGTTCATCCACCGTCTCCGCGTCACCGTTCCCGTCCTCGTCGACGTCCGACCGTCCGTTCGTCCCCGCGTCGTCTCTTCGTCTCCGCGCGAACGCCGCCAACGCCGCGACGCCGAATCCCGCGTCTCGCTCGCTCGCCTCGTCCAATTCGCGCCAAAATTCGCTCGAACCGTCGACATCGAACGAACGATTCAGCGCGCGCGAGACGAAATCGTTCGCCACCTCCCGCGCGCGCGCGGTTCGTTC
>MDTE01006861.1_pt1 | contig 63713 bp, 91 predicted proteins | sample 811231 | NCBI WGS metagenome assembly MDTE01 (sample SAMN05326651, study PRJNA326480) | marine metagenome | isolation source: seawater | place: Indian Ocean: Red Sea | collected 2010
CAAACGGCACCTTGCTATGATACTGTTTAAATAATTCTTCTGCTTGTAGTTTATTTATACCTAGCTCTGCTTGTAGTTTATTCTTACCCATACCATAAAAAAGACCCAAATTGATCGTCTTAGCATGAGTTCTAGATATACCTGCCATATCAGCAACTATTTGGTGAAAGTCTGCTGACTCATTTTGATAGGCTTCTATAAATTCATCAGCACCATCAAATCCTGCGTCTATAGATGCAGCATAGTGAGCTACCAATCTAGGCTCTTGTTGTGAATAGTCAAAGCTACCCCACTGCCTACCTTCCTCAGGTAAAAATAGACTTCTAATTTTATCACCCATTTCTTTGTTACGGGCTGGAATTTGTTGCAAATTAGGATTAGAATAAGATAAACGTCCAGATACAGTTCCGCCCTGATCTGATCTTAATTGATTTATCTCTGCATGGATTCTGCCTTTGTGCGTATATCTTAATACGGAGTCTATGAATGTTGAATGAAATTTATTTATTTCTCTTGCTTGTCTTATTAGTTGGGCTATCGAGTTATCACAGTTTACTAACCAGTTTTGGGTAAAGCTTGGTTCTCCGGTTTTCGGTGTCCGTGGGTACTCCACACCTATTCTGTCAAAGATCTGAGCAACACTTCTTGCTGCCCAAATGTCCACGTCCAATGTAGTTTCTTTTTTTATTTTACCTAATACTTCAGATTCTTTTTTCTTAAATTCTTTTTTTAATGAGTGAGCTTTTCCTTCATCAACTCTAATACCTCTACGTCTAGTATCAATAAGTATAGGTAGCAGCTCCATCTCCATATCCCATACATCGTTTAAATTTTGTTTTACAATTTCACCTTTTAATCTTTCCCATAATCTTAAAGTTAAACCTGCATCTTGTTCAGCGTAAAAACCAACGTAACCTGCAGGTAATCTCCAAAGATCACCTTTAGCATCAATACCCCACTCCTTAGCTTTTTCAGTTAAGAATGTTTCATTTTTAATTTCACCTAAATAATCTTTAGCACATGCATTTAAACTAAAACTATATCTATTTTCATTTATCAATGCTGCAGCAATCATAGTATCAACAATCTTACCTCTAATCTCAAAACCATTTACTAATAACCAACCTACATCATAACTTGCATTGTGAAATATTTTAGTAGCAGGAGTTTTAAGAACATCTTGCATCCAAGCAGTTGTCATACCTAGATCCATATTACCACCTGCATCATGTTGAATTGGAAAGTACCATTGTTGACCAAGTGCAGCTACTGCAAATCCCACAATAGCACCATCAAAGGTAGCCCATCCTGATCCTTTTGTTTTTATGTTTGGATCTTTAGTTTCTAAGTCTATTGCTATTTCTGATGCTTTAGATAAATCAGGATATTCAGAGGGACATATCCAATCTGAATCATTATAAATAAAATTTAATTGATGAGTCATTTATTATTATGACTTATAGCCTTTATCAGTTGATTTGCAACTGTTGTTACTGGATTGAAATCTAGGTTTTTGTTGCCGCAGTGCGATGTTAAAAAGAGCAGCGTAACACCAAGGACAAAGAGGATCTTTTTCATGATATATAACTGCTTTTTCTTCACATTTTTTACACTGCATAAATGTTTCCAGACATAGTAATTCTTGGTAAGTCCGTTGTATAAAAAGGATACACTACGTGTTTCAAGAATGCTGGAAATATAAAGCCCTTACCTTCATAAGTTTTATCAACAGGTACATTGTGTTCACCTATACCTCCTCTACTTCTTTGTTCTAAATGTAGAAATTGTAAAAATCCTGATAGTGGTGAGTTACTATTTTTTGATTTAGGATTATTCATTTCATCTTGGATTAAATAAGGTATTTGTATAAATAATATAAAACTAAATAAACCTGAGTGTGAGTGAGCAGGATTAAATTCATGTTTGTACATATGATTTACCCAAAAATCTTGTTGTTTAAGTTTTAAATGTTTAATTATTTTTACTTCTTTTACATATGCATTTGCAGCTGTTTTTGGATCTTTAATTACATTCATAAGTGTAGGTTCAATTAAGGGTATATACTTTGTTAAGTCATATTCTTTTTCAATATTACCAGCAAGATCATGAGACTTATCTATATTAGTATCATTTGCTATACCTTTTAAACTTTCAAATACTTCAGGTGGTATGTCAAAAAAATCAAGCATCTTCGTTATTCCATTTAATTAATAGCAGCAATATTAACCCAAATATTACAAATATAAACCCAAAAGATAGACATAATTCCATCACGAATAATCTCTTTCTAATATCATTTCTAAATAGTGTATTGCTTTTCTGATATCTTGTTCTTTGCCTTTAGACTGGTGCCTACAAATATATTTTATAGCATTCCCCTCTGCAAATTGTAACTTATTTTCGTTTATAAACTCTGCAGGCTGAATCTTCATTTTTTGGTAGTGCTTCCCACCGACCTGCTCTTCTAATGAATTGTATGTAGTTCCCTTAAATAAATCTTTATGTGTCATTAATAACCCCATCCTACGAATGAAATTCGTTCACCTTTTAAACAATCACTTACTTTGTGTGGAAACATAAAATTAGATGGAAATAAAATAACATCACCTTTATTCATGACTACTCTTTTACCTCTACAAAAAAATTCTGATCCTTCAAAGCCATCATTTAGATTACCTACAATACTTAGTATAGGAATTCCTTTTTCATTACCATCAAAAATTGAATGTATGTGATCGTGATGTTCTTTCATGTAGCTGCCTGGAGCATACTTATTTAATCTAAGTCTAGTAATCTTAGTAATAAATTCGTTCTTTGTATTTTCAGCTTTGCCACAAAATTCTTTTTGATACTCTCTCATTAACTTATGAATGATAGGATGCAGCAACCCACATAAATCATCAGGCATATAAGAACAGACAACACCTTCAGTATCTTTATCATGAAACTCATTTCTATTGTTATTATGCCATAAATGTTTTTCCCAGTGTAACTCTTTTGATCTCTCCACTAGCATATCGCATATGCTAGGTGGTATAATATTGCCCTTCATTATATATTTTTCAATTGGATCTCTAATTATCATAATCAAAGTCTTTTAAAGTTTGTAAGTTTTCTTGTGCTTGTGATATTTCGTTTATTAACTTATCACACTCATCCACATGTTGTGGGTGTTCGCCAATGCCTACTGGTTTTTCAAAGTATATCTTCAAAGTAGCTTCGGCTTTAGATATTTGTGCATTATATTTATCTTCTAATGCTTGTATTATTATTTTTCTAAACATAGTTTGCCTCATAAAGTTTAAAGTATTTACCTAATGGAAAGTTATATTGATGATAGGTACCCAGTAAATGCAACGTACCTTTAGATCTTGTTGCTCCTGTATACCAAACTCTAAGTTCTTTTACTTTATCCATTAAATTCTTTTTCTCAAAATGAGAAGGATAATTACACTTACTCGCTAAAACTACATTATCAGCTTCTCCGCCTTTGACTTGGTGAATAGTATCTATAATTATCTTTGGTGGCAAGTTTAAATCTACACCCTCTTTCATTAGTTTTTTAAAATACAACTTATCTTTTTCCTTGAATTTTCTCTTAAATGTATCTTCCCAGCTACCTCTTTGATCTCTCATACCACATCTTAAGTGTAATTCGTCAAAAGTAAATACCTGATTCGGATGAGCAAAGCTCCATTTTTTACTGTCCGCTGACCGGTAGCCGTGATCTATGTTTAATAAATACTCATACATAACTGTAGCTTCTTCTCTAGTTATAGATCCACCTTCATTAATTTTATTCCAATACTCAATAGCTAAAAATTGATTAGTATCAAATGATTTATTACCTTTTACATCTTGGTAATATAATGAAAGATTTCGTGCTTCTTGCTGCAATTCTTTTTTTACATCGTTTATTCTAGCAAGTACCATCCAAGATCCTTCTAAGTCCCAAGGCACTTTTTTTAAACCATTCCATCTATGAATAGATCCTTTTTTACCATTAGATATAAATTCTTTTTGTACCCTGTTCTCTCCCATAGAATTTAAAATACATTTAGAAAAGTAATGTACATTTTTATTAAGTCTTACAGATTTTTTTAATACAACTTCTCGTCCAGGAAAGGTTTGAAAGTATGTTACATCTGCACCATTCCATTCATAAATAGCCTGGTCATCATCTCCAGCTAGATAAACTCTATGTACTTGTGCTGCTAACTTAACAACTAAGTCCCATTGTAAAGGTGTTAGATCCTGAGCTTCATCTACCATTAAAACTTTAAAAGGTATTGATAGACCATCATTAATAAATTTTTGTACCATATCCGTAAAGTCTAATCTGTCCGGTGTCCGTTGTCCGTTTTCCAATTCCATTGTTTTAAATTGTTCGTAACCATTGATAATAGATTTAAATTGCTGCAACCTCACAGCTTTTCTTGGCTGCTGTTTATATAACCACACAGGATCGACTTTCATGTTTCTAGCTCTGTCATAAATTTGTAGTGACCAATTGTTATAAACTTTTTGATCATCATGACCTTCTTTAAAATTTATTTTTATAGTTCCGTATTGTGTATGAAATGTGAGCAAATCAACTTTAGGATCTAATACAGGAATCTCTGCAAATTGTTGTCTTGCTAAACTATGAAGGGTTCTAAAATATGGGAAGTCATCTTCATCATACTCTTTAAATTTTTTTCTTACACGACTTACACATTCGTCAACAGCTTTGTTAGTAAATGATATGTAACATATTTCATCAGGAGAATAACCTTGTCGTAAGTATCTTTGTACTCGTTTTAAAAGGTTTTCAGTTTTACCTGTCCCTGGTGGGCCAAATATTTTAACTGTCTTCCCATGCAGCTTTTGCTTTAGTGAATTTGACATTTTTATTTTTGTGCTCTGTTTGTTTTGGCAATGCTACAACCCAATGTCTGCTATCGATACCTTGAAATTTCTTTTTAGGCATAGCACCTCCTGATTCTAAAAATTTAGTACAATCTTTTTCTGACCAGTTGTAACCCATTTTTTTAATAAATTGTCTAAATGTTTCTAATTTAAATCTCATCTCAGAATCATCTTTCCAAATATTACCATTATCAATTTGGTCAAACTCAGTTGTATCTTCGACATCTTCCAAAAATCTAGACATTCTAGAATTAAATACATCACCCATTTCTTCGGCTGCATCAAATCCTTCCATGTCTTGTTTATTAGATATTAACTCTTCTAACCAGTCTCTGTAAGGGTCAGGGTCTCTTTTAGAAGGCTTTAGAGTACGCCAAACTATATCATAATTAAGCAATGCTTCTCCTAATAGCTGCTGTTGGTATAATTGTTTAGTAGATAATCTAATTGATTTACCTTGAATAGGTAATATCCAATAAGGCTCAGGATAGGAATTAACTTTTAAAAGTTTTCCTACTTCGGGTAACGCTTCATTAGCTCCAATCCCATACTTACGCTTAACGCAAGTAGATGATACGCAGTGCATTCTAGCGATTGACGTTTTACATTTGTACGCATACTCTTTATTCTCTACACCTTTAAAAATATTTTGCAATTCTTTTGGATGTAAATTTTCAGAGCAAACTTTAGTCATCATATTTCTAGTCCAATCTTCATACATAACTGGATCAGGATTTATTTTTTTTGCTAATACTGCTACGTTAAACATAGCATCATTTCTACCTTCACCTTTTTGTACTTTATTTTTCATAAAGTTAATTACACAAGGTGGATAATCTTTAGTTTCATCGTCTTGAAATATTTTTAATTTTTTAAAGTCTGCTGGTTTTAATCTGTAAGGTTTTACAAATTCAAATAAATTCTCTAGTTTAACTCCGTTGCCGCTATCATCCATAGCAACACGAGTTGTCATATGTGCTTTTTGATATGGTAAGTTTACAAAGTTACCTTTTCTTTTGTCGTCCCATTTTTCAGGAGAAAGATCTACTTCATCTTGGGCAGGATAGATATCTGTTGTTGTGTCGTTGATTCCTAAATCCGAGGCTATCTCTATTAGTTTCTTACGCATTGCTGATGCAGCAACGACTCCATCAATAAATAATACTAAGTGTAATCCGTTGGACTTCGATCTGAACGGGATGAGTGGGTACTGTCTTTTCCGTATGATCGATATAACTTCCTTATGCTGTATATTATAACGATCAACATCGATGACCCCCCAAGAGCATGTATTATCATCTCTAATTGGAACGCTTCCATAGTATGCTTCTCCTTTTAAATGTTGTTTCCAATGATCTAACGTCATTGGTTTCGGTTCAACCCAATGTTTGAATTCATTTTTACCGTTAGGTTTTTTATTACCTATAGGTTGAGATGCACCAAAATATGTAGATGAGCCCTGGAAGAGTTCTACAAACTCTTCCAAGGTTTTGTCAAGTAGACTCATAGACTAGAAGGGTGTTTTTTCCTGTTGTTCTTCTTTTCCATGATTAACTTTTACTGATCCTTTTTTACAAGTTTCGTAAAAGCCGAAGGCTGCTTCTAAAACAGACTTATCAGCCACAGGGCCAATATGTTCTATTTCCCAGCCATACCATGACCCTAACTGATTCTTCTCTAATACAGTTCGCATTTTATATTGCTGCGTAAATGGAGCAGGTTTAAAGAAACCTTTACCATCAGCTTTTTTCTGTCTTAAAGACATCATCATAGAGTTCCACTTTTTAGATTTTTTTCTTTGAGTGGATTTCATAGTAACTAATGCAGATGATTGAGCACCTTCTTCACATATTAAAACATAGTGAGAAGCTGTCTCTTCTACATAGTTGCCATTTTCAAGTCTATCTTTACCACCATCATCTCTAGTTGTTTTAGACATGATATCTGATGTTGCAGGATAGACATTAACTGGTGCAACTGCACCTTGGTCTCTGTCTTTCCATTCGATATACTCTAACTTATAATAACAAGGTATAACTGTAATACCCTTCTGACCATTATATAATTGGTTAGTTACAGTATTATAAATCATACCTGGTCTAGCAGCTTCGATAAACTGACTATCACCTTGTGTTACCTGAGGAGACAATTGTCCTAGCACTTTTAAAAATGGTAATGCTACTGATTTAGCATCAACATTATCAAAGCCAGTGTCAGCAAATTGTTCTAAATTTACTGCAGCTAAAGCTCCTCCTTTCTTAGCTATTACTTCAACGTCTTTCGTTTTTGCATCGTTCGTCTTCATGATTATCCTTTATTAGTTATTTTAGTTTTATTAGCGATATAAACTCCAAACATATCGAAAGGTATTTGTTTACCTTGTTCAACTTGATCCTTAACAAAAGCTTTAAGAGTCATTGGTTCAACTTTTTGTTTTTGATTATAGTTGAAACCAAACTTCTCACAAACTTTTACAAGTTCAGATACTTGATTGTCTTGGCCTCTGCTAAACTGAGTAGTAATAGTATTCTTGATTAGATCTTCATGACCATTACTTCTCAACCAACTAAAGGCTTCCTCAACTCTAGACTCAGGAATCTTAGCTGCATAAAAAGGTTTTACTTCTACAGTAGAACCATCTTTAAGTTTAAGCAAAGATACACCTGCTTCTTGCATCATATCCGGAATAGTTCTCTCTTCTAAATCTCTTGCTTGAGATTTTAGCTTTGAGGTTTCTTCTTCACGTTGTTCGATTTGGAATCGGAGATCGCTAAGTTTTTGACACTGATCAGAAATAGATTTAATCTGATCCTGATCTATGTCGATATTAGACATTTTTTCGATATCCATATTTATTCCTCCTGTAAACGCTTATAAATAAATTGTTGACCAATGCAAGAAGAAAGTTTATTAATTTGTTCGATGTGGAAATACCCGTATAAGACAAAACCCTATGAACATCAAAGGGAAGCACTCAAAATATCTGCAAATAAATCTGAGTTTGCTTACTTTATGGAAATGGGTACAGGAAAAACTAAGGTAACAATTGATAATATTGCTTGGTTGTATTTTCAAAATAAAATTGATTCGTGTTTAATTATTGCACCTAAATCAGTATATACCGTATGGCAAACAGAAATAGAAACACATTTACCTGATGATATTGAATATTATATTTATAGATGGAATATAGATAAAAAAAATAAAGATAAAACTGGATTATTAAATATTTTTCTTATTAATGTAGAAGCTTTATCTACTAAAAGAGGTTTAGATGCTTGTATTAATTATTTATCTAAAAGACCGCAAAATATGGTAGTGTTGGATGAATCAACAACCATAAAGAACCGAGGAGCAAAAAGAACAAAAAACATATTAAAACTACGAACACTATCCGCCATAAGGCGTATACTAACAGGATCGCCAATAACAAAATCTCCATTGGATCTATATACACAATGTCAATTTTTAAATCCACAACTTTTAGGCTTTAGCAGCTATCTTACATTTAGAAATAGATATGCTGAAATGGGTGATATTCCAGTAGGTTCAGGTAGATATATTAGTATCCCAAAATATTACAAAAACTTACAAGAGCTAGAAAATAAGCTAAAAGGCTTTTCTTCTAGGGTTCGTAAAGACCAATGCTTAGATTTAGAGCCTAAGGTAAGGCAAAGAAGATATATTGAATTAGAAGGTGAGGCAAAAAGGATATATGAAAAGCTGCGAATCAATGCTCTCGCTATAGTTGAGGATAGCACTATTAGTTTTTCTAATAAACTTACTGAAATTATTAAGTTGCATCAAGTATGCAATGGGTTTACTAAAGATGATGATGGAAAAATACTTCACTTGCACAAACATAAACTACAAGCGTTGGAAGACACTCTGGAAGAAACGGACGGCAAAGTCATCATCTGGGCGAACTACATCCACAATTTGGAAGAGATTATACAATTTCTTAAAAAGAAATTTGGTGAAGATGCCGTAGTAAGTATTTACGGTGCTACTTCAGTAGAAGATAGACAAGAAGCAATACGTAGAATCCAAACAGATGATAAAACAAGATTTTTTGTAGGTAATCCTACCACTGGTGGTTTTGGTCTTACACTTACTGCTTGTAATACAGTTATTTATTATTCTAATAATTATAATTTAGAAGTGCGTATGCAATCAGAAGACCGTGCTCATAGAATGGGCCAAGAAGGGACTGTTGTTTATATTGATATTGTAGCACGTGGTACATTAGATGAGGCTATCATGAAATCTTTAACAAATAAAGGCAGAGTTGCTGCAAAAACATTAGGAGAAGAAGAATTAAAAAGTTGGTTAATATGATTGAAAGTATAATTTTAATAGAAGTAGCTTTATTGACTATTGCTTATTTTGCAACTCAGTAAAAGTATCTAAACGTTTTAAGAATTTTTCACCGTACTCTTTAAGGTCGGCTTCAGTTAATTTAAATTCTTGGTATTGTAAATTTCTTGTGCAGATGGATATGACTCCTTGTTCTATAGGGCCATAATTTAATGTGTGTGCTAGATAATAAGCACCTAGTTGTAATTTATAATCTTCTACCCATTCTTCTTTTTTAAATTTGTTGGCTTGTTTCCAGTCTACTATAGATGGTTTATCATAAGCCATAGCAACTAAATCGCATGTGCCTGCAAACATATTTTTATATTCTAAACTAACTTCATTGCCCCATATCTCAGATAACTTAATGTTATCTAAAATAGTTTTAGCCATCATTCTTGGTTTTGTTCCTTCAGAGTTATCATTATAATAACCTCGTCCTGTTAATGCATATTCTAATACTTGGTGCATTTCAGTTCCAATGGTACTAGCTTGTTTCATTATACGATCTGCTTCTTTATCTCCTACACGTCTTCTCCAATTTTCTAAAAACTTTTGATCTTTTGTAGCACCTAAAATTGTAGTTACTGAAGGTACTTTAGTTTCACCAACTAAATATTTACGCCCGGTTGTATCTGAAAATCTATTATAATGTTTGTAAGGATATTTTTTGACTAGTTCCATTAGTCATTAATACTACATATGGTTAGAAAGTACAGCTAAAAGAATCGCAAACATACCACCAACTATCATCTTTTCCATACGTAAAATTCTTGATTCCATTTTTTCAATTTTTTGGAAAGTTTGCTTTTGCATGATTCGACAAAGCTTTTCATGTGATTCTATTTTTTGTAATGCTGATTTTCTAGCCACGTCTTCTCCTTGCTGCTATAAGTTCAGCTGTAGGGTCGTTTGGAAATAATGCTGATACTTGTTGCGGTGTTACTTGTCCAGGAGCTGGTGCAACAAAGGGTTGAGCTTGATTAGCATTAACAGCTTGTCCAACATCTTGTAATTCCATGTCATCAGTTATACCTGCTTGATCAGCCTCTTCATCTCTAGCAGATTCATCAATTTCAACAGCTTCTTGATTGACCATAGTTGATCTAATGTAATCTACCATTTGATTATCTGTATTTACATTACCAGAACTTTTTGTAAAATCTTGAGCAAACATAGCTTCAAGTGTTTCTTTTGGTATTGTTTTATCATCGTATCTAGGTTGCTCAATATTGAATGTCATATTTAGTAACTTTTCTTGAATAGCTCTAGGATCTACATCTTTAGGATTTACTCTTGGTAAATCTTTATCTTCATCAGCCATATAGTTTGCAAGTCTAGCAAAAGCTTCTCTTTTCTGAGTTAAACCTGCAGCTGTAAGTTTAGGATTAATACTTCTTATTTTAAATTTACCATCTACTCCTATACCTTTTCCTTTAAGACCTTGTACTACTTCATCTACACCTAATGCATCATTCATATATCTTAATGCAGTAGGGTCTGTTAACATTTTACCAGCACGTCTAGCTAATAATAAAAATATTGCAGGAGCAAAAGGATTTACTGCAAACATACCTGCACCTACAAACATACCACCAGCTACAGATCCAAATGACCCGAGTGTCATTCTTCTCTGTAAGAAGGTAGATGTATCGGATAAAGGTACATCCGAAACTGCTTTCATATAGTTAGCGAATTTGAAGAAATCTTCAGAACCATTTTTACCTAGTAAACTAGCCATTTTAGCTCTACCTAAGTCTGCTGTAGCTTCTCCTACGCCTAACTTGTTCATGAATTTGTTTATATTAAAATCAGCAAAGTCTTTTGGACTAAATCTAATTTGACTTAAATCATAAATACCATTGTTTAATTTTACATCTTCTATGTTAAAAGCTCTTCTTGCTTCCATAGTTTCTGAACCTATTGCTCTCATAGCATCTTGTGCATATTCAGTTCCTGCTTTAACACCAACTGATTCACCAATAACATCTTTAAAGATTGATTGTGCAGCTGGACTTCCTGCTGAATCAAATGAGCTTAAGAAAGCATTAAACATATATCTTGCCTTAGCAGCTTCAAATAATCTTTTTCCATTGTCTGATGCTTTAGGCCCTGCAGCTCCAATAATAACTTTGAATTGCTCAATGGCTTCAGGTGAGTTAGATGCAAATACATCTCTTTCCATAGTTTGAAACATTTTATCTCTAGGAAATCTTTGCATTCCATAAATTCCATTTACACCTTGTGATGTAAATAAATTTTGATCAAAGCCTCTCATTTTACCTACAAGACCACCTGCTTTCTTTAAAAAGCCCATAGATGCAGAGAATGTTGCATTAGCATCATATAATTTAGCATAAAGTTGTTCAGCATCTTTTAAGTTTTTATTTAAAAATGCTTCTGCAAATTCTTTACCTTGGCCTTTAGCCATTTCTTCATATGCAGTTTTAATACCTTCATCTTTTAAAAAAGTATCTTTTGTTAATTTTTCACCAAATGCATTTAAATCATTTTCCATAGCTTCTCTTATACCAAATACAGATGCTCTTATATTTTGATACTGTGTATTTGTAATAGCTCGATTCATCATTACCATTAAACCAGCGTATTGTTTAGGAGTAATCATTTCATCACCCATCATTCTTACTGCTTCCATAAAAAGATTAAGTGGATCACCTTGCATTTTTAAAACTTCATTTATTTTTTGTGGATTAGCACCTTCGTTTACCCATCTATCCATAGAAGGAAACATTTGTTTATTTTGATCTGTAAATTCTTTTGCTACTCTTTTTAAATGTTCCATTGGAATAACTTTAGGATTACCAACTGTTTCAGCTAATGTATCAAATGCTTTATACTTAATTCCAATTAATGCATCTCTATCAGCAAATACTTTAGCTGCTTGGTTATAAATAGAAGAAGATAATGCTGATGTTTTCATAATAGGTGCATATTGTGCTAATGAATTTAAATATTGTTTACCTGCAGATTGTTCAGCACCTTGTAAAGCTTCTCTTCCAATACCAGATATAAATGGAAATACACCAACTGTTTTAAAATAATCTCTACCTACACCAGATAAAACTCCATCTTCAATCGCAGTGTTAAGTGGTAAAGGTAATCCTTTGTCTCTTGCATATTGTGCTAACTCTTTTGCTTTAGCACCTTTTGTACCAAATAATTTAGAACCTAATTTACCTATTGGGCCTGTAATAAATGGTGTAAGTGCAGCAGCTCCTGCATTCCACATCAAAGCGGTTTTAGTTGCATCTGCAGCATTTAATAAAATATCGTTATCTATTTTTTGTTGAGGTATGTCTGCAAACTCATCTGTAATTGTACTTGCAATTAAAGTTCCTGCTTGTTCATTTAACACATCATAAGTAATAGAACCTGCTCCTGCTCCTGCAGTTCCTCCTAATACTGAATATATTTCAGCTTTACCTAAAGGACTTTTAACTACTTTAGCTGGAGCATCTGCTACTCTTGCAAGTAATTTAAGAGCACCACCAAATAATTTTAATCTACCAGGCATCTTATCTGCTAATCCATCTGCAGCTTTCTTAAAAAAACCAGGGCCTTTTTGCCATAAGTTTCCTGATTTAGCTGCACCAAATATTTTTTTTCTCATTAATAAATAAGGTGCAATTGAACCTGATAGGTCTCCTGCTAATTCTGCAGTTGGTCTGCCTTTTATAAAGTAAGGATTATCTTCTGCTGCCAAAGCTGCCGCAATTGGATCTTTAAGGTATGATTGTTCTCGAGCTACATCTCTAGCAGCAAAATCTCTTTGTGATTGTAGTTCACCCATTTTAGGGCCTTTAAGATCACCTCTTTCAATTAAGGCATCTATAATTTGTCTTTGTTCTTTTGATAGTCTAGATGGATCTAGAGTTCTTTCATCTAAACCTTTTTGTAATGCTTTTAATGTTGTAGCCATTTACCACCTCTTTAATAATTCTTTAGTTGATTCATCAGTATATGGATTTGTTAATTCTTCTGATTGTTCACCTGTGCCTGAAGTAATTCCATATTTTCTTTTGAAATTATCTAGTGTTGCAGTTTCTCCAAGTAATCCATCTCTGTATTGACGTTCTAAAGATTCTATATCTCCTAAAATTGTATTGTTAACTGATGTTAAATCTCTAATTACATCTCTTTGACCTCTTAATACTGGAAAGATGTTTACAAGTTCTTTAGCCATCTTAATATCTTTTTCTGTTAAACGGTCTTTTGATTTTAATGAGTTCGCTAACGCGTAAACCATCACCGTTTCATTAATAGCTAACTGAGAAAGTTTTTGTTTATCGTCTTCACCAGTACGTTGTTGGATAGCTGCCATAATTTTTTCTTTAATAACTGAATCTCCAAGTATAGTATCTACTTTTTTCTCAGCTTGTTTTCTTGATAGACTTTCTCCAATCATTAAGTCATTAATTAATTTATCTCTTTCAAACTGTAATCTTTCATTAGCTGCTTCTGCAGAGTCATACATTTTTCTACCTGTAATATCTTCAAACGCACTTCCTAATCTTTGACTAAATAAATTGAATTTTCCAACTGGCCCTGCTCCAGTCTTACCTGTTAGTTGAAACTCTTCAAGAATGTTAATTGATTTTTGTCCTAACGCATAAGCTCTGTACTTACCTTCTAGTTCTTTTAATAGGTCTATTTGTGGTTTAGCTAAAACATCATTTGTTGCAAATCTATTATATGTTCCTGGTGGCATTGTTCTGTACACATATCTTCCATATTGATCAGTCATTCCTGGAATAGCTACTTGTACTGTACCATCTTTTAATCTAATTGCTGTCATGTTAACTGTTCTTCCGTTTTCATCAAAATATTGTACAACACCTGGATCTCCTTCAGGATATTCATAAGCTTGGTTTTTTCTATCCATTTCATCAGAAGCAATTTCTAATGCACTTTGCATAAATTCATTTGATAATTCATTTTCTTTAAGTTTCATCATTGCATAGTTATTTACAGCTGGGCCTAAAGCTCTGCCAAATACTTCCATAGCTCCACCAATACCACCTTTATTTGTAGTACCAGACATTAAACCAGAAGCTAGATTAGCTAAGAATACAAGTTTAGCTTGTGATGATTGACCTTGCATTAACTCTGCTCTTATTTTTCTTGCTCTTGCAATTAATTCATCTGTAACTTGTTCACCATCTGCCGAAGTTACTTTAGATGGTTGATTTAAATTTTCATTTGCTGATATTGCAATGTCAGCAGCTTTTTGTGTTCCACCTGGTTTTTGTTCAGTTTCTTTTGTTTCTAGTTTTGCAAGTTCAGTATTTTTCTTAGGTGGTGGAGCATCTGCAGTAATACCTGTTTCCGGTGGCACTGGTGCGATGTTATTTACTACTTTAGTTATATCAACTTTAGGATCTCCAGGTAACTCAGCCATATTGTCAGATTCAGTTAATTTATCTGTAGTTCCTGCAACAGCTGTATCAAATTGATTATATCCAACAGCAGTTGTAGGATCTCCCGCACCTCTTCCTGATGCTATTTTATTTCTTTCACCTGGTTTATTTATAGGTCTTCCTTTAGGATTATTTTTAACCATTTCTTCAAATGATATTTGTTTAATCGGTTCTCCTAACATACCTTCAACACCAGGCATAAAACTTGCATTAGATGCAGTTGTACCTAGTGGTCTTTCTTTAACTAAATCTACCATTCTTCCTACAAAAGGACGTGATGCTCTGTAACCACCATATAATAATCCTAGACCAGTAGCATATGGATTTTTTGATAACGCTGCAGATATACCTAAATCTGCAACATCTTTTCCAACACCTGTCATTCCTAATTTTCTAGTTGCTTCACCAATTAAAGGATACAATCCAATTGCTCCCACAGTTCTAGTAGTCCCACCGCCCATACCAAAAGGGGCACTTATTAAAAATCTTGGGTCTTTAAGATTTCTTGATACTGCACTTACATCAGAACCTAGTTTTGAAAAAAAACCAGGGCCTTTAGGTGTATTTATTTTAGCTGGTAATCCGCCTACTAATCTTCCCGTATAAGGGTCATAAAAACCACCACCTTTTTGAACATAATTTTGTGTTCCGCCAGGAACATTCATTCCAATCATTTTACCTGTTTCTGCATGTATTGGTTTAAGATGACCTTTACGAAGAGCCTTTTGTCTAAACATAGGACGATTTAAAACATTATTAAGTGACATTGTTTTTCCTCCTATGTTTGTTGTCCAGCTTGGTATGCCGTGAATGCTCCTAATCCTGTTCCGATAGATTGTGCTAATGGACTTGTGCCAGGTTGCGTTGTCATCGTAATTCCAGACTGTGATTTAGGCCCTGCAGCATATAAGTTTGCAAGAAACTCTGCTCTTTGATAAGGCTCGTATTGTTGTTGTAATTGTGTTTGTCTTGCAGCATCTAAAGCTTGTTGAGCTAATTGCTGTTGAATTCCACCGGCACCCATTAATTGTTGGATATCAGCCTGAGCCATCTGTTGTTGACCAGCACCTAAGTTTCCTAATTGTTGACCAGCAGCTAAACCAACTTGTTGTTGTCTTTGTGCTGCACCTAAAGCTTGTCCAAATCCCATAGCATTTGCTCTACCCATAGCTTCTAAAGTTCTATTTTGTAATTCTGCTTGTTGTACACCTTCTCTGCCACCACCAAAAGCACCTGCTCTTACTGCATTAGCTGCTAATTGATTTTGCATTATTTGACTTTGTCTTCCTATTTCATCTGTGACATATGATTGATAAGGATTTAAATATTGATTTATTTGTGCTGAACCTATAGGAGCTGCTGCACCTAATACTTGTGCGATACCTTGATTAACAGTTCCAGCACCTGCACCTGTTGTTCCGGCAGCCGTTAGTCCTTGTTGTTGTAAAGCTGATCCAAGACCAGATCCGGCAACTTGTATGGAAGGTAATTTAATTGGATCTTGAGAAACTTGTCTCGCAATATCCATCAACTCAAGTTTTCTTTCCTCTATACCTGGAGCTTCTCTAACAAATTGTGTTTGAGATGCAGGAGTTGCTGCTGGTGCTCCACCGCCTCCGCCAAATAAATTACTTACAAAACTCATTTAATATCCTTTACTAGTTGAACGTGTTTTTTCACCCATCCCCATTTTTTAGAAACTCTTTCCCAACCAGGTCTTGCCCAAATGCAAAGTCTTTTACATTTATTTTGTTTAGCAAAGTTAGTAATGTGTGCTACAATTTTATCTTCCCATAATTCTCTTCTTTTACCTGTACATATAATTATTTCTAACTGATCATAATTAGGCATAGAACCTATTCTTGTTACAGCTATACCAAATACTTTATTCTCTTCTGTTTCATCAGAACCAAACATAACAAATAGTTGTGCTTCGTCTTTAAGTAATAGATTATATATGTCAGAAGATTCTGCATATCTTCCAGAGTAGATTAATGCTTCTTTAACCATAAATTCAGCTAAAGGCCAAAACTTTTCTACATCTTTAGGTATGACTGGTACAATACTTACTGATGGTTTAATTTTTTTTGCTGCTCGTGCCACGTGCTTCTCCTATCAAATCAAAAATTCTTTTATATCTTTTTTGCTGTTCATAGAAGTAAGCTGCACCTTTTTCTCGCATATCTTTTATGCTTGTGGGATTTGCTCCAGCTATTAAACCAGCACCTAATACACCGTCTGCTCTTGTTACAAACTCTCCGTCTGCTAATTGAGCTAACATCGTATCCTCGTCTTTGTCTCCTGTTCCGGATCCGTCCTCTACATAACCAGTTGCTCTAACATAATTGTTAGCATCATGCTCGTCATGAGATGTTTTTGATGGTAAGTAATTAATACCACCTTCGTTAAATCTTTTTACTTCAGCTAATCCACCTTCTCTTAATCTAGATTTAACCATTTGATATGGATTGCCTTCAAAATTACCTTCAGGTATGTAAACTTTTTCGTAATCTTTTTCATCACCAGATACTGGATCTATATATTTAAAGTTGGGTCTGTTTTCTGCAAAATCTTTGTAAGCTATATTATATGTTGGTTGATACATATCTACTGGGCCTTGTTCAAAAGCTCCTGATGCATAGCTTAGTCCAGATATACCTGCAAATAATTTTAATGGATCTATGTCTGATGGTGCATCTTTTTTATAAAATAATCTTTGCATTAATGTTCTTTTATCAGGTGTTACTGCATTTGCTCCTGAAGCTACATTTCCAACATTAGCTGTAACATTACCAGCTGTGCCAAATTCATTTAATGGATTATTTGCAATTGATGATAATCCAGTACCTGTTGTAGTAGAGCCTACTGCAGAAGTAGCTGCTGGCGTACTAATAAAAGGTAAGGATTGTGCAAAAGCTGTGTTTGTGAATGTTGGAACATAATTTGCAGATGCAATATTACCAAAACCAGCAGCGTGTACTCCTGGTATCATTTTACCCCCATAGTAGCCCATAGCAGCCCCTGTACCAGCCGATAATAGTCTTCCTAGTCCTGAGGCTCCAGATTTCTTAGCATCTCTATATCCTCTGTATCCTCCGTAAGCGGCAAGTGCATAGGGTAAAAATTGTAACATTTATAAACGTTCTCCTTAAAGATCTTTAAATGTAAAATAATACCATTTTACTTATTGATTATCAACTCATCAGCGAACCTTCCAGCATACTTAAATTCGCCTACATGGGTAATTGGGTCTAGTATATAACTATAGCATTTACCACCTATATCTTTCCATAATTTACAGAAAGCAAAGTCTTCACCCATATACATTTTAGTCTTCGGATCGTATAAAGTATCAAAGAAATTCCATAGGTTTTCTTTATCAACTAATTGGCCATTAATAACTGTCTTTTGAACAATAGTTCTATCAGGATAAGCTTTCATTAGCTTGTCAAAAACACTACGTTTTATTAACATACAACCAGTAGCACCATGAGTTACTTCTATTACCCCTTTACTTAAGCTTATATCTTTTTCATTTGGTACTCTAAGTGGGTATTGATAGATTGAACTAGCAAGTTCTTGTACTGTTTTAATATCTCCTGCTTTAACCTTATCAAATGCTTTACCCCAGTTTGCATTTTTTAATGGGTATGGAGCTGATATAACGTCTTTGTCTCTATCTAACATAGCTTTGATTGTACCTGCTTCAAATTCTATATCTGAGTCTATAAATAATAAATAGTCAGCACCTGAAGTTAGGAAATCTGCAACACATAAGTTTCTACCTTGAGTTACTAATGATGATTTAACTAATTGAAAAGTTACTTTTAGTTTGTTTTTAAAACAATATTTTTGAAAATCTAGTACAGATTCTGTAAAATGAATACTAACTTGATCATGTACAGGTGTAGCTACATATATATGTTTTATATCTGATTTATTACCTACTCGAATAGGTTTAGCTGCATCTTCTGCAGAAACTTTTTTTCCTATATCTTTAATCATAAACTCCTAACGATAATGTTATTCTTGGAGATAAACCAATTGCTTGATGTATGTCTCCTTTTTTTATTGATATTAAATCTTTCTCTTCTAACATATAATTTTCTTTATTAATGTTATAAATAACACGTCCATACAAATTGTATAGATAAACATTATAATCATCTTTATGTATATTAGAGGATGCTCCTTGAGTAAATCCTACGTATAAATCTACATCCATTGGTCTAGATTGTAGTTGAAATTCTTTGACAATTTTATTTATTATAGATTTAAAAGCAGGATGTTGATGGACATTTTTTACAACTATCGTGCCTTGGAGTATAAAGTTTTCTAGCCATTTACTAGATTGTTTAGATTCAAAATGAGCTTCGGATATTAAGTTAGTTAGTTGATTAAAATCTAGTTTTTCGTCACTAAATTTTTTATAGACCTTTTGCATTGAGTGCACCCCTCAAGAAGTTTTCCCACTCTGAACCTTTTTTCTTCCAACTATAAAATCTTTTATAGAATTTTTGTTGTTCTGCTAAATGTTCTTGTAGAGATTGTTCATGTAGATAGGCAGCAGCTGTTTCTATTGCATGTGCAGTTGCTCTTGCTAAGTTTTCTACATCGGAATCATAATTAACATACACTGGCCATTCAGAACAAGTTTCAAATAAAGCTCCAAAGTTTGTAGTTATAACATGTAGGCCTGCAGACATACATTCTAAAGCTGATATACAAAATGTTTCTTCAAATATACTTGGATATACAAACATTTGATAATCAGTAATTTTTTCTAATATCTGTTCATTAGGTACATAACCTATGTAATTTACATTAGTTAAAGATTTAGCTTGATCAAATAAAGGCTGATAAGTAGCTTCATGTACTTGACTAAACTCACTACCATATACTTTTGTACTGCTGTAAACATCTAAAGTAATTAATGGATTCTTTACAAGTTGCATTGCTGCTAATAATACGTTTAATCCTCTCCAAGGAGTTGAATGATGTATTATTTTAATTGGTTGACCTTTTATATAAGGTTTTCTTTCTGGAAAATTTGTACAACCATTTTTAATTACTATTGATTTGTTTTGTGGAATATTAAAAGCCATTCTAAATTTTTCATAATTCCAATGTGAATTAAATACATACCAATCATAATCAGGATGTTTAAAAGGATTACCAAAAAATTCTTGTAGGTTACTCTGATCGTAAGAATTTTTTTGCCAAAGTATATTTAGTTTGTTTGGATCGATAGGTACTTTACCAGGTATAGAAGTACAGATTTGTACTTTATCTAACAGCTCTTTGGGACAATGCTTATAAAGCATTTCCATTTGCAACTCGGTGCCACCTCTAGGTTCCATTATTTTTTGGTTTTACCAAACAAGGAAAGTTTTGCAACTGTTATTTCCAAGTCTTGCCTGAAGTCCTCTGCGGTTGTATCTGTGTTAGGATCTGCAACATCTGCGTCAAATTCAGCTTTATCTGCATATACCTTACCAGTTCTTTTGTGCTTTACTATTTCTACTGCTTTTGCAGGTATCTTTATAGGTTCATCACTCATATTTTAATCCAATGATTTTTTATATTATCGTTAACATGATCAATATAAGAGCTTTGAGTTCTTATGTCAAACGCTATGGTTATTCTTACATCGTCTTTTTCTACAGTGCTTACTTTATGGGCAAGCCAACCTGGAAATAAAGTTATTTTTCCTGGTGTATTTTTACATCTATAAGATGTTTTAAAATAGGGTACTTCATAATCTGTTGTTGTATCTGCAACTTTTACACATATATGTCCACTTAAATAACCTGTATTATCATCTGCATGATTATGTAATTTAATTTCTTCACCTTTTCTCATTACATTAAACCAACATTGTACATAATATGATTCGTGTATATCTACTTTTAAAAATTCACAAAATGAATCGTGTGCTTTTCTTATATGATTTTTAAGAAAGCTACACTCAGGAAACTCAAGTAAGTTGTAATATATAAATCTACTAGTAACACTATTTTCACTTAATCCTGTACCACCATTATCATGTGGTGGATATTGTTTTATAAGTTCTTTTTCTTTGTATAATAAAAATTCAGATAATACTTTTGTATCAATAGGAAGATCATCTTCATAAATATGATATGAATAATGAGGATTAAAAGGATTATTAATATTGTTGTTTTGAAAATTAGTAACGTGCATTATATTTTTTCCAATCTACTATTTAATGATATACTAATTCGTATTTTTTCTGTGTTATTAACATCTACTCTGTGTTCTAACCAACTAGGAAAAACTAAACATCTACTTGTCTTAGGCTCAAAGACCCATTCTGAATTTGTTGATGTTGAACTATTATTAAAACATGAGGAATCCCAATTCTTTTGATATAATGGTGAAGGATGTAAAAATTGTATATTACCTGTGTCTTCATCAGCTTGAACATAATATACTAATGATAAAAAACCATCATGTGTATGTCCCCAATTAAAAGAACCTTTTGTATTAATATTTGCCCAACAATTATCCATAACTACTTTATATTCGTTAGTTCTACCACCTAATTCATCAAAAGACGAATTTAAAATGCTTTGTGCATTATAAAAAAATTTTTGAAATACCTGTGAATCTAAGGGTATATCATTTGATTGCCAACCATTTACATTGGATATAAAACGACTTTCACCATGATTTTTCCAATCAATAATGTAATTTTTTAACGCATTATTATCTATAGATGTAATGTTATAATGCCATATAGGACTACCAAACAAATTATTAACTTGCACTAACGCCCTTGTCGGTTGTATTTCTTAAATGTACGTTTTTCATTTTTGTTTAATCGTTTTTTATGACGACCTGGACGCTTCCTAGGTTTTGGTCTTGGGACAAAGTGTATAAACTTAACTCTAGCCATTCTCCTGAGATCTGTCTAATTGAGCATAACTAATAACGCCTTGTATTGTATTACTTCCGGTAGCTGCTGTTACTGTTATTGCATCTCCTGCTTCTAGATTTAAACCTTGTGGGGTAGCATTGACTTGTGATTTAGCTCCTACTTCATCTCTAAAAAATTCATATTCAGTGCTGGAATCAGATGAATCTACAAAATTCATATTTACTAAAATACCTGATGAAGCATCGCTGTTTGCAACATAAACACTTTTGATTATAACTGTTGCATCTGTAGGACATGTAAACACTGTAGTCTTACCTGTACTAGCTTGTTTGAAACCTTGATTTTTATATCTAATTGTCATGATAAAAAGTAATTAAAAGCGTCCTGTTCATTTTTAATTTCTTGTTGATAAGTTGTGTTTAACTTATCTTTAAGAGTTTGTAAAGTTTGTGCTATTTGTCTTTGGTTTTCCTCAGTATAAGTCGGTGTTGGTTCAGGAACATAAATATCTACTTTAGCCATTAGTAACCTCCTGCTCCAGCTGCTGTATCATCTGCTGCTTGAGATGCTGCTGCCGCAGCCGCTGCTGCTCCTCCTGCATGTCCTCCTCCATCTCGGCTTCGTCCAATATCATGATAAGTTGGTGCCATAGCTTTTAAACCTTGTTTTCTAGCACCTCTTGCTGCTGCTTCTTCTCTAGCTTTTTTATCTCGTTTCTGTTGTAAAAAATCTGCAATTGTTCTACTTCTACTTAAACCATGAAATAAACCTGCTATTCCTGCTATTGGTGCAAATGCAAATCCAAGTGCAGAAGAAGCCACAGTTCCTAATCCTGCCATTCTACCCAAAGCACTAATACCTGTTCTTGCAAGTGAACCTTTAAATCCAGGTGCATTTTTATTTAAATTAAAAAAACCTTTATCAATATAATTACTTTTTTCTATTGCCATAGGATCATCATATGCAAAAGTTTGACCACCTACATTAATATTATTATATTCAGACATAGGGTCACCTAATGCTGCTAAACCCATTTGATTTTGATTTTGAAAACCTAATTGCATTACACCTAAAGCTGCGTTGTTAACTTGCTCTCTTTGTCTTTGGTCGTATAACTCAACTGCTCTGTTAGCTAACTGATTGTTATATTGTGCTTGTAATAAATCTTCCATTATCTCATACCATCAGGTTGTACATCTGCCCTAAATGTTCCGTATCGCCAACTTTCTCCATTAGCTGTATTTTCTATCTTAACACTTGCAAATCTAGATCTTGCACGTGTATCGACCTTGTCAGTGGTGCTTGTAATAGTAAACGGCCCAAGTGGTGATGATGCTGAAGTAGAAGAAGGGTATCTTTTAAGACCTATTGTAATTCTAGCATTACCAACAATTCTTTTAAAATCAGGTATAAATCTTCTCATACTCATAAAAAATTGACCATCTCCTTCTATTGATAAATCAAAGTCACCCGATTGCAAGTAAGAAGTTATAGTTTGTGTTACATTACCATCATTGTCTGTTTGATCAGTTCCTGACTCGTGTGCGTAATAAGTTGTTGCTCCGTTTTCCGCTGTCACTCCTTGAATTGTAGGGAACGAAGGAACACCAGTTGTATTGTAAGCTGTCGCGTATGGGTTGTCATATAACGTAGAATCAGCCCAAGAAGTTCTAGCTAAAGATCCTGTATGCCAAATGTTTTCTGCATAGTTGTATGTAACTTGTCTATCTACTTCATCAGAACCATTCTTAGGATAGAACCAAGTAATTTCTTCATATAAATGATTTAAACCTGCATATACTTGTTCACCATTACTATAATTAATTCCTATATTGTCTGTAGCCGCATTAGTTCCTGTAGCTGTAAATACAAAATCTTCTACTAAACAAGGTAATGATTTAACTGTACCATCATAAACAAAGAAGCCTCCTGCTTGCCCCATCCAAAATACTTTACCATTAACATATTTTATTGCATGTTGACCTATTGCACCACAATTAGAACCTACTTGTCTAATAGAAAAAGTAAATGGTGGGCCAACAAACTGCATAATATATGCAGAAGTATCTGTTAATATTAAAATATAGTCTTTTCCTTTAGCTGCACCAACTATTTTAGTTCCTGAATCAAGTCTTAAAGATCCTGCAGTGTTTATTGAAGTAGGAGTATAATCAGAAATATCTTCTTGGTCAGAAAATCTAATAAACATTTTGTCCTGTGTCCCTGAGCTTCCAATAGTGGTTTCTGTTCCAAGCATAATTAAATGTCTGTCTCTTTCAGAAACAATAGACATAACTGATCTTGTAGGAGCTGAAGATACTACAGTAGCTCTTGTTGTTAAAGCTGCAGTAGTTGAGTTAATTGGATCCCACTCAAATGTTTTACCGTTTTTAACAGTTGCAATTAATTTTTGTCCAAAGTGATCTAAAGACCAAGATGCAGGGTCTAGTACGACTGTAGAAGATAATGAAGCATCTCCCCATGCAGTGTAGTATTCGCAAGTAGCACCAGAAGAGTGTGCAGATCGAGTTCCTGCTACAGCTCTTGTAATACCAGTTAGATCATTTGATGATATTCCTGTGTAAGATATAAATTCTGTTCCGACTTTAAAAGTTCCAGACGTTGGCCAGCCAGTCGTTGATGTAAGAGTAATTGACGTTCCTGACCCACCCGTTCCTGCAGTGTCATCACTTAAAGATCCATTTAAAGTTCCTAAGACTCCAGAAGCTCCACCAAAAGTAGATGTTCCCCAGCCATAACCTGCGGATTGAGTAAGTGGCCCTGGTTTTATATATGGATTAACTACAGCTGATCCACTAGCAGCTACTGTCGTTCCAGCAGCTGAAGCCATTGTAATCGTAAAAGTATCAGTTGTAGGTACGGTGACTACTTGAAAAGTATTGGTTGTAAAATCTGCTGCAGTATATCCTGCTCCTACTGGAGGAGTTACAGATGTAAAAGTAAATAAATCTCCAATCTCTAGACCATGTGCAGTTTTATTAACAGTAACTGTGGCTGAAGTATTTGCAGTTGTAAAAGTACAACCAGTAATCGCAGTGTCTAATGGGGTAATATCGTAAAAAGCACTTTCATAATAAATAAATAAAGCTTTGTTAGAACCTAAAGCTACATATCTTCTACCATCCAAATCAGCCCATACAAGCTGTTCTCGGACTGCACCAACTAAAGTTGAACTTGTAATCTGTGCCCATCCACCTATTTTTTCCGGTAAACCATATCTAAACCTAACAAAATCTCCATCAGTCCACTGACCTTCAGCACCGACAGCAGTTATTTGTTTATTAAACCCTGGCTGTATTTGTACATTTTTTAATGGCATGCCATATTATAGCATATGCAGTCTTCAAGATCGATACTCTTGATGTTCGTATCCTGTTTGGTACTCTATGTTAAATACTATAGAATATTTAGGTATATCTGATCTATTTGGTTTACACTCATGTCTTAATAAAGCATCCCAAATAACTGCTCTTCCAGGTTCAGGTTTTACTTTTGTTTGTAATTCAGGAAATTCTAATTCTTGAACGCTGCTATTTAAATAAATTAATCCAGATATAGTGCTTGTACCATGTCTATGATTTCTTGTGTAATCTCCGTAATCGTTTCTTACTCCCCATGCATCTTGTAATATAAAAGGATGATCCCATACTCTAGAAAACGAATTTATGTAAGTCTTACACACATGTAATAAATGAATAAAATTCGAATCATGCATAAATACATTATCAGTCATTTTACCTTTAACATTTGTTTGATAATTTACATTACTTTCATGTTGTACAAAATGATCTATTTTTTTGATAAAATAATTAGTATCAATTTGACCAAGATCAAATGCATATAACCAAGATTGTCTTTGTAATGGTTTTTCTATTTTTAAAACGTCTTTAAGCATACTTTATAAAAAACGGTTGTATAATACGTTCTTCCTGCCACTGTCTTACACCAGGACTATGTATTATATTTGAGTTATACATTATAAACCTATTAGGTTTACTTGCAACTGTAAGTGTAGGTTCATAATCTGAAAAATCGTTATATAAAGATGTGCCATCTTGAATAGATTGTGTGTTTAAATAAACAACTCCAGCTAAATCTATACCCCCACCATCAACATGTTTTGCATAATTATCCCAAGATAAACTTTTTTTTATTTCTGATAATAATGTCTTTCGATAAAATGTATGCATTGTAAAAGGTTTTAATTTTAATTCTTTTAATTTATTTTCTAAATATTGATATGCAGGATTTTCTTTTTTTAAATCGTTAGTTTCATAAGTAGGATAAGCTTGGTATCTGTTTATATCTTTTCTGCAAGGCTGATGAGTAGGATTAAAATCAAAAGCTTGAACTTGTTCTAACACATCAGCATACAAATGATCTGGGTAAAAATTATCAATAAGAGTTATCATTTAAATTTAATATGTGTGGTATGTTTAGTATCTTTTTGTTGTATGTCTTTATTAAACTTCATATTCCAATCAGATACAATCTTTACCAATACATTACCAAAATGCCTTAAACTTTCTGCATCTAAATGTAATTTCTTTTTTTGTGCTAAGATAGTAACTTCATCATCTTCAAAAATTATATCTGCACTACCATCATCAAATTGTTGTATTTTCATACTGCGTTCTCCTGCCAATGGGGTTGTCCCCATAATAGTTTTTTATCTTTTAGCCACTCTTTGTTTGGCCCATCTTTATTTACATAATGTAAAAAAGTCTGTGCATACCAATCACCTGTAAAAGGTTTTCTCCAATGAGGTATTTCGCAACCAAAATAAATTGCTGCATCTCCGTGTTCTAACATTACTTCTTGACCATCCATATAAATAGGCCAAGGAGTTCCATCAGAACCAATAGATACAGTTACACTTATTTCACAAGATTTTCTATCGGTATGAGGTTTTAAATCAGATCCAAAAGTATACATTCTAAAAAAAGAATATGTTGGAAATAATTTATAACCAGTCTGTATTTCCATCACCTCTCTTTTTTGTAACATAATTGATTCCATTAAAGGATCTTTATAAAAAATAGTTGCATAATTATTACTTTGTTCAAGATCAAAACTATCACTATTAAGTCTGTGTTTAATTCTCATGTAATCAGTTAATAAGTTAACTTCTGTTTTATTTAAAAAATTTTTTACTACTCTATACTTAAAAGGTCTTGTTATGTGTTCTACCATACCCACCCCACTATACTGTAACGAATGCCTTCTGTTATTGGCTTAATAGTATGTGGATACAAAAAATTACTTGGCCACATTATCATTCGTCCTGGTTTAACATCTATACAAAATTCTGAATCTTCTTCTTTTTGAGGATTTCTAAAACAAAGTTGTCCACCTTTGTAATCATTGTTGAGTAATGTAATTGTACTTATAACTCTTGGAAACTTAATATGATAATCAGTATGATACTTATAAAAGCCACCTGGTTTATATTTAAGTGCATTTATTTCTGCTACTTTGTGTGGATGTAAATCTATATTAGGATGAAGTATTCTATAATTATCAACTTGTTGTTCAATCTTCCTTCGGAGTACATTAAACCAATGTACAGAAGTTAATTCTTTATCATTAGGAAGGAATGCAAAGCTTTCTGTTTTTCTTATATCTTCTCTCACTACGTCTTTTTTATTTTTGTCATTATTTATAACACCAGCTTTTTCAAACCTGTCTGTTTTATTTAACCATTGCAGCAAACAAGCTACAGCTTCCGGGTGTAATACTTCATCAAAAACTTGTACAAAACTTCTTATTTCCATGTTATTTTCTTCCAAAAAGATGTTTTATAGTTATGTAATAACTTCATTGGATATAAAAAGGTACTTTTTTTAGCTGTTTTTATTTCTTTAACTTTCATTTCCCAACTTTCTTTTTTGTAAGGAATAACTTGTACATAGGGTGTACCTTTTTTCATTAAAAATCGTTTAAATTTAGTTTTAATTTTTTCTGTATCAACAACAGTAGGAAAATTAACTTCTGCTTGAAATTTATCAGTATCTACAATACCAGGTATAATACTCCATGGTTCATGCCAATTATTCATAGGTGGCAAAAATAGACAACTATACCCTGGTGGTGTTTTTATTCTCCAAGGATTTAATATCTTATGAAAAGGTCTGCCATTATTCTTAGCAACCATAGGTGAATCACCTAATTGAAATACTGGATGAGTAGATTCCTGATCTCCAAAATTCAAATTAGTTCCATCTTTAGCAGCTAAATCAGTTTGTAAAGAATATTTTACATGCATTAATGGATTACCATCATTATCAAAATGTTCCATAGCACAAGCTATATCTTGTGGTAATTTAAGTGCATATCCTGAAGTCAATGTATCAAGAAAAGGTACACAACCTTTTACAGTTAACCTTTCCATAGTATGAGATAAATCTTTATACCATTTAGGAATATTAACTTTTATAGGAACAGGTTTTTCGATATCCCCAGTCGCTAAATATTCTGCTGAAGCAGAAAATTCTATGATATTAGCCATAAGGCTAAATATCAATTATTATGGACATTGTAAAGGACTGAATGCAGTAACACCTGTAGATTCCATATAGCTACATACACTATGTGCTAATGGGAAAGTCATACTAGAAGTATCTAAAGCTTTAAGAGCATCAACATAAGTTTGTATATCTGATGCCATAGCATTGTTTGGATTCACTGATAAAAATTGTTCAAAGGTTGCAATCTCTGAAGCAACTGCTGAATCAAATTCTTCTTTTGTTCTAGAATGATGTGCTTTTAATCCTGCTTCATCACCTGTTCTATCTTCTGAATCAACCCAAGCATCTCCAGTATAATATATATTACCGTGTCTTGCGTCATTTGCAGTATTTGTAGGAATCTCTACTTTAATGTATTGACCTGCAGTATATAATTCCTCTTGAATATTTTGTGCATTTACATGTTCGTCAGTCAAACAGATTTTATGCATATCTCCATTTGCTCTTTTAATTAATGTTGCCATATTACGTACCTAAATCCTCATAAACTACAATTCCACCAGGTCTTCCTTGGCTCCCTGGAGATGGGCCACTCGGGCCACCACTTCCTACGTTATCAGAACCAAAAATTAAGCTTCTTATATTATTAACGAAACCTGTGTTTCCTCCGTAGTCAAACGATGTAGTAGCAATGTTTGATGGAGCAGCTTGAATACTTCCAACATTTCCAGGAGTACCTCTAAATCCGTTTTGGTTTCTTCCATTTTGTCCTGAAGTTCCAGGATTAGCTATACCAAGGTTTGAAAGATTTGTTGTTCCTCCGCCTGTGCCAGGAATAGAGTAAGGCATTGCATGTGCACCAGATTTAGGGCCAGCAAAGTAACCGAAGCCACCTTTACCACCCGATCCACCTGTTGAGTTGAAACTAGGTTGGTTGTTACCACCATTTCCGCCACCACCTATAATATATGCTCCAACAAAATTACTATTAGTTACTTTGTTAAAAGTTCCAGAATCTGGGCCATATAATACTGAAGTAACGATCATATCTGGAGTTGCAGTAGATCCTGCAGAAGCAGCAGTAAGTCTTCCTTGAGCATCAACTGTGATAGTTGCTGCTGTATAAGTTCCTGCAGTAACAGCAGTGTTAGCAAGTTGGTCAGCACCAACAGCGTCATCAGCTATTTTTGCTTGAGTTACTGCATCATCCGCAAGTTTGGCAGTAGTTACATTTGCATCTAAAATGCCTGCCGTTACAACTGCGTTATCTGAAATTTGTGCTGCTCTAACTGCATCATCTGCAATTTTAGCATTTGTAATTGCATCGTCATCAATTTGGGCAGTAGCAATTGTACCACCAATTGTGTTAAGTGCAATTTCGTTTAAGTTAGTTCCGTCTGAGTAAGCGGCTACGATTTTTGCTTCACCTACAGCAAAACCAGTTCCACTTGCAGTTTTAATTGTTAAGTTTGTTACACCTGTAACAGCTGAACAATCAAAAATATAAAATTTTTCTATTGAATCAGGTATTGTAGCTATTGAAGCACCTGTTAAGGTTCCAGTAAATTTAATAACCATGTTTCTTGCATTTGATGCTGCAGCATCAGACATTACAAGTGCTTTAGTTCCACCATCAGTTAATGCTACTGCTTCATAACCTGCAATTGCTTGTTGAATTAAGTTTAAGTTTGTATTAGTTTTATCACCCCATGTACCAGCGTTTTCACCAGTGGTCATCAACTCCAGTTTAAGGTCAGATGAATAATTAGATGCCATAAATTTGTTCTCCTAAATTAAGTATAATTTTACTATTCCTATGCTGCTAAGTCAACAGGTGTCCATACATTAGTTACACCTGGATCTATTTCAGCCCATGCAGTTATATTAGGTGCACCTACCGAAGATGTCAATGATACGCCTGTTAAAGAAACTGTAGCGTTTCCTGCAGTTGTTACAGAACCTATAGCTGGTGTTGCGGCTTGACCCGTTACACCCACCATTTGACCTGGAATTTCTCCTTCATCTCCTAGTGATAAAGTTGCTGCAATTCCTGTAGGTTGTTCTTTAGTTGTTTGAACTAGACTGATAGAACCTAAGCTTGAAGATAGTGATATTCCTGTTACATCAACAGGTGTGTTTTGGAATGCTTCTACAGAATTTATAGACATAGTCGCAGCAATACCAGTCATGGTTTCATTAGTTGTTTGCTGTAAACTAAAGTTACCTTGTGATAAATCTAATTGATCTTCTGATGCATTTACAAATACATCATTATCAATTTGTATAGAGAAATTAGCAGCCAATGTCATAGACAATGCCTGTCCAGTTTCTGCAACAGTAACGTCTGTTGTAACAGATTCGCTACCAATTGAAGATGATAATGCTTGTCCAGTTACTGCTACTGAATATGCTTCACCCCAAGCAAGGTTACCCCAAGCTCTTCTACCCCAACCAATTCCAGTTAGTAAGCTTTCATCAATAGTTACTGCTCCAGAAGTTGATGTAAGTGCTGATCCAGTTACAGGTACACCTATTCCAATATCTTCTTCTCCCATTGAAGTAGTTAAAGATAATCCGGTAGCAGCGAAATCGTAAGATATTCCGTACGCACCCACACCAATAGATGATGTTAAGCTAATAGATCCTGTTGTTACATTGCAATCACCACTAGTTGATGGTGAACCAGTTGTTGATGATAATGCTTGTCCGGTAACATCTTGGTAAACACCTGATAATTCTCCCCAAGCATTTTCTCCCCAAGTGTCTCCACCCCAACCTATATTGATTTCATTATCAACAACGACTGCTGTGATTTGTGTGTCTAATGATTGTCCTTGAGCTAATACGTTTCCAGCAATACCCCAAGAACCTTCGGAAAAACCACTTCTTCCCCAACCTGAATTAACTTCAGCAGAAATGGTTACATTGCCAATACTAGAGGATGCACTTACACCAGAAACAGTAACACCGGCATCACCTTGTGCTGCCCAGCTACCTTGTCCCCAATCAAGTGCACCCCATGTATTCGACATTCATACCTTTTACTTTTTATGCAATCCTTAATATTGCAGCAGATGTTGTAAACGCAGGGAATTGAATAGTGAAAGTTCCGCTAGTTGCAGTCTTGTCACCACCAAAATCCAATACAGCCACAGCACTATTAGAGTTAGATGTATTATAAATTAATGCACCTCTCGCAGTTAACGTAACGTTTGTAAACGATAAGTCTGCAAAGTCAGTTATAGCAGTGTTAGTTGCTAAAGATGTTCCTGTGTTAACAAGAGCACCTCCACCTGAAGAATATCCAGATGGTGAAGTAACCTGGTTACCAGTTGTAAATGAAGTTGTAGATTTACCTAGCGTTGCTGAGCTAGTGTACATCGCTAACTTGAATTTATCACCAGTAGTCTGCGTAAAGTCATGTTTTGCTTCTAATAATTCTTTTTTAAAAGAATTACAGATTGCGTTAGTTGTTATTGCCATAGTAGGCCTCCTTCTAAATTATTAATTTGGCGATGGTGAAGGAACCTTAATTCTTGGAACCCCATCATCGTATTCTGCACGTCTTCTTCTCCCCATTTGTTGAAGAGCAAAATTTTGTACTTCTTCATCATACTTCTTTTGATAGAGGTTGTATAGATCCATAGGCCCCTTTAAAAACCGATATGCTTCAGCTAGTGTCCCATGTAATAACATAGACTCCTGATACTTAGAAAGAAAGGTTTCATTCGATGAAGTAAATTGAGGTGGATCCTGTATGTAGTTTATTTGAACAGTATAATTAGAATCAGGAATTGGAGCTACTATGAAATTGAAATCATCCCAATTAGCATAATATTTAGGTAATCCTGTATCTGCACTGCTGTTATATTCAGATATAAAACTTGTATCTCTTTTTTCTAAAAATGTTCTAACAGATCCATTAATTACTTGAACAGATCTGATAATTGTTAAATCAGACGGAAGACTTACAAATCTGTTTGTAGCAGTAAACGTAGAAGTTGAGTATTTTCTTAAATCATCATAATCAACTTTACCTGCAACATCTAATTCAACAGATCTTATAAAATCTTGAATGATAGCATCAGTCAAAACATTACTATCTACTTCTGTGTAATTTCTGACTTGTGTTAAAAAATTAGAATATGTTATTGCCATTATGATATTACCACCGTTGCTGCACCACATATTGTACTTAGTTGTCTTCTTCTATTTTGTAAAGAAGGATCTTCTGGTTGCATTGAAGTTATATCTGTAGATAATGATGGATCACTATGAGTAGCCACAAAAGTTTGAGTTCTAAAAGCAAATTCACCAGGTAATGCTAAATTAGCAACACCAACCATTATTCCACCAGAGTTAGTTATAGTCACATCACTTGTAGAAGTATTTATAAATGGTTGTGTAGGTTGTTGAAACCTTTGCACTCTTGCGTTTTGTAAAGCTATTGCATCAGATACTTGTCTTCGTCTTCTAATCTGTGGATGTTTTGGTTCATATTCAGATGTATGTACTAATGAACCATTCCATTCTTTTACCATTTCATTATATGGAAAAGCTTGTCCTGATCTATCAGATATCGCTAATGATCTTTTTCCAGTTGCAAACTTACCCATTAAACACCATCCCCAAAATATGTTTGAGGTGATATAAATGTAGAAGCTCTTTGACCGTCTTCATCTAAAGCTCTTTTTAATTCATCCTCATAAATTAATTTATTTTGTTGAACAAGTTGAGGAGCTTTTTTCATAGCTATATAGTAAGCCATACCTGCAGCTAAACAAGGTAAAAATCTGTAAACTACATCAGGGTCTTTAGTATATGCTCCAGCATCTTCAATTCTTTTTATTACATAATATTTTAAATATGTATAAGTGCTTAAATTCGGTGCTTGATATAAATAAATTTTCGGTGTTGTTTCTCTTGAAACATAATATTGTGATGGTTGTCCTGTCGCTAATTTATTTGGTAAAGCAGCATATGTAGATCTGTCAATTTTTGATAAAGAAATATCTTGTGTACTTGCAGTATTACTTGCTGCAGCTGTAGAAGAAATAAAAGCTTCTAATACATCACTTACACTAGAGCTTACAGAATACTCTGCTTGTCCTGAAACTAAAGCTGCTTCATGTAGAGCTACTTTCCATAAATGTATTCCTCTGTTACCCCATTCAGATAAAAGAAGATTTAAACTTCTTCTTGCTGAACGCATATCATAGCCAGAGTTAGTAGATAAACCACATCTCTCATAACCTTCTTCAATAATTTCATCTATGCTTAAATTAAAAGCAACTGTTCCAGATGTAGCCATTACATATTCTCCTTATTAGCGGCCGCTTTGAGAGTGTTTGACTTCTCCTTTTTGCGGTTGTACAACTTCTTAGATTGTAGCACTTTTTGACTAAACTTTGAAGACCTTAGGCTTTTTGCGATATAATTTGGAGAGGACACGTCTTTTCTTCTTTTTTTCATCTCTAGCCCCTCTAAGCTTTCCTTCTATTTGTTTTGGTATTGAAGTTCTTCCTATTGGCATAAAGTATTATATCACAAAATGTTTTGAGCTGATCCTAATATTGGTTTATATTTTGTTTTTCCCTCTGATCTGTACGCATGTAAAAATGATGCTCTTGGTGTACCTTCAACCCAGCTACAATGAATCCAGCCTGAATTAGGTTCGCCAGGAGTGTAATATTCAAGGATAAGCTGATCCGGCTCAAGGTTATTTTTAATCCAATCAAAAAGTTCTGCATTGTCTACACCTATTACTTCGAAGTCTGCGGCTTCAGCTTTGGCATGCTGTGAATTGGCAGAGCTGCCAATAGCTGTGCATAATTCTACACTACGAAATCCACTGGTTACCTTAACTCTACCAAAATGGTCACGTACTGGTTGCAGTATGTTTTCACATAATAATTTTAATTTTTCTACTTGTTCTGCGTTAGGATTATTATTAATTCCCTTCCTAATTGCAGTATCTGATTTAGTTAACTCTGAGAGAGTGAAGTTACGGCTTAAGTTCATAATTTTCCTTTAGTTCTAATACAATATTTAAATTAAATCTGAATTTGTTGTAAATTGGTGGACTTCCACAATGCAAGATATTGCTATTAAAGATTTTAGCTTGTCTTGGTTTATCATAATGTTTCTCGTCATTTATAATTGTATAACCATCGTCATCGATGCTATACACAATTGACAAAAAGTTATCATCATTCTCGTCAACATGTAAAGACCCTACAGCTGATTTAGTATATAAATTGTAATAATATCTTACAACATTTGCATTTAAATTTAATTTTTCTTTAATTCTTGCAGCAATTTTATCTGCTATTTCAGTTAATTCTTTATTTTCTTTTGAAGTGTTTATATCTTGTTTTGATTGTGGAATGCAGCAAAAACCATTATCAACAGTATAACCGTTTTCAGCATTATCTATAGATATACGCCAATCGGAACATATCAATAGTAATTGTTTTAAATTTTCGTTTTCTTTTCTATCTAAAACTTCATCAATTTTTTGAATCATTAATCCAATATCAGTGACGTTATCTTCTTCTCTCCCATGTATATCTCTATGTTAGCCTTAGACTTTAGGCACTGATAGGTAACTCTATCTTTAGAACTTTTGTCTTTCATAGCAATACGTTTTGATTTAAGGCACTGGCTTAACGTAGGTTGAATACGATGCTCGATAATTTTATTATCTACAATAAGTAATAAAGCAAATACAACCTCAACCATTAGTGACTACTCCCGTTTCTAATTAATTTTTCTACATCTTCATTAAGCTTTTTAACTTGTTCTTTTAAAAAATCAATATTAACTGCATTGTGTCTCATACTTTTCATTTCTTTTTCTACATCCTCTAAAACACCACTTATGTGCTCCACCAACATAAAAAGCTCGGCCTCCCCGGAAGATTGACCAAGTTCTCCACGCGGATATTTGATTCTAAATTCAGAGTTAGCTTCTAAATCTTTAGTCATTAACTCTAACTGTGTGCTATGTCGGTTAAGCTTTTCATTAATACCGAAATAAGCCCAGGTGCCGATTGCGACCATACAAATCAAGCTAGCAACCGTTTTCATAGGCATTTGCACGGCTGCCTCTTCGCTAATTTTTAAAGGTTTATTACTCATATTTTGGTTTTGGTAAAGGGATTATAATCTCTTTAAGCTCCAATTTCAATGGAGTGTGGTCTACGGGTCTTACAAAAATAGCCAATATACAAAACAATATTATTAATATTGCGGTGAACCAATAGTTCATTTTGAGACTCCATTAAGTTAACCAATTTTTTATTTTCTTCCAGAAAGCACCAGTTTTAGTTATATTTTTACCTTCATGATTACATTTTTTACAATCATTGCAGCTAGGACAATCTCCAATTGTACCGTGACCAGGACAATGACATACATGATTACAGTTTAGACATATTACTCTCATCTTTTTTTCCCTTTTTACATTGACAACGTGGGCCTGATATTTTGTTTGCTAACCATTCACATAAGACATCTAGCTTTTCAAATAGTTTATAACAAAATTTATCAATCATTTTTATTTTCCATTTCGTAAAACATATTATCACTATCTTCAGTAACTAATCCAGAGTCCTCTGCGTCCCAATATGTAGTTTGGACTTTATAGTCTGGCCAGCTGTTATCAGTAGTATAACTATTAACATGCCACAGAATGCGATTATTAGGCTGAGCTGCATAATTGCCGTTATCAAGAGCCAGTATGTGTGCACACTTATGTTCTTGAGGAATTTCAGAATGCTCAGTATCCAATATGTTAGTTTCCGGATGAGCCCAGTCAACTGTAAATAAATATTTTCCATGTAAAAACTTTTTATCTAAGCCTCTGTACTTACCGTTTAAACCAGCCAACCAATCAAAACAATGAACAGAAGGATAATAGCTAAAGCAATTCCAAAGTTGAAGTTCACTAAGTCTTTGAGTGGGAACAGTTTTCGGTTCATAACCACGTTGAATAAAAGCCGAAATTGGGATTCGCCAAAAGCACGCACCGTTTGGTAACATGATATTAAATAATAACGCACGGCCTGAAATCGATACCAAACCGAATACAACGCAATCTTCAACTTCACCTTGATGTTGTTTGAGATCATAAAGGTACTCCTTTCTTACCTGACAATAAATCGGTGGAATATTAGCATTTAAATAGGACATAGTCTAACATTTCCATCTACGTCTCGCTTGTCTGATTCTTGAATTAGGGTCATTTCTAGTTTTTGCACTAGATCTTTTTAATTGACCAAGACTTCTAGCACAATAACTTTTTCTTCTTTTTGCTGCTTTAGACCCTTTTTTTACTTTACCTGTTACTGCTGTTTTTAATTTAGATCCAGGATTAGCAGCTCTATATGCTGCAACACCTGCAGCTGTCATACCGGCTCCTGATTTTGTTGATCTGTAATTTTTTTTATTTCTAGGAATTGACTTCTCAGCTTTTCCACCATTACTAAATTTTTTTTTGAATTTTATTCTAAATTGACCATCTGTTTTTACACCAATATCTAATCTAGAATTTTCAGTTGATTTACCAACATTAATAAAAACTTTTTCATCACTAGGATCAATACCTAAGTTTAAATCTGAATAATAGCTTTTATCCTTAGCCACAATTTACTCCTAAGTATATGTTATAGTTACACCTGGTGTAGCAGTTAAATCTAAGTAAACTCCGTCTTCAAATAAAATTCCTGAACCAGGAATATACATATCTAAACCTTCAGTTCCAAATTTGTAAGTTGCAATTGCAGTTCCTGAAGCTCCTCCACTTTTTAAAATAATAGAAGAACTTGCTGCACCTTCTGCTTGAATAGATGTAACTCTAGCTCTTTTTCCAGTAGCAACCATTTGACCATCTGCTATAGCGTGGGCTACCGATTGATCTGATGTAAAACTTCCTCCACCACTCATAATTATCCGTTCTGACCAGTTAAGTTAGGCCCTGAAAATTTATCTGTAAACAGAGTTAACGCAGTAACTTTTGTTGCTGTTGACACATAAACTCCTGCTGGAAATAAAATTCCATCTTCAGGTAAAGAAAAATTAACAATATCTCCTGAAGGTACATCCATTGTTAATAGATTTGTACCACCTGTTGAAGCAGTTGTATTTAATTGAATTTGTCCTGCACCAGTTCCGTCAGATGCAATTGTAATAGCTTTTAATCTTACAGGTGCTGCAATTACAGCAGTTCCACTTGCAGTTCCTGCTACTCTTGTTGCTTGTATATCAGCTTTAGCTGCCATAAATTCTCCTAGTTTGTGGCTCCCGAAGGAGCCACTAATTTAATATTACGCAAATTGTTTGTAATTTATAATAAATGCAAAATTACCAACTGAAGATGCGGATGTTGTTGTAGTGATCTGACAGTAGATGTCTCTAGCAGCACCACTTACATTTGCTCTTGGAGATGCAGCTGGAGAAGCATCGCTTCCAGTAGTATCTAAAAGAGTTAAACCATAGTGTGCACCTGCAGGTACAGTTGTTCCGCCATCAAGAATTTGATCAGTGATAGCAGCAACTAATTGTGCTCCACCTGTTGCAGTTCCAACTTTGAAACCAATGTCGCCTGAAGCAACAGTTGGTGCAGATTGACAAACTATTTGAATAGAAGTTATTACCGTATTATCTGGTTGTGAGAATGCTACTTCGCTTGTTCCAGCAGTTGCCGCACAAGGTACGTTAGCAATTCCTTGACCAATCATAAGAGTTCCTACATAGTTTCCAGATGCGTCTATCTTAAAAACATTTGTATAAGCTCCTGTTGATGAGTTTTTAGTAGCACCAATAAAACCATTCTCGGATCGTACCGGGCCATTAAATGTAGTATTTGCCATAATTTTCTCCTTTGTATAGCTTTAATTATGTTGTCTCTATACCGTCTGCCTAGCCAGTCAACATAATAATTTATTCTAGGTCTTTCTATTATACATAAAAAAAGGGGCGATGTAAAACACCGCCCCTAATTAATAATACTAGATGTATTTATTAGCTTGTAGGTAAGTTTCCGTTACCAAATACACATCTTGGATCACTCCATCCAAATGAGTATCTTTCTCTAGCTTTAAATCTCATGTTACCAGTATCGAAGTCACCTTCCATCGCAGTTTTGATTGGTGATCTAACGAACATTTTTAATCCGTTAGGTACATCAGTCAATAGGAAGTATGAATCTGTGTCAGTTAAAAAGTTATTAACTCTGTAACCTTCAGGAACCATACCCATGTTATTGATGGCGTTGATGTCATTGTCAGCTGTTCCAACTCTCATTGGAGACTTCATGATTCTTTCCGCTGTGAACTGAAGTTCTTTCGGAATAATCATTTTTCTTCCAGAGGCTGCAATTTTTAAGCCTCTTTCATCGACAAATCCAGCAATGTCAATCAATGACTGCTCAAGAGAAGTTTCGTTTAAGTCTGCAGCAACTGCAAGAACATTTGAAAAAGTTCCGCCTGTTGCAAGTGGGTGAGCATTTCCGATTAGGGATTCACCGTCACCACCTGTTACAGTTGTAACTTGTGCATTGTTCAATACGTTAGCAGCTTTAACTTGCTTCGTGTTTGCCATAGATCTTGCAAGAGCTCTTGTGTATCTTCCTGCTAATCTATCGTATAGGTTATCTTCGATTGCTTCCTCAGTGATTGAGAATGCTAATGCGATTGTTTCGTGATTGTATCTTGCTGTGAAAGTTTCACCTGCTTGATCAAACACTACTCCAGCACCTTCTTGTTTAACTGGTGCAGAAGCAAAACCGCTTAACATTACTTCCTCTTCGAAAGCTCTGTCAGATGTTTCAGTCGCGAAAATTTCAGCATGCTGATTTTCATAACGACTATATTCCAGGCCGAATAAAGCATTCAAACCTGGCTCTAGTTCTTTAACTAGTTGGGATCGTGATATTGCCATAGTTATTCTCCTTTATTATGCTATGCCTGTACCACTTCTATAGAAGTGATTGTTGATTCTAACAAGAATGTTAGCATTCGCTGATGCAGTGTCAGAATTATCAGGGTCTTGCGAAATATCAATTGCTTGAACAGCAAATGTTGCCGCAGTACCTGATACTGATACATCAAGTTGTGCTTTTGACAGTCCTGTTTGTGTAACACCAGTAGTGTTCGTTACAGAGTAGTTCTTATAAAGATCTGCTCTCGTGAACGCAGCGTCTGCATCCATTAAGAATACAGCGTCTGGGTCATCGATTACAAATGCCGTAATGTCACTCGCAGCGATTGAACCAGGATAGTAATTACTATACGTTGGTTTTTGAGTAGTTGGATCAGTATAAAAACATCCGTTGAAAACGCCCACAACAGCATCAGATGTGTTAGCACCATGTTTCTGAATGTTACCAGTACCTAGTGGTTCCACTAAGTCACCTTGGTAAATCGCAGTCGCATAGCCACTAGCAATCGTATATCTGTTTTGAGCACCTACTAATGGTGTACCGTCTAGTTTTCTGTACGGTCTTAGACCGAACTTTTCAGCTACGTTAGCCATAGTTGTTTCTCCTTATGTTTTAATTATCCAAGCTATCTCAGGTAGGTAGTGCAAAAAAATTATTTCTTACGTCCACCACCAAAGGTAACTCTAGACTGCCTATCAATATTGATTGGCATGTCCGGGTGTTGCTCCTTCATAAGATCTCTATCTATCGCGTCTGTTCTGTCTTGAGTTATTCTTCTAAAATACTCAGCACGACTTTTCAAAATCTCCTCCGGTATCCTTGCCAACACAAGGCCACCAATTCCGATGAGTCCAGCATGTTTTCCTTCATGGATAACTGGGTAATCGTTTGAACCGATTTCACTTAAAATAGTTTCGGCTTTTACAAATTCCCAACCCTCTCTCAGTTTTTTAGAAACATTACCTGTATCTTCAAAACCTGCAGTGTGAGTTCTTATCCATCTGTGTGCATATCCTTGCGGTGCAGCTGGAGCATCCAAACTGGATGGTGGAGTCCAATCTTTCTTTCTAGAAGTTTTAGTTCTAGATTCAGACTCGCGTGAAGTTTTAATTTTACTTTTAATATTTTCCATATTAGGCTCCTTCCTTCACGTATTTTGCGTATTCCTCTAGTGGCACCCCTAATTTCTTAGCGATAACTACCTGCGATTTGGTGAGTTTCACAGACTTGCGTCCTCCAGATCTACGACTAACAGAAGCTACGTTTTGGACGGGTGCAGCTTTTGTTTCTACTTCAGTTGTAGATTGAGCAAATTTCTGAGGGAAATACTCCTTCATACGTTTGTTAATTTGATTATAGTATTCGTCAGTCTCTGCGTCAATTCCCTGCTGTACTAGATCTTCGTGTATTCCCATTGCAGCAGAAGTTAGCACTCTATCACTACCAAACCATTCATTATCCTCTGCCCATTGTTGAGCTTTTCGGCTAATTTGTGGTTGTGTAGCAGCTACATCTTCTTGAGGTTTTTGTTCAGATTCCTTCTTTTTCAATTCTTTTTCACCTAAAGACATTGAAACTTTTTCTTTCTCAACAGCTAATTGTGTAAGCTTATCATTAGCTTCCATAATTTTATCAGCATCTTGAGATTCTAATGCAGCTTTTAAACTAGCTTTTGCTTGTTCTCTTTCTGCATCAACTCTAGCACCATACTCCTTAAGATAATTTGTATCTGTCTCCTCAAATTTCTTTTCAGTAGTTTCGTACTTACTTTTAAGACCTTTAGCATAATCAACTGCAGCACGTTCTCTTCTTTCTGCTTCTTTAATTTGATATGTAAGTTTCTTAATTCGTTTTTGAACTTTATCAGAATATTCTTTAAGACCTTCTTCGTCTTCAGTTTTCTTTTCTAATTTAGTTTCTCTTTCATTTTCAAATGTTTTATCTTCGCTTTTCTCATTTGAATCTGTTTCTTGTTTTGGTTCTTCTTGTTTGTCTTGATTACTGACATCTACATAACCTAAATCGACATCTTGTTTTTTTTCAAACTCTTCATTGCCAACATTAGGTGCATCAACATCAATTGTCTGTTCTTGAACGCCATCCGTGTCTATTTCCACATCTGGACTTTTGTTTTCTTCAGCCATTTTTCCTCCTTAATAATGGTGCAAAATATCGGCTGGATTAGAAATAGTAGAAATAACTTCATCGTCATTCAGTACCCTTACTTCACCACCCTCTATCTTGAATCTAGAACCTGCGTACCTACTAAAAATTACCCAATCATTTAGTTTGCACCAAGCTCCTTTAGGAAATTTATCTTTGTCATGATAACAAAGATCTCCCATTTTTAGCACAAGACCACAGACAGTTGTCATCTGTATTGTTTCTTGTGTTGTGTCAGATAAATACAGACCACCTTTAGTCTTTTTTGGCCCTGCATATGGCAATACCAAAATTCTATAACCAGTAGGTGTCGGTAATTTATCTAAGGTTGATTGTTTGATCCCTTTGGGATCTAGGACTGTTTCTACTTCTTCGCGTTTTTTATACGCGTCTAAAAGTGCTTCAGTCCGTTTCGGTGTCTCCGTGGACTTCTTCATCGTCATACTCCGTTTTTGACAGCAGGTCTTTTATATCCTGTTGCAGATCTTCTAGCGATCTGATTTGACCCCTAACATATTGTAGTTTCTCTAGGGTGTCAACACCATATATAGCGTTTTGTTTGTATCTTTCAAGGTTCTTCGCTATTATTTTTTGTATTAACGATATTGTATCTATGTCCATTAATATTTTCTCATAACAATTTTATTTTCCATTATATGCATAGGCTTAATGTTTATCAGTTCTGCAACTTTAATCAAGAGATCAAAGTTATATGTAGTATAATCATCAAATATAATAAATCCTTGGTTAGTTAGCCTTTCTCCAAAGAATACTAACTCTTTTAACACATCAAATGTTTTATGTGGGCCATCTAAAAATACTAAATCATAATTATTTATAACTTCTCTTTGTTTTCTATAAATAGGCACACCTTCAGAAAATTTATTCATAAAATCAGTGTCACTCATGTGAAATAAAGTAAAGTTGTCAAAACCAATGTTTTGCAGCAACGTAGTTTTCATTGAATTTGGATAAGTAGGAGATTTTCCACTTTTATGCTTTATTCCAGAATTTTTATCAAAATGTTCATAGTCTATATCTCCATATGGATCAATTCCAATATGCCAATGATTTTTATGTTTTAAAGATTTTAATATGGTGTATGAGCCTTTACCTAATCTTACACCTACTTCACAAGTAAAAGGTTTTTCAGTATTAATTAAACTACATACTTTTTCAAGTAATTCATATTCAACACTATCGCCTTCAATTCCATATTTAGTTGGTTTAGGTTCCATTATTTAGGATTTTGATCACTACATGCATAACCAACAATACGTTGACCTTCGTATAAATGATAAGATCTTTGGCTAAAAAAAGTAGTTTTTATTTCGTGCATTTTAACGTTCTTTTCATACCACGTATAACATGATTCGTAAATAACAATATTTTTTGTTTCTATTTTATTGCCGCTAACTAAAACTAATAATGTAATAATTAGTTCTTTCAAGTGTTATTTATAAGCAGCTCTGTAAAGTTTTGCTAGATCTCTTTTTGTGAGTTTATTTCCACCATGCATTTTAATGCCGTATGCTAAATCTGTTTTTGCATCAGATCTTTTTCCAGCACCTCTAACGCCTGATTTCATAATTTCAATAATTTTTCTGCCACCTGCTTTTTTGTATTGTTTAAAACCATATTTAATACCTGCAGTAAGTAAACCACCAACTAAAAATCTTTTAGTTGGTACGTAATCCATTTTACCTCTGTGACCATAAGCATCTCCTACTAGGTGACCCTTAGGTGTCATATTTTTTGGTCTTGTTGAACCACTTTTTGTTCCTTCTGGTTTTTGTTTTTTAAATTTTTCTTTTTTCAAGTTTACTGCCACACCAGTATTTGCTTTCTTAGGTACACAATTAGGAACTAGTCTATTACCTTTTTTCTTCATTCCTATTTGTTTATAATTTTTCCAACAAGCCATTATTTTTTGCCTCCTCCATTACGGAATATTTGTGTTCCCTTTATACCATATATGCTCGCAACTACAAGGATCCAAAGATTTGTGAACCATGACGGGAGCTGTGAGAACATGTCAAAAAATAATTTTACCTTGTCCATCGCAGTTGGATCGTCCGATATGACTGCCCAAGCGAGCACCAACACGGGCAAACTGAGAATTATGAGAACTGCCTCGTCCTTCCAGTCTGATTGACGGGCTTCTAGCAATTTTCCCTGGTACTGTTCTTCACCTCGGGCCATACGTTCTGCATGCATTAGTTGTGCATCAGACATAGCCATCTTTGTCTTTTGACGGTTAGCATAAATTTTGCTTCCAGCGTTTACAGCAAGTTTAATTGCACTTAGCCACATAATATTTCTCCTGTCTCCTTAAACACATATAGTCTATCATTTTATCCATACATAGAAAAGCCCCTTTACCACAGATCTTCCACCTGTAAGTTGTTTTCCAATGAGATTTTCTTTGTTTGCAAGGGTAAAATGTTCCACCAAACATATCATAAAATCTTTTAACCATATCTTCATCGGTAGTTTCTACTGACGCAGCAAAGTATTTAGGTTTTGATGCTCCTTTACCTTTTGACCAAAGTCCAAAACTACCTTCACCATCAAAAAGACCAGCTAAAAAAATTATTTTATTTTTTTCGCTTAGTTTTTCGTACAAGTTTGTATTTTTTACTTGTTTTGGTGTTGATACCTTGGGGGTTTGGGCCTCTGTCAGGTGGTGGGCCATATTTTTTTCCTCCACTTAAGCCGTTACGACTCATTTTTTGTTCATTTTCTCTCTTGCAACTTCAAGTCTTTCATCTGATTGTTGATCTTGTTGTGCAAGTCGATCATATTCAAAATCTAATCTAGCTTGTTCTTTTATAGCATCTTGTTCAGCTTTAAATTGTGTTTCTTGAGCTTTTCTTTGTAAATCCATAGCTCTTAAATCAACTTCTTGCTGTTTAATTCTTACAAGTGGGTCTTCTTTTCTCTGAGCAGCCATTTCTCCTCTTACAAGCTGTTCAGTTATTTCTGCAGCAGCTGTTGCAACTGCATTATCAAATCTAATTTTAAATTCTTCAGGATTAGTTTGTTGTAATTGCATCATTTGTGGATCTTCAGCTAATTGTTGCATAACTTCTTGTCTTGCTTTGAATGAAACGTGGTCAGAAACGTGTGCTTGAAGTAAAGCATACACCGGTGGATTAATTTGAACCATTCTAGATTGCATAAATGCCATGTGTGCAGCAATATGTGCATCGTGATCTTGAAATTCAAAGGCAGTTGCAAACTTCATTTGTAATGCACGTGCATTTTCTTTTGCAGGATCCATTGGTTCAGGTTGTTTTGGTGCAGGTTTAAGTAAAGTTTCAACTTGTTTTGTACCAAGTGCTTCATAAACACGTCTATATGCTTCATGTAAGTTGTGCATTGCAGGATTTGACTGTGCAATTTGCAATTGTGTCTGTGCTAATGTCACTCTTTGCGACATAGACATAATATTTGGGTCAGCAACAGGTAAAACATCGACTCTTTGGTCAAAATCTGTAGCTTTAATTTGTCTTGGGCCACCATAAACATCGTATGGATACTCTGGAGGCAAAAATTCACTACAAATTCTGCTTAACATTTTAAATTCTAGCCTCATTGCATAGTAACATCGCTTATGAACACCACTCATTACACGAGAACCTCTTTCCATCATCGCAATTGTAGTACCAACAGCTCTATTTTGAGCATCATTACCAATATTATTGTCTGTAATAGCTGCAAATTTTTGTCCAGCTTGTACAACAAAACCTAAAAGGTTGTATAAAGTTGTGCTTGGCTCGGTAAAAGGTAAATTAAAAAACTGATCTCTAATATTTCCGCCTGGTGCATCAACATCTCTGAACTCTCCAGGTTGAATTGGTTGGTCATCATCTCTAACTCTAATACCTCTCGACTTAAATCCTGCTGGTAAATTTTTTAAAGTACCTGCATCTATCAATTGTCTTAGTGATTGTGTTGCAGCTCTGCTTAAACCACCAATCATATGAGTTAAACCAAAACCATAAAAGCCTAAACCAGGTAAAAATTTGTAATGTACAAAGTATTCTACTCTTTGGTAGCTAGGATCGTTAGGTCTGTAATTTCTATAAATAGATAAAATTTCTGCTGAACCTTCATCGATTGTTACAATGTAAGGTATTTTAATTTTTTTAGCTTCATCATCAAATTTTTCGTAGTCATCTAAATTTAAATCTACGTGTATTTCTAAAATATTGTGTAAATAATCTGAACCAGTTTTCTTTACACCTTCTAATTCATTTAATTTTTGCTGCAATTGATCAGGTTCTGCATTACCTTTAACTAATTCTATGTCTCTATAAAAACCTGCTGCTTGTTTTTTAATAACTTCGTTTTGTGTCATCTTCATTGATTGTGATATTCTTTCACAATCTTTAAGATCTGATGCAAAGTAAGGTACAACTAAATCTTCTGCAGGAATAAATTTAGCTACAGGTCTGCCTAACATTTCATCATAGTAAACTTTTTTAAATGTAGATCCTGATAATGGTAAATAAAATAACATCTGATCCATATCAGTTGTGTACTCTTCCATTTTTTCCATTAACAAGTAATTCATGTAATCTTTAACTCTACTTGCTTGTTGTTCTGTTGCAGGAGTTTGTAAACCTACGATTTGTGTTCTTACAGGGCCATCACTAGGTATTAATTCTTTGTAAGCTTGTGCTTGGAATTGTGTAACTGATTCTGCAAGTAAAGGGTGAGTAACACCACTTGCACCTTTAAATGGTTTTGTAACTTCTGTGTATTTAGTACCAAGTAAATCTAAGCCTTTAATATAAGCATCTTCCCATTCTTTTCGAGATAACTTATCTTTTTTGTATTCATCGATTAAATCAGTAGCCATGGATTTAAGTGTACTAGCATCCATTTCCTCTGCTAAATTAGCATTAAAATCTTGCTTCGGAGTTTCCTCAACTTCTTCTTGATCTTCAACTACTACTTCTGGTGGAAGACCCTCAGGTTGTTCAGTAATTTCCTCTTCTGCTACGATTGTATCTTTGTTCTTTTCTACGGCCATAATTCTATTCTATCTCATTGGTTTAAATAAATCCACTACTAAACCTCCAGTAGATTTATATGTTTTAAATGTATCTCTCATCATTGGAGTAACCTTTATAGCAAATGAATCAAAATACAAGCCTGGATCATTCTCAGCTACATAGGTTAAACCTTCTTCTTTTGTAGGATAAGCTTCTTTGTGATATTTAGATGTTACTTCTTTACCTTTTCTTGCATGAGAATCTGGATATTTAAATTTATCTGTTTTAATTTTTTTGTATGGTAATTTTGGATCTGAAAGACCAAGTTTTATTGGCCCTGCTGATGAATCGTAGAATCTACCAACTTTTTTCATTAAGTTTGGCATTACAGCTGAACCTTTATTACCGATTCCTTTACCACTTGCATAACCGTAAAATCTTTCATTACCCGCTTTGTATCCTTGTCTAAAACTTAATTTGTCAAAAGGGGCAACGGCTACATAATCAACATTTTCTTTAGCTGCTTTATTAAGCAAATATTTTAATGCATGGTCACCGTAAGAATCTGCTTCAACCATAGGAAAATAATCATACTTTCCTACATCATCATATTCAGCAGCTTGTGTATATGTTCTTTGTATTTTTTGATTTACATCTTTAAGGTCTTTAGCAATAAGTTGTGCTCTTCCTGTTAAACCTTTCTTAATAGCTTCGTCCATTTCTTTTAACATTTGACTTCTATTATTAACCAATAAACCTAATTCTATATCTGCTTGAAAAGGATTCACACGTCTTTCTCCTCCCAATTGCTGAAATTTACTTAAAGCTTTTGAAACTGATTGGTTAGCATCGGATTGTATTTCGTGAATTAAAAAAGCTTTCTTGCCATCTGGAGTATAACGAGTATCAAATCTTACATGATAAATCATATTTTTATTAATACCATCAAAGTGTCCAAATGTTTTAAAAGGAGATGTGTTACCAGGAATAGGTTCGTCTAATTTCATAACAGTTTCCCTATAATTAGTTCCACCTTGTAATGTATAGTTTCCTTCAGTACCATATCTTGTAGCTACAGTTTTATCTTTAAAAGGTTTTGATACTTTTTCAATATTTCCAATTAATGCATTAACTCTTTGTTTTTCGTTTTGTAATAAATTTGTAGATTTAGATATATTTTTTAATTTTCTAATTGCTTCTTTAGCAGCAGAACCTATTTGATTTGATGCACCTCTCATACCTGATAGTGCATATACAGCTCCATCTAATTCATCTTTGATTGCAGCTAAACCTTTTAGGTCTGCAATACTTTGTAATTTTTTTGCTTCATCAAGTAATTGAGGTTGTGCTTTTTCTAAAGCTTCTACGGCACCTTTAGGTAAACCTAATTCAACAGGTCTTAATCTATTAACTGGGTTTAATTTTAACATTGCACCTACTTCGTTTGCGTCTAGCTTTAAACCAAATTTTTTAGCTGCATATAATAAGCCTCCAGTTAAATCACCTGCTTCATTAAAGATGGCTAAGTTAGAATCAAATAATTCTTCTTTACTAATCGATACTTCTTTTCCTTGAAATGGGCCAGAATCATATTTCCATCTTTTTTCATCTCTAACTTTTTTAGTAGCTGGTCTACCAAATATTTTAAATTTTGCTGTTCTTGTTGTTGTTAAATGATCTAACCATTCGTCTGCACCAAATTTACCTCTTCCCTTTTTCATAACCCAATCGTAAGTTGATGAACCAAACGCAGGAGCTGCCTTTTCTCCCATGTATAAGTTTTTAGTTTTATTTAGTGGTTGACTAACTGTAGGTAAGTTAAGTTCTTTCTTCGCTAACTCTTGCCCAGTTTGTTTTGCTGATTGCTTATCGTAAGTAAGTAGTTTTTGCTGTTGTCCGGTAGCCGGTGAGCTTGATACTTTCTTACTTGGTAATAATCGTTTGCCAAGTCCGACTAGAAGAGTCTTCAGGGACATCGGAAACCCCCTATATGATTTTTGTAGATTTATTTCTACCTAATTTACAACCTCTAGCTTTAACCATTTTTCCAGTTCTCATACCTAGAATTTTTTTAATGGCATCTGCTTTAGCAGCAGTTAAACCCATTCCGATAGGCATTGCTTTTTTATTTTCTCTTCCTTTTTTGCTCATCAGCATTAAACCTAGTGCTGCTTTTTTTGGTTTGATTCTTTTTCCTGCATCTCTTTGACCAGCTTTAATAATATTATCAACTTCTTTTGGTCTAGAGTAACTAGCATCTTTTCTACCTTGTTCTCTTTTAGAGCTGATGCTGTCACCGATCATAGATTCAGTTTTTCTAATATCTCTTTTTTCAGCACTATCTGCACCACCACCTGTATTGTATCTCTTAATCATGCCGCCTCCCATAATTGCAGGTATATTTTTTCCTGCTGTGCTTTTAAATAATTCTCTTCGTCCTTGTGCAAAAGATTTTTCAAAATCTAAAACTTTTTGAATATGTTTTCTATTCATAGCTTTCTCTGCCATTCCTTTAATTTTTTTTAATGCATCTTTTTTTCCTATGGTGTAAGTGCCATCAGGCTCATTTTTTATTTGTCTTTTGACTTTGTTATAAATAACACCCTGTTTACTTCTTATTTCACCGACAGTTCCTGTATCAGCACCACCACCTTTATTGTATTTCTTCATGATGCCACCACCCATTTTTTTTCTTTTGGCTTTTGCTTCTTCTAATTTTTTATTTAAGTAAGCTTTAGCTGCAAGTCCAACTCCAGCAACTCCTGCTGCAATCTTTCCATACTTAGTTGCTTTGGCTGCTCTTAATGCTCGGCCACCTAATTCTTTTCTTCTTTCAATAAAACTCTTAGGGCCTTTTTCAGTTTCCTTAACTAAAGTTGAATAAGGATTTTTAGTTGTCATTAAATTTTTATGTAAAGATTTTTTATTAATTTTAACTTTGTTGATAACAGGAAAATCTAAACCTGATCCGAATTTTCCTCTTTTAGCTTTTATAACTTTACCGGGTTGAATCTTCTCGTCTTGAAGACCCATGCCTCTATTTGGAAATTTTTTGTTCATAACTATATTTATACCACCTTTTGATTTCTTTTTAAAGAACGTCTCTATAGGTATTTCACCAAACATTCTATCCATTTCATCTCTCCAAGATGCTCTCGATTCAAAGCCTATTCTACTTCCAGGGCCAGTTCCTCTGACTTTATGAGTGCTAAAACTACTGCCTTTTTGAGATTGTCCTTTGGTCGGTATTACTGTTACGTTCTGATCTGCTGCTCGAATATTATATCTACTAACGCTTTTAGCAGATCTCCCAGCTTTCTCTAAATTTTTTCTATGCTTTTTAGCATATTTTCTTTGTTTAAGCTTTTTAACTAATTCTGAAATTTTAGTCTTACCAGCTTTAGCAATATTAATACCTGCTTTGATTCTACTCATCAGTAATACTTATAATCCTTCTCCAACTTAAAATTAGGTTCATCCCAATCGTCAGAGTAAGTTGAGACAAATCCACCTTGCCTATATCTTAACACAGCCTGAGTCATACTATCAACATAGTCATCATACTGACCATGGGGAAATGCTGCACATTCCTCAATAACTTCATTTGCCCAGTGTTCGTCAGGAGCATAGACCATTCCTGATTCAAACACAGGTGCTACTGAGTTTATTCTAGTGTGTTTATCTCTACCTCGTGCTGGAACATAATCAATTACAGGTATTCCAGCTCTACGTAATTCATGGATTAATGGTTGACCTGAAGCTTTAGCTTCAATGATTACTGTTTCAGGTTCCCAATAATGATATTGTTCTAATGCTAAATTTTTTAAATCAGGAAAATCATAACGTCCTTTTTGTGCATCTAATAATATAATACATTTTTCATAACCCTCTACCGGTTCAAAGATTCCCCAAGTGGTAATAGCAGAGTAGTCTGCAGTTTCTTTTTTTGAAAACGCAGTATCATAACTTTGTATGACATGTAATAATTTTGGTAAATGTTCTTTATCCCAGACTTGCCACCAATCTCTTTTAATGATCGCACCTTCTTCTGAAGTTGGATCTTGCATGTATTGTGCGTTCCAATTTTTTACAGAGATAGATGCTTTAACTGCTTCGAGATCTTCTTTGCTCCAATACTCAGGCCATACTGGTTTATCGTTTGGAAGTATTGCAGGGAACTCGATAACTTTCCACTTGTCCGCTTTCGGTTCTGTCTGAGCCTTGATTAATCGTCCAGTCAAATCGTCTACCGCCCAACGGGTCATGACTACACAAATACGGCCACCGGGTTGTAAACGTTGTCGTGGCCCTGATGTATACCATTCATAAGCACGTTCCATTGCAGAGTCAGACATTGAGTCTTGCTCAGTATGTGGGTCATCGATAATAAGTAAATCCGCCCCTCGCCCTGTGATCGAGCCGCCTACCCCCGCTGCAAAATATTCGCCACCATGATTGGTCTCCCATCGGCCTTTTGCCTTACTATCTTCTCGGAGTGTAACATTTCCGAAGATTTGTTTATACTCCTTGGTGTTCATTAAATTACGAACCTTACTACCAAACCTAGATGATAATTCTGCGTTGTGTGATACTTGCATAATCTTCATCTTAGGAAACTTCCCTATCATCCAAGCAGGAAATAAATAAGAAGCAAATTCTGATTTAGTATGTCTAGGAGGCATATTTATGATGAGCCTCTTTTCTTTGTTAGCAGCTATGTCTTCAAAAGCATGTGCAATAATTTGGTGGTGTCCATATTTTTTTGGATTATTTGTTTTTCTATAAATAAAATCTTCCCAAACAGTTTCGGCAAATATTAAAAAATTATCTTGTACTAACTTGATCCACTCTAATTGTTTTTTAAAAATTATATTTTTTAATTCTTCATCTGATAGTCGATCTATATCCATAATTTTATATACCCCCGGGGGCTAGGGACTCCAAAAAAAACATAGACCCCCTTTGCAGTAATACATTCATACCGTTTGCATATCTAGTATATTTATTTATCTAGCTTTATAAACCCCGTTGCCCACAAAATCTAGGGGTACAAACGCAAACTGAATACAAGATGTTGTGTTTTTTCGTTTGAAAAACTAAAAGAGCCTTCTTTTACCTGAAGAAAAACAGGTGATACTCTGGTAGCTGGTGATTGATTGGTAGGTCGTAGCCCATAAGGGCTACGACTATTGCGTGATTATTGTTGCAGTTGTTGTATTAGACTACTGAACTTGTCCAATATCTTCTGCTTAAATTCCTCTACTACTTCATTACCTTGATTTTCAAGTATATGTTTCTCTACTTCGCCTTGAAGTAATTGAAACATTATTTCATAGTTGAGTTGCTTTTTACCATTAACTTCAATGTGCATATCGGACATTGAAGTAGGTCTATTATCATTAACTCGTTCTGCTAATGTTTTGGCAATAGTGATAAGACTATTTGTCATTATTATCTCCTATCGCTTTGTACTCACAATAAGCTATTTCAGTTGTGAACTTATTGTATAAATCGTTATGAGCAATTTTGAAATTTGCTGTTTCAAACTTTTTTCTCTTACGATTTATTTTTTGTAATCCAAAACTATTTCCTTGTTCATCTTGAACAATGATTAAGTTTTGTTTTGTTCTATCAAAGCAATCAACAATGTTTTGTTTCATTGTGTCTAACTCTTTATTAAGTCTATTAGACTTTATCTTTAATTGAACATAAGCAAGAACTACTTTTTTTTCTTCTTGCTTTAGTCGTCTTATTGCATTTGTCATTATATACTCCTTTTTTTATATTTGACTTGAATATCTTATCAAATCCCATAACCAATGCAACAATTAAATTTGCAACAAACATATTAATATTTACTTGCTAATTAGAATCAATCTAATGTGTCTAAATGTCTATCTATTGTTTCTGCAACCTCGTTTGGAAGTTCTGCCAAATTCTCAACCGTGCCGTCCTCGTAGTAAATTCTAATACTCCACGACATTATTTTAGGACGAGGCGAGGGCGAGGTTTTTTTAACCTCGCCATCAATCATATGCGATAGGTCTAGCATATTTGAAACCCACCACACTCGTTGAGAAATCTGATAAACCTCTTTACATTTTCTTCTGTAAAAGGATAACTATCGTCCCAAGTTTTCGTGTTGTAGAGTACGTCCCACTTCGCTTTCACGTCAGCAGGAAAGTCGCAAGGTGCAGTATTTTCATCTATTCCTGCATCTACAACGAGCTTCTTCATTTGTTCTTCAATACCCTTATTCCACTTTTCCGACACTCTTGCTCGTTCTTTGTTTTCTTTTTCTCTCTTTAGACACTCGCCACTAGAAACTGCTAACTGCAACTCGTCACGAATTTCTAATGCTTCTTCTTCACTCCACTCCATACCACTATTGTCTTGAAGTGCTTGTGCGTGGTCATCTGTAAACCACTCCTTATCTTTTATTTTATCGTGTATTAACGAGCCAAGTGGTCGCCACCACCAAACATTTGCTCGGTAATATATTCCTGCATTTGTTTCTTCGTATTTTTCTTTTTGTTCAAAAAACTTATTGACTTCTTCTTTTGTCGGTTGTGGCTCTTTACCAGTCCACAAGTTTTTTGGTCTTTTCGGCTCAATTCCAACTTTCTTTGGATTTAAACCATATACGTCCATACCCATATCTTCTCCTTTGTTAAAGATTTCCCTCTCTTATCAAATCCCACGACACAATGCAACAACTATTTTTTAGAATAATTCTAAAGAAGAATTTTACATATCTAACATCAGCAGATAGTCCTGCTCAGCAGGGGGGCTGGGAAGTTCTACGCTACGGGGGCTCTGGTTCATAATCAAACGAGACGACATCATATGATTCCCATCAACGAGAGAACTACTAGAGCAGTAGCTACCAGCGTGCCAGATGGCCAAAGCAGAACCATTACAATCCACGCACCAACTATTAACGACACGAGCTTCCTTTCTCCTGCTGCACCAGCTCCTGGGCAGTCACCTCAAGGGCCCACCAAACTAAATCATTCACGAGATGTGTTAACGAGCCCGGATCTTTCGAGATATGTAGAAGCATGTTCCCTTTCATTAATCCGGCATCATCCGCGTGACGCTGTAGCAGCTCCCAGATCTCTCCTTCATGACGTGCGTGAAAAGCTTCAGTTTCTGAATAATACGTAACACCGGCAACGCCACCGCTGCAGCCATGTTTTGCAATGTCGCTAATTAGTCCGATATCCTGGGCCTGGTATTCTTTTAGGCATTCCTTCAGTGAGGACATCATCCACCAGCTCTTCACTTCTTTCGCCTCGGGATCGTGATGCCTGTGCAGGTAGTCCTGTGCATGATGGTAAAGGGTTTCGAAATCATTCAATTGCTCGAGAGCTTCCCAGGCTGAACGTGGTATGTCTTCAGGTTTAGCTGCGTAACGGTGCTCATCTAGAAGACTCTTTTGCTTTTGTGTAAGATGTCTAGGCATTTGGTACCTCCAGTGTAACACCATCACTGTTAGTTCTGTAGCTAACCGTATCCCCAAGCTTTTTATCTACTAGTTTTACAGGAATGTTGTTCAGTTCTCCGTAACCTTGTTGCTGTGTCCCTTTTCGGATCTTCACCCACATCGATTCGTATTGATCATCGGCAACGAATCGTACGTAAACGAAATCCTTAGCTGTAGCCTCGTATTCTTTTACCTTGAAGTAAGTCTGAAGTCCGTGTTCAGGACAGCTCCAGACAACGTTATTCTTAAGTTCATCATTATAGTCTTTATCTTTTTTATTTATCATATCTAATCTCCTTATTCTCTACATAAGACCAGATGGGATAATAGTCAAGGCTTTATTTTTTTTAATTTTTCTTCAATCTTGTGCAGCAGGTCAGCTGAGTCTGCACGTAAAGTTAATTCAGCATCATTACCTTCGTCCTCAACATTTTCTACGAGCCAATCCGTGATGAATTTAACCAGACTGGTGAGCTCGAGGTTTTGCTTCTGCAGACCCCGTAGTCTAGTTTCATACAAACGAGCTTTGTTCTGATCTTGAACGAGACGTATGGCATCATTTATTTCAGTCATTCTTTCTCCTTTTCCCCACAATACGACATCATGGGATAGCTGTCAACCAGAACTTCTTTCCGAAGGTTACGCCCCCTGTGCTGGAACTAACTAAATAGGGAAAAAAGACCAGCACGAGAACGAGAAACGAGAGCTTCCTGCCAGATCCAGCGTAGCTGGAGCTGCAGGGGCTCACCATCCAGTGTTCATTATAACCGAGAAACGAGGAATAACAACGAGAAAGCTGACGAGCTTCACGGAGATCCTGTACGCTGTGCTGCAGGGGCTCCGGGATGCCTCCACTTAAGCGAGTAACAACGAGGAATAACAACGAGAAACGACACGAGCTTCACGGAGATCCGTAACCTTCCCAGTCTGGTTCTGCAGGAGCTGCCGGGCAGCCTCCACTTAAACGAGGAATAACGAGAGTTTTAAACGACAAACGACACGAGGTTCAGGGAAGACGCTGCTGGGCCGGATCCAGAAGCTATGCCTGGATGGCGGGCCATTGTCCTGTAAGCGAGAACGAGCAACGAGGTTTCAGTAAGCGAGGATCTGTGAAAACGGACACCGGTTCGTACAGTTTAAGGACTCTCTCCAAGAGGTCTTCAACCAAGATAAATACTTTTCCACCTGCCTTGATATATTTATTAATCCAAACTATTTGCCACTTACTTAGCTTCGGATAACTGACATAATCTGATTTTAATTCTACCCAAAATACTTTGTTGTTACATACTGCATGTACATCAGGAATACCATTGATTGTGCTAGATTCTATGCGAGTAAAAAAGATTTTAGGGCAACCTTTTTTTAATTTTTGCCATAACAAACTCTCACGATTTTTAGCTGCCATATTAAGTCAAGACAATGTTAATATTAGTTCTAAATGGTACATCTGTTTGAGTAACAGGTCTATGTTTCTTCGTACCATCAAATAAGATCAAGCTGTTCTCTACTGACTCTACCTTCCCTCCGTCATGCTCTAAATACCCATTACAAGTATTTAATTGATAGATTGCTACGAGATGAGAATAATCTTCATCAGTATGGTAATCAAACTTAATTGGTTTCTTATCTCTATAATAGTTATTAGCCCAAATTCTTTTAAACGTATTAAAATTTAATTTACCTAACAAAGGCATCATGATGTCATGAAAAAATGGTGAATAAAACCTTTGAGGATACTCTGTAAATAAATAATGTTGTTGTTTCCAAACCTGACTAGATTCTATCTTATCACTATTAACAATTTTATTGTCATTACCAAGCTCAAGACATTCATTAAACCAAGGGAAGTCCCGGTGCCATATCATAGTACATATACGTTTATGGTCTTCCTGACTTAAAAAGTTTTTATATAACTTCATATTTTAGTTATTTTTACAATAACTGAATTGGGAATGATAGTAGTATTTCCTATAGATTCTATCTCCCCCTTATCATCTGTGGAACAATCTGCAAACAATCTAGTAATACCTTTAGACTGACTAAACAAATGTCCTTTAGAGGTACAAGTAGCTAATTTAGCTTTTTTCAAATCCTCAATAGTTAACCAACTCGCATCACTCACGATGTCCAACCAATCCACATCTACCATAGGAAATTTATCTTTCCAATGCTTTGCTCTCTTCTTAATTGCGAATTTTCTCTTCATCTACTACTCTCGTTCCTTCTCTGACTTGTTTTAAAAATTTATCATGATGAATGTACTGCACAGCAAACGCACTTTCTACCTCATAGTTTTTTTCGAAAAATAGCTGTTTTTTAACTGACTCAGGTAAAGATTCATACTGCATTTTAATCATTTCAGGATCTAACATACCCAATCCGTACATAACGATTGCATAATGGTGATCTCTCCATAATGCATAATGGCCATCATCAAAATCATCTTTAGTTAATAATCTTCTTTTAGCTATCTCTAGTTTAGCAGCAAGACTATCTGGAATATCCATAGCTGCCTTATCTTTCCAAAACTGTGTATCTGTTCTTTTAGTTCTATAATGTAATATTAAAAAGTCTCTAATGTTCTTAACCAACTTAGTAAACTGTTCATTGTATCTATCAATAACAATTTGATCATAACCAATAAAATTAGTAGCTAACATAAATGATTGCTGCACTGATGTTGCAATAGATGTAGCTTCTAATGGTTCAAAAAAGCTACCGGTTAATCCAATAGCAAAACAATTACCTTTCCAAGTTTCTTTTAGATAACCAGCAGTAAATTTTATAGTCTTAATATTTTTCTTGCCTGCAAGTTCTACATTATTAATTTCTTCCATAGCAGCATCTTCAGTCAAATAATTAGAATCAAATATATAACCATTACCTTGTCTCTCCTGGAGAGGTATTTTAAATTTCCAACCTGCTGACAATGCATGAGCTTCAGTCCATAAATCAGGTATTTCATCTTTATGAGTATGATAAGTAATAGCTGTATCTAATGTGAGCCATGGATCTACACCAATCCACTCAGAATTTAATTTAGACATTAATAACTTTTTAAAACCTGTAGCATCAACCCAAAAATTAGACTGATATACTTGTTTACCTTTTATAAAAGCTATCCCAAGTTCTCCTGGTACTACCTCTGTAATCTCATCATCAATAACTTTTATACCACGTTCTTCACTTTTCTTTTTTAAGAATGCATTAAGTTTAAATGTATCAAAATGAAATTGATTTACTGGTTTTCTAATCTCACCATTAACTTGTTTACTTAAATGTTCTATAGGGCCAATATGAATACCAGGATAGTTATTATAAAATTTATATAATAATTTTATTTTAGTATTGAAGTAATCTGCCATTATAGATTCATCTACTGAATGATTGTAATCTTTATGACCCCAATTTTTAAAATAAATTGATGTTTTAAAAGTAACTCCACACTCTCTAATAATTTCATCGGCTGTGACACCAATAGTTCTTATAAATGTATCCCAATGAGGTGTACTACCTTCTCCTACTCCAACAATACCAATCTTATCTGATTTAATTAAATTAATATCTAAATGAGGAAATTTAGTTTTTAATACTAACGCAGCAATAAATCCTGCTGTACCTCCACCAACTATACAAACATCACTCTTCATCAACTTTTACATTTATTACACCTAGAGAGGTCATCAAATGACTGTTATGTCTTTTATTAAATATTTTAATAAACTCAGACCAACTAGCTTTGATCAATCTGTTTCGTGTCTTCAACGATTTCGATGGTTTTCGCGTTGTATCCATCGATCTTGTTTGAAAGCTCTTTGAGTTTCTTTTCAAGCTCTTCACGTGACATACCCTCCAGACCAGTTACTTTTACTTCTCGTCTATCTACATACTGACCTGCTAATTGTCCAGATCTGTATTCAGCATTAATAGCAGCTGCATATTGTTTATCAGCTTCTGCATTTAAAGCAATTCGTTCTAATCTTTTATATCTTCTTAGGTTGTCACCTTCGTACTTCGCACACTCTTCCTTATAAATCCGGTCTAAATATTTAACTACATGAGGGTTAAGTTTTCTATTTGTTAATCTACTAGCTATAACTGAATAATCATTTGAATTCTTACATTCATATCCTGCCTCTTTTAAAGCATCAGCTTTTGTAATATTACCCCAATTTTTAACATAAATATCCACAAATTTCTTTTGCTTTAAAGTCAAGTCGTCTTCTGTTCTCAATTCTTTCTTTTTCAATCCTGGCATATTTTCTACTATATAGATATTTCAGACCCCTGTACACTATTCGAAAAAGTAAAAATTTACTGCTCCACAAGACACACATAGTCCTAATGTGTCCCTTAGGGACACCACAGGGACACCACAGGGACACCATAGAATCGTCTATAATTGTTGATATTAGCGAATAATAGTCATCAGGGACACCAGGGACACCACTTTAGGGTTCCAAGCAAATTATTTTAATGAAAGGGTAGAAATATCTATATAGAGAAATTTCCGGTTTCCGTTGTCACATATTGTGTTTCACTTGAAGAGTCCTACCAAATACAGTACACTGGACACATGTCCCAAGTGGGTTTTTAACATTATAGCTCTTTTGATCATTAGCTTTCTTTTTTATCACTTGGGACATTTATCAAATCAATTTTTTTCTTAATCTCACGTCTTTCTTCCTTACTATTAGCTGCACGATATTGAACATATCTAGCTCTATACTCCATCCATAATTTTTCGTTTCTATTATATTTAATCTTCTCTTCCTTAATTAATTTTTTAAATACACCCATTATATACTCAGGGTCAAAATCCGCATTCCAACAAATTTCTTTAAATTCATCACTTTGCTGTACAAACCAATTAACAGAATCCTGCTTATTATAAGCATCAATTTTCGAATAAGTAAAAGATGTACAATCCTCAAAGGCCTGCATAATAATAGCCTGGAATAATTTATGTTCAGCCTGAGTCGTTCGGATAACTCTCGCAGCCATCTCAGTGCCCAAAATCTTTAACAAGTTCGGTGAGTAATTCACGGTATTGTCTCTGCTCCCTTTTACTGGAGTCAAAGGCCATTACCTCAGTATAATCGTCAAAAATACCCTCTATGAATCGCATCCTACCCACGCCATCAAGCATGTGGGCTACCTTATAATGATAATCTTTGAAAGCTAAATAATTTTCATCATCCATAATGATAGTAACCGCAGGAAGGGAAAAGATATCGATATGGAAGTTTCCTACGGTCACTTATCATTTTTAACAACCAGCGTTAAGCCTTTAGCCTTAGCTGCAGCTCTGCGTCCTGATCGCCAACATCCCTCGACTTTATCAAGGAATGAAAGACTGAAATTTCCTAAACCAAAATCATTTCCACAATACAATTGAAACATCAAGGAAGTTATCTCGTCATAAGTTCTCTTATTCGGACATATCATAACCAAACGCTGAAGCGTTTTAGTTAAGGCTTCTTCACTCGACTTTTTCATAGGTTCTGCCAACTTTGTTCTCCATAATTAAATTAAAAGAAAAAATTGTTCGTTGTTATTGGGAAATAAAGTGTTTTAAAGCCCCACTTTTTCATTTAGGCTTAGGAATACGTTCTTAACTAATATGTGATTTCTATTTCTATTGCAAGTATAAATTTAGGGGCTAAATAGCCCCTAAACACTATTGTTCTAAGATCTCAGGCTCAAAATCTTTAGTTATCTCATAGGTAGATTCGGCAGCTCTATCTAAAGCGTCCTGTTCTTCATCAGGCACAACTCGTACTGATTCGTGGTCAACATTAGAGTGCTGTCTGATTCGTCCCTCCTGATCTACTACTTCACATGTGGCCATAGCTGCAGGTACTAAATTAAACCAACTCAATAGTTTAATTATTTTTCTAACCTCAGCCTTACTAAATACAGGCTCATTATCTTTGCCTAATTTTAGTAAGTAATTTCTAGGCTCTATTTCAGATAACTCTTTTAGAGTCATTCCTAGTTCATTCTTATATTTGAAAAAAGTGTTGATTTTATCAACTAAGTCGATTTCAAACATAAAACCTTCACAATTGTAAAGATTAGCTTCTGATATTTTTATTTTTTCCATATCGATTCCTATAGTTAATGGTTGATATAGGAAATTTGTAAATTCCTCAGCTTATAATGCAAGTATTTTTTTAAAAAAGTTTCTTTCATGAGTTGTAAAAAAAAAGGGCCAGTCTCCCAGCCCTTTTCCAACCTCAGATTCAAGGTTAACCATCCAACCTGCAGGTCTATTTACCACTTCCGTTAAGCAACTTCTTGCCCTGTGATAGTAAATTCTCTCTCATTGATTCGGCTGATTTGCCTTGCTTCTTAGCGATCTTCTTAACCTCTTCATCGACTAATTTGGCAATCATGTTACCTGGTCTCCTAAAGCCTTCCTTACCCATGGCTCTAATAATGCAGTATGAATCAATATCTACTGCACAAGATTTCCATTTGTTAATGTTCATAGCTTACGCTGCCTCTCTCTTGTCAAAGTCTCGATCCAATGCAAACTTAAGAAGATCAACTTTTTTATCTCTAGTCAATCCCCCATTATACACTCTATCGAATTGTTCGATATAATCAGAGCTGCTAGTTACTGCAGCTAATTTACCGCCCTTAGATCTCATTGCTGACTTTAATCTGTCGAATGAAAACTTCGGATGTTTGCACATAATTAAATATGCTCTGATCAATTGTCTTTTTAGTTTTTTAGCATTTGGGTCGATTTGTCTTGCAATGTAAGTTATTTCTTTTGCAATTCTATCAAACCTACTTAGCCTACCTGAAGCTATTGAGAAATCTCCCAATTTAAACTCCTCAGTTTGCATTCTACAAACTGTTGCTCTACCATTAAGTAGGGCTAGTGTTTCAGCTACTGGCATTCCATATTGTTTCATCTTAGAAGCAAGTATCTTATAGTCTTGTTTGCCTCTTGTACAGTGGAAGTTTAAAAAATTGTTTAGATTCCAATTCTTTTTTCCAGTATTGGCTCTAGCTGTATCTAAAGCATCATCAGAGTCACCAATTACATAGTAAACATCTAAGCCTAGTTCTTTTCTAGCCTGAGCTGTATGTTGACCGTCTACGATCTCCATCTTCTGATTTACAATAATAGGAGTCTTAAGATCTCTCTCAGCGATTAATCTTTTGATTCTATCTACATGTGTAGAATCAACTTCTCTATTACCTCTTGATTTTTTAAATATTCCATAATCTTTTGTTACAAAATATTTACCTTTTACTTCTTTTGTCATCTTTTTTGTTCTCCTTTTTTAGTAGATGATTGTATAGAGCAATGCACCAATTAAAATTAAAAAAATTTTAGGTGGTATTACTAACAGTGCACATAAAAGTACAAACTTAAAGAATTGATTTATCATCATTGTCCTGTTTCCCCTTTATGTGGCTGTAGATTAAATCCATCGCGATCTGCTCGTTAATCGGATAGATAGGATGCATTTCAAAATTCATAGAACATTGCTGCAACCTACGCATTTGCTCTTGAAAGTGGTCATGACTATATTCCATAGGTTGACCATCTATTGTAGTCGTCTGAGTTGTACTCAGGATTTCATCGACTTCTTTAATCCAGTTAGCAAAATCGTCACTACTAGATTTCAATTTTATGTTGATCATGATATTCTCCTTTTTATAAACATACTTGCAATATAAATATTTAAATGTAAATTGCAAGGATTAAATAAGATAGGATATTATAGGAAAATGAAATACTTGCTAATTTTACATATGTGTAGCTTTTTAACTCAAACTTGCCCTGGAATGATTTATCCACAAGGAGTGTATGATTCATGGAAAGATTGTGCAAACGCTGGGTATGAATTAGCCGGTAAAATGATGAAAAAAATGCCTGAAAGTGAGATAAATCAACATAAATTAGCCATAAAATTTGAATGTATGGAAGTCAAAGATAGTACACCCCTATAGTGTTGCAATTATATCACATAATGCTATATAATACCTTATGAAGCTTTATCGCGTCCAAGCAAAGTACAAGGATATATATATCGATGAGACGCTTGAGGCCAAGAACGATAAGGCAGCCCTTGAGGAATTTAGCAAAAAGGTTAGCTCAGGGGGTGTAATTGAAAAAGAAGCTGGTGGTTGGTTAAATCCCAATATTCTTTTTATAACCTTTGAGGAGGTTGACCGAGATGCAACTACAAAAGTTAATATCGGAAAAACTTCAGCTGGAATCGAAGTGGGCCACACAGGCATTGCAGCAAGGTCGGGTGACTCCTGACATGAAGTGGATCGATATTAAGATCAAAAATCTTAGAACAAAGATTAATGATCAAAGTGTTGAAGACGCACAAAAAGGTCTTTTTGATATAGCTAGTTAAATAATACTAGCACATTAACTCTTTTCGATATAAAGTGTAGGGGACTTATGCCCTCTAATAAAACCGTAACAATAAATAATTATAAAAAATATTGGATTACTGATACCAAGAAAGGTCATCTAATCACTATTTGTCATGGGCAAGAAGATGAAGTATTAAAGTTAAGATTAAATTGGAAAGGTAGACGTAGAGGTGCATCAGGAAGAGTCATCAATAAAAGATAGTTGGATTTATAATGTACCTAAACATGAAGTACATAAACCAATCATTTTAGAAAAAATAAAATTAATACCACAAAACCAAATAGAACAAATTGCACATACTGATTATAATTTACCTGACAGTATGCGTAATGAATGGAGAGAATATTTTTTAAAAAATATTTATCATCAATTTAAAATGGACTTTGAAGATAAAGTTAAAAGTCAAATTGGTTTACACAATGCCTGGTTTCAATGGTATGAAAAAAATAATTTTCACGTATGGCATATTCATGGAGGAGTGCATTTTACAAATATTTATTATTTATCTTTACCTAACAAAGAAATTAAAACAACTATTAAACATATTGAGCAGCCAAAAACATTTGATGTAAGTGAAGGACAGATCTTAACAATACCTTCTTATTGGTGGCACAAGTCTCCGGTAAATTTGTTTGATGAACCTAAAATTATTATCTCTTTCAACACTTCAATCAAAATGCCTGAATAGTATTCAGTGTCGCAGCTAGAATGAAACCCCTGCATCAGGCAGTCGTCTACTCTTCAATAAAATAAAAAATCAAAAAATCGTCCATGTTATAATAGGGTAAAAATAAAAAAGGAGAGTTATGTTTTATTGGACACCAAAAAGGATCAAAGAGTTAAAAGAGAAGGGTTATAAATTAAAATATTATAATTCTAAAGAACTGCTTTCGAACGAAACCAATCAGGAGTCGGAGTGCAAGCAGGACAAGGTATCGTCTGAGCATCTCGAATCAGATTCTGCTCAAGATTAATTATCTTTTTATTCTTACAAGCGAGGCAGTTACTCTTTTGCCTCGCCCCAAGAGGATCCGAGTGCGATATCCACTTTGGAGGGGACTTTGAGGTTTTCGATTGCATGTTCCATTATCTCCTTAACTTCTTTTATATTTTCTTCCTTGTCTATTGAAAAACATAATTCATCATGGATTTGTAGTAAAGGTTTATATCCAGCTTTGTAGCATTCAATCATTGCTTGTTTAGTCTGATCAGCTGCTGACCCCTGTATTAATCTGTTTAAAGCCTTATAAGTAAAGGCCCTACGTATATTATTGCCATAATGGGCTTTAGCAGCCTCGTAGTCCATCGCTTTATTCATTCCGAAGGTAGATGGCTCCCACATGTCAAATCGGCATTTACGGCCCTTTATTGTCCGAATAAAGCCGTATTTAGAGGCACTATTAGACACTTCTGAGGCTAATTTCTTAACAAATGGTACTCTACTATTGTATGTTTGCAGCAATTTATCTGCATCATCTTTATCAATACCTAATTCTCTAGCTAATTTGTTTTTACCCATACCATAAAAAAGACCCAAATTGATCGTCTTTGCCTGAGTTCTACTTATTCCTGCCATATCCGCAACTATTTGGTGAAAGTCTGCAGCTTCATTC